>Ga0111539_10000103_pt1 | contig 91165 bp, 75 predicted proteins | sample RhiMethybrSRZTD1_FD_79667 | JGI IMG/M metagenome (GOLD analysis project Ga0111539, IMG submission 79667) | Populus rhizosphere microbial communities from Tennessee, USA - Rhizosphere MetaG P. TD hybrid SRZTD1 (version 2) (version 2) | ecosystem: Host-associated > Plants > Roots > Rhizosphere >...
AAGCCGATCTCGGCCTTCACCTGCACCTGCTGGATGCCCGGCTGGCGGTACTCCACCGGGTCCTCGACGGTGATGATGTTCTTGCGCGGCGACTTGATGGCCTTGAGCGCGGTGTGCAGGGTGGTCGACTTGCCGCTGCCCGTCGGCCCGGTGAGCAGCACCATGCCCCACGGCCGCCGGATCCCGCGCATGAAATGCTCGAGCTGCTCGGGCTCGAACCCAAGACTCTCGAGTGAATAGTGCTGGACCACCGCCTCCTTCTCGAGGAGCCGGAGGACGACCTTCTCGCCGAAGATGGTGGGCAGGGTGGACACGCGGAAGTCGATCTCGCGGCCGTGGATGCGGGACGCAAAGCTCCCGTCCTGGGGGAGCCGCCGCTCCGCGATGTCGAGGCGCGAGATGATCTTGAGCCGCGAGACCACCGCGAGGTGCAGCGCGCGCGGGATCTCGAGGAGATCGAAGAGCAGCCCGTCCACTCGATAGCGCACTCGCGTTCTATCCTCGTGCGGCTCCACGTGGATGTCGGAGGCGTTGTCGCCCGCCGCGCGTCCGAGCACGTAGTTCACCACCTTGACGACGGGCGGGTCGTCGGCCTGGGTCCGGAGCTGCTTGACGTCCACCGCCTCTTCGGCGGCGGGGTTGACGCCGACGGAGAGCCCGAGGTCCTGGCGCAGGGCCTCGTCGATGCCCTCGGTGGAGATCATGCGGCGGTACGTCCGCTCGATGGCCTCCTGGATGGCCGCCCCGGGACCGATGCGGAAGTCGATGTCGAGCCCGGTGGCGCGGCGCAGGTCGTCCATCGCCACCACGTTCAAGGGATCGGCGGTGGCCACGATGAGACGGCGCCCGTTGCGCTCCGCCGCGATCACGCGGTGCTGGCGGGCGACCTCCTCGGGGATCAGCTTCACCACGTCGAGGTCGAGGCCGGCCAGCTCGGGGCGGGTGATGGCCTCTTTGCGGAACTGAGCGCCGAGGTACTTGAGGAGCACCTCCTCGTCGATGAGCCGCATCTCGATGAGGACCTGTCCCAGACGCTCCTTGGTCTTGCGCTGCCGCTCCAGCGCAGCGGCCACCTGCTCATCGGTGAGGATGCCGTCCTGTACCAGCATCTGTCCCAGGGGCACCCAGCCCCACCGCTCGGGGGTGCTCGGGCTCACGCGGGCACGCGCTCCGGGGCGAGCTCGAGCAACCGGCGCCGGACTTCGTCCCGGCCGGGATAGCCGGCCGGGCTCAGCCAGAGGAATCGCTGGTAATGGCCGCTCGCCTCGCCTCGGCGCCCCTGCCGGTCCAGCACGACGCCGAGGTTGCGGTGGGCCTCGAGGTGCGTGGGCATGAGGCGAAGCGCAGTCCGGAGCGCCTCGATCCCCGGCTCGCGCGCGCCCTGACGGATCAGCACGACACCCAGGCTGTTCCACGCTTCGGCGTCGCGATCGTCGCGCGCGAGGGCATCACGGAATAGGCGCTCCGCATCGGCGAGACTGCCCCGTTGCGCCGCCTCCAGTCCCCGGGCGAGCGGCGACGGGTGGGCCGGAAGCGAGGGTAGCCGTGCGAACTGGGGTGGAAGCGGAGAGGCCAGGTAGTCTCGGCCCGGCGGGCGCAGGTACGCCGTCCACGCGATAGCCGCCATCCCCACTAGGATAATAAAAGTTCCAACAATGCGCCATGTTCGTCTCCCCCTGACGCACTGCGTTGGGAGAACGAGTCCTCCGATCTCCGCCGGACGCGCCCGGTCGCGCTCCAGCCGGACGAGCCCCTCGAACAGCCGGCTCAATTCGGCGGTCGGCGCGGGACGGTGGGCGCCTGAAGCGTGGGTCCGAACGCGCCTGCGGTGGCCCGGGCCAAGGCCACGGTCGTTCTGGGGCCCATGATCCCGTCCTCCTCGAGCCCGGCCGCCCGCTGGAAGCGCCGTATCGCCGGCTCCAGCCGTCCGTCGGCGGTGGTGGGGAGTGGGCCGCTCAGAAAGCCGAGCTTGCCCAGGCGCAGGCCCACCGTGGCGATGACCGTCGGCGTCATCGCGGCGGCGGGGTCGGTCGGGAGGAGGTCAATGTTCCGCCAGACCACCCAGGCCGAACCGGGCCAGGCCGGCTCCAGCCGATCGACGGGGACGCGCCGCTCCTCGCCGTTCGCCGCCACGAGGGTGGCGGTCTCCCGGTCGAGGCGGCGCAGGAGATACGGCAGTCGCCCACCCTGCTCCTCCACGGTCACGAGCGCGGGCAACCCGACCGCGCGCAGGTCGGACAGGCCGGAGTCGGAGAAGAATGTCGCGGTGAGCTGATAGCGCGCCGCCACCGTGGCCACGTCGAGCGTGCCGTTCGGCCCAGCGGGCCAGACCGCCAACACCGCGGGGCCGAGATCGTCGGCGACGCCCCAGAGCCGCATGAGCTGTGCGAGCAGCGCGCGCACCGGCTCGACGGGCCGGCCATCGGCCGGCGCGGGCGCAGCCATCGCCGCCGCGGCGATCGGCGTGGTGATCGGCTCGAGCCGCGCCGGCTCGGAGGCTGGCGCCGAGAGCATCGCCGCCGGCAACGGAGGCCCGGGCAGCCACGAGGTGGCGAGCACGCCCGCGAGCACGACGACGCCGGCGAGCCCGGCGGCCACCACGAGGCGGCGCAGCGCCGGCCACGCCGGCGCCAGCGTGCGGAGTCGCTGTGCCCGGCGGCGCCCCTCCAGGTTGCGCGCCGCCATCGCCACGAGGGCGGGCGTGACTTCGTGCGCCCGGGCGCTGTACGCGGCCATGAGCGTACGGTCGCACAGGAGATTGATCACGCGGGGCACGCCCCCGCTCCAGCGGTAGACGCGCCCCAGCGCGGCGGGGGTGAACGGCAGCGCGCCGGGCAGGCCGGCCACCCGGAGTCGGTGCTCGACGTAGCGCGCGGTGTCCTTGCGGCTGAGCGGCCTCAGGTAGCCGCGGATGCCGATGCGCTGATCGAGCTGGCGCAGGTCGCGGCGGCGAAGCTTCTCCTCCAGCTCGGGCTGGCCGACGAGGACGATCTGCAGGAGCTTGCGCGTGGCCGTCTCCAGCGTCGACAGGATGCGGATCTGCTCGAGGGCTTCCACGCTCATCTGTTGCGCCTCGTCGAGGACGACCACGACGGTCTTGCCCTCCTCGCCGGCGGCGAGGAGATGCTGGTTCAGCGTGGTCATCAGCTCGCCCTTGGTGGCCCCGCGCCGCTCGATCCCCAGATCGTCGAGGATGGTGCCGAGCAGCTCCACGTCGGAGAGGTGGGGATTCAGCACGAGCGCGCTCTGCACGTCCGCAGGCAGCTCCCGGAGGAGCGCACGGCAGAGCGTGGTCTTGCCGGTGCCCACATCGCCGATGAGGGCCATGAGCCCCTTCTGGCTCGTGATGCCGTAGAGGAGGCTCGACAGGATCTCGTGATGGCTCTTGGAGCGCAGCAGGAAGCGCGGATCGGGCGTCAGAACGAAGGGCGAGTCGTCCAGGCAAAAAAAGGCCTCGTACATCCCGCGCTACCTCCGGGCCGTCTTGCCGGCGGCGATGACCGATGGCGTGATGATCACGATGAGCTCCTCTCCGTCGGTGTTGTATTCCCGCGACTTGAACAGCCAGCCCACGATGGGGATCTGGCTGAGCACCGGGACGCCCCGGCTGGTCTTCGCGCTGTTGTCCAGCACCACGCCCCCGATCACGAGCTTCTCCCCTTCCTTGACCACCACCTCGGTCTCGCTCTTGCGCTTGAAGATGGGCGGGTTGCCGTTGAGCGAGCGCGTGAAGTCCGGCTCGTTGTTCTCCACCAGCACTTTCATGCGGATCTTGGTGACGCCGTCCTCGTAGATCACGTTCGGCGTGACCTGGAGCTGGAGGAGGGCGTCCTTGAACTGCACGTTGGAGACGTCCGCGGTCGGCGTGCTCGTGAACGGCACCTCGAAGCCGCGCGCGATCGTCGCCTTGCCGTTCTCCACCGTGACGATCTTGGGCTCCGCGATCCGCCGCGCCTTCCCCTGCACCTCGAGGGCCTGGATGGCGAGGTTCAGGTTGAAGTTCGAGCCCACCAGGCCGAACAAGGCCCCCAGCGCGGGCGGCGAGATCGTGGGCAGGAAGGCGGTCGGGAGATTCACGAGGTTCCCGCCGATCGGCAGTCCCGTGCTGGGCGACACGGGGAGGAGCTCCGAGCCGGTGAAGTTCGGATTGGAGGTGAACGGCCCACCCGACACGCCGGTGCCCGTGCCCGAACGGTTGCTCAGGCCCGAGCCGACCACCGCGGGCCCCTTTCCCCCCGCGGTGGCGCCGATGACGGCGCCGCCCCACTGGATGCCGATCTGATCGAGCGCGTTCTGCGTGGTGATGACCATGGTGGCGGCGATCTGCACTTGCGGCAGCGGAATGTCGAGCTGATCCCGGATGAGCCGCTCGATCCGCGCGATATCGGCCTCGTAATAGCGAATGAAGATCGAGTTCGTGGGCTTGTAGGCGCGGACGGTGAGCCCGTTGGCGAGCGCCTCCGCGGGCAGCGCGACGTACGGGCCGGGGATGAGCGGGGTGGTGGGCGTGGGCTGCGGGTTCGCTGGAATATTGATGGGCGGCGGCGGCAACAGCGCGCTCGGCACCGGCGGCGGAGGCGGCACCGAGCCCTCGGGCGGCAGACCGAGGATGCCCAGGATGGTCTTGGTCACCTCTTCCGCGTCCGCGTAGAAGAGACGGATGGTCCGCTCCCGCACGGGTCCTCGCTGCCGGATCCGCTCGAGGTCGTCGCGATCGCGATCGGCTTCCACCTGCTTCTTGGCCGCCTCGGCCTCGCGCCGGCTCCGCTCCGCCGCCGCGCTGCGCCGCTCCTCGTCCTCCTGACGCAGGCGGGCGAAGCTCGACACGCGCAGCACCCCGCCCACCTCCACGCACTGCAGGCCCGCCGAGTCGATCACGACCTGAAACGCGTCGCGCGCGGGGACCTGGTAGAAGTCCACCGTCACCGACCCCTTCACCTCGTCGGTGACGATCATGTTCACGCGATACTGCTGGGCCAGGAGCCGGAGGGTCGTCTGGACATTGGCCTCGCGCAGGTTGAGCGTGATCGGCTCGGTGGGCAGCCGGCTCGCGCATGGCCCCTGGGCCAGCGCGAGGGCCGGCGCGGCGAGCGCAGCGAGCGCAATGGTGATCGCGGTCGGCACACGACGGATGCGGGTCCTCATGACGTGCGTCACCTCCTTGGCGCCCCGGTGGGGGCGGTAGACAGCGCGGGAAGCGTCATCACGCGACTCCCGCCGCCCCGCTCACGCAGGACCACGGTGCCCTCGGTGATCCGCTCCACGCGATAGCCGGCGACGGTGTCGCCGGCCTTGACGATCTGGTTGTTGACGATGGCGAGGAAGCCGCCGGGAAACCCGAAGATGCCCTTCACCTCGACGTCGGACCGCTCGGCCTCGACGGGCGGTGGCCCGCCGGGCCCGGTGGGCGCGGTGGCGACCGGCGGGCGGCGCGTGCCCGCGGTGAACGTGAATGGATCGCGCGCGGCGACCGCGCCCGCGCCTTCGGCGGGCAACGGCAGCGCCAGCGATCCGCCCGGCGAGCTCCCCTGCGGGCCCGGGCCCGCCGAGGCCACCGCGCGGTCGAAGACCTTGCGCGCGGCGGGGGTGAGCTCGAGCGCCGTCATCTTGAAGTGCGCCTCGATCTCGTCCGGGCGGGCGCTTCCCGACCGCGGCACACGGACGCTCACGTCCTCCAGGATCCCCTTCTCCGCTTCCACCCGCGCGGCCAGCTCGCGCAGCTCGCGATAAGGCGCGACGACCTGGATGGTGTGCCACGACTTCGTGAACTGCGCCGTCGAAGCGCGCTCGAGCGGCCCGATGCCGATGACCTTCATGCGCTTCTCTCGCGCGAGGTCGCCCAGCCGCGTGAGAAAGGCGGCGGGATCGCCCCCCGACGACGTCCACTGCATCTCCTGCAGCAGCCCCGCGTTGGCGCGCATGAGCGCGACGATCTCGCCTTCGTGGGCGCGGATCTCATTGCCGAGGCCCGTCCGCTGCGCGGTCACGCGGGCGCCGCGGCCGGCGAGAGAGCGCCACTGGTAGAAGGCGACGAGGTTGACAAGGAAGAGCACGCCGATCACCGCGAACCAGAGGAGCGCGAGCGGACGGCCCCTCACTGCGCGCGCTCCGAGAGCGTGATCGTGATGCCGAGCAGCCCCTCGTCGGTGGCGGGGCCGCTACCGGCCGGCGGCTTGATCTCCCAGCTCTTGAGCTGGAAGCGCTTGTTCACCGCGGGATCCCGCATCAGCCCGGCCATGAACTGGGCCGTCTCCAGCAGCGGTGGGCTCCCCGCCCGCACCGGGGTGACCGCGTCGATGCGCAGCATGCCCTCCGCCTTGGCGTCTGTCGGCGGTGGGGGGGCGCCGGGCGCGCTGGCGGGACGCACGGCTTCCACCGCCTCCAGGCGCATGGTTGCCGGGATGTGCTGGCTCAGCGCGCTGAGCACCTCGGCCCAGCGGACCTGCCGCCGCGCTTCGACGGTGAGCGCCTGGAGATTCGTACGCAGGAGGTTCAGGTCGCCCTCGGTGGCGGCAAGGTCGCGCTCCAGCCCCGGAATGTCCTGCAGGTCCTTCGAGAGGCGCCAGTACACGGGAAAGATCCCGCCCACGAGCAGCAGCAGGAGGAGCGAGGCGCCCATCATGGCCACGAGGGCGAGATGGCGCTGCCCGGGCGCGCCGATGAACCACTCCTGCCAGGTCATCGAGAGCTGGCCCGGGTGGAGCAAGTCGACGCTGAAGCGCCGCGTGGTCACATGCCCCTCAACGCGAGCCCGAAGGCCTGGAAATACTGGGGCCCGGCGGTCGGGGACTCGGGGAGGGGAACATCCGATCGCAGCTTCACCTCCACCGCCTTGAAGGGATCCATGACTTCGAGCGGCGCGGTGAGGCCGATGCGGTCGGCGAGCCAGCGGCCGAGCGGCGCCAGATCGGTCCACCCGCCGATCGCATAGCGGGGCAGGCTCTCGCGGTCGTACTCCGTTCGATAGAAGGTCAACGACAATCGCATGTCCTCGGCGATGCGCTCCACGAGATCGCGGCAGGCGAGCTGCGCCCGCTGGAGGTCGGCGGGCGGGATGGCGCGCCAGAACGTGTCGGTCGCGGACGCCGCGGGGCCGAACGCGATGCGGAGCTGCTCCGAAAACGATTCCGCGCCGACGTCGAGGTAGCGCGCCACCACCGGTCCCTGCTCGCTGAACAAGCAGAGGCACGAGGAGCGGCGGCCCACGTTGAGGAGGACCAGGAGCTCACCGGGCTCGAGCCCGGTGAGGTAGATGCCGGCATTGAGCAGGGCGAGCGGCTCCACGTCCAGGGCGAGCACGCGCACCGATGCCGACTGGAGGATGCGGGTGCGCTCATCCACGAGCGCCCGGGGCACGCTGATGGAGAGCACGTCGCGGCTCGTGCCGTCTTTGGAGGGACGAAGCACCTGCGCGTCCATGACGGACTCGCCTGGAGGCAGCAGGCCGAGCTCGCGATGCTGGATCTCCAGCGCCGGGATGATCTTGGCGGGGGGCAAGGGCGGCAGGGACACCTGCCGGATGACGATCTCGGGGCCGCCGACGGCGGCGATGACGGGATCGCTCTCGGCTCCGGCCGCGGCCAGGGCGGTGTGAATGGCCTGCGGGAACTGCCGGGGGTCGAGGTTGCTCTCGATACGGCTCATCCCACGCCCTACCACGAAATCGGCGCCGCCGCGCCGCTCCAGCACCAGGGCCTTCACGGAGCCATGGCCGACGTCGAGACCCACCACCCGCTTACGCAGGAAGTTGAGAATCATCGCCTCGCAGCACGAGCCACAGTGGTCGATGTTAGCAACGTAAGTCCCCGGCTCCCAAGGAAAACCGGGCGGAATGCCGAAAAATGTCGGGTGGGCGGCGGGGCGGCGCGTGAGAGGGCCGTCTAGTAGCTGCAGGCGCCCGTCGGCGTCGTCGGCAGCGTCGTCGTCGGCCGGCATTCGAGCCAGAGCCGGGGGACGCTTTCGGCCCGCCAGTGTTTGGGCGCCTGGCCGTTCACCGAGGGGGCCAGCGCCAGCAGCTCCTCGGGAAGCGCCCGGGCGTCGCCCACCGGGGAGGTGTTCACCGACGAGCCGGAGAGCGGAGCCTGGTAGAACTCGGGGAAGTTCGTGGTGCCGTTGACGCACGTCCCCGACGCCGCGCCTCCACCGAAGCAGAAGCGGACGGCCGCGAGCCCGCCCACCAGACGGGTCGTCGTGCCGCCCGGGGCGGTGCGCGCGCTCAGATCGCCGCCGGCGTAGAAGAAGCCCATGACGCGGGTAACCGAGGTGGTCGCCCGGGCGATGTCGACATTGCCGGGGGTCAGGAGCGCGAGCAGCTCATTGCCCACGAACTTCTCCGCGCTGCAGGTCGGATTCGAGGCGAACAGGCAGGTGCTGGTGACGGCTTCCTCGATGCTCACGGGGCCGGTGTTATAGATCACCGCGGCCCCGTTGAAGCAGATCTGGGTGGTGCCGGCGCACTGCGCGCTCGATCGGGACGCAAAGGCGCTGCGGGTGATCCGCCAGCCGTTCGGGCTCGTGTTGTAGACCAGGAGCGGGTCGGAGGGCGGCGCCGGCGTGTTGCAGGGGTTGTTGGTGGTGCCCGCCGCCGTGATGCCGAACGTCAGCACGCCGGTCGAGCGGGTCCAGCAGATCCGTCCGCGCCGCGCCTGCCCGGCCTTGTTGACGAAGTTGCCCCCGGACGGAGGGTTGGTGGTGCTCCAGTTATTGGTGCTGGCGAAAAGGCCGTTGAGGCTGCCCGTGTCCGCCGGCTGACCGGTCCCGTCGAGGTCGGCCGTGAGATTGGCGGCGCGCGTGGAGAAGTAGGTCTGCATGTTGGCGTAGGTGGATCCGCCGATGGTGACCGGATACGCGCCGGTGAGGAGCGGGAAAGGTGAGATCGGATTTTCGGGATACGGCCGCCCGATCGCGCCGAGATCCACCGTGGGGAGCTGCGAGGGCGGGGCGATCTTGAAGCTGTCCGTGCACGCGCCCGTCTGGCAGCCGTCGGCGACGAAGATGGCGTCGAGGGGCCCCTTACCCGCCAGCGAGCCCGGCGTGCTGCCTCCCGTGGCGTGCGAGGCCCCGGCGACTCCACCCGCCACGGCGCCGCCCGACAGATTCAGCGCCGTCACCGCGTTCGGCCGCGCGACCTGCACCACGGCACCCAGGGAATACACGTTCGGGGTGGCGCACGGGGTCGCCGTCGGCGCGCAGACCGCTTGCTGAGCGGGCAAGCGGCGCAAGATCTCGGCATCGGGGAAGGCCGCGGTGGGGCCGAGATTGCCCAGACTGTTGTGGAAGCCAACCGAGCTGGTCCCGTCGAGCTCGAAGGCGGCCAGCGACGACGTGCCGAGCGCGAGCGCCGACCCCGCGATGAGCACGTTGCCGTTCACGGGCTGGAGCGACGGAGGCGTCCCCGCCACGAGGCCGCCGGCGAGCACCGCGGGCGCGTACGCGCGCGCGAGCACCTGCAGGGTCTTGCGCGCAGTGTAGCCGGCGGGCGCCGGCGAGGTCGCGCCGCCCGCCGCGCTGTCGGTCACCGTGCCCGTGCTACGCACGAACACCAGGTTGGTGCAGACGTTGGCGGCATTCATGAAGCAGCTGAGGCCGATCGGGTACGGCGACGTCGCGTTCGCCTCGGCCACCGTCACCAGCATGATCTCCACCGCATACGAGCCGCCGCCCGGGAAGCTCGTGTTACTGAGCGTCATGGGCCGATAGACCCCCGTCGCGCAGGACGGCGAGCAGATCGGGGCGCGCACGCCGTCGTTGTCGGCCCAGCTCTCGCTGCCCGCGGTGTCCCCGTCGAAGCCGTCCCGGAGCTCGCGCAGGGCGCGCTCGATGCCGGCCTGCGCCACCTCGAAGGCGCGCAGATCCGCCTGGCTCGCCAGCGAGAGGCGGTTCTCGATGGCGCCGAGGTCGAACAGCGCAAGGCCCAGCAGCGTCATGACGAACACGAGGACGATGCTCATGAGGAGGACGCTGCCGCGTTCCTCACGGACGGCCATGCGGAGCAGGCGTCGGGGGGGCACCGCCATCAATTCCTCAGCGTGGTGCTGAATCCGAAGCGCATGCCCGTGTAGCTCGCGGGGTAGAGGCTCAGCATGGCGCCGTCGTAGAGATCGAAGCGCACGTCGAGCGCGCGCCCGGCCATCGAGGAGCCGTTCATCGTCGACACCGCGAGGAATGTGGTGTTGGCCACGCGGAGCGTCGTGCTCAGGCGGCGGGCCATGTCGTTGAGGTTCTGGGACTGGGCGGTCAGGCTCACCGCGGAGCCCGTGTCGCACGCAATGCCGCCGGTGACGAGCACGACCCCGGCGTTCAGTGAGCAGACATAGAGCTGGGGATAGGGATCGCCGGTCTTCTGATCCTGGTGCAGGCACCAGAGGGTGCCATCGGGCAGGTTGTACCTCACGAACGCGGTCGCGGTCCCGGAGCCGCAGCGCGTGACCGAGAAGTCCACCGCGCGCTGCAGGCGCCGCTGGATCTCTTCCTGGAGCAGGGTCCCCTGACGCTGCGCGAAGGCCTGCGCGCTGCCGTAGTCGAACGCCCGCTGGGTGGAGACGTAGAAGGAGCCGATCGCCACCGCCACGATGGCAAAGATCACGCCGGCCACGAGGAGCTCGATCAGGGTGACCCCGCGACGGTCCCCTGAGAGCGCGGCGAGGCGCGCCCTCACTTGAGCACCATCACCGAGCGCAGTACGACGGGCAGGCTGGTCATGTCCGCGCCCTTCACGCCCTGGGTCGCGCGGACGGTGACCGTGATCAGCTTGGCTTCGATCGGCGTAGGCGCGGCGCAGGCGGGAAGGAAATTGCTCGCGCACACCGAGGCGATCGTGATGGTGCGCTCGTACCCTGGGTAGGTGGTGCCGTACGCCGTGGAGTTGAACGTGAGCTCCTGGCGGGGGTCGCTCCCGCTCGTGGGGCCGAACCCGGAGGCCCGCACCTGCTCGATGGCCTGTCGGGCCAGCGCGAGCGCCACGCGATTGTCACCCTCGCCGACGATGAAGGCCTGACCGCTTCCGAACATGAGGGTGACGCCCGCCGACGCGATGCCCAGGAGGAGCGCGGCGATCAGCACCTCGATGATGGAGATGCCCCGGTGATCGCGGACGATGCGGCGCAGCCGGCAGCCGAGCGCACCCATTCTCCGTCAGGAGCCTCCCTGAAAAGTCTAGCAAAGGAGGCGTCCAAAGCATCACGGACGTGGGCTACCCGCGCCGCCCCCCGCGGCGCAGGGCTCCCACACTCAGCAGGCCCGCCACCACGAGGGCGAGGCTGCCCGGCTCCGGAACCGCCCGCTCGGTGTCGGCGGCCGCGAGGGTGGAGCCCGGCGTCATCGAGCCGAGGGTGACGTCATCGAAGGCGATCTGGTCGACGGTGCCACCGAAGTCCACCGAGCGGGCGATGCCGGCGAAGGCGACGCCCGTCGGCAAGAAGGGGCTGTAGGCGCCCGTCGGGTCGGGCGCGCCGCCGAAGGGGGTCACCGGGAGGACGAGCGAGGTCAGGAGCGTGCCGGTGCCATCGAGACCGTCCCACACCTCGATCCGACCGGGCACGTTGATCGATGAATAGAAAAACGAGAAGCCCGTGTCGAAGCCGGCGGGCACGTTCATGGTCGCGGCCGTTCCGCTCAGGAAGAACAGCGCCGTGCTGGGCGAGGGCTCGCCGCCGATGTTCCCGATGCCTCCCGCGTCACTGTCGACGATCGCCAGCGCGTTGGGGGAGAACGTGATCCCCAGGTCGGGTCCCGGGCCGCTCCCGAGGCCGCCGTTGGCGCCGTCGTAGAAGCGGTCGATCGACTCCAGATCCTGGAGACCTTCGAAGGTGAGCACGGTGGTCGCCGCCGCCGGGCTCGCCCTCAGCATCACGGCCAGCGCGAACGCGACGGCCCCGCCGATCGAACGGCTGATCGAGATACCCATGGTCGTGACCCTCCTGCCATGTGAGAGAGCACGAGGCATGCCACGGAAGATTCCGAATGAAAATCACTCGGTTGTGTCGTGGAGACCTGGGGTGTTGGGCCGCCGGTCAACGGAGACGACTGCATCCGGGCCCCAGCGGAGCCCAACTACGTGGATTGACTCACCATGAATCCGATGCAGGCTCCAAGATCTGAAGGAACGCCGGTGGGCAAGAGGCGGCGCGAGGCGCTGCCCTTCGAAAATTCCGATGGTTGAAGGGACATGCGCCGTCGAGTTTCTTTCCGCGCAGAAATTCGTGCGCGAGAGCGGGCCGGGGGCTCAGAAGCCGGTCTCGAACGTGCGGTCCATCCAGAGCGTGAGATCGAAGAGATTCCTGTCCCCGTAAAGGGCGATCGGGTGCTTCCAGCTCATCGAGACCTGCACTGCGTACGAGCCGGGCGTGACCTGGAGGGAGCCCTCGTCGAGGGCGATCTGTTGGCGGCGCGACTCCTTGAGGATCAGGCCGCGCACGTCCTTGGCGATGTCCTGGGTGACCGCGGGGCTGCCGCCCGCCCCGACCATGGCCTTGCGCTTGGTCACGGAGTCCACGACGAGCTGGCCCACCATGCCTGAGGTGTCGAAGTAGTCGTACGCGATCATGAAGGCCGTGTACCCGGCCCACCCGAACACCGCGAGGAACACCACCACGCGGATCAGCGTTCCGAATTTCACGCCACCACTCTAGCGCGCACCCCGGGCTGCCACCAAGAATGCTCGGCGGGCCGTGGCGAACGCCGGGGCTTACTCGAGGGGGGGCTTCCCCGCGACGGTGAGGTCCACCACGCGCTCGCTGTCGAAGTAGACGGCCCAGCCGGACGGGTACCGCCACATCTCCGTCGCGCGCTTGCCGATGTCCTTCCAGAACACCTGCGCGGTGGCGCCCATGAGGACGGGATCGATGCTGGTGGTGTCGGGCGGGCCCAGCAAGAGCGTGACCTCGGGCTTGGTCATGCCCACGTCCACCCGGCGCTCGAAGCGGAACTGGCTGGCGCGCGGGGATGTCGCGAGCTGGGGATTCCTCGTCAGGTAGTCGCTGACCCGCCGGTCGAGGTCGTCGCGGAACTTCGAGGTCTCGTCGAAGGTGGGCAGGCGCGCGTATCCGCGGACGAAGCGGGCGTTGTAGACCTCCATTGCGCTGGGACCCACCGTCGCGCGTTGAACGGGCACCTGGCCGGGGTTGGAGGCGCAGCCCGCGAGCACGAGCAGCGCGACCGCGACGGCGACGCGGCGGGGCTTCAAGGCTCGAGCGCGGCCGACACCTGGATGCTGACGGCCTGACCGAGGTAGTCGAGGTCGAACGGCTTGGGGATGTAGTCCGCCGCGCCCATGGCGAGCAGCTTGGACGTGATGTCCACGTCGGCGTTGGCCGTCACCATGATGATGGGCAATCCCGGCTTGAGGGCAGCGAGGCGCTTGAGCGTCTCGATGCCATCCATTTCCGGCATGGTGACGTCGAGGAGCACCACGTGCGGCTCGACGGAGTCGACGACCGCGAGCGCGTGGGCGCCGCTCTCGGCGGCGGTGACCTGGAAGCCGCGGCTCTCGAGGAATTCGGTGAGCACCAGCCGCACTTCCGGCTCGTCGTCCACCACGAGGACCTTGCCCGCGCTCATGGATGACCTGGCTCGATCTTATCGCCCGTCGCTGCAAGTGGTCAACAAAGTTAAAATGGAGACGTCGTGCGCGCGCCCCAACGACGCCTTGCCGCGCTGATCTTCGTGCTCGTCCTCGCGGCCTTTCTATCCTCCGTCGGCGGCGCCTTCCTGAGCTGGGACGATGGCGAGAATCTCGTCGGCAATCCGCACTACCGCGGCCTCGGTCCGGCTCACCTCGCCTGGATCCTCACCGCGGTGCACATGGGCCACTACATCCCGGTCACCTGGCTCACCTTCGCGCTGGATTATCTCGCCTGGGGTATGAACCCGGCGGGCTATCACCTCACCTCCGCGGTCTTCCACGCCGTGAGCGCCGTGCTGAGCTACGGGCTCGCGACGCGCCTGCTCACGGCCGGCTTCGCCGGCGCGGACGGCCCGCCGCCCCGCGCGATCCGGCTCGGCGCCGCGCTCGCCGCGCTGGTGTGGGGGCTGCACCCCCTGCGCGTCGAGTCGGTCGCCTGGATCACCGAGCGCCGCGACGTGGTCAGCGGCGCCCTGGCCCTCGCGGCCACGCTGGCCTACGTCAAGGCGGTCGGCGAGGGACAGCCGGGCGGCGCCGTCCGGCGGGGCTTCTACTGGACCGCGGTGGCGTGCTTCACGCTGGCCGTCTTCGCGAAGTCGATCGTGGTGGGCCTGCCGCTGGTGCTCGTGGCCCTCGACGTCTACCCGCTACGCCGCATCGCGATCGCGTCGCTCCCGCGCGACGGAGCGGCATGGGGACGCGTCGTGCGCGTGGCGCTCGTCGAGAAGCTACCGTTCATGGCGGTGGCCGCCCTCGCCGCGGGCACCATGCTGGTCATCGGCTTCCGGTGGGGGATTCTCGCCCCCGTGAGCCAGGAGGGCTTCGCCCCGCGGCTGGCCCTCGCCGCGTACAGCGTCCCCTTCTACCTCGGCAAGATGCTGTGGCCATGGCCGCTCTCGCCCCTCTATTCCCTCTATCGCCCGGTCGATCCCCTCGCGCTCCGGTATCTGCTGCCCGCCGTCGCGACCCTCGGGCTCACCGTCGTCCTCGTGGCCCTGCGGCGGCGCTGGCCCGGGGGCTTGACCGCGTGGGTGGCGTACATCGCGCTCCTACTGCCCGTCTCCGGGATCTTCCCCAACGGTCCGCAGATCACCGCGGACCGCTATTCCTACCTGCCGAGCGTCGGCTGGTCGATGCTCGTTGGCGCCTTCGCCGTTTGGACGTGGCGGGCCTGGCGGGCGCGCCGGGTCTCGACCCCCATCGCGCGCGCGGCGCTCGTCGCGGCGCTGGTCCTCGTCTGCGGGCTCACCCTCCTCACCCAGCGGCAGATCACCATCTGGCGCGACTCGATCACGCTTTGGCGCCATGCCGCGTGGGCCGACCCCGACAGTGACGTGCCGCTCTTCTACCTCGGCTGGGCCCTCGCCGAAGCCGGGCGATTCGACGAGGCCCGCGCGCATTTCGAGGCGTGCCTGGCCCGCGTGCCGGCGAGCTTGCCGGGGCTGCGCGCGCAGTTCACCCTGCACCTGGCCCTCGTGGACGCACAGTCGGGCCGACCCGCCGAGGCGGAGCGACGGCTCGGCAAGGCCCTGGCGCTCGACCCCGCGCATCCGGTGGCGTGGATCCGGCTGGGCAATCTCCTGTGGGCGCGCGGGGCTCCGGACGAGGCGGCGCGCGCCTGGAACGCCGCGCTGGAGCGGACGGCGGCCTGGTCACGATATCAGGTGTGGGAGCTACGGGCCGCCATCGCGGGCGTCCCGGAGGCGAGGCCTGCCGCGCGGGCCCGTCTCGCTTTCGCGCTCGCCCTCGTGCTCCAGGAGTACCGCGCGCACGCCGAAGCCGAGGAGCATTATCGCCTCGCGGTGCAGCTCGAGCCGGGCTTCGGCGCGGCGTGGAACAATCTCGGGGTCGCCTACGCGTCGCGGGGCCGCTACGCGGAGGCCCTGGACGCCTTCGTCCACGCGCTGCGCCTCCACCCCGGCGAGGGCGGCGCCTGCGGCAACGCCCGGCGCGCCGCGGTGGCGGTCGGCGCGCAGCCCCCGGAGCTCGACGGCTGTCGCCCGGAGCGCACCTAGTGCCGTCCGCGTGGGATCGGCGGCAGGTGGCCGGCGTCCTCATCGCTGCGCTGGTGGTCACCATCACCATCGGCGTGTTCACGCCGGCGCTCTCGCCCGAGTGGGTCAACTGGGACGATCCCGGGATGTTCCTCGAGAACCCGCACTACCGCGGCCTCGGTCCGCGGCAGCTCGCGTGGATGTTCACCTCCGTTCACATGGGCCACTACATGCCGCTGACCTGGCTCACGCTGGGCTGGGACTACTCGGTGTGGGAGATGTCCGCGTGGGGCTACCACCTCACCAACGTGCTGCTGCATGCGGGCACGGCGTTGCTCTTTTACTTTCTCGCCCTGCGCCTGCTCCGGCTCGCGCTCGGTGCTGCGATCGCCGGCGGTTTCTCCCTGCGACTCGGCGCCGCTGCGGCGGCCCTGTTCTTCGCCGCGCACCCGCTCCGCGCGGAATCGGTGGGCTGGATCACGGAGCGGCGGGACGTGCTCTCGGGCCTGTTCTACGTGGGTGCCGCCCTGGCCTACGTGAAGGCGGTCAGCGGTGGCGCACGACGTGTGGATCTCTACTGGACGTCGGTCGCGCTCTTCGTGGGCGCGCTGCTCGCCAAGTCCATCACCGCCACCCTCCCGGTGGCGCTGCTCGTGCTGGACCTCTACCCGCTGCGCCGTCTGGGCGGATCGCGCGGCTGGACGCGGTGGGCCGTGTGGGCCGAGAAGCTGCCGTTCTTCGCCCTGGGCCTCATCGCGTCCGCGCTCGCCTTCCTCGCCCTGGTCCCGCTGGGTAACATGCGCACGCTTTCCACCATGAGCCCGCTGCTCCGGGTGGTGCTGGCCCTCTACAGCCTTGCGTTCTATGTGAGCAAGACGGCGATTCCCCTCGATCTCAGCCCGCTCTACACCTTCCCGATGCTGGTCAGCTACGACGACTTCGCCGTGGCCCTCGGCGGCACCGTGCTGGCGGTGATCCTCGTGCGACGCCTGCCCGCGTTCTCGGCCTCGTGGGCGGTCTACACGGTGACGCTGGTGCCGGTGTCCGGCCTCTTTCACAACGGCCCCCAGTCCGTCGCCGATCGCTACTCCTATCTGGCGTGCTTGCCGTGGGCGCTGTGGGTGGGCGCGGCCGTAGCGTGGCGCCCGGGCTCGGCGGCGCGCGCGCGGGTGCTGACGGCGGCGCTCCGGACGGGGGTGGCCGCCGTGCTGCTCGGCTACGGCGTGCTCGCCTGGCAGCAGGCGGCAATCTGGCACGACTCGGTGGCGCTTTGGCGCCACGCTCTCGCCGTCGATCCGGAGAGCCGCAACGCGCACGCCTATCTCGGCAACGCGTACGCCGAGGCGGGCATGGTGCCGGAGGCGATCGGCCAGTACGAGGAGGCGGCGGCGCGCTTCCACAACAAGCCCGGCTTCTACATCCTGATCGCCCGGCTGCTCGAGGACGAGGACAACGACCTGGGCGCGCTCGCCTACTATCGCGCGATCCTGCAGGCGGAGCCCGGTCAGGCGGAGGCGTGCGCGGGCGTGCGGCGCCTCGGCGAGCGCATCGAGGTCCCGGCGGCGGCGGCGGCCGGCTGTCCTAGCGCGGAGGCGAGATAGCGGCGGCGCTCGGGACCCGGGTCAGCTCTTCGAGCGCGGCCACCGCCGACGCCAGCTGGGTCAATTCACGCGGTGTCGGTCGCGGAACCCTGCTCATGGCCAGCAGGTAGCGCTGCCACGCGGCCACCGCCGTGGGCGGGTCGATCGAGGCGTAGACGAGCGCGGTGTGGCGGTCGCTCTCGGCCACGGGGAGCCCGGCGGCGCGCTGCAATCGATGGCCTTCCTCGAGCGCGGTGACTGCGTCGGCGGCCCGGCCCATTTCTGCCAGCCGTGTGGCGCGGAGGTAGAGGTAATAGGGGACGCCCGGCGCCAAGCGTGCCCCCTCGTCGAGGGCGGCCAGTGACTCCGCGCGCCGGTCCCCCTGCCACAGGATCTCGGCGAGGACCACCCGGAAGCCCGCGCGCTTCGGCTGACGTGCGAGGGCCAGCCGCGCGTGGCGTACCGCCTCGTCGGTCTGCTTCTCCCGCCCGAGGATCAAGGCCAGCCCCATCTCGGCCTCGGGGAGCTGGGGGAACAGGGCGAGCGCCCGGCGGTAGTGAGCGGCCGCGTCCGCCCGCCGGCCCTCGTCGAGGAGCGCGGTGCCGAGCCCGGTATGGGCCAGGGCGCTTCCCGGCTGAAGGGCGACCACGCGGGACCAGAGCGTGAGCGTGTCCTGCCACAGGAGCACCTGCCACGCGCTCAGGCTGACCAGTGCCACGCAGGCCGCGGCCCCCAGCGCGAGCACGCAGCGCGCGAACGGCCGGCGCGACGGCGCGGCGGCCACCTCGGCCGCGCACCACGCGAGCCCGGCGCCCGCGAGGAGCGCCCAGGGTATGCCTGCGAGGTAGGTGTAGCGGTCGGCCGCGATCTGCGGGCCGTTCTGAACTAGGCCGGACACGGGCAGCAGCACGACCACGTAGGTTGCCCACGTCGCGGCGAGCGCGGGCCAGCGGCGGGCGCGCACGACGGCCACGACGGTCAGGGCCGCGACGACCACGGCGGCCACGACGAAGGGCCAGGGGCCGCGCGCGAGAGTCGCCCGAAAGTCGTAGAGCGGCGACAGCGCCACCGGAACGAGGGTCTTGGCGAGGTGAAACGCCAGCGCGTAGAGCGCCGACGCTACGCGCGTGAGCCAGCCGATGTCCCCGACATCGACCAGGCTCCCGAACTCGATCCGGGCGGACACCGCGAGCACGCTCGCCACGGCGGCGAGCGCCAGGAAGGGCGCCTTCTCCCCATACGCGCGGCGCGCGGCCGGCCCCCGCCAGCCTCCGGCAGCCGGCCCGAAACGCCGGAGGGGATAGACGTCGAGGATGAGCAGCACGACGGGCAGTGTGACGACGATCGACTTGCCCATGAGCGCGAGCGCATAGAGCGCGAGCGATGCGCCGTACCACCGGGGTGACCAGGTGGCCGCGCCAGGCCCGTGGGGACCCGGCGGGCGGCGGTGCGCCCGCAGGTACGCGAGCACGGTCACGAACGCGCCCAAGCCGGCCACGACGTCGCCGCGTGCGCTGAGCCAGACGACGGGCTCGACGCGCAGGGGATGCAGCGCCCAGAGGAGCGCGGCGCCCAGCGCGCCCACGCGGATCGCCCCGTCCGGCGCGCGGTCGAGCGCGAGCCCGAGCAGGCGCCGCGCGAGGTGGAGGACGACGAGTGTGGCCAACGCATGGAGCAGGATGGTGATCGCTTTGTAGCCCATCGGGTGCATGCCCCAGAGCGCGTGATCGACGCCGTGGGTGAGCCAGGTGAGGGGCTTCCAGTGCCCCATGTGGTACGTCGTCAGCATCCAGCGGAGATGCGGGCCGTCCAGCCCGCGATAGCCTGGGTTCTCGACGAAGTTCTGGTCGTCGTCCCAGCCGAGGAAGCCGCCGAAGAGGGCGGGCAGAAAGGCGATGATCACGAGGACGACGACGAGCAGGCCGTCGAGCATCGCGGCCGGCGCGGCGGTGAGATGAGAACGGGGGTGACGGATCATCCCGCCACCCCCGCGAAACGCTCGAGCGTCAGGTCAGCAGGGCTCGCCGGCGCTGGTGCTGGCCGGCGGCGTGCTGCTCGTGCTGTTGCAGCGAAGGAACACACCGCTGTTCGTGGGGAACATCGAGAGAGACAGGGCGGCGGTGTCGGAGCCCGTCCCTGACGCCTGAATCGTGCCGTTGAACGTCGGCGGCGAGGACGTGGAGACCGTGAGGCTGCCCGAGGTGACCACCGTCCAGCGGCCATCGCCCGTCGCGCCGCCGGCGCCCAGGCCCGCGCGATTGACGATCTCGCTGACCTGGCAGCTCTGCCCCGAGCCCTTGGCCTGGACACAACCCTGCAGGGCCGTCATCACGGACCCGAGCAGCGCCTTGCCCTCGGCCATCTTGGCGTCCTTCGTGTAACCGAGATACAGCGGAATCGCCACCGCGGCGAGAATGCCGACGATGAGGATCACGATCAGAAGCTCGACCAGGGTGAAGCCCTGCTCGCGCTCCTTCCCGCGAACCGCGTTCAGCATCGAGGTGAACATCTTCGTACCCTCCAGTCGATTTATCAGGTTATGAGTTCTGGCCGTGGCGCACGGGCGCCGACCGGCCAACTGCTGACTTAGGGTCAAGCAATACACATGCCCGTAAGAGACGGCACGTGACGACCAACTTAGACATGCGAATCAATCACTTGTAATACAGGAGCCCCTGGCGGGGGGCCCTCCGCGCAACAAATTCAGGGGGATCCTTCAAAAACCGTGGCCGCCGGTGCGGCCGGCCCGCTCGCCGCGAGCGCCCCTTCATCGCCTCGACGGCGCTGGCGTGGTCGCTCGCGCGGCGGGCGATCGCGGGTCGCGCGGCGCGGGCGGACTGGCACCCGTGAGGATCTCCCGTCGCGGTCAACGTTCGCGGTGTGCATGCGAGCGCCCTCCCGCCCCTGTCTTAACAAACAAGTCGCGCGGCGCCGTCGCATTTTCTGCGCCGCCGCGACGGGGCGCTCCCTTGACACCCCGAATCACGGGTGAGTATGATCCGCTCGCCCGCAGCGCACACGTCATGAACCGTACCCTCCTTGGTGGTCTCGTCGGCTTCGTTCTCGTGCTGGCTTCCGCCGGCGTGGGCTTTCTCGTGCGTGATCGCGTCGGGCCCCCGCCGACCGTCGCGGCGGTGACCCGACCGAGCGCGGGCGCTTTGCAGGCCGACTCGCTCCAGGCCGCGTTCGTGGGGGTCGCGCAGCAGCTGCGTCCCGCCGTGGTCAACATCGGGACGCTGTCGCGCGCGCGCCGGCCCACGCCGCCGCCCCCCGGCTCCGACGACCCGTTCTTCCACGACTTCTTCAAGCAGTTCTTCGGCTCGGAGCCGCCTGCGCCCAAGGGACCCGGCGGGCCCGGCCAGCGGCCCGAGTTCCGGCTGCCGAGCATGGGCTCGGGTGTCATCATCGACAAGCGCGGGCTCATCCTCACGAACTTCCACGTGATCAAGGGCGCGGACGAGATCCTCGTCCGCCTCGCCGACAAGCGGGAGTACCGCGGCAAGGTGATGGGCGTCGATCCCAAGACCGATCTCGCGGTCGTGCGCTTTGAGTCGGATCACGAGCTGCGGGTCGCCGCGCTGGGCGACTCCGACGCGCTCCGCGTGGGCGAGTGGGCCATCGCCATCGGCAACCCGTTTGGCCTCGATCAGACGGTCACCGTGGGGGTGATCAGCGCCACCGGACGCTCGGACGTCGGCGTGGCGACCTACGAGAACTTCATCCAGACCGACGCGTCCATCAATCCCGGCAACTCCGGCGGCCCCCTCATCAACCTCAAGGGCGAGGTGGTCGGCGTCAACACCGCCATCGTCGCCGCCGGACAGGGCATCGGCTTCGCCATTCCCATCAACATGGTGAAGCGCGTGGTGGATCAGCTCGTCGAAAAGGGAAAGGTGGTGCGGGGCTGGCTGGGGGTGGCGCTGCAGCCCCTGTCCAAGGAGCTCGTCCAGACGCTCGGGTTACCCGGCGCGGAGGGCGCGCTCGTCGCGTCCACCATTCCGGATAGCCCCGCCGCGAAGGCGGGGCTCCAGCAGGGTGACGTCGTGCTGAGCTACGACAAGACGCCCGTCGAGGACTCGCACCATCTGCAGCGTTTGGTCGCGGAGACCAGGGTCGGCAAGACGGTGACGCTCGAGGTCTGGCGCAAGAAGCAGAAGGTGACCCTGGCCACTACGGTCGCGGAGGTCCCCGAGGACCGCACCGCTCGCCCCGACCGCCCCCTCAAATCCAACTAGCCGGGAAGAGCATCGGCGGGGCGCGCTAACCTCCTCGCAAATCGCGTGTGCGCGCCGAGGGCGGGTGGCGGCGGCCCTGGGACGAGACGGCCCCTACGCGACGAACGGCGGGATCGGCGGGATCTCCACCTGCTGGGTGCGCACCTCACGCACGCCGTTGACCGCGCGCGCCACCTCCACCGCCTCCTCGAGCGCGGCGGTGCCCTCGAGCGTGACCACCCCGTCCTTGGCTTCCACGGTGGTGCGGTACTTGCGCGTCTCGGGATGCGTGGCGAGCGCCACCTGCACCCGGGAGGCGAGCGCGCGGTCACCGACGAGGCGCGTCCCCAGCTCGGACGTCGCCATCTCCGGCCGGCGCACGAGCACCGCGATCACCTCGACCGCGGCATCCACCGAGACCTTCTCGGTGTTGATGACGACGTCGTAGAGGGCAGGGTCGCGGATGTCGACCTCGTAGAGGTAGCGCATCCGCCCGATCTTCTCCATGTCGTCGCGCCGCACCATGTCGGTGACCGTCCGCAGGTTCGTCTGCTCGCCCATCTGCCCCGCCATTTTCTTGGCCAGCCGCTTCTGGCGCAGCTCGAAGGGCGCCATCACGCGGACGCGCAGCACGTGGGGGATGCCCCGCAGCAGCCACTGCCCGCCGCGGCCGAGGAGGATCACGTTGTCGTGCTCGGCGAACTCGTAGAGCGCGGTCTGGATGACCGTGATGTAGCGCCGGGTCTCGGCGTCGAAGCGCTCGAAGAGCGAGGGCTTGGCCTCGTCGAGGTGGGAGAGCTTCTCCTCGAGCAGCCCGTAGCGGCGCGCGACGTCGACGATCAGATCCTGGCCGACGCATCGGTAATTGAGCCGCTCACCCAGGGCCTGCCCGATCTCCGGTCCACCCGCTCCGATCTCGTGCGAGACGACGATGATGGCCATGGGTCACTCCTTCCTGTATTTCGCCTTCAGCGCACTGGGCGCGATGGCGATGCGCTTGCCGCCGACGTTGTCGAGGATGTACACCTCGTCGGCCAGGGTGCCGCTCGCGAAGACTTCGTACACGTCGAGCGCCTCCTCGAGGGCGGTGCCGGCCGGCCGCTCCGCCATCATGCGCTCCACGTCCTCGCGCTTGAGCCGCATGGTCAGGCCAGCGCGCGCTCGGCCTTGTCCGGGTTGGGGACGACGAGGATCACCTGCGCGCTGCCCCCGGCCCCGCCGGTGCTGGCGTAGGTGCATTTGATGTTGATCTTGGCCGCGGCCAGCTTCTCGGCCACCCGCGCGAGGCTCCCGGGGCGGTCGTCGAGCGTGAGCGCGAGCGCGGGCTCCTCACCGCAGCGAATTTTCGCGTCGGTGAGCGCCTGCTTGGCCCGCGCCGGGTCGGAGACCACGAGGCGGAGCTTCCCCCGGCCGCCCGCGTCGGCGGCGCACACCGCGAGGATGTTCACGTTCGCCCCGGCAAGGGCCGCGCATACCTTGGCGAGGACACCGGGCTTCGACTCGGCGGTCACCGTGATCTGCTTCACCTGCGCCATGGATTGGTCTCCTTGCTAGCCCGGTGGGGGTCGGAGAAGGCCGCTAGGGCTTCCGATCTGGCCGTTGCTTACCAGCAAAATGGGGCGAACACAAGGGGGGGCGCGATGTTCGGGCGTCTATCGTGTGACGGTGCCGGCCGGCGGCCCCCCATCGAGGGCGCGCTCGAGCCGGGCCAGCTCGACCCGGGCGGCGACATACCCAGGCTCGAGGGCAACGGCCTGGCGCAGGAGGGCCACGGCCGCGGCGGTGTCCCCCACCCCTTCCCGGGCGGCCGCCAGGCCCGCCGGGCCGTCGGCGCTGGCAGGCCAGCGGCGGACCACCTCTTTGAACACGGTCTCCGCCTCGATCCAGTGGCCGCCCATCACGAGCAGGGCGCCAAGGTTTCGGTAGGGTCCGGGCTCGTCGGGGCGCAGCGCGATCGCGCGGCGCAGCAGGGCCTCAGCCTCGGCAGGTCGGTCCGGACCGGCCGCCCCGCCCGGATCGGAACGCATGAGGGCACGCGCAAGATTGTTGAGGCAGGCGGCGCAGTCCGGCTCCACGGCAACCGCGCGTCGCCAGAGCCGCTCCGACCCGTGCCAGAACCCGGTCTGACGCCACGCCAGGGTGCCCAGGCTCGCGAGGAGCAACACCGCGAGCGCGATCCCCGCCGCCCGCGTGGCCACGACCCGCGCGCTCAAGATCCCCATCAGCGCGCTCGCGGCGAGGACCGTGAGCCCGAGACCCGAGAGATAGGTGTAGCGGTCGGCCGCCACGTGGCGGCCCGCGAGCACGACGCCGCCGAGCGGCGCCAGGAGGATCACGGAGACGGCCCAGGCGGCGAGACCCGCGGGCCACCGGCGCCGCAGCGCGAGGACCCCGACCGTGACGGCCAGCGCGGCGAGCGCCGGCGCCAGGAAGCGCGGGGCCGCCCAGGACACCTCGCCGGGCAGCTCGTAGAGGGGCGAGAGCCCGGCCGGCCATGCCAGTCGCGCGGGATGGATCCAGAGGGCGTAGCCCGTCAGGACGAGGCGCGAGGCGGGCCGGTACTGCCCGTAGTCCGCCACTGTCGCGGAGGCGCGCAGCGCGAGGGTGGCGGCCACGGCCGCGCCGAGCGCCAGCCCGAGGTAGGGCGTCTTTTCTCGCGCGAGCGCGCGCCAGCCGGCCCCGCGGCGCAGCGGATACCAGTCGAGCACCAGAAGCAGGGCGGGCACCGTCACCGCGAGCCCCTTCGAGGCCAGCGCGGCGGCGAAGGCCGCGAGGGACGCGAGCCGCCAGCCGCCCTGCAGACGGCCCGCCCCCGCGATCCCGCGCAGATACGCCCACACCGCCAGCAGCACGAACGTCGCGCAGAGCAGATCCCGCCGGTCGGAGATCCAGGCGACCGGCTCCGCTCGGAGAGGATGCAGCGCGAAGAGGAGGGCGCCGCTGAGCGCACCCACGTCCGCCCGCGTCACGTCCCCGGCCGCCCCGAGCCGAGCGGCCGCACGTTCCCCTCCCGCGAGGGCGAGAAGTCTCCGCGCGACCACGCAGACCAGCGCCGCGTTGACACCGTGCAGCGCCAGGCTCGTCGCGTGGAATACCCGGGGGTTCAGCCCGCCCATTGCGTGATCCGCCGCGTAGGAAAGCCACACGAGCGGGCTCCAGTGGCCCATCACCGTCGTGGTCAGCATCCAGCCCAAGGCGTGCGCATCGAAGCCGCGGTACCCGGTCTCCCCCACGAGCATCGAGACGTCATCCCAGCTCACGAAGCCCGCGTCGAGCGCGGGCACGAACGGGAGGATCGCGACCGCGCCGGCGAGGAGGGGCAGCAGGCGGCGCAGCGGACTAGGTCCGGCCCAGGAGCCGGGCGAGCTCGCGGGGGTCGAAAGCATGGTCCATCGCATCCTCATAGGAGATGAGGCCGCGCTCGTGCAAGGCCTTGAGCGACTGCTCCATCGTCGACATGCCCGCGGCGGCGCCGGTCTGGATGAGTGTCTGCATCTGAAAGGTCTTGCCCTCGCGGATGAGGTTCCGCGCGGCGGGAGTGGCATTGAGCTGCTCGACCGCCACCACGAGCCCGTCGCCGTCCTTCCGCACCAGGAGCTGCTGGGTCACGACGGCATGGAGCACATTGGCCAGCTGCACCCGCACCTGCTGCTGCTGATGAGGCGGGAACACGTCCACGATGCGGTCGATGCCCTGCGCGGGCGTCTTGGTGTGCAGGGTCGAGAAGACGAGGTGGCCGGTCTCGGCCGCGGTCAGCGCCGCCTCGATGGTGGCAAAGTCGCGCATCTCGCCCACGAAGATGACGTCGGGGTCCTCGCGAAGCGCGGCCCGGAGCCCGGCAGCGAAGCTCGACACGTCGGTGCCGAGCTCCCGCTGGACCACCACGCTCTGCCGGTGGCGGAAGAGGTATTCGATGGGATCCTCGATCGTCACGATGTGGAGCGTCCGCTCCCCGTTGATCCGGTCGATGAGGGACGCCAGGGTGGTGGACTTCCCGTGTCCGGTGGCCCCGGTGATGAGGACGAGCCCGCGCTTGAGCCGGGTGAGCTCGATCACGCTCGCCTCGAGGCCAAGACTCTCGGGAGTGGGAATCTCGAACGGGATGCGGCGCAGCGCCGCGGCCACCGTGTCGCGCTGGTGGAACGCGTTCACGCGGAAGCGCGCGCGGCCGGGGACGCTGCACGAAAAGTCGTAGTCGCGCTTCTCGCGGAAGATGCGCTTCTGGTGGTCGGTCATCAGCGAGGTGACGAGGTCCTCGACGTCGCGAGGGGAGAGCACCTCGCTGCTCTTCTGGACGAGTCCGCGCTGCACGCGAAAGACGGGCGGCAGGCCCGCCTGTAGGTGCACGTCGGTGGCGTTCAGCGCGATGGCGGCGTCGAGGATGGGATCGATCGGGTGCACCGGCTCACTCCTTCACCGCCCGGGCCCGCGGGGCCCGCGCGCGCCGCGCGTCAGTCTGCGCGCACGAGGGCGAAGTTCAGCGTGCTCAGCTCGTGCTGGATGGACGGGTGCACGCGCCGGTCGAGGCGGCGCCGCTCCATGCCCTCCCACATGATGCCGGGGCGGCGGCGATCGGCGTGGCGCCGGTCCAGCATGACCACGACCCCTTCCTCGTTGACGAACTCGCGCTTGAGATGCGCCCAGAGCTCGGGCTCCCCCCTCGCCACGATGAAGAGATAGCCCGGCATGCGCGCATCCTATCGTAGGCGCGAGTTCTCGGGGGAAGCTATTCGACGGACTTGCGGCGGATCGTCTCGAAGACCTCGACGGGCAGCTCGAGGAACACGCTCACCACGCGCGGATCGAAGTGCGAGCTCGCCGACCGTTCGATCTCCCGCCGGGCCGATTCCAGGGAGATGGCCCGCGAGTACGGGCGGTCGAACGTCATGGCGTCGAACGCGTCGGCGATGGCGAAGATGCGGGCGCCCAGGGGGATCTGCTCGCCCTTGAGGCCGAGCGGGTAGCCGGTGCCGTCCCAGCGCTCGTGGTGATGGTAGACGATCGGCACGGCCCCGCGCAGGAACGGGATCTGCTCGACGAGCTGGCGGCCGATCTCCGGGTGCGTCCGCATGATCTTCCACTCCGCGGGGGTCAGCGGCCCGGGCTTGAGGAGGATGGCGTCGGGGATGCCGATCTTCCCGATGTCGTGCAGGAGCACCCCGTGCTCGAGGTCCCGCAGCTCCACTTCCGGCATCCCGTAGGCGCGGGCGATCGCGAGCGAGTAGCCGCGCACCCGCCGCGAGTGGGCGTGGGTGCCGAGGTCGCGCGTGTCGATGGCGGAGCCGAGCGCCTCGAGCGTGGTGCGGTAGGTGCTCTCCAGCTCGTGTAGCGTCGCGGCCAGCTCCCGCGTGGCCTCCTCGACGCGGCGCTCGAGCACGACCTGGTGCTCGCGCCGCTCGATGAGGAGCCCGCGGTGCTCGAGGGCGCGCTCGGCGGCGATGAGCAGCTCGTCCATGTGAACGGGCTTCATGATGAAGTCGTAGGCGCCGAACTTGAGGCTCTCCACCGCGGTCTGGACGTTGGCCACGCCGGTGAGCACCAGGAACGCGGCGTCGGGATCGATGGCGCGCGCTTTCTTGAGGAGCTCGACCCCGTCCATGACCGGCATGTGCACGTCCGTCACGGTGAGCGAGGGCCGGTCGGTGTCGAAGAGCTCGAGGGCCTCGCGCCCGTCCGCCGCCACCTGGGCCTGGTAGCCGCTGGAGATGAACAGCTCGCGGAGGATGTCGCGGATGTGCCGATCGTCGTCGACGATCAGCACGCCGGGGTGGCTCGGAGTCACCCCGCTCACACGCGCTCCACTTCCGACTCGGCGCGCGAGACCGCGGTGATGTCCTCGCAGAGGCACACGCGGTTCTTGCCCGCGCGCTTGGCCGCGTAGAGCGCCTCGTCGGCAGCCTGCAGCACGCTGTCGGCGGTGGGAGCGACGTCCTCGGGCAGCGCGGCGATGCCGAAGCTGGCGGTGATGCGCCGGCCGTGCGCGAACGGATACTCCGCGAGCACCTGCCGGATCCTGTCGGCGTACAGCCGCGCGCCCGCCTTGGTCGTTTCCACGAGGAGCACCGCGAACTCGTCGCCGCCCCAGCGGGAGATCACGTTGATGCCCCGCGAGTAGCGCATCAGGATGTCGGCCATGATGCGCAGGGTGTCGTCCCCCGCCCCGTGGCCGAGCTCGTCATTGATCGCCTTGAAGCCGTCTAGGTCGAGCAACACCATCGACACCGGGTGATTGAACCGGCGGAACCGCGAGACCTCCTCCTCGAGTCGGATCGAGAAGAAGCGCCGGTTGTAGAGGCCGGTCACGTCGTCCTTGAACGAGAACTCCTTGAGGCGCGCGTTGGTGAACTCGAGCTCTTTGTAGGCGCCCTCGAGCCGCTGGGCGAATTGATTGATCTCGGCCGCCTGGTCCTCGATGGTCGCGAGCATCCGCGAGAACGAGTTCATCAGCGTGCCGACTTCGTCGTGCCGGAACGCCGCCACGCCCTCCGCCCGCCGCGCCTCCGTCACCATCTCCGCGGTACGGGCAACCGCTGCGGCGAGATCCCACACCACGAAGCCCCCCGCCGCCATGAGGAGCCCGGTGAAGATCACGAGCGCCTCGAACCAGATGAGGTCGTCGGACGCGGTGATGGGATCGAGAAGGGGCACCACGTGCGCGTAGATCGCGTAGGTGAGGATCAGGAGGGGGATCACCGCCGTGAGCGTGAGGGCCGCGCAGATCTTCTGCTTGACCCGCTGCCCCACGAAGGCCACTTCCCGGTCGACGTCGTATACCATGCCGTCTCGCTGGGTCTCCGTCCTGATTCGGATTGCGGCCGGGCTGTCACCGGACCGCCGCCGCCGTCGGAATCGCAACATCCATGCCATCGGTAGGTGCGAACAACGTCACGAAATCACGAGGCAAAACGCAGCGTCAGCCGGCTGTCACTCCCTGGAATTGACAGTTCGCGGTGACACACCGCCAAGAATGTCAACGGACATCCCCGGGAGGCGCGAAAGATCTGCGCCCGGCGACCCTCGCGGGCCCCCGGTGCGTCAGGAACAATAGAGAAGCTTTACCGCTGCCGGCTCAGGCCTTGAGATACTTCTCGAAGAAGGCGACCAAGCGCCGCCAGCCGTCCTCCGCAGCCTCCTTCCGATAGGCCTGAGGCCGGTCATCGGAGAAGAATGCATGGGCCGCATCGGGGTACAGGACGAACTCGACCGCCGGATTGTGCTTCCGGAGCTCGGCTTCGAAGCGCTTCACCTCGTCCGCCGGGATGCCGGGGTCGACCGCGCCATAGAGCCCGAGCACGGGCGCCTTGATGCGATCGACGAGACTGAATGCGTCGACGCCGGGCGCGTCCTTGTACACGCGCTTGACCTGGCCGTACCAGGGCACGGCCGCGGAGACGCCGGGATACTCGGCGATGAAATGCAAGGTGAGGGCGCCTCCGCCGCAGAAGCCGGTCACGCCGAGCCGATTCGCGCGCGCCCACGTTTGCCCCCGGGCGTAGTCGGTGGCGGCGCGGATGTCGCCGAGGTACTGCGCGCGCGTGACGCCGCTCGAGAGCTTCCCCATCTCGGCGAAGTCCTTGCCCTGCATGCCCCCCTCGCGCGCGAACAGCTCGGGCGAGATCGCGTAGTAGCCCGCATGGGCGAGCCGGCGCACCACGTCCTTGTGGTGCTCGTTGTTGCCGGTGAAGCCGCATATCACCGTCACCACCGGGAACGAGCCGGCGCCGTCGGGCCGCGCCTCGTAGGCGGGGATGGTGGATCCCGCCACGTTGAACGAGATGTCGCGCGCGACGATGCCCTTGGTGTCGGTGACGATGGCCTGCGCCATCGAGATACCAGGGGTCAGCACGCCGCCCACCGTGGTGAAGGCGCCGTACTTGAGGACTTCGCGGCGGCTCAGCGGATTGAACGCGCGTGGGGCTCTGGCCATGGGACCTCCTGCGTGTGGGGTGGTCGAGTGGTCGAGAGGTACAACACGGGGAACGCCCGGTGCGTTCCCGCGCCCTTGACTTGCCGGAGCCGCGCTGATACCCACAAGGGGCCGCCATGACCGACCGACCCACCATGCTCGAGGGTCTGCGGGTGCTCGACTGCTCGCGTGTCATCGCCGGACCGTATGCCGCCATGCTGATGGGCGACCTCGGCGCCGACGTGATCAAGCTCGAGCGGCCCGGCCGCGGCGACGATTTTCGCTCCCTTCGCGGCAAGGGCATGAGCGCGGCGTTCGCCTCTGTGAACCGTAACAAGCGCGGCATCGCGGTCGACCTGGGACACCCGGACGGCCGCCGGGTCGCCTTCGAGCTCGCGCGCCGAGTTGACGTGCTCATCGAAAACTTCCTGCCCGGGGTGGCCGAGCGCCAGGGCCTCGGCTACGCGGCGGTGAGCGCGGCCAACCCGGGCATCGTCTTCGCGTCGGTCACCGGCTTCGGCCAGGACGGGCCGCTGTCCCGACGCCCGGGCTACAACCTCATCGCCCAGGGCATGAGCGGCATCATGGCCCTCACCGGGCAGCCCGGCGATCCGCCCACGCGGGCGGGCGGCTCGATCTCTGATCTCGCCGCGTCGTATCTGACCTTCGGCATGGTGCAGGCCGCCCTGGTGCATCGGGCGCGCACCGGCCGCGGCCAGCACCTCGACGTGAGCCTCCTCGCCTCGACCATCGCGATGCTGCCCGATCCGGTCGCCCACTACTTCGACTCCGGCAAGCGGCCCACGCGCGAGGGTAACCGCAACCCGAACCTCACGCCCGCCGAGGCGTATCGCACCGGCGACGGCTATCTCAATGTGGTGCTGCTGAGCCCGGACCAGTGGGGGCGCTTCACCGGCGTGCTGGGCGATCCCGTGCTGCGCGACGATCCGCGCTTCGCCACCAACCAGGAGCGCCTCGCCCATCACGCGGAGATGAAGGCGCGGGTGGAGGCAGTGCTCGCCACCGACACGACGGCGGAGTGGGTGGCGCGCTTCGAGAAGGCGCAGATCGCGGCGGGCCCCATCTACGAGTTCGACGAGGTCTTCGAGGATCCGCAGGTCAAGCACCTCGGGCTGGTGGCGCGGGTCGAGCAGCCGGGCTACGGGACGCTGCGGATGGTGGACTTCCCCGTGCGCGCCTCGGCCACTCCGGCCCGCTTCACCCGCCCCGCTCCGCTGCTGGGTCAGCACACCGCGGAGGTGCTGGGCGAGCTCGGCGTCCCCGCGGAGGAGATCGAGCGTCTCGCCGCCGCCGGCGCCATCGCCCTCGGCTAGACCTTCACCGGCTGGGAGGTCTCCCGCTCGTGACGCGGATCGCGCACGAGCCCGACGAGGAGCGCGAGCGCGGTCAGCCCGCCCAACGCGGCGCCCAGGAAGACCGCGCGGAAGCCCACGGTGTCGGCCACGAGGCCCGCGACGAGCGGGGCCGCGAAGGCGACCGGCGCCACGGTGGTGAGCCCGAGACCGATGTACGTGGGACGCTCGGCGACCGACGGGGCGAACTCCAGCAGCACGTTGAGCCCGGACACGTTGTGCGCGGCGAATTGCACGCCCACGAGCGCGAAGGCCAGATCCAGGGCGTCGGCGGAGCGCGCGGTGAGGGCGATGGCGTTGCCGACCACGGTGGCGAGGACGCCCACGATGAGCACGGCCCGGTGGCCGGCGTGATCCGCGACCCATCCGAGCACGGCGTCGCCCGCAAGCTTACCCACGATGATCGCGGTCGTGAACACGCCGGCCCGCCACACCGGCGTCCCGAGGACGGTCAGCGCGTACGCGGTGTAGAACCCGCTCGCCGCCCCGCCGATGGTGGCGAAGGGCCGCGTGGCCAGGTACCAGGCGAGATTGCGATCGCCGCGCAGCAGCCCGGGGACGCGGCGGAGCTGACGCGCGAGCGAGGTCACGGGCGCGGCGGCGGGGCCATCCGGCTCCTTGACGCTCACCAGCGCCACGTAGGAGAGGCCGAGGAAGAGGAAGGCGATGACGAAGCAGATGCCATAGCTTCGCGGCGCCGGCACCGCGGCGAGCAGCCAGGCGGTCACGAGGCCCGCGCCGAGGCCGGCGACCCCCGCCGACATGCTGGTCACCGCGAAGAAGCGGCCGCGCCGTGTGGCGGGGATGGCGCGACCGACCACGTCCATCCACGCGGGCATGAGGACGCCTCCCGTCCCCGCAATCACCAGCAGCATGGCGAGGAACAGCGCCAGCGAGAGACCGGGCGCCCGGTCCGCCAGGGTGAAGGCCACGGCGGCGAGCACGAGGTAGGGCACACGCTCCCAGACGGTATAGCGGACGATGAACGGGAGCTTGCGCGACAAGGACTCCGTATAGCCCGCGACGAACAGCGGCGGGAGGTACCAGCCCACGGTCATCAGCGCCGGGATGGCGCCGATCACCACGTTGGGCGCCCCCAGGTGAGCGGCGAAGGCGGGCAGGATCGTGGCCTGGCCCGCGAAGGATACGCCGACCAGGAACAAGCCGAAGTCCAGGCCCAGCGCCAGCACGTTGTGGCGCACGTGCGACGGATGGGGCGCGGAAGGCGCGGCGGGGGGCGGCGAGGTGCTCACGTTCGGGGACCCAGCATACCCCAGTCGCTCGCGCGCGGGCTTGCCTTGTCCGCGCCGCCGTCCCATCATCGACGCCATGCTTCTGACCAACGCACGGATCTACACGATGGATGCCGTGGGCTCCGTGGCCGATTCGCTGGTGGTCCGAGAGGGCCGCATCGCCTTCTGCGGCCGCCGCGCGGACGTGAATCCCTCGGCCGGGGAGCCGATCGTCGATCTGCACGGCCATGCCGTGCTGCCCGGGCTCGTGGATGCGCACGGGCACTTGATGCACCTCGCCCGGGCGCGCTTCACCTTCGACGCAAGCGGACGCACGTCAGAGGAGGCCATCGCGCGGCGCGTGGGGGAGACGGCGGCGCGGCGCGCCCGGGGCGAGTGGATCGCGGGCCGCGGCTGGGACCAGAACCTCTGGCCGGGGATGGCCTTCCCCTCGCGCGCCTCGCTCGACCGCGTCGCGCCCGATCATCCGGTGGCGCTGGTGCGCGTGGACGGACACGCGACCTGGGCCAATTCAGCCGCGCTCCGCGCGGCGGGGATCGACCGACACACGCCCGATCCCTCCGGCGGCACGATCGCGCGCGACGCGCGCGGCGAGGCCACCGGTCTCCTCGTGGATACCGCCCAGCGGCTCGTCGCCCAGGTGCAGCCGCCGCCCGACGAGGCGCGCTTCGACCAGGCGGTGCGCGAGGCCATCGCCCAGTGTCTCGCCGCGGGGCTCACCGGCCTCCACGAAATGGGCGCCGATCTGCGCGCCCTTGCCGCCTATCGCCGCCTCGTCGAGCGCGGCCAGTTCCCCCTTCGCAACTACGTGGCGGTGGCGGGCCGCGAGCCGGAGGCGTGGGCTCGCTACCGGGAGCACGGACCCGAGTCGATCGGCGACGGCCGGGTCGAGGTGCGCGCCCTCAAGCTCATGGCCGATGGAGCGCTCGGCTCGCGCGGGGCGGCGCTCCATCATCCGTACTGCGACGATCCCGAGAACTCGGGCCTGGTGCTCCTGCCCTCCGACGAGCTCTACCGCCTCACCGCGGAGGCCGCCGCGCGCGGCTTCCAGGTGTGCGTGCACGCCATCGGGGACCGCGCCAACACCATGGTCCTCGACGCCTTCGAGCGCGTGCTCGCGGAGCGGCCGGCGGCGCGCACGCTCCGGCACCGTGTGGAGCACGCGCAGATCCTCGCCGAGCGCGACATCGGGCGCTTCGCGCGTCTCGGCGTGCTGCCCAGCATGCAGGCGACCCACTGCACGTCGGACATGCCGTGGGCGGAGGCGCGCCTCGGGCCGGACCGGCTGCGGGGCGCGTACGCATGGCGGTCGCTGCTGGACACGGGCGTGCGTATCGCGGGCGGCTCGGACTTCCCGGTCGAGGATCCAAACCCGTTTCATGGGATCTACGCGGCGGTGGCGCGGCGGCCGCGCACCGGGGAGGATCGCGGGTGGCAGCCCGAGCAGCGGATGACGCGCGATGAGGCGGTGCGATCCTTCACCGCCTGGAACGCGGAAGCGTCGGGTCAGGAGCGCCTGGCCGGCACGCTGGAGGTCGGCAAGCGCGCCGACCTCGTGGCGCTCTCCGACGACGTCTTCACCTGTCCGGAGAGCGCCATCAAGGACATCATGCCGCGGCTGACCGTGCTGGCCGGCAAGATCGTGTACGAGAGCCAGGCCTAGAGACGGCTCACGCGCAGTCGCGGCGCTCGCCCCGCCGCGCGCCGGCGAGCCGGTCGGAGCTCACGCGGAAATACCGGAAGGGCGGCCGGCCGCCCCCCACGCAGCTCCGCTGGTACTCGATGATGCGCCGGTAGCCCGGCCGCATCGTGGCAAGCGGGGCCCCGTACGGAATCACCTCACCGAAGTAGCTGATCGGATCACCCAACTGGGCGAAGTGAAACCCGAGCCGCCGGAGCAGCCGCGCCAGCTTTCCCTCCATCGCCGCGATCAGATAGTCGAGACCGAGCCGCCAGGACTCCTCGTAGAGGTGGCGGAAGAGCCCAAAGAGGATGAGGGGCTCCCGGATCGTCGAGCTCCGATACCGCGACGCGATGATGAGGCGCGATACCTCGCCGGTCCGCGCTCGCTCGCCCCGCGGGCGCTCGTCGAGCAGGGACAGCGCGTGGCGCTCCAGCGGGAAGCCGAGAGTCGAATCGAGGACGAGCCGGAGGGTCGCCACCACCTCGCCGGTGTCGGTGGCCGCCGCGAAGTGCATCGAGTGCGGATCGTACTCGTCGCTCTCGCGGCCGTCGGTGCAGCATGCGGCGTCCACGAAGTGCTGCTCCAGGCAGTACACCTGGTACCGCAAACGTTGCATGGCGTGGAGGGCCGCGTCGGGAACTCTGGGCGGTGTCACATAAGGTTCGCGGGGGGTGACTACTTGCGGAGCGCGGCGGCGGCGCGGGCGGCGGATCCGGAGGAGGCTTTTCATGTTGCCCCCCCGCCCAGCAGACTTCATGCCACGCGGGACTCCGGAATCATAGGTTCCAGGCGCTAATGTTCACGTCGTAGGGTTCGCGGCTTCGCTCTGGGTACTGGAATTCCATAAGAATTTATTACATTATCGGCGGCGTAACTCTTACACTCTTACGCGACGTTACCAGAGTGACGATGACTAGCGCGCGGCCACGCCCGCAATTTCCACGAGATATTTCGGGCTCGCGAGACGTGCCTCCACCGTCGCGCGCGCGGGTTTCCCATCGGGATGCACCCACGCATCCCACGCCGCGTTCATCTCGTCGTAGGACCCCATGTTCGCGAGCCACACCGTGGCGGACAGCATCTTCGACTTGTTCGACCCCGCCGCCGCCAGCAGCTCGTCGAACTTCTTGAGGATCTGCTCGGTCTGCCCCTTGACGCCCGCGCTCGCGTCGGACGCGACCTGGCCCGCGAGGTAGACGGTGTCGCCGTGCACGACCACTCCGGAAAACCTGGGGCCGACGCTCAGACGGGTGATGGACATGATGTGACGTCTCCTTTCTAGAGCCCTGCATGGTTGTCGAGAATGAAGCGCGCGATGCTGTGGCGCGACGGCCGGTCGGGCAGCGCGTCGATGGGAAACCATCGTGCGTCCTCCAGCTCGCCGCGATCCACCGCGAGCTCGCCGCCCGCGTAGCGCGCGACGAAGCCCACCATGAGCTGGCTGGGAAACGGCCAGTTCTGGCTCCCCACGTACTGGATGTCGGTCACGTCGACCCCGACTTCTTCCTTCACCTCGCGCGCGACCGCGCCCTCGAGGGACTCGCCGTTGTCCACGAACCCGGCCACGAGGGCGTAGCGGCCGGGGGCCCACTCCGGCTTGCGCGCGAGCAGCACGCGCCCGGCGTCGCGCACGAGCACGATGACGGCAGGATGAAGGTGCGGGTAGTGCTCGTACGCGCAGCTGCCGCAGCGCTTGCCCCACTCGCCGGAGATGCGCGTGGTGCGCGCGCCGCAGCGCGGGCAGTGGCCGCTGGTGCTCTCCCACCAGAGCCCTTGCATCGCCATGCCGCCGAGCGACAGCAGCTCGTCGGGGAGCCGCGCCCCACGCATGGGAATCATGGTCTCCGCGCGAAGCCCGCTCGGCACGGGCGTGTGTTTGGGCACCGCGGACACCCAGCACGGCACCCCGCGCCACGTGCCGAGCCACAGGGGCTCGCCCATCCCGGCGGCGAGCTCGGCGGGCGGGCGCCCGTGCGGCAGGCGGAAGCCGTCCCCGTCGGCCGCCACAAGCAGGGTCTGGTCCTGCACGAGGAGCCAGTGCCCCTCGCGAGGCGGCGGCGCGGCGCCCCCCTTAGCGGGCTCGAACGCGCCGTGAAGAGCGTCGCGGTTGAAGGGCAGATAGACCGAGAGCGGCGTCTTCATGGGTGCCGCTCGACGGCGAGCCATGGCTCCTCGTCCGCGTGGCGACGCTCGAACTCCGCGATGGCCGCCTCGTGCCCCAGGGTGAGCGCGATCTCGTCCTCGCCGCGCAGGAGACCCTGACGTCGGAACGGATCCACCGTGAATGGGATACGCGCCCCGTCGGGACCGGTGAGGGTCTGGCTCTCCAGGTCCACCGTGATGGACGCGCCCGGCATCGCGTGGAGCTGGCGGCGGAGCGCCGCCGCCGTCTCCCCCGGCACCACGACCGGCAGCACCCCGACCTTGAAGCAGTTGTTGAAGAAAATGTCGCCGAACGAGGGCGCGATGACGACGCGGATGCCGTACGCGGCGAGCGCCCACACCGCATGCTCCCGCGAGGAGCCGCAGCCGAAGTTGTCTGCCGCCACGATCACGCGCGCCTCACGGAAGGCGGGCTGGTTCATGATGAAGTCGGCGCGCTCGCGGCCGTCCTCGTCGAAGCGCACGTCGTGGAAGAGCAGCCCCGCGTACTCCGGGCCGCGCGGCCGATGCAGGAAGCGCGCGGGAATCACGCGATCCGTGTCGATGTTGACCGCGTCGAGCGGCACCGCGACGGCGCTCACCGAGGTGAATGGCTCCATCTTTCAGCGAGGCTCGCCGGCGAGGGCCCGCACGTCGGTGAGGCGGCCGGTGACCGCGGCGGCGGCCGCCATCGCCGGGCTCATCAGGTGGGTGCGGACACCCTTGCCTTGACGTCCTTCGAAGTTGCGGTTGGACGTCGACGCCACGCGCTCCCCCGGACGGCCGGTGTCGCCGTTCATGCCGATGCACATCGAGCAGCCCGGCTCGCGCCACTCGAACCCCGCCTCGCGGAAGATCCGGTCGAGGCCTTCCGCCTCCGCCGCGCGCTTCACCAGTCCGGAGCCCGCCACCACCCAGGCCGGCACGACGACCCGACGGCCACGGACCACCGCGGCGGCGGAGCGGAGATCCTCCAGGCGGCTGTTGGTGCACGAGCCGATGAAGACCCGATCCACCTTGATGGCGGTGAGGGGCGTGTTCGCGGCGAGGCCCATGTAGGCGAGCATCCGCTCGATGGCGGCCCGCCGCGCGGGGTCCGCGGTCTCCCCGGGATCCGGCACGCGGCCGGTGATCGGCAGCGCCTCCTGCGGGCTCGTGCCCCATGTCACGGTGGGCGCAAGGGCGGCGGCGGCGAGCGCGACCTCGGTGTCGAACACCGCGCCCTCGTCCGACGGCAGCGTCTCCCAGTACGCGCGCGCCGCCATCCACCCGGCGCCCGCCGGCGCGAAGGGACGGCCCTCGAGATACGCGTAGGTGGTGGCGTCGGGCGCGACCATGCCGGCGCGCGCGCCCGCTTCGATGGACATGTTGCAGACGGTCATGCGCTCGTCCATCGACATCGCGGCGATGGCGGCGCCTGCGTACTCGATCACGTGCCCGGTGCCGCCCGCCGCGCTGATCGCCGCGATCACCGCGAGAATCACGTCCTTGGCGGCGACGCCGGGGGGCCGCACGCCGTCCACGCGGATGCGCATGGCGCGGGGCTTGCGCTGCCAGAGGCACGACGTCGCGAGCACGTGCTCCAGCTCCGACGCGCCGATGCCGAAGGCGAGGCAGCCGAAGGCGCCGTGGGTCGCGGTGTGCGAGTCGCCGCACACGAGCGTGATACCGGGCAGGGTGAAGCCCTGCTCGGGCCCCATCACGTGCACAATCCCCTGCCGTGCGTCACCGGGCCCGAAGTACGGGATACGAAGCTCCCCGGTGTGGCGCGCCATCTCGGTGACCATGCCGCGGATCGCCGGCTCCGCGATGCCGCCGCCCGGGCCGGTCGCGGTGGGGACGTAGTGGTCGGCGGTGGCGGCGATGGCCTCCGGCCGGCGGATCGTCCGTCCCGCCTTCCGGAGACGGTCGAAGGTGTGCACGGCGCCGTCGTGCATGAGGAGCCGGTCGATGTAGAGGAGGCTCATGCCGCCCCCGCCCTCGGTGACGACGTGCCGGCTCCAGATCTTCTCGAACAGCGTGCGCGGGGCGGCGGACACGGACCGGCTCACGCCCCGGTGTACTTCTCCTCGACGGCGTGCCACCAGTCGAAGCCCACTTTTCTGAAGATGTCCATCGGGGAGAGCACCGGCCCCTCGTGCCAGTCGGTGCCGCGCTCCTTGAGGAGGCCGAGTGCCCGCTCGATGGCGGGGACGGCCGCCGCCATGCACACCGCGGGGAAGATCGCGATCTTGAACCCCAGCCGCTCGAGCTCGTCGGTGGGCACCCGCGGGGTCTTGCCCCCCTGCACCATGTTGGCGAGCAGCGGCGCCTTCACCTCGCGCGCCACGCGATGGATCTCCTCCAGGGTCTGGGGCGCCTCCACGAAGATCACGTCCGCGCCCGCCTCCGCGTAGCGGTTGCCGCGGTCGATGGCGTCTTCGAGCGACGTCACCGCGCGGGCATCGGTGCGCGCGATAATGACGAAGTCGGGGTCGGTGCGGTGCTCCGAGGCGGCGCGGATCTTCTCCGCGAACTCTTTGGTGGGCACCACCTGCTTGCCGGCGATGTGTCCGCACTTCTTGGGCGCCACCTGGTCCTCCATGTGGAGGCCGGCCACGCCCGCCTTCTCGTACTCGCGTACCGTGCGCACCGCGTTGAGCGCATTGCCGTAGCCGGTGTCCGCGTCCGCGATCACGGGGAGGGATACCGCGCTGGCGAGGTGGGAGGCATGATTCGTCATCTCGGTGAGGGTGGCGAGGCCGAGGTCGGGCTGGCCCAGGTGCGACGCGGCGGTGCCCGCGCCCGTCATGTACACGACGGAGAAGCCCGCCGCCTCGATGAGGCGGGCGGAGAAGCCGTCGTAGGCGCCGGGCGCGACGATAAGGCCGGGCGCGGCGAGGAGCTGGCGGAGTCGGGTCGTGGTGCGCATGATCCGTCCTTTCGAAGCGTCCTGTGGAGGCGGACGGGATTGTTCCGCAATCACGCGGAACTGTCAACATGGTACGCTACGCGCATGGCTTTCGACCTCGCTCCCTTCGTCGAGCGGCGGCGGCGCTTCGCGGAGGCGCTCGGCGAATCGCTCGCGATCATCCCCGCCGGCCGTGAGGCCGCCCGCAACGCCGACACCGACTTCGAGTTCCGGCAGGACTCTGACTTCTATTTCCTCACCGGCTTCGACGAGCCCGACGCCGTGGCGGTGTTCAATCCCGCGCACGCCAAGGAGCGGTTCGTCCTCTTCGTGCGGCCGCGCGACCGCGAGCTGGAGATCTGGACCGGGCGGCGCGCCGGCGTGGAGGGCGCCATCGCCACCTACGGCGCGGACGCCGCCTACACCATCGACGAGCTCGAGGCGCGCCTGCGCGAATACGCGGTGGATCGGTCGGGCCTCGTGTACCGCCTGGGCAATCCGCACTACGACGCGCGTGTCATCCGGCTCGTCAACGAGCTGCGCGGCGTGCGCGTGCGGGGCTTCGTCACCCCGAGCCGCATCGACGATCCGGGGCCGCTCCTCCACGAGATGCGGCTCCGCCGGGCGCCCGAGGAGCTGGCGCGCCAGCGTCGCGCGTGCGAGATCAGCCGCGACGCCCACATCGAGGCCATGCGCTTCGCCCGCCCCGGCCAGCACGAGTACGAGGTGCAAGCGGCCATCGAGTTCGTGTTCCGCAAGGGGGGTTCCCCGCGCAACGCGTACCCGTCCATCGTGGCCTCCGGCCCCAACGCCTGCATCCTCCACTACAACGACAACCGGCGGCGCATGGAGGACGGCGACCTCCTCCTCATCGACGCCGGCTGCGAGTGGGGCTACCACGCCTCCGACATCACCCGCACCTTCCCGGTGAACGGCCGGTTCTCCGCGCCGCAGCGGAAGATCTATCAGATCGTGCTCGACGCGCAATTGGCCGCCATCGCGGCGGCGCGGCCCGGCGCGCGCTACGAGGCGATGCACGAGGCGGCGCGCCGCGTGCTGACCGAAGGCCTGGCGGCGGTGGGTCTGCTCCCGCGCGGCGTGGAGGACTCGCTCGCCATGCACCACTACCGCGAGTTCTACATGCACGGCACCGGCCACTGGCTGGGCATGGACGTGCACGACGTGGGCGACTACCGCGTGCGTCGTCAGTCGCGGGCGCTGGAGCCCGGCATGGTGGTGACGGTGGAGCCCGGCCTCTACATCGATCCCGAGCGCGAGTCCGTCACCCTCTACCGCCGCGAGTACAGCGAAGAAGAGATGTGGGAGCGCCGCTATCGCCTCGGGGTGGGCGCCGCGCGCAAGCTCGAGGAGGAGGAGAAGGCGCGCGCCGAGAAGATCGTGCATCCGATCCCCCGCGAGCTCCGCGGGATCGGCGTGCGCATCGAGGACGACATCCTCATCACGGCGGAGGGCAACGAGAACCTCACCGCCGGCACCCCCAAGACCGTCGAGGAAGTCGAGCGGACGTGCGCCGAGGCGCCGCGCCTGCCCCGCTAGCCGCGGGGATCAGCGCGCGGTCAAGCGTCCGGCGATCTTGAAGCGCTCGCCCTCGCGCGGCGTCAACACCGCCATCTCCGCCGGCGCGACGCTGATGCCGGTGAGCGCGAGGATGGTGGAGCCGTGCGAGACCATCACGAGGTTGCCTCCCGCGCCCTCGGGCCGCCAGGTCGAGATCAGCGTCTCCATCTCGCGCACCTGCCGAGCGGAGGCCTCCGAGCGCTCATAGAGGTTGGAGAGCGGCCTCGAGACCTCGGCGTCGGCCCCGAAGGCGAGCCGGGCGGTCTCCAGGCAGCGGCACCACGGGCTCGACAGCACGCGCCCCACCGGCACGCCGTGGCTACGGAACGCGTCACCCAGGCGCCGCGCGTCCGCCCGCCCCGCCTCGGTGAGATTGCGCTGCGTGGCGCAGTCGTTCAGCGTGAAGCCCGGCGGGTCGCCCACTCCTGCGGTGGTCACGCCATGGCGCACGAGGACGACCTGACGGCCACTCTTGAGCAGGACCCACAGCGCGTCGTCGGCGCCGGCCGGCCGCGCCGCCGCAAGCGCGAGCGGGACGAAGAGCAGGAAGGCGAGCAGCGTGAGGCGGCCCGGAGGTCTCACGACATCGCGCCGCCGTCCACCGTGTAGATGCCCCCGTTGATGTAGGAGGCCTCGGGGCTCATGAGGTAGGCCACGAGCGAGGCCACCTCGTCGGGCTTGCCGTAGCGCCGCATGGGAATGGTCGCGGCGAGCCGGTCGCGGGTGATGCGCGGGTCGCGCGGGCTGAAGCCGCCCTCGAGCTGATCGACCATCGCGGTCTCGATGGGCGCCGGGCACACCGCGTTCACGCGCACGCCGTGGCGCGCGAGCTCGATGGAGGCGGTTCGCGTGAGCCCGATGACCGCGTGCTTGCTCGCGGTATAGGCGACGAGGTTCGGCGAGCCGCGCAGCCCCGCCACCGAAGCGGTATTCACGATGACGCCGCCTCCCCGCGCGATCATGGCGGGCGCGACGACCTTGAGCCCGAGCCACACGCTCTTGACGTTCACCGCGATGACGCGGTCGAACGTGGATTCCGGATAGTCCACGAGCGGGCTCACCACTCCGAGAATGCCCGCATTGTTGAAGAACCCGTCGATCCCGCCCCAGCGGTCCACCGCGGCCCCGACGTAGCGCTGCACCTCGCCGATCCGCGTCACATCGGCCTCGACGATGAGGCCCTGCCCGCCCGCCTTCTCCACCGCGGCGAGCGACTCGGCGAGACCCCCCGCGTTGACGTCCACCAGGACTACCCGCGCGCCCTCCGCGGCGAAGCGCGCCGCCGCGGCGCGGCCGATCCCGCCCGCCGCCCCCGTGATCACCATCACCTTGTCCGCGAAGCGATGCTCCACGAGCGACACGATATCAGCCCCGCAGGAGGAGCGCCACGCCCGAGGCGAGCAGGATCGCGAACACCACCCGACGAAAGCGGACCGCGTCCACCACGTTGAACAATCGCATCCCGGCCAGCAGGCCGGTGACGGCGGGAACGGCAAAGACCGCGGCCAGGCGCCCAACCTCTCGGGTGAGGAGGCCGGCCCACCAGTAGCCCACGAGGATGACGAGCTGATTCACCACGAGAAAGGCCTGGAGATTGGCCTTGATCGTCCGCGCGCTCCATCCCTGGGCGGCCATGTACACGATGGCGGGCGGTCCGGGCGTCCCCACTGCCCCGCCCACCGCGCCGGAAAGCACGCCCGCGGCGAAGCCCCATGCGCGCCCGGGCAGCCGCCGCGGGCTCCGGCCGCTCCACTCGAGCGCGACGATCAGCACGAGCACGGAGCCGATCAGCCGCGCGAGCATCGTGGCGGACACGGAGGCGAGCACCCACACGCCGAGCGGGGTGCCGAGCACGCTGCCGACGACGAGCGCATCCACTCCGCTCGGCAGGAAGTCGCGCCGGAGCGGGATGAAGATGACGCCGCAGAAGAGCGTGGCGTAGAGCGTGGTCAGCACGATGGCGTCCAGGGGCGCGATCACGAACGGGAGAAAGGCGAGGGCCACCAGGCCGATGCCGAATCCGGCCAGCCCCTGCACGAAGCTCGCCGCCGCGACGATGGCGGCGCCGGCGGCGAGGGCGAAGGTCACCTCGGCACCCTAGCACGCCGATGATAAACTTGGGCGGGCCAATCGCCCGAACCCGCCCCATGCCCGGAGGCTCCGAGACATGAAGCACCACAAGGTCTATCGCACCGAGCTCACCCCCGTGAGCTTCCTCGAGCGCAGCGCCTACGTGTTCCCCGACAAAGTCGCGGTGGTGCACGGCGCCCGGCGCTACAATTACCGCCAGTTCTCCGAGCGCGTGAGCCGCCTCGCCTCCGCGCTGCGCGCGGCCGGGATGGGGAAGCACGACCGCGTGGCCTTCATCTGCCCGAACATTCCCGCCATGCTCGAAGCCCATTACGGCGTGCCCGCGGGGGGCGGCGTCCTCGTGGCGATCAACATCCGCCTCTCCACCGACGAGATCGGCTACATCCTCAAGCACTCCGGCTCGAAGTTCCTGTTCGTCGACGCCGAGTTCGAATCGGTGGTGAAGCCGCTCGACCTCTCCGGTCTGCGTGTGATCCGAGTGGACGACACCGGCGCGCCCGGCGACCCGTACGAGGATTTCCTCGCCGGCGGCTCCCCCGAGCCGGTCGAGAACTGGCTCGACGACGAGGAGGAGACGATCGCGATCAACTACACGTCGGGCACCACCGGGCGTCCGAAGGGCGTGATGTACAGCCATCGCGGCGCGTGGGTGAACGCGGTGGGCGAGGTGCTCGAGGCGGGCATGGGCTTCGACACGCGCTATCTCTGGACGCTGCCCATGTTTCACTGTAACGGCTGGTGCTTCACCTGGGGCGTGACCACGGTGGGGGGGACCCACATCTGTCTTCGCCGGGTGGAGCCCGCCCGCATCTGGGAGCTCCTCGAGTCGGAGGGCGTGACCCACTATTGCGGCGCTCCCACCGTGCAGATCGGCGTGGTGAACCACCCGAAGGCGCATCGGCTCGACCGGCCCGTCACGGTGACGGTGGCCGGCGCGCCGCCCTCCCCCACCCTGCTCGGCAAGCTCAAGGAGCTGAACTTCCGCCCCGTCCACGTGTACGGTCTCACCGAGACCTACGGCCCGCACACCGTGTGCGAGTGGCATCCGGAGTGGGACGCGCTGCCGAAGGACGAGCAGGCGCAGCGCGCGGCGCGCCAGGGCCAGGGCTACGCGATCTTCGACCTCGTGCGCGTGGTGGACGAGACGATGCGCGACGTGCCGCGTGACGGCGAAACCCTGGGCGAGGTCATCATGGTGGGCAACAACGTGGCCAAGGGCTACTTCGACAACCCCGAGGCGACCGCCGAGTCCTTCCGGGGCGGCTGGTTCCACTCCGGCGACATCGGGGTGTGGCACCCGGACGGCTACATCGAGCTGCGGGACCGCAAGAAGGACATCATCATCTCGGGCGGCGAGAACATCTCCACCATCGAGGTGGAGCAAACGGTGGCGCGGCATCCCGCCGTGCTCGAGTGCGCCGTCGTCGCCATTCCCGACGAGAAATGGGGCGAGCGCCCGAAGGCCTTCGTGACGCTCAAGATCGGCGCCGCCGCCACCGAGATCGAGATCATCGAGTTCTGCAAGCAGCACATCGCCCACTTCAAGGCGCCGGCGGCGGTGGAGTTCGGCGACCTGCCCAAGACCTCCACGGGCAAGATCCAGAAATTTGTGCTGCGCGACAAAGAATGGAGTGGGAGAACGAAGCGGATCAACTAGCGCGAGCGCCGCGCCCGGGCTCGTAGGCGCAGAGGGGATCTTCCGCGAGGGGACTGCCGGTGGCGGCAAACGCGCGAGCGCGCGAGCCGCCGCACACGCCGCGGAACTCGCAGCGCCCACACCGACCCCGGAACAGATCCGGCCGGCGCAGTGTCTGGAACAGCGGAGCCTCCCGGTAGAGGGCGACCGGGTCGGCCTCGCGGACCGAGCCCACAGACATGGCGAGGAAGCCCGAGGGGTAGACCTCGCCCGCGTGGGTGATGAACATGACCCCATTGCCGTCGCGAATGCCCAATCCGTGCGCGCGCGGCACCCCGCCGCCGCGCTGGAACACGACCCGCCGGAAGTGCGGGGCCTCCGTCGTGGTGACTACCGGGGGACCCGGCCGCGCCGCAAGGCCGGCCAGGGTCACGAGGAGCTGCTCGCATTCGACCGGAGAGATAGGATCGAGCACGGTGCCACGCCCGACCGCCACGAGGAAGAACAGGCTCCACCGCGCGGCCCCGCACCGTCGCGCGAGCTCGTAGACCGCGGGCAGATCGTCGAGGGTCTGCCGCGAGACGAGCGAGTTGATCTGGAACGGGAGCCCGGCCGCGCGTGCCGCGCGCGCCGCCTGAAGGGTGCGGTCGAAGCAGCCGCGCACGCCGCGGAGCGCGTCATGCCGCGCCGGGTCGGCGCCATCGAGGCTCAAGGAGATCGCCTCGACGCCCGCCTCCCGCAGCTGCGTGATCACCGCGGCGGTGAGCCGCGGGGTGGCGCTGGGCGCCACCGACACCCCGAGCCCTGCATCGCGCGCGGCGGCGATGAGACCGAACAGGTCGGGCCGCTTGAGCGGATCACCGCCCGTGAGAATCAGGTGCGGCGTCGGATGCCCGAACGCGGCGAGCCGGCGCACGAGACGCCGCCCCTCCGCCGGGCCCAGCTCATCGGGATCCGGCGTCGGGGCGGCCTCGGCCCGGCAGTGCCGGCAGGCCAGGTCGCAGGCCCGCGTCACCTCCCAGTAGATCCGACGTGGCGCCGCCGCGAAGATCGGGCCGGGCGTCATCCGCCCGGCCGGGGCGCCGGGCTGCGCCGCCCCATCTCCACGTAGGCCCGCTTCGCCGCGCCCTGGTAGAGCTGCCGGGGCCGCGCGATCTTCTGCTCCGGGTCATCGCGCATCTCCTGCCACTGGGCGAGCCATCCGCTCATCCGCGGGATGGCGAACAGCACGGGAAACATCTCGACGGGGAATCCCATGGCCTGGTAGATGAGCCCCGAGTAGAAGTCCACGTTCGGGTAGAGCTTGCGGGCGACGAAGTACTCGTCCTGAAGCGCGATCCGCTCCAGCTCGAGGGCCACCGGCAGGAGGGGGCTCGGCTGGCTCACCTCGAAGACCTCGCCGGCCATGCGCTTGATGATGGTGGCGCGCGGATCAAAGTTCTTGTACACGCGGTGGCCGAAGCCCATGAGCTTGGCCTTGCCGGCCTTGACATCGCGGATGAACTCCGGGATCCGGGCGGTGGTGCCGATCTCGCGGAGCATGCGGAGCACCGCCTCGTTGGCCCCGCCGTGGAGCGGACCGTACAGGGCGGCGACGCCACCCGCGACCGCGGAGTAGGGATCCACCTGCGAGGAGCCCACGCTGCGCACCGCGTTGGTCGAGCAGTTCTGCTCGTGGTCGGCATGCAGGATGAAGAGCACGTCGAGCGCGCGCTCGAGCACCGGATTGGGCTCGTAGCGCACCTCGGTGGTCTTGAACAGCATGTTGAGGAAGTTGCCCGTGTAGCTGAGGGCATTGTCGGGATAGGCGTACGGCATCCCCAGGCTGTGCCGATAGGCGAAGGCGGCCAGCGTCGGGATCTTGGCGATGAGCCGGACGATCTGCCGGTGCCGTGTCGCCGGGTCCGCGCCGTCCCTGGCCTCCGGGTAGAACGTGGACAGCGCCGCGACGGCCGAGACCAGCATGCCCATCGGGTGCGCGTCGTGGTGGAATCCGTCCATGAATTTCTTCAGATTCTCGTGGACCCAGGTGTGATGGGTGACCTCGTACTCCCAGGCGTCCAGCTCGTCGACGGTCGGCAGGTCACCGTGGAGCAGGAGATACGCCGTCTCGAGGTAGTTCGAGCGCTCGGCGAGCTCCTCGATCGGGTAGCCGCGATAGCGTAGGATCCCCCGGTCGCCGTCGATCTCGGTGGTGCGGCTGACCGTCGAGGCCGTGTTCATGAAGGCGGGATCGTAAGAGAGCAGTCCGAAGTCCTCCGGTCCCGTGCGAATCTGGCGCAGATCCATGGCCCGTATCGCGCCCGCCCGAATGGGGATCTCGTAGGACCTCCCGTTCCGGTTATCGACGATGGTGAGCGTCTCGGTCGGCATGGTGCGTCCTCCTTGGTGGATCCGCTCGCGTGTGGATCCGGTGCGCGCTCCGCTTCCCTGACAAGGCAGGGGAGCAAGCCGGGTGCCACGCGCATGTCCCGGTGGCTACTCGCCAAGCTCCGGAATCCGCGAGCGAATTCCCATCGACGGCAACGATGAGGCGAGGCCGGGTGGGGCACCGCCGCCCAAGAGGGGCGAGCGTGCCTCACCCCGAGGCCCGAGCCTCAGGAGGCCTCGGCCATCGTGGTGCCACCAAGTGCTGTGATAGACACATCATTTGCCCGCGCCGGTCGGACGCCGCGCATGGCAGCCCCCTTGCAGCTCCATTCTCGCGGGGGGTAATGCGGCGCATGACGGATCGGCCACGGGTCACGCTCGACGGCAACGAGGCGGTGGCCCACGTGGCCCATCAACTGAGCGAGGTGATCGCGATCTATCCGATCACCCCCTCGTCCACGATGGGCGAGCTCTGCGATGAGTGGACCAGCCGCGGGCGCACGAACCTTTGGGGCCAAGTCCCCGCCGTGGTGGAGATGCAGAGCGAGGGCGGGGCGGCGGGCGCTCTGCACGGGGCTCTTCAAGCCGGCGCGCTCGCCACCACGTTCACCGCCTCGCAGGGCCTGCTGCTCATGATCCCGAACATGTACAAGATCGCGGGTGAGCTCACGCCCGCGGTTATCCACGTTGCGGCGCGCGCGCTCGCCACCCAGGCACTGTCCATCTTCGGCGACCACAGCGACGTGATGGCGACGCGCGCCACCGGCTGGGCGCTGCTGTGCTCGGGATCGGTGCAGGAGGCGCATGACCTCGCCCTCGTCGCCCACGCCGCCACCCTCGAGGCGCGCGTACCCTTCGTCCACTTCTTCGACGGCTTCCGCACCTCCCACGAGGTGGCGAAGATCGAGCTCCTCGGCGCCGAGGTGCTCGGCGCCATGGTGGACCCCGACGCGATCGGCCGTCACCGGGCGCGGGCGCTGTCGCCGGACCGGCCCACCGTCCGCGGCACCGCCCAGAACCCGGACGTCTACTTCCAGGCGCGGGAGGCCTCCAACCCCTTCTACTTGGCGCTGCCGCACGTGGTGGATGATGCGTTCGAGCGGCTCGCCCGGCTCACGGGCCGGCGCTACCGCCTCTTCGACTATGTGGGCGCGCCGGACGCCGAGCGCGTGATCGTCTGCATGGGCTCGGGCGCCGAGACGGCCGACGAGACGGTGGAGCGCCTCACCCGCAACGGAGAGAAGGTCGGCCTCATCAAGGTTCGCCTGTACCGACCGTTCTCGGTCGAGCACTTCCTCGCCGCGCTCCCGCCCACCGTGGGGGCCATCGCCGTGCTCGACCGCACCAAGGAGCCGGGCAGCATCGGCGAGCCGCTCTACCTCGATGTGGTCTCTGCCCTCCACCAGGCCGCAGACGCCGAGCGGCCGGTGCCACGCCTCATAGGCGGCCGCTACGGCCTCGGCTCGAAGGAGTTCACACCCGCCATGGTGAAGGCGGTGTTCGATGAGCTGGCGCGCCCGGCCCCGAGGCGGAGGTTCACGGTGGGTATCGTCGACGACGTCACCCATCTGGCCCTCGACTGGGACCCCGCCTTCTACACGGAGGATCCCGACACGGTGCGGGCCGTCTTCTACGGGCTCGGCGCCGACGGCACGGTGGGCGCCAACAAGAACTCCATCAAGATCATCGGCGAGGAGACGGACGCCTACGCCCAGGGCTACTTCGTCTACGACTCGAAGAAGTCGGGCTCCATGACCATCTCGCACCTCCGCTTCGGGCCGCGTCCCATCCGCTCGAGCTACCTCATCGGGCGGGCGAGCTTCGTGGCCTGTCACCAGTTCGGCTTTCTCGAGCGAATCGATGTTCTGGCCGCGGCCGAGCCAGGCGCCACGTTCCTCCTCGACAGCCCATGGGGGGCGGCCGACGTCTGGGACCATCTCCCTCGACCGGTCCAGGCGGCCATCCTCGAGAAGGGGCTGCGGGTCTTCGTGATCGACGGCCATCGCGTGGCGCGCGAGACCGGCATGGGCGGCCGCGTCAACACCGTCATGCAGACCTGTTTTTTCGCCATCAGTGGCGTGCTGCCGCGTGCGCAGGCGGTGGCGGCGATCAAGCGCTCCATCGAGAAGACCTACGGCAAGCGCGGCGAGGCGGTCGTGCGGAAGAACTTCGCGGCGGTGGACGCGACGCTCGATCACCTGCACGAGGTGGTCGTGCCGCCGCGCATCACCAGCGCCGACGAGCGCCGCGCGACGGTGGGTGCCGAGGCCCCCGCCTTCGTCCAGCGCGTGAGCGCCCGCATCATCGCGGGCGAGGGCGACCGGCTGCCGGTGAGCGCGTTCCCCGCCGACGGCGTCTACCCGAGCGCCACCGCGAAGTGGGAGAAGCGGGGGATCGCCGCCGAGATCCCGGTGTGGGATGACGTCCTGTGCATCCAGTGCGGCAAATGCGTGATGGTGTGCCCGCACGCGGTGATCCGGGCCACCGTGTACACGCCGGACCGCCTCACTGGCGCTCCGCCCGGCTTCAAGTCGGCCCCGGCGCGCTGGCGCGAGCTCGCCGGCCACCGCTACACGCTGCAGGTCTCGCCCGAGGACTGCACGGGCTGCGCGCTCTGCGTGGAGGTCTGCCCGGCCAAGAGCAAGAGCGAGGTTCGCCACCGCGCGATCAACATGGCGCCAATGCCGCCCCGGCGGGAGGCGGAAGCGGCCAACTGGGCCTTCTTCGAAGGCCTCCCCGCTCCGGACCGCGAGGCGCTGAATCATGGGCAGGTGAAGGATCTCCAGCTCCTCGAGCCTCTCTTCGAGTTTTCGGGAGCGTGCGCGGGGTGCGGCGAGACGCCCTATCTCAAGCTCATGAGCCAGCTCGTGGGCGATCATGCCCTCGTCGCCAACGCCACCGGCTGCTCCTCGATCTACGGTGGCAGCCAGCCCACCACCCCGTGGGCGGCGAACCGGGAGGGCCGCGGACCCGGCTGGGCCAACTCGCTGTTCGAGGACAATGCCGAGTTCGGCCTGGGCATGCGGCTGGCGCTGGACGAGCGCGCGGAGGCGGCGCGCGTCCTGGTGCGGAGCCTGGCACCTCAGCTGGGCGCGCTCGCCGACGAGCTGCTCGCCGCCGATCAGGGGGACGACGCGGGCATCCGAGCCCAGCGCGAGCGCGTGGCCCGCCTGCGCGCGCGGCTGGCGGAGCTGGCGTCACCGGAGGCGCACGCCCTCGATGCGATCGCCGACGGGCTCGTCCGCACCACGGTCTGGATCGTGGGCGGCGACGGCTGGGCGTACGACATCGGCGGCGGCGGGCTCGATCACGTGCTCGCCTCCGGCCGCGACGTGAACGTGCTGGTGCTCGACACCGAGGTCTACTCGAACACCGGGGGCCAGATGTCGAAGTCCACCCCGCGCGGCGCCGTCGCCAAGTTCGCCGCCGGCGGCAAGCGCACGCGGAAGAAGGACCTGGCGCTGATGGCCATGAGCTATGGCAACGTGTACGTCGCCCAGGTGGCCATGGGAGCGCAGGATGCGCAGACGCTGCGCGCCTTCCGTGAGGCCGAGGCCTATCGCGGTCCCGCGCTGATCATCGCCTACAGCCCCTGCATCGCGCACGGCTACGACCTGCGGCACGGCGCCGAACAGCAGAAGGCGGCGGTGCTCTCCGGCCACTGGCCGCTGTTCCGCCACCACCCGGAGCTGGCCGCCCAGGGCCTCAATCCGCTGCAGCTCGACTCGAAGGCGCCTTCCGTCCCGCTCCGTCAGTACCTCTACAACGAGACACGGTACACGATGCTCGCCCACCGCGAGCCCGATGCCGCCGCGCAGCTCCTGGCCGCGGCGGAGGCGGATGTACGCGAGCGGTGGCGCACGCTGGAATACCTCGCGGCACGCCCTGGGGCTTCCCATGCCTGACCTCTCCGTGTCCTACCTCGGTCTCGCGCTGAAGAGCCCGCTGGTCGCGTCCTCGTCGCCCCTCACCGGGCAGCTCGACGAGATCCGCCGCATGGAGGACGCAGGCGCGGCCGCGGTGGTGCTGCCCTCGCTCTTCGAGGAGCAGATCGATCTCGAGAGCCAGCACCTCGACCATCATCTGAGCCACGGCGCCGAGAGCTACTCCGAGGCGGTCTCCTACTTCCCCGACCTCGGGCGTTATCACATCGGCCCGGACGCCTACCTCGAGCACCTGCGTCGCGCCAGGGCCGCCGTGGACATCCCCGTCATCGCGAGCCTCAACGGCGTGTCGCCGGGCGGGTGGATCCGCTATGCGCGTCTCATGGAGGACGCGGGAGCCCAGGCGCTGGAGCTGAACGTGTACTTCATGGCCACGGACCTCGGCCGCAGCGCCGCCGAGGTGGAGCTGCAATACCTGGAGCTCGCGCGCGCAGTGAAAGCGAGAGCGCGCATCCCCGTCGCCATGAAGCTCGGCCACGCGTTCACCACCATCGCCCACTTCGCGCGGCGGCTCGACGAGGCGGGCGTGGACGCCCTCGTCCTCTTCAACCGCTTCTACCAGCCCGACTTCGACCTCGAGCGGCTGGAGGTGGTCCCGACGCTCACCCTGAGCCGCTCCTCCGAGCTGCTCCTGCGCCTGCACTGGGTGGCGGTGCTCTACGGCCGCATCCGGGCCGACCTCGCGGTCACCGGCGGCGTCCACACCGCCGCGGACGTGCTCAAGGCCATGATGGCGGGCGCGCGCGTGGCCATGATGACCTCCGCGCTCCTCGAGGAAGGGGTGGGGCACCTCGCCCGCGTGCGCGAGGACCTCGAGGCGTGGATGGAGGCGCACGAATACGAGTCCATCCGGCAGATGCAGGGCAGTATGAGCCATCGCTCCGTGCGCGATCCGGAAGCGTTCGAGCGGGCGAACTACCTGCGGGTCCTCGGCTCCTATGTCCTCCCCACCCCCCGCCGCGCCTGAGGCCGCGGCCGCTCCGGCGGCCGTTCGAGGAGCGCAGCTCCTCGCCGATCCGCTGCGCAACAAGAGCACCGCGTTCACGCGGGAGGAGCGGGCCGCGCTGGGGCTGGAGGGCCTGCTTCCCGCCGCGGTCAGCACGATGGCGCAGCAGGCGCGGCGCGCCTTTGCCAACATCGTCCGCAAGCCGGACGCCCTCGAGCGCCACATCGGTCTTGCCGCACTCCACGACCGCAACGAGCGCCTCTTCTACCGCGTGCTCGCCGACCACCTGGAGGAGCTCCTGCCCATCGTCTACACACCCACCGTGGGCCGGGCGTGCCAGGAGTTCAGCCACATCTTTCGCCGCGCGCGCGGGCTCTGGATCACGCCCGAGCATCGCGGGCGGATCCACACCATCCTGGGCAACGTGGCGCAGGACGACGTGCGCCTCATCGTGGTCACCGACAACGAGCGCATTCTCGGCCTGGGCGATCAGGGCGCGGGCGGCATGGGCATCCCCGTAGGGAAGCTCACCATCTACACCGCCGCCGCGGGTATCGACCCCGCCGTCACCCTGCCGGTGAGCCTCGACGTGGGCACGGACAACGCCGCCCTCCTCGAGGATGAGCTCTACCTGGGCTTTCGCCGGCCGCGCCTCCGCGGCGCCGCGTACGACGCGCTGGTGAACGAGTTCGTCACCGCCGCGCGGCGCCGCTTCCCCCGGGCCGTCCTCCAATGGGAGGACTTCAAGAAGCAGAACGCGCTGGACCTGCTGGACCGCTACCGCGCGACGCTGCCGTCGTTCAACGACGACATCCAGGGCACGGGAGCCTGCGTGCTCGCCGGGATGCTCGCGGCAAGCCGGATCACCGGCACACCGCTGGCGCAACAACGCGCGGTGATCCTGGGCGGGGGCGCCGCGGGAATCGGCATCGCCCGCCAGATCCGCGACGCCATCGCGAGGATGGGCGCGGGCCCCGATGAGCTGGCCCGCGCGATAGCCATCGTGGACGTGGACGGCTTCCTCGTGCGCGACATGCCCGGCGTGGATGCCTATCAGCGTCGCTTCGGGTGGCCGCGTGAGCTGGCCCGCGCATGCGGCGTGGAGGACGCGCGGGACCTGGAGGCGGTGGTGCGGAGCCTCGCGCCTACCACGCTCATCGGCGTCTGCGGCCAGCCCGGAGCGCTGAGCGAGGGCGCGGTGCGCGCGATGGCGGCGCAGGTCAAACAGCCGCTCATCTTGCCCTTGTCCAACCCCACCAGCCAGTCGGAGGCGACGCCGGAGGACCTCCTGCGCTGGACGGACGGCCGGGCTCTGGTGGCCACGGGCAGCCCGTTCGAGCCGGTGCGTCACGCCGGCCGCAGCGTGCGCATCGGCCAGTGCAACAACGCCTTCGTCTTTCCCGGGCTCGGGCTTGGCGCGCTGGTGGCCCAAGCCCGCGCGGTGACGGACGGCATGTGCCGGGCCGCCGCCGAGTCGCTCGCCGCGCAGGTGCGCCCCGAGGACCTTGAGGCGGGCAGCCTCTATCCGCCCATCGGCGTGCTGCGTGAAGTGTCGTCACGCATCGCGGAGGCAGTGGTGCGCGAGGCCCGCGACGCCGGCGTCGGGCGTGACCTTCCGGACGGCGCCATCCCGGAGGCCGTCGCGGCGATGCGGTGGGACCCGGACTACTAGGGCCGGCTCAGGTGGCGATGGGCGTGTCCGCCCGCGCGCCCCACTCGGACCACGAGCCGTCGTAGATCGCGACGTCCCGCCGGCCGAGGGCGGCCAGGCCGAGCGCGAGCACGCAGGCGCTGACTCCGGAGCCGCATGTCGCGGTGATCGGCTCCCCGAGGGAGAGTCCCGCGTCGCCGAAGGCCTTCCGCAGCATCGGCGGCGGCAGGAGCGTGTCGTCGGGGGCGAAGAGCTGGTTGTAGGGCAGGTTCTTGCTGCCGGGAATGTGGCCGCCGCGCAGCCCCGCGCGCGGCTCGGGCTCGGTGCCGTCGAAGCGCCCGGCGGAGCGCGCGTCCACCAGCTGCTCGCGCGGGCTCTGCACGTTGGCGCGGATCTGGCCGAGATCGCGCACCAGCTCAGCACGGAAGGACGCGGTGAAGCGTCGCGGGGGCGCGGCCTTCTCCCCCGCCTCGAGGGGCCGGCCCTCCGCCCGCCACTTGGCCAGGCCGCCGTCGAGCACGGCCACGCGGTCGTGACCGAACACGCGGAACATCCACCACGCGCGAGCCGAGGCGATCATTCCCTTGGCGCCGTACGCGATGACGCGATCGCCCGATCCGATACCCAGCGCGCCCGCCGCCTTCGCGAAGGCCTCCGGCGCGGGCAGCATGTGGGGGAGCGGCGAGAACGTGTCCGCGATCTCGTCGATGGCGAAGAAGACGGCCCCCGGGATGTGCCCCTGCCGGTACTCGGCGTGGGCGTCGCGCTTGAGATGCGGCAGATAGTTGGTCGCGTCGATCACGCGGAGATCGGGCTCGCGGAGATGCGCGGCCAGCCACTCGGTGCTGACGGTGAGGGGAAACGCCTCCGGGCTCATCGAGTCGCAGGCGTGCCGGGGAGCAGCGTATGCGGGCTTCGGCCCTCGTGGTCGAGCGCCTCCTCCCAGCGGAGATACGCCTCCATGGCCGCGCGCCCCCGCTCATAGGGCTTCTGCACCACGTCATCCGCTTCGTCGGCCAGGCGTGTGGCGCCGGTCTCGACCGGGCGCCCCGCCGCGTGCCACGCGCGCACGCCGCCCGCGAGCACGCACGCCTTGCCGTATCCGAGTCGCGCCAGGGTGACCGCGGCGAAGGTCGACTCCACGCCGTCGGCGCACGTGACCACGACCGCCTGTCCCCGGTCGGGCGCGACGGCGCCGATCGTCCGCTCGAGCCGGCTCCGGCAGAGCCAGGCCGCGCCCGGGACATGCGCCTTGGCGTACACGTCGCTGGGGTCGACGCTGACGACGAGCGCGCCACCGAGATCGCCCGGTGCCACCGTCGCGGCCTCCCGGCGCGCGGCCTCGAGGCCCCAGGGCGCGGGCACGGGGTGCCCGGTTTCCATTGCGCCGCCCGAGGCCTGCCATGCGGGCAGGCCGCCCTCGAGGAACGCGATCCGCGGGAAGCCGAGGCGCTTGTACCACGCGGTGGTCAGCGCGGCGCGGCTGCCGTCGTCACAGACGAACACCATCTGGGCGCCGCGCACCGCGAGATAGTCGTCGATCGCCTGCACCACCTGACCGCCTGGAGCCCACACCGCGCCCGCGACGTGTCCGGCCGCGTACTCCTCGGCGGTGCGCACGTCGAACAAGTAGAGATTCTCCACATCGCGACGCGCCTGCATGGCCTTGAGCTCGGCGGCATTGATCGCGCGCAGGCCGTCCGTCTGCGCCACGCGCTTGGCCACCTCCGCCGCCGCCGTGCGACCCTTGGAGGTAACGGGCGGCGCCCACCGTTCGGCGCCGCGCTCCAGCTCGAGTCCGGCGAGCAACCAGCCCATGGTGCCGTTCTCGAGGGCGATGATGGGATTCGGCAGCCCCATGCGCCGCAGCGACTCCGCGCCGATGTACGAGCGCGTGCGGCCGCCGCAGTGCACCACGATCGTCTGGTCCGGCCGCTTCACGAGCTCGCCGATGCGCAGCACCAGCTCGCCGCCGGGCATGCTCACCGAGCCGGGAATGCAGCCGCGGTGATACTCCTCGGGCGTGCGCGAGTCCACGATGACCATGTCGTCGCCTCGCGCGATGCGCTCGGCGAGCTCGGGGCACGTCACCTGCGGCGTCTTCCATTCGTGCAGCGCCCGCTCCCCGAACACCTTGCTCGGGACGTTCAGGCCCTGCACGAGGGGCCGGCCGGCCGCGCGCCAGGCGGCGAGGCCGCCTTGGAGCGTGCGCACGTCGGTGTAGCCCATGGCGGCCAGAGTCGGGCGCGCGAGCTCCGCCACCGCGCCGTCCTCGTCGATGAGCACGATGGGCGTGGCCTTGGCGGTCACCAGCCCGGGCAGACGCGTCTCGAGCAAGCGGCGGGGCAGCGAGGTGCTCCAGTAGATGTGGCCTCGCTCGTACGTCGCGCGCTCGCGGACGTCGAGCGCGGCGTGGGGCGTGGCGCCGCCCATGAGCGCGGCCAGATCCTCGGGACGCACGGCGGTCATCGCGCCACCGGCTCGGCAGGCGCATCCTGCCGCTGCAGCTCCGGCATCACCTGCCTGGCGAAGAGGCGCATGCTGCGCTCCGCCTCGTCCACCGGCATGCCCGCGTACGAGAACACGCCCACGAAGTGGCGGGTGCCGGTACGGCGCTGGATGTCCAGGATCCTCTCGTAGCACTGCTCCGGCGTGCCCCAGACCTGGAGGTTCGCGAAGAAATCGATGATCTTGTCCTCGCCGTAGGTGTGGATCTTGTCGGTCATCTTGCCGTAGTACTCGTAGCCCCGCGTCTTCGCGAGATGATCGTCGGCGAACCGGTAGTGCGCGAGCACGGACTGGAAGTAGCCGCCGATGTAGCGCAGGGCCAGGTCGCGCGCGCGCTCCTCGCTCTCGTCGCAGAAGGTCCAGCCCGTCGAGATCGGCGGAGGCGGCTCGGCGCCGTTGACGGTGCGGAACAGCGCCCGATATTCGTCGAGCTCCTTGGCCACTTCCGGCCACGGCTTCTGGGGGATGATCAGCATGCCGACGCCGAGCTCGGCCATGATGTGCGCGGATTCGGGCGACACCGCGGCGGCGTAGGTGCGCCCACGGAACGATTTGAAGGGAGCGGGCCGGACGGCCACGCGCGGCTGCGTCACGAACCGCCCCTCGTACTCGCAGACACCCGTCTCCAACCCGCGGAGGAGCATCTGGGCGCTCTCCACGAAGCGCGCGCGCGAGTCTTCCATGGACTGTCGGAAGCCGTCGAACTCCACCTTCCCCGCGCCCCGCCCGAGACCGAGGATCAGTCGACCGCCGCTCAGATTGTCCAGCATCGACACTTCCTCGGCCACGCGCAGAGGATCGTGCCAGGGCAGCACGACCACCATGGAGCCGAGCCGCACGCGCTGGGTGCGCCCCGCCATGTAGGCGAGGAACTGCAGCACGTCGGGGCACATCGTGTAGTCGGTGAAGTGGTGCTCGACCCCCCACACCGAGTCAAACCCCAGCGGCTCGGCGAGATCGGCGAGACGCAGGTCCCCACGGTAGACTTCGAGGTCGGCCCGCGCCTTTCCGGGATTCTGGAAGATCGCGGCGAGCCCGACCTCCATCAGGCCACCTCGAACAGCCCCGCCGCCCCCATGCCGCCGCCGATGCACATGGTGCAGACCACGAACCGGGCACCCCGACGCTTGCCCTCGATGAGCGCGTGGCCGACCATCCGCGCGCCGGACATGCCGTAGGGATGACCGATCGCGATCGCGCCGCCGTCCACGTTGAGCCGGTCCATCGGGATGCCGAGCCGGTCGCGGCAGTAGACGACCTGCACCGCGAACGCCTCGTTCAGCTCCCAGAGATCGATCTGGTCGATCGTGAGCCTGAAGCGCTCGAGGAGCCGCGGCACCGCGAACACGGGCCCGATGCCCATCTCGTCGGGCTCGCAGGCGGCCACGGTGTAGCCGCGGAAAATGCCGAGCGGCTTGAGGTTGCGCCGCTCGGCCAGCGTGGCGTCCATCACGATGCAGGCGGAGGCGCCGTCGGAGAGCTGGCTCGCGTTGCCCGCGGTGATGAAGCCCTTCTCGCCCATCACCGGCTTGAGGGCGGCAAGGCCGGCAGGATTCGTGTCGGGACGGTTGCCCTCGTCCTGGGCGAGGGTGACCTCTTCTTCGCGCGTCTCGCCGGTGGCCTTGTCCTGGACGAGCTTCTTCGTCTTGAGCGGCACGATCTCCGCGGCGAAGCGCCCGGCCTTCTGGCCGGCCGCGGTGCGCTGCTGGCTGGCCAGCGCGTACTCATCCTGCGTCTCTCGGGTGATGTAGTAGCGCTTGGCCACCACCTCGGCGGTCTCGATCATCGGCATGTAGACCTCGGGCTTGTGCTCGTCGAGCCACGGCTCGTGGATGCGGAAGTTGTTGAAGTGCTCGTTCTGCACGAGGCTGATCGACTCCACGCCACCTGCGGCCATGATGGGCACTCGGTCCACGATCACCCGCTGCGCGGCCATCGCGATCGCCTGCATGCCCGACGAGCAGAAGCGATTCACGGTGACGCCGGCGGTGGTGACGGGCAGTCCGGCCCGCAGGGCCGCCTGCCGCGCGATGTTCTGGCCGGTGGCGCCTTCGGGCAGCGCGCAGCCGATGATCACGTCCTCGACCTCGGCCGGGTCGATGCGCGCGCGCTCCACCGCGCTGGCGATGACGTGACCGGCGAGCGTGGCCCCGTGGGTATTGTTGAAGGCGCCGCGGTAGGCCTTGCCGATCGGGGTGCGCGCGGTCGAGACGATCACGGCGTCTGCCATGGGAATCTCCTCTAGTGGGGGGCGGATGGTGGCTGCCCGATCATCTTGCCTGACTCCCTCGGCAGGAGCAAGATCGGGTCCCGTGTCCTCCATCACGCGATTCGCCGATCCGTGCCCGCCCGGGCCCGCGGTGCGCGGCTGGCTGCATCGGCCGTCGCCGCCCTCGGGTGACGGGGTCCTCCTCGCCCACGGCGCGGGAAGCAACGCGGACTCGCCCATCCTCGTCGCGATGGCCGAGGCCCTGGCCGGAGCGGGGTGGACGGTGCTGCGCTGCGATCTGCCCTTCCGGCAGGAGCGGCCGACCGGGCCCCCACATCGCGGCGCCGGCGAGCGCGACCGGGCCGGCCTCCGCAACGCCGGCGCCGCGCTGCGCACGCTCGCGCCTCGCCGTCTCGTGCTGGGCGGCCACTCCTACGGCGGCCGCCAAGCCTCGATGCTGGCGGCGGAGGCGCCAGGGCTGGCCGACGCGCTGCTCCTCCTCTCCTATCCGCTGCACCCGCCGAGGAAGCCTCGCGAAGCGCGGACCGCGCACTTCGGCGCCCTTCGCACGCCGGCGGTGTTCGTCCACGGCACGCGGGACGGCTTCGGCACGGTCGCGGAGCTCGAGGCCGCCCGCGCCGGCATTCCCGTCCCTACCAGGCTGCTCGTCGCCGACGGCGCGGGGCACGACCTGGGTGGCGGCGCGCGCGGACGCGCGCGGCTGACCGCGCTGGCCGGCCAGGTCCTGGACGCGCTCCGCGCGCTCCTGGGCCAGCCGGTGGGACGTCCATGACCGAGGAGGAGGCCTATCGCGACCTCGTCGGCGACGATCCGGCGCGCGCGGCCCGGGCGGCCGCCGCGCTCTGGGAGATCTGGGGCCGCGCGGGCATTCCGGAGGTGGACCGCCTCTTCCAGGCGGGCGTCGAGGCCATGGAGGCGCGGGACTTCCCGCGCGCGGAGAACCTGTTCTCCCAGATCATCGAGATCGCCCCGGACTTCGCCGAGGGGTGGAACAAGCGGGCAACGGTGCGCTATCTGAGCGAGGATTACGCGGGGGCCATCGCCGACTGCGAGGAGACGGTGCGCCGCAAGCCGCGGCACTTCGGCGCGCTCTCGGGTCAGGGGCTGTGCCACGTGGCGCTGGGCCAGATGCGCGAGGCCGCCGCGATGTTCCGCCGCTGCCTCGAGGTCTATCCTCACCTCACCGCGGCCCGCCAGAACCTCGCCACCACCCTGGGCGAGGTGGCACAGAGGAACGGGCATCACCCCAGGCCGAACGCCTCCGCGAGCAGCTCGTAGGAGCACAGCCGCGCCTTGAAGTCGTGGGTGATGGTCACGTTCACCAGCTCGTCCACGCCGTACTCGCCCGCCAGCGCCTCGAGCCGTACCTTGACCTGCTCCGGTGTGCCCGCCACCGTGCGCCGCCGCGCTTCCGCGACGATGGCGCGCTCGGGCGGGGAGTACTCGTAGGCCTCCGCCTCGTCCACGGAAGGGAACGGCCCGAAGCGGCCCGTGTAGAGCCGCACGATGAAGAGGTCGCGGCACCGTGCGAGCCGCTCCGCCTCGGCTTCCGTGTCCGCGCAGAGCGCGAACACCGCCACGCTTGCCTGGGGCGCGGCGAGACGTACGGAGGGACGGAAGCTCTCCCGGTCGAAGCGCGTGGCGTCCACCCCGCCCACCGCGTTGATGAAGTGCGCGCAGGAGAACGCGGTGCCGAAGTGCGCGGCGAGCGCCGCCCCGGTCGCTGCTCGAGCCCAGGATCCAGATGGGGGGCGCGGTGGGCCCCGCAGGCATCGCGCGCACGCCGCGGTAGGGATGCCCGTCGGGGAGCTCGTCGTGGAGCATCACGCCCCCCGAGCCGACGCGGATGCGCGAGGTACGCGCGGCGAGCAAGCCCATCAGGACCTCGGGCGCGGCGCCCGCGAACCCGCCGCTCGAGTGATGCTCGGCGAGCCAGTAGCGGGCGTAGCCGAGCCGGTCGGCGTGCTCGGCGAGGACCAGCGTTTCCTGGATGGCCTCAGCGGGGGTGCCGCCACTGCGGATCGGCGACTGGTCGAGCACCCCGAAGATCATGCGTCCTTACCCCTCACGCGAACCAGGGCCGACGACCGCGAACCGTGATCAGCGAAGGATATCCCGGGTCGAGGTGAGGAGAACGCACGGACCGCCGGTTTGGCTCCAGATATGCCGATCCAGCATCAACCCATAAAACGTCAACCAGGACCCGGCGGATTGGCGAAGCGCGAAATTCCCGCCCCCCAACGGGGGGGCGGATGAGGGCGGAACGCTCGGTGAGGCAGGATCAGGCAGCCGCCACCTTGATGCGCATGCCGTAGAACGAGCGCCAGACGAACACGAGCGACAGGGCGAAGAACACGGAGGCGAGGAAACCGGTCAGCCCCCCGCCCTGCGTCGCGGTGAGGGTCACCGCCAGCTCGACGGCGAGCAGGCCGAACAGCGTGGTGAACTTGATGACGGGGTTCATGGCTACCGACGAGGTGTCCTTGAACGGGTCGCCCACGGTGTCGCCGACCACGGTGGCGGCGTGGAGCGGGCTGCCCTTCTCCTTCAGCTCGACCTCGACGATCTTCTTCGCGTTGTCCCACGCGCCGCCCGCGTTGGCCATGAAGATGGCCTGGTAGAGGCCGAACAGCGCGATCGAGATCAGGTAGCCGATGAAGAAATAGGGCTCGAGGAATGCGAAGGCCAGCGTGGAGAAGAACACGGTGAGGAAGATGTTGAACATACCCTTCTGGGCGTACTGCGTGCAGATCTCCACCACCTTCTTGCTGTCGGTCACCGAGGCCTTGGTGGCGCCTTCCAGTTTGATATTGGCCTTGATGAACTCCACCGCGCGGTAGGCGCCGGTGGTCACCGCCTGGGTGGAGGCGCCGGTAAACCAGTAGATGACGGCGCCGCCGGTGATGAGCCCGAGCAGGAACGGCGGATGGAGGAGCGAGAGCTTGTCCAGGTTCTGGGTGAGTCCGTGGGTGAGCACCACGATGATCGAGAAGATCATGGTCGTGGCGCCCACCACCGCGGTGCCGATCAGCACCGGCTTGGCGGTGGCCTTGAACGTGTTGCCTGCGCCGTCGTTCTCCTCGAGGAGATGCTTGGCCGCCTCGAAGTTCACGTCGATGTTGTGCTCTCGCTTGAGAGCCGCCTTGATGCCGGGCAGCGTCTCGATCACCGACAGCTCGAACACGGACTGCGCGTTGTCGGTGACGGGGCCGTAGGAGTCGACGGCAATCGTCACCGGCCCCATGCCGAGGAAGCCGAAGGCGACGAGGCCGAAGGCGAAGACGGCGGGGGCGAGCATGAGGGTGGCGAAGCCCATGGTGCTGACCAGATAGGCGATGCCCATCAGGCCGACGATCACGATCCCGAGCCAGTAGGCGCTGAAGTTACCCGCCACGAGGCCGGACAGGATGTTCAGCGAGGCGCCTCCCTCGCGCGCCGAGGTCACGACCTCCTTCACGTGGGCGGACTCGGTCGACGTGAAGATCTTGACCAGCTCCGGGATGATGGCGCCGGCGAGCGTGCCGCAGGTGATGACGGTGGAGAGCTTCCACCAGAGCGTGCCGTCCCCGAGGCCGGGGATGAGCAGGTACGAGGCCAGGTACGTCATGCCCACCGAGACGATCGAGGTGAGCCACACCAGGCTGGTGAGGGGCGTCTCGAAGTTCATCCTGGTCGCGCTCGCGAAGCGGCCACGCGAGATCGTCTCGTTGATGAGGTAGGAGGCCCCCGAGGCTACGATCATGAGCACGCGCATGAGGAAGATCCACACGAGGAGCTGCACCTGCACCGCGGGGTCCTTCACCGCGAGGATGATGAAGGAGATCAGCGCCACCCCGGTGACGCCGTAGGTCTCGAAGCCGTCGGCGCTGGGGCCCACCGAGTCGCCCGCGTTGTCGCCGGTGCAGTCCGCGATGACGCCGGGGTTGCGGGCGTCGTCCTCCTTGATGTTGAAGACGATCTTCATCAGATCGGAGCCGATGTCGGCGATCTTGGTGAAGATGCCGCCGGCGATCCGGAGGGCGGCCGCGCCGAGCGACTCGCCGATGGCGAAGCCGATGAAGCAGGAGCCCGCGTAGTCCCCCGGGATGTAGAGGAGGATGCACAGCATGAGGAACAGCTCCACCGAGATCAGGAGCATCCCGATGCTCATCCCGGCCTTGAGGGGGATGGCGTACACCGGGTAGGGCTTGCCCGCGAGGCTGGCGAACGCGGTGCGCGAGTTGGCGAACGTGTTGATGCGGATGCCAAACCATGCCACGCCGTAACTGCCTGCGATGCCGATGAGGCTGAAGAGCAGGATGATGATGACCTTGCTCGCGTCGAAGTGCAGGAGCAGACCGAAGTAGAGGACAATGATCACCCCGATGAAAGCCTCCAGGACGAGGATGAACTTGCCCTGGGTGATCAAGTAGGTCTTGCAGGTCTCGTAGATCAACTCGGAGATCTCCCGCATCGACTGGTGCACGGGGAGGTTCTTGAGCTGGGAATAGATGACGAGGCCGAAGATGAGACCCAGCACGCACACGAGGAGGCCGGTCTGGAGCAAGCTGCGGCCGTTCACGCCGAGGAACTGCGACTGCGACAGATCCGGGATGCGGATGTTGGCCTCGCCTCCGCCGTGGGACGGCGCGGGCGCCGCGGCCGCCACCGGCGGGGCCGTCTGCGCGACCGCGTCGGCGGGCAGGACGGAGGCGATGAGCAGCGCCAGGAGCACGAGCGGTACGGCCACCCGGGCGGCGGCGCGAAACGATGCGCGCAGCTGATCCATGTATTCCTCTCCCTGACGAATCAGAGTGTGGGCGATTGGGGCAACCCGATACTTATGCCTATTTCGGCGCTCCGCGTCAAGACTGCTGCTTGACGAACTCCGGATAGAACACGCCGAGCTCGTCGCGCACCGGCCCGCGCAGGAGCGCGAGCTCCTCCGCGGTCGGCTCCGCGGTCTCCGGGACGGGCGCCGGCGCGTGGAGCGGGAAGCCGGTCCTGGCCTCCACGTCCGAGAGCGTGACGCCGGGATGCACGCTGGCGAGCTCGAGCCGCCCACGCTCCGGGGGGAACTCGAACACGCAGAGATCGGTCACTACCGCGTGCAGTCCGCCGAGACGATAGGCGCCCTCCGGCGGCACGCCCGGCGCGGTCACGAAGTCAACCTTGGGCACGAACACGCGCCGGCTATGCTCGGTACGAAAGAGGATCAGGCGCTTGGCCACGAAGGCGAGGATGCCGTTGGCACGCCCGCCGGGGAGGCGAACCCTGGGGTGCTCGTACTCGCCGATCACGCTCAGGTTGAAGTTACCGTGCTGATCGATCTGGGCCCCGCTCGCGAAGAAGACGTCGAGCCGCCCCCGCACCGCGAAATTGTAGAACTCCTGCACGCCGCCGTTGAAGGGAAAGTGGGCACGGCTGCCCAGCAGGATGAGCCGTGCGGACGGCGCGTGCACGCGCTTGGCAAGAAGACAGGCGCTCGCGGGGATGGGCGACACCGAGCCCACCGCGATGATCTCGCCGTCCCGGAGCCGCCGGGCGATGGCGACGGCCATCACCTCGGCGCGGCTCGCCCCCGGCGCGTCCCCCACGTTCAGCGCGCGGCGCCGGCCAGGCCGACGCGCTCGAGATAGCCAGCGTGGTCGGGCACGCCGTACACGTACCGGTCCAGCCACTTGACGAAGGTGTCGTCGTCCTGCGCGGCCTCGACGTACTCGCGCACGTGCGGATCGTCCACCGGATAGCGCCCCTCGCACGACGTGGGGTGCGCACCACGGGGCGCGTGTACCACCGCGCTCACGTGGATGCCGGGCACGAGGACTCCGGTGTGCGGCTCCTGCGTGAGATCGCCGTCCACGATCTCCTCCACCGTGGCGATGGTGCGGCGGGAGGCCTGGGCGATGAGCTTGGCGTCGAGCGTGCCGCTCGTCACCACGTTGCCGTGACGGTCACCCTTCCAGCCGTGGAACACCGCGACGTCGGGCGCGACCGCAGGCACGATCACGATGGGCTCCTGCGGATCGTAGGGATTGGGGACGACATGGAAGTCCGGCCGCACCGTCAGGTAGTCGGTGCCGAGGAGGCCGCGCACCGGCACGAACGGGACGTTCATCACTCCAGCCTGGAGTGCGCTCATGATGGCGGGTCAGGAATGCTCGCGGTAGCGCAGGCGGCCCGCTTCGGCGCGGCGGCGGAAGTTCGGGGCGAAGCCGTACTCCATGAAGGACAGGCTGGAGAACTCCACCTCGGCGAGAGCGTCCGCGCCGATCATGAGATCCACCACCCAGCCCGAGGAAGGCGCCAGCACCATGCGAAGCGCGCGCCGCCCTTGCCGCAGCAGCTCGTGGAAGAAGGCGGCCGGCTCCATGCGCATGTAGCCGACATAGGTGATCCGATCACCGTCCCGCACCAGGCGGGCGGCCTCTGCCATGCTCCCGATCGCGCCGTCCATGGGGCTCCTCCCGAGCCCCGATGGTAACACCGAAGGAGGCGGCCTAGACGCCGCCGGCCGGTCCCACGCGATCGCGGTCCAGACGCTCCAGCCAGTAGCGCATGCCCATGGCCTCGAGAAGCTCCACGGCGGCGCCGCGATGACGCGCGACCGCGTCGCCATCCTCCGCGCGGCGGGCGAGCCGCGCCAGCGTCAGATGGGTGCGCGCGGCCAGGGACCGCATGCCGAGCGTCTCCGCGAGGGTCAGGGCCGCCGCGGCGTGCTGACGGGCGACGGCAAGATCCGGGGCGGGCGTCTCGCCGACGGCGAGGGCGAGCAGGCGCCGCGCATAGACCTGGTTGCCGCGCTCCTTGTGCTCGACGGCGAGGGCCAGCGCGCGGCGCGCGTGCGGCATCGCCTCGCCGGCGCGGCCCGCGATCACCAGCACCTCGCCCAGGTGCGTGACGATCAGGGAGAGCCGCCCGAGCCGCCCCATGCGCTCGCCGCGCGTCACCGCCTGGCGCGCCAGCTCCACTGACTCCCCGATGCGGCCCTCGAGCGCGCGCACCACCGCGAGATCGCCCGCGAACGGCGGGAACAGGACCGGCACCTCCGCGCAGAGGGCCAGCCCGCGCGCGAGCACGGTCTCCGCCTCCGTCATGGCGCCGCGACGCAGGAGTACGCCGCCCAGGCCGAGCAAACCATAGGCGAGGCTATAGCCGTGGCCCGCCGCCTCCGCGATGCGGATGCCTTCCTCGGCCTCGCCGATCGCGTCGTCGAACTCGCCCAGCTCGGCAAGGCTCCACGCGAGATGGCTGCGGCCGAGCACGGAGGCCAGCCCGGGCAGGCCGAAGGTCTCGTACCGGCGCTCGTCCGTCGCGAGGGCCAGGCTGCGTCGGAGCAGCGTGACCGCGCGCGGAAAGTCGCCCAGCGTCCGCACCGCGCCCGCCATGCTGTACTGGCCCACCACTTGGAGACCAAGATCCTCCACGCGCGCGGCGATGGCCACCGCGCGCTCGCCCGCCTCCACCGCCGCGTCGGACTCGCCCATCTCCCAGTGGATGGTGGTGCGGTACGCGAGCGCACGGGCGAGCCGCCGCTCATCGCCCATGCGGGCGGCGATGGACTCGGCCGACCGCAGCACCGCCAGCCCTTCCGCGTGGGCGCCGAGCGGCACCAGCGCGGCCTCGAGATCGAAGCCGAGATCCACCGCGAGCGCCCGCGACTCGGGACTGTCCGGGAGATGGCTGACCGCTTCGAGGGCGCGCTGGAGGAAGTCGACCGCCTCGCGACAGGCGAGGCGGGCGAGCCCGCCGCGGCCCGCCTCGCGACAGTAGCGCACCGCTTGATGCCACAGCTCGCCGGCGAAGGCGTGGTGGGCGAGGCGCTCCACCTGCTCGCCGCGCCGGTCGCTGTACAGCCGCTCGATCGTGTCGGTGATGCGCGCATGCAGCGCTCGCCGGCTCTCGTGGAGCAGGCTCGCATAGGCGACGTCGTGGATGAGCGAATGCCGGAACGCGTAAACCGGATCGGGGAAGAGCGTAGCCTCGGTCAAGAGCTCGGCGCGGCCGAGCTGGGCGAGGCCCTCGCGCACGGTGTCGGCGGGCTCGTCGGCCACCGCCTCGAGCAGCGTGACCGGCACCTCTTCCCCGATCACCGACGCCGCCTGCAAGAGGCGCTTCTCCGAGATGGGCAGCCGGTCGATGCGCGCGGCGAGCACGGAGCGGACGCTTGCCGGCACTTCCAGCGTGCCCGCCGCACGAGCCACGCGGTAGGCGCCCGGCGCGCCGGTGAGCACCCCCGCGTCCACGAGGCTTCGCACCGACTCCTCGAGGAAGAGCGGATTGCCGCGGGCCCGCTCGGCGACCAGACGCTCGATTTGCACGGTCTCATCGCCGGACCCGAGGAGCCCGCGCAGCAGCGCGTGCGCGCCTTCGGGACGGAGCGGCTCGAGCCGAATGCGCGAGTATCCGGGGCGCCGGCTCCACCCGTCCTGGTGCTCGGGCCGGTAGCTGCCGAGCAGCAGGGTGCTCGGGGGCAGCCGCTCGGCGATGTAGTCCATCGCTTCGCGTCCTTCGGAGTCCATCCACTGCAGGTCCTCGAAGATCATCACGTACGGCTGCCGCCGCCCCACGCGCTCCACGAGACGCACCAGCGCTTCTACGGAGCGCAACCGCCGGGTGCTCACGTCGAGGGCGAGAAACGCGCTTCCCGGCTGCGCCACCCCGTGGAGCCACTCCAGCGCGGGCAGATCGCTCTCGAGCGCGGGGTCGAGGTCGCGCATCTCGCGGGCCAGCTTCTGGCGCACCGTCTCCGGCGCGTCCCCGGGCTCGATCTTGAAGTAGCGGCGCTGGAGCTCGATCCCGGGGCGATGGCCCACCGCGCGGCCGTACGAGAGCGCCGCCGCCTCCAGCACGAGGCAGCCGCGCTCGCGGGCCTGCCGCGCGAGCTCACCGACGAGGCGCGATTTCCCCACCCCCGCCTCGCCGACCACCGCGACGAGCTGCGAGCGGCCCTCGCGCACCGCATCGACGATGGCGAGCAGGCGCTCGATCTCGGCCTCGCGCCCCACGAACGGCGTGAGGCCGCGGGCGGCGAGGGCCTGCGCGCGGGACTGCGCGGTGGCGCTGCCCGTGATCTCGTGGATCTCCACCGGGGTCTGTAGCCCACGCACCGGCACCGCCCCGAGCGCGCGCGTGGCCACCCGGCCGGCGGCGAGCGCGACGGTGTCCCCGGTGGCGAGGATGGCGCCCGGCTTGGCCATCTGCTCCATGCGCGCGGCGAGGTGCACCGTGGGCCCCACCGCGGTGTACGTCATCGAGAGGTCGTTCTCGATCGAGCGAACCATCACCTCGCCGGCATTCAGGCCCACGCGGATCTGCAACGGCACGCCGGCGGCGCGCCGGGTGGCGTCGCCGAGCGCGCCGATGCGCTCCTGCATGCGGAGCGCGGCGTAGCAGGCGCGCACCGCGTGATCCTCGTGGGCGAGCGGCGCGCCGAACAGCGCCATGATCCCGTCGCCCATCACCTGGTTCACCGTGCCCTCGTAGCGGTGCACCGCCTCCATCATCTGCTCGAGCACCTGGTCGAGGATGCGACCGGCCTCCTCGGGATCGCGGTCCGCGAGCAGCTCCATCGAGCCCTGCACATCGGCGAAGAGCACGGTGACTTGCTTCCGCTCGCCGGCCAGCCGTGCGCGCGAGCCGCGGATCCGCTCGGCCAGGTGCGGGGGCGTGTACGCCTGAGGCGCGCCGAAGCGCGCGGGATCGGGCGCTCCCACCAGAGGCGCGCCGCATGCGGAGCAGAAGCGGGCATGAGGCTGGGCCGCGTGGCCGCAGCGGGGGCAGGAGGTCATCCGTGCGTGTCCGCCATCGTCTCGACCCGGTCAGGGTACCAGCACCGTCAAGGCACCGTCGCTTGCCAGGATGCGAAGGCCGGGGCATCATCTCGCCATGCACGCCACGATCCGGCTCGGGCGCGCCGGCGCGACGTGCTAGCGCGCCTCGGCTGGGGGGCGCGGCTGCTTCGCGCGATCGGCGGAGTCACCGTCGCGATCATCCTGGTGGGCGGGTTCACGCCGCTCGCCAACGTCGTCAATGCTCGGATGGGGGGCCCTTCTCAGATCGCCCCGGCCGAGGCCATCATCGTGCCGGGCCGCGGCGGCGCCGACGTGGACGAGGTGCTGACGAATCGCTCGATGCGGCGGACCCTCCGTGCCATCGGCCTCTACCGCAGAAGCCTGGCCCCCCTGATCGTCTTCTCGGGGGACGGGGGCGAGGTCGATGCGCGCGTCCGGCTCGCCCGGGGCCTGGGCGTGCCCGGCGACCACATCCTGGCCGCGCACGGCGCCAATACCACACGCGAGGAAGCCGCGGTGCTCGAGCGGCTGCTCCGACCGCGCGGCGTCGCACGCGTGCTCCTCGTGGCCGATCCCATCGACATGCCCAGGACCCGCGCGCTGCTCCAGCGCCGCGGCTTCACCGTGCTCGGAGCGCCCTCCGCGTCCAGCGGCCCCGGCGACCCGGAGTCGCGCCTGTCGCTGCTCCGTGATATCGGCACCGAGCTTTCGGCCTACGCGTACTACCGCCTACGCGGCTGGATGTGACCATGGACATGGACCCGCAAGAGCTCCTGCTGCCCGGCGTGGTCGTCGCGACGTCGGTGGCGGCCTTTATCATCGGCCGGCGGATGCTGCGCTTGCGCCCCGCCGGCCTGGGCCGCGCCCTCGCACGTACCCTCGAGACGCTGGGCCTGCTCATGCTGTTCGCCGTGCTGAACATGGCCCTGGGGGTCACGTTCGTGCTGGCGTGGCGCGGCATCTCCGGCGAGTTCTTGTCGTTCTATCTTCTGAACGACGCGGTGCTGGGTATTCTCTCGCTGGTCGAGGCGCTGATCTTCCAGTGGTGGTGGGTGGGCGGCGACTGACAGGGAACGTTACAGGAACTGCGTGTCGGGCTCGAGCCCGAGCAGGAACTGGCCCACCGTCTCGAAGTGCGAGGCGCGGCCCTGAAGCTGCTGGGTCACCGCGTGGATGTCGCGGAAGCGGCGCTCGAAGGCGCCCGCGGTGAAGATGGCGCTCGAGCCCGCGGCGGCGTAGACGCGGTCGGCCACGTCGCGGGCCTGATGGATCGCATAGGTCGCGGCGAGGCGTATCGTCATGCGCTGGTCGAGGGCGAGGCTGCCCGAGCGACCGACGTCCTGCCAGATCTCGCTGAGCGAGCCCAGCAGGAACATTCGCGCCGAGCGGAGACGCGCCTCCGCCTGGGCGACCTCGGACTGCACGACCTGATTGTCGCGCAGGGTACGCCGCCCGCCCCGCGGCGTCTTGTCCCGCGCCAGCTCCACGAACGCGTCGAGCATGGCGCGGGCAAGCCCCATCGCCACACCGGCGAAGCCGGACGCGTAAAGACTTCCGGCTGGGAAACAGTAGAGCGGACCGGGCTGGCGGCGCTCCGCAGGATCGTCGCGCGACACCGAGTACGCGTGCGGCACGAAGAGATCGGTCACTGTGAAGGCGTCCGAGCCCGTGCCCCTCAGCCCGCTTACGTGCCACACGTCGACGAATTCGGCGCTGGCCGCGGGGAAGAGCATGGTGCGCTCGTCACGCCGTCCGTCCGCGCGGCGGCGGGGCTGCCCCTCCGGCGTGACCACGGGGCAGTGGCCGCCCAGCCAGGTCGCGTGTCGGCAGCCGCTGGCGAAGGACCACGTGCCGGTAACGCGATAGCCGCCATCCACCGCCACTGCCCGGGCATCGGGGCCGGGGCCCCAGGCGAGGACGGCGCGTCGATCCTCGAAGACATGGCGGGCGACCTCCGGGCCGAGATACGCCGCGGTCATCGCACAGCCGCCGGCCTGGCAGAGGCACCACGCCACGCTTGCGTCGGTCATGGCGATCTCCTCCACCACCTCGACGAAGGTGATCGGGTCGACCTCGCCGCCGTCGAGCACGCGGGGCAAGAGCAGCCGGAATAGCCCCGCCTCGTGCAGGCCGTCCAGGAGGGCCGGGACCAGGCGCCGCTCCGACTCCACGGCCTCCGCACAGCGATCGAGCAGCGGCGCGAGCGCGCGCGCCCGCTCGAGAGCCTGCCCAACTGGCCCGGCCTGCCGTTCCATCGCACCTCCTCCAGGTCCGGCTACTATACCGCGCCCGCAAGGCCCCGCCCGGGCAAGCAGAAGGGGCACCGGCTCTCGCCGGCGCCCCTTGGCGTCGCGTCAGATCGTCAGCGGGCGGCTAGCCGCGCCGGCGCGCCCTCCAGGCTACTCCACCGCCCAGCCCCACGAGCCCACTGCCGAGCAGCAGGAGCGTGGCCGGGACCGGAACCGGGGGAGGCGGAATCACGAACGTGCTGGTCAGGATGAAAAGCTGCTCGAAGCCGTTATTGAGGCCGGTCAGGTCGAACCGGATCGAGAGGCTGTCCCACGGGCACTCCACCGTGCTTCCCGCATTGGCCCCGGCCGCCGCGCACGCTGCGAGCATCGAGTTCAGCGTACCCGAGAATGCAGCGTAGGCGGCATCGTTGGCGCCCAGGTTGTGATTGACCGGCTGGGTGGCGTTGGGGCTGCCGCACGCGACTTCCGCGCCCGTCGTCTGGTCGAGGCAGACATCGCCCTTGGCCAGCACGTACTCCTGGGGCAAGGTGGCGGTGCCGTCCGTGGTCCCCTCACCCTGCGAGAACAGCCTCGTCGGTCCCTCGAGCTCGAGGATCACGTTGTTGCTCGAGTCCTGCAGATCAACCAGCGTGATAGTCCCGTAGAGGCACACGTCCTGCGCCGAGGTCGAGCCCGGGCAATTGACCGTGTCCGTGGGGTCGCCGCTGTTCTCCTGGTTCTGGTTGAAGAAGAAGATCGGGGTGGCGCCGTTGAGGAACGTGGTGAAGGCGGTGATCGTGCTGTCCCACGTGCCCGCCACGTCGCCGGAGAACTCCCCGGTGCCACCCGGATCAGCCGTCGTGCCCGAGTGGAACGAGGTCCCGCCGCTCTTTCCACCCACAGCCGGGTAGGCATTGTCCATGCCAGTAAAGTTGTTCACGACCGGCGAGCCCGGCCCGCCCGCACCCGTGTAGACGACGACGCCGTCCTGGATCTGCCCGGGGGACGACTGGATGTTGACTCCGGCGAACGGCATCGACATGACGGTGAAGTTTCCGTCGAAGGCGCAGATGAAATCGTTACACGCGGGGAGGTCTACGGCGGTGCTGACCGAAGGCCCAGCGAACACCGCGATAGCCAGACCTGCGAATGCGAGGACGAGCTTTCCGAGTTTCATGGCGCCTCTCTTTTTCGAGTTGAAAATCGCCGGCTTGAGAATGTTCCCTTTGGAGGGAGGCTCCAGCAGGAATCGTGCCTGAGAACAAATTTGCATGTTTTCGAACACTTTGCGTATCCACAAATTGTGCACAGGAATGAGATGTAAGGAATCCGGACACCCGGCTCCAACAGCGCCTCTTGGCTCCGCAATCGGGCGCAGGATCTCCTGCCACCTCCGGTGTATGCTGACGCGGCATGAAAATAGGCGTCATCGGCGCGGTGCTCGGCCTTCTGGCCTCCCTGCTCCTCGCGGGCTGCTTTCAGGACGCCCAGGTCAAGAAGCAGCAGCACTTCGAGCGGGGCTCCCGCTATCTGGCCGACGGCAAGTACAACGAGGCCATCGTCGAGCTGAAGAACGCTCTGCAGATCGATTCGAAGTTCGTTCCCGCGCTGCATGCCCTCGGCCGCGCCTACTACGCCAAGGGCTGGTACCCCGACGCGGTGCGGGAGCTCAGCCGGGCTTCCGATGGTGATCCCGGCTCGATCGAGATCCGGTTGCTGCTCGGACAGGCGTATCTCGCGGCCGGCGATACGGCCCGTGCCGAAGAGCTGGCCGAGGCCATCCGGCGCATCGAGCCGGACAACGCGCTCGTCGACTATCTGATCGGCGCGGCGCGGATCGGGACCGGCGACCCGAAGGAGGCGGTGGCCCTCCTGGCCCGCGCCCAGGCGAAGGGCGGGAACATCGCGGAGATCCACCAGGCCTATGGTGATGCGCTGTTCCAGGCCCGGCAGTTCGGCGAGGCCGAAAAGGCGTATCGCGCGGCGCTCGGTCTCAAGGGCGGGCTGACCGGCGCGCAGATCGGGCTCGCGCGCACGTTGCTCATTCGCGGACAGCGGGAGGAGGCCACCAAGCTCCTCGACGACGCGCGCCGGCAGAGCCCGGAGAATCCGCAGGTCAGGGTCGTCCACAGCGCCATCCTGAGCGCCGAAGGCAGGGTCGACGAGGCGATCAAGGAGCTCGAGGGGCTGCCCCCTTCGGCCCGCTCGCCCCAGGCCGTCATCAGCTTGGCCGACCTCTACGCGCGGGCCGACCGACTGGATGAATCGATCATGCTGCTGACCAAGCTCACCAAGGCGCTGCCGAACGCGCTGGTGGCGCGTCATCTGCTGGGGCAAGTGGCGCTTCGTGCGGGCCGCCCTGCCCTGGCGGTCACCGAATTCACCGAGGTCGTCAAGCAAGTCCCGCAGAACCCGTGGGCCCGCTTGAGCCTCGCCACCGCCTACGTCGCCGCGGGGAAGCCCCAGGAGGGGCTCGCAGAGTTCGACCGACTGGGGAAAGCGCTGGCCAAGAACCCCACGTATCACGTTCAGCGCGGTCGAGCCTACGCCATGCTCGGACGGGAGCGTGAGGCGGTGGAGGCGGCCGAGCAGGCGCGCCGGCTCGCTCCGTCGAGCCCCCAACCGTATCTGCTCCTCGGCCAGATCTACGCCGCGCGCAAGGACATGGCGAAGGCCCAGGAAATGTACGCGCGCGCGCTCGAGGTCGCCCCACAGCTCACGAGCACTCGCGTGGCGCTCGGGTACCTCTACGACCTCGAGGGCAAGCCCGCCGCGGCGATCCAGGAGTACGACGCGGTGCTCCAGACGGACCCGCGAAACAAGCGCGCGCTGTCCGCAAAGGTGTCGACGCTGGTGCGGGACAAGAAGCTGGATCAAGCGATCGCCTTTCTTCAGCAGGCGGTCGCGTCTGATCCAAAGAACGTGAGCGCGCGCGTGTTCCTCGGCAATACCTACCTCCTGAACCGGGAGCCGAAAAAGGCCGAGGACGAGTATCGCCGCGCGCTCAAGCTGGACGAGCGCGACGTGACGGCTCGGCTTCAGCTCGCGCGGCTGACGATGGATGGTAAGCGCGATGCCGAATCGATCGCGTTGCTCCAGTCGATCCTGAAAGATCAGCCGGGGCAGGTACCGGCGGCGGTGATGCTTGCCCAGTCGCTCGCGCGGCTGGGACGCTACGACCAGGCGGTGCCCGTCCTGGAGACGGCGCTGGGACGCAATCCCCAGGCCACGGAGCTTCTTCTGCCCCTGGGCGAGCTCTACCTCAAGAAGAATGCGCCCGAGCAGGCCATCGCGCGCCTGGCGCCGGTCGTGGCCGCCTCGCCGGGGCTCGTCGAGCCCCGGATGCTGCTCGGGCTGGCCTACCTCGCCAAGCGTCAGCCCGCCGAGGCGATCAAGCAATTCGATGAGGTGAACAAGCTCAATCCGAACCTGGCGCGCAACCACTACTATCTCGGGCGGGCGCGGCTCGCCAAGGGCGATACCGCAGGCGCCGGGCGGGCCTACGCCCAGGCGCTCAAGATCGAGCCCAGCTCGAAGCAGGTGCAGGTCGAGCTCGCGGCGCTGAGCGGACAACGGGTGAACCCCGAAACCCGCACCGCCCAGGTCGCCGAGCTCCGGACCGCGCTCGAGCGTGACCCGCAGAACATCGCGCTACGGTACGCCCTCGCGCAGAACCTCTTCGCCGCGCGTCAGCTCGACCAGGCCGAAGCCGAGCTCAAGCGCATCCTCGACGTGAATCCGCAGTTCGCGCCCGCCAACATGGCCATGGCCGGCCTGCTGCTCATCAAGAAGAAGCCCGACGCTGCCGTCGAGCATCTCAAGGCAGTCCTGCGCGTGGATCCGGACCACCTCGAGGCCAATCAGCTGCTCGCCGACTACTACGAGAGCCGGGGCAACCGCGACACCGCCATCCAGCATTTGAGAGCCGTCGCGAAAGTCGCGCCCACCAACGAGGCCGTGAAGCTGCGGCTCGCCAATCTCTACGGGAAGGCCGGGCGCTTCGACGAGGGCATCGAGCTGGCGCGGGCGGTGGCGGCCGACCGGCCCAAGGTGGCCGCGGCCCACCTGCTGCTCGGCGAGCTCCTGCTGGGCAAAGGGCAGATCGCGCCGGCGATCGAATCGCTGCGCACCGCCGCCCGGCTGGAGCCCAGAGCCGCCGCGATCCAGCTCCGTCTCGGCGAGGCGTACGAGCGGAAGGGGGACCTCGACGCGGCGCTGGGCGCCTACCGTCAGGCGGCCACGCTCGCGCCCGAGAACCCCCGGCCGCACAACAACGTGGCGTGGATCCTCGCCTCGCAGGGCAAGAGTCTCGACGAGGCTCTCGAGCGTGCGCGCAAGGCCGAGACGCTGGTTCGCGCCAATCAAGCGCAGGCGGCGGCGTTGCCCGGTGTGCTGGACACCCTCGGCTTCGTCTACTACAAGCGGGGCGAGTACGGCCTGGCCGAGCCGCCCTTGCGCCAGGCCGCCGAGCTCTCGGCGAACAACGCAGTGATTCAATATCATCTGGGCCTGACCTACCATCAGCTCGGGCGCAAGGCCGATGCCGCGACCTGGCTCCGACGCTCACTGCAGGCCGATGCCAAGTTCAGCGGATCGGACAACGCCCGGAAGCTGCTGGACGAGCTTGGCGGCTAACCCCCGATACCGCTTGCCCTTCGCGTCCCCGCCGGGCTAGGCTCCTTGCACCGACAAGGAGACGCCCGCGTGATCCCCCGACCGGCCCGGACCTCCTGGATGGCGATCGGAGTGCTGCTTCTTCTCGCGCTCACCGCCGATGCCCAAACCGCGGGGCGCACCTATCGGCTGGGCATCCTCGCCAATGCCTTCGAAGTCTCCGAAAGCGCGCTGTTCGAGGAGTTCCTCGAGGGCCTCCGGAAGCAGGGCTTCACCGAGGGCCGCAACCTCGTGATCGAGTGGCGCTCGTCCGAGGGCCGCTTCAACCGCCTGCCCCTTCTCGCCGCCGAGCTCGTGCGGGCCAAGGTGGACGTGATCGTCGCCTCGTCCGCCCTGCCCGCCCATGCCGCCGCCGACGCGACCCGCACCATCCCCGTCGTGTTCCTGGTGGTCGCCGATCCGGTGGGGCAGAAGCTGGTCGGCAGCCTCGCGCGCCCGGGCGGCAACGTGACCGGCCTCGCGACCTATGCGCCGGACGTCCTCGTCGCCCGGAGACTCCAGGTCCTGAAAGAAGTGGTGCCCAAGGCCACGCGGCTGGCCGTGCTCGCCAATCCCGACAACGCGACGCACCGGGAGCTGCTCGCGCGCGAGATCCCCGCGGCGGCCCAGCCGCAGAAGCTCACGCTGGTGCCGCTGGAGGTCCGTGGGCCGGCCGACCTCGAGGCCGCGTTCGACCAGGCGGCGCGCGAGAAGGCCGACGCCCTCTACGTGCTCGGCGACCCGTTCACGTTCGTGCACCGCGCGCAGATCGCCGACCTGGCGGTGCAGCGCCGGCTGCCCAACATCAATTTCTCGCGCACGAGCGTGGAGGCGGGCGGCCTCGTGTCCTACGGCCCCCGCCTGCGCGACGTGTACCGGCGCGCCTCGGACTACGTCGCGCGCATCTTCAAGGGGGCCAAGCCGGCCGAGCTGCCGGTGGACCAGCCGCCCGCGTTCGAGCTGGTGGTGAACGCGAAGACCGCCAAGGCCCTCGGCGTCACCCTGCCCGCTTCGCTCCTCAAGCGCGCCGACGACGTGATCCAGTGAATCTCGTCCGGCCGCGCCGACTCGCGCCGGGGCAGACGGTGGGTCTGATCGCGCCGTCGGCGGCGGCGAACGAGCCCGAGCGACTCCGTTTCGCGATGGAGACCATCGAGTCGCTCGGCTTCCGCGTGCGCCCGGGCGCGCATCTCTTCGATCGCGAGGGCTACCTCGCCGGCGGGGACGCCGCGCGCGCCGCGGACCTCAATGCCATGTTCGCCGATGACGGGATCGACGTGGTCTGGTGCGCGCGCGGCGGCTACGGCGCGTCGCGGCTCCTGCCCCTCCTCGATTTTGCGACGATGCGCGGTAATCCAAAGCCCTTGCTCGGCTTCAGTGACATCACCGCGCTCCACATGGCGCTCCACACCAAGGCCGGCCTCGTGTCCTTCCATGGCCCGGTGGCGTGGCGGGCCTTCACGCCTTATACCCTCGACCAGCTCACGCAGGTCGTGATGTCGCCCAAGGCGCCCGTGCGCCTCGGCGCTCCGCCCGCGTTCGAGGCGCGGCCCGGCCAGGTCGAGTGGGAGAATCGCGTCACCACGCTCGTGCCCGGCCGCGCGCGCGGCCCCCTCCTCGGCGGCAATCTCTGCCTGATGGCGCACCTGGTGGGCACGCCGTACTTTCCCGATCTGCGCGGGGCCATCCTGTTCCTCGAGGACGTGGACGAGCCCCACTACCGGATCGATCGGATGCTGACCCAGCTCTGGCTTGCGGGCGCGCTCGACGGGCTCGCGGGCATCGCGTTCGGAAAATTCACGGAGGGCGGCCCCTCGGCGTCGTTCGTCCAGAACCGTGTGCTCGAGGACATCCTCGGCGAACGGTGTCAGGCGCTCAAGATCCCTGCGGTGGCGGGGCTCATGATCGGGCACGTCGAGAACCAGACCACCGTGCCCGTGGGTTGCCTCGGCGAACTGGATGCCGATGCGCGCACTCTCACCCTGCTCGAGCCGGGCGTCAGCTAGGAGGCACGATGAGCGAGAAGCCGGTGGTCGGGCTGCTCCACCCGGGGGAGATGGGATCCGCGGTCGGCGCCACCCTGGTGGCGAGCGGGAACCGCGTGCTGTGGGCCTCGGCGGGCCGCGGCGCCCGGACGCGCGAGCGCGCGGCCGGGCTCGGCCTCGACGACGCGGGCTCGCTCGAAGCGCTCGTGAAGCACGCGGCGACCATCGTGTCCGTCGCGCCGCCGCACGCCGCCCTCGACGTGGCGCGCGAGGTCGCTGGGCTCCGCTTCCGCGGGACCTTCGTGGACGCCAACGCGATCGCCACCGAGACCGCGATGGCGATCAAACGGCTGATCGAGGACGCGGGCGGGCGCTTCGTGGATGGCGGGATCATCGGTCCCGCAAACCGGAAGCCCGGCGCCGCGCGCATCTATCTGGCGGGGCCGGAAGCGGCCGCGGTGAAGCGGCTGCTCGACGCCGGGCCGGTCACGCCGATCGTGCTGCCGGGCGCGCCCCCGGCCGCCTCCGCGCTGAAGATCGCCTACGGCGGTTGGAACAAGGCGAGCCAGGCGCTGCTGATGGCCATCCGTGCCTACGCCCTCGCCGAGGGCGTGGACGAGGCGCTCCTCGCGGAATGGTCGCTCTCCCAGCCGGATCTGCCCGCGCGCTCGCAGCGCGCCGTCAACGACAACGCGCGCAAGGCGTGGCGCTTCGTGGGCGAGATGGAGGAAGACGCGCGCGCCCTGGCGGACGCGGGCCTCCCCGCCGGCTTCCACGAGGCGGCCGCTGACATCTATCAGCGCCTCGCCGCCTACAAGGACATGGCGACGCCCCCCGCGGTGGCCGAGGCTCTCGCGGAGCTGCTCAAGCGGCGCCGCGGATGACCGGAGGCGCGCCTACCGGCCAACCCCGACCCGGTACTCGTCCTCGGAGATCGGCTGCACCTGCGCGGTCGGGATGGCCATTTCCCTCCCCGTTCGCGCGTCCTTGAAGCGGACATTGTTCGGCTCGCGCGCGAAGTCCCTCGTGTAGTAGACCTGCCCGCTGCTGGTGTCCGTGACGCGATAGTAGTAGGCGCAGCCGGTGGCCAGCACGGTGACGAACAGGAGCGCCGTCGCCAGTCGCACGATCATCATATGCGGTTCCTCCTCGACGCCTGTCAGTGTAACAAGGAGATGTCCGCCATGCGCGTCGGTGCCGACGGACGCATGGTCCCACTCGTCGAGCGCTACCGGACGATCGGGCGGTCCAGCCAGGCGGCGGAAGAGGCCGGACTCCGCGCGCTACCGGCCGAATTCGAAGAGGTAGACGCGAAGCCCGGCCGTCACGACCACGCCCTGCAGGGTACCGTCTTGCTCGGGTCCGTGGTTGATCTGGAGCGAATGCCCCGGCGAGTAGCTGTACTTCGACTCGATGCCGGCGGCGATGTGGCGGGTGACGAAGTACTCGATGCCGGCGCCGAGGGTGGCCGCGTACGAGCCGGACGAGCCCTTGTTCGTGATCGCCAGGTCGGCCCCGCGGGGCTTGCGGTCGTTGAACTCCACGAAGCCGTATCCCACGCCGCCGATGAGGTAGGGCACGAGGCGCCCGTCCAGCAACGGGTAGCGCACGCGCGCCTGGGGCACGACGGTGTAGAGGGCGTACTCGCCGATACTCCCGACGTTCTTGAGCGCCATGGCGACCTCATAGCCCTCGACCGAGACCTCGACCCCGAAGTAGCGTCCGATGTCCAGACCGACCGCGACGCCGTAGTGCTCGTTGAGCTTTCCGCCGATCGCGTACGGCAGCGGGCGCGCCTCGATGCCAGGACCGATGTCGGTATCGGTGGGCACCACGAAGCCCAGCCGGAAGCCGCCGTAGAGCCGCAGCGGCGCGGGCTCCGGCGCGGCGTCGACCGGAGTCGGGTGCAGCTCCGGATAGAACATGCGCACGCTGAACGAGGCGAGCGGCGTGGAAGCATTGACGCGATGTGACGCCCCGGCCACCTTCAGCGTTTGCTCCCCGGCGAAGAGGTACTTGAGCTCGACCCCCACCGCGATGTTGTCGGCGAGGAAGTATTCGATGCCGGCGCCGACCGTGCCGACGGGTGTCGTGGACTGGTCCTTCACCTCCACGCCGAAGGCGGGCGACTTGCGGTCGTTGAAGTCGGTGACGGCGATACCCGCGCCCGCGATCGCATACGGCACGAGCCGGTCGCCCAGGAACGGGACCCGCAAGCGGACCTGCGGCATGATGGCGAAGACGCCATACTCACCGATTTCGCGGCCCGAGACCTTGGGGAAGATCTCGAAGTGATCGCCCGCGAGCTCCACGCCCACGTAGCGGTTGAGATTGAGCCCGACGCCGAACCCGTAGTAGTCGTGCACGCCGGAGCCCTTGACCATTGAGTCGCCGAGCTTCAGCTGGAAGTAGCCGCGCAGCGCGTCCGAGTCCTCCGCCCGGGCCGGCACGGAGGCGATCCAGAGCATCAGCCCGCAGCATGCCGCGAGGACGCGTCGCATGGTTATCTGGGCCCAATCTTGACATAGCCGGGCATCCCGGCGCTAATTGGCGAACCATGAAGCTCTCCGTCGAATTCCCCAGCGTGTCCTACCGCGAGGGGCCAGAGGCCGTGCAGCGGATGGCCCGCGCGCTCGAGCGCATCGGCTTCGACCACATCGACATCTTCGACCACGTGGTCATGGGCCATCCCATCGAGGGCCGCCCACCCGGGCCGTACAACGCCGGCATGCCGATCCTCGAGGCCCTGATGACCCTGTCCCACATTGCCGCGGTGACGACGCGCGTGACACTGGGCACCGAAGTGCTGGTGCTGCCTCAGCGCGAGCCGGTGCTGGTGGCCAAGCAGGTCAGCACGCTGGACACGCTGTCCGGCGGCCGCGTGCGGCTCGGCGTGGGCGTGGGCTGGCAGGAGTCCGAGTACGAGGCGCTCGGCGAGAGCTTCCGCACCCGCGGGGCGCGGATGGACGAGGCCATCTCGCTCATGCGCGCGTACTGGGGAGAGGCGCGTGTCGACTTCACGGGCGCGCACTACCGCTCGGTCGCGATGGCGATGGAGCCCAAGCCGCCCCAGGGCCGACGGATTCCCGTGTGGATCGGCGGCTACTCCGAGGCCGCGTTCCGGCGGGTCGGGCGGCTGGGCGACGGCTGGCTGGCGAGCCGTGTCACCGATGCCACCGACGCGCGCCGGTCCATCGAGGCGATTCGGCGCCACGCGGAGGCGGCCGGCCGCGATCCTGCGTCGATCGGGCTGCAGAGCATGGTGGCGCCGCCCCCCCGCGACGCCGAAGGCAAGCGCTTCTACGGTGAGCCCGACCGCGTGGTCGCGCGCGTGGCGGAGCTCAAGGCCATGGGCTTTCAGTGGGTGGCGCTGAACGCCACCGCGCTGTTCCAGTCGGGCGCCCGCTCGGTGGACGCCATGACCGACGCCCTCGCCGCTCTGCATGGGCGCATCCGCGCCGAGGTGGGATAAGCGGTCGACTAGTGAGCCTGCGCGAGCAAGAGGGCGACGGGAAGATCGCGAAAGACGTCGCCCGCCGCCAGCGCGTCCACCCCGTCTCGCACCGCCGGATCGAGTCGCTCGCCGGTCAAGAGATTCGTCCAGCGTCGCGTCGGGATCTCGGGCAAGGGAATCCGGGTGTCGCCCCAGACCTCCGGCCCCAGGGGCGCCTGCGGCGGCTCGGGGATGAGCCGGGTCAGGAGTCGCGGCACCGCGGCAATCGCCCAGGCGTCGCCGGCTCGCCGCGCGAAGGCGAAGCAATGCGCGGCGTGCTCTCCCATGGGCATGAGCGGGAGATAGTCGCCCGCGCTGAAGAGGCCTGGGTGGTCGCGGCGGCAGCGGAGGGCGTGGGACGTCAGGTAGAGCTTGACGCGCCCGTCCTCCTTCGCCGCCAGGAGCTCGCGGGCGAGCTTCGCGCGGGGAAGGCCGGGCGTCGCCTCCGCGCGCGCGAGATCTTCGAGCATGCTCTGGAGCCGGCCGTAGTCCACCGGCCGGCGGTTGTCGGGATCCACCAGGTCGAAGCGCCACGTCTCGGTGCCCTGATACGTGTCCGGCGCGCCCGGGCATGCGATGCGGAGCAGCGTCTGGGACAGGGAGTTGAAGAGCCCGTAGTGACTGATCCGGCGCTGGAACGCCACGAAGTCGTCGAGGAATGCGCGGCTTCGCTCGGGGTCGAGAATGCGGGCGACGAACTCGCGCACGGCGGCATCGTAGGGCTCGTTGGGATTGATCCAGCTCGTGTGGACCTTGGCCTCGTGGAGCGCCTTCTCCATGTAGGCCTGAATCCGCGACACCAGGGGCTCGACCGCCGCGTCGCTCTCCAGCGGCCAGACGCCGACGAGCGTCTGGTACAGGAGATACTCCGCGTTGGAATCGGGCACGGCGAGGTCGTCCACGCGCAGCCGCTGCGACTCGTTGAGGCGTCGCCAGCGCCGCACCGCCGCGCCCCAGGCGTCCGGCAGCTCCGAGAGCACGTTCAGGCGCGCCCGCACATCCTCGCTGCGCTTCGTGTCATGGGTCGACAATGGGGAGAGCGCGTGGGGCCAGGCGCGCTGCCGCTCCGCGCAGAACCGGTGTAGGGCCTCCGGGCTCACTCCGAAGCGACCGGGGTCGCCGCCCACCTCGTTGAGCGACACGAGGCGGTGGTAGACGTAGAATGCGGTGTCCTCGACTCCCTTGGCCATGACCGGGGCGGTCACCTGCTGAAAGCTGCCGGCGAAGCGGCGCCGGTCCGCCCGCTCCTCCTCAGCGCCCGTCGGCGCGGGCTCCAGCAGGACGTCGCGGATGAAGCGGAACACCCGGAAGCTCATGATGGGGTTTCGCAGGGCAGCGCGGCGCACCGCGGTCTCGACGTGCCGGCGGTCCAGGTCGCGAGGCCCGGCGTCGTCGATGTACGACCGGTACACCGGGAAGCACGCGATGACCTCACGCAGGGCGTCGCGCAGGGTGTTGAAGGTGAAGTCGCGCGAGGCGCGGCGCTTCTGGGCGAGCTCGTCCAGCTGATGAGTCAGCATGTGGAGCTCGCTCGCGAGCGACGTGCCCAGGATCAGTGCCTTCTTCTCGTAGGCCACCTGGGCGAACGAGAGATCCTCCCCGATGAGGGCGCCGTAGAGCGCGGTGAACGCCTCCACCTGGGCGCCGTCGACGAAGAGCCCATTGATCTCGTTGAGCAGCTCGTACCCCGAGGTGCCGTCCACCGCCCAGGTCTCGACGAGCGGCTCCCCCGCGGCCAGGATCTTCTCCACCACCACGTAAGGAACGCCGCGCTCCCGCAGCCGCCGGAAGTACTGGCCGGGGTCGAAGAGGCCGTCGGGGTGATCGATGCGCAGGCCGTCGAGCTTGCCCTCGGAGACCAGGCGGAGGACGAGGGCGTGGGTGGCCTCGAAGACGTCGAGCCGCTCCATGCGCAGGGCAGCCAGGTCGTTGACGTCGAAGAACCGCCGGTAATTGATCTCGTCGGTGGCCACGCGCCAGTGTGAGAGGCGGTAGCACTCGTGCTGCAAGAGGTCGTCGAGGAGATCGAAGCTCGCCGGATCTCCGGGCCGGCCGTTGAAGCGGGCGAGAGTGCCCGCGATGAACGCGTCGACCGCGGGATGCTCGGCGACGAGCGCGGCGAGCCGGCGCTTGACCACTTCTTTCTCGCGGGCGCGCTCGGCGACCCGGACCGGCTCCACCTCCGTCCGGCGGGGCAGGTTCCGGATCGCGGTGAGAATGCTCTGGTACTCCGCGAGCGCGGGCGAATCCGCGGCCAGCCGATCCGCGAGCTCGTCCAGCCGGTGCTCGAGCACGCGGGCGTACGTCGGGGGCGCCACCGGAAATCGGCGGTCGCCGTAGCGGATGACGAAAGCGCCGCCCTCGAAGACCAGCGCGAGGCGGCCGCCCTCCAGCGCGTCACCGTACGGCTCGCCGAGGGCGGGCAGGAGCACCTTGTCGTGGAGCTGCACGCGCGGCGCGGCCTCCCAGGCGATGTCGAAGTAACCCGCGTAGCGGGACGCGGGCCCGTTCTCCAGCACGTCGTTCCACCAGACGTTGTCGTTGGTGGCGACGCTCATGTGGTTCGGCACCATGTCGAGGATGAGCCCGATCCCGTGGGCGTGGAGCGCCGCCACGAACCGGTCGTGCTCCTCCTCCGTGCCGATTTCAGGGTTCAGCGCGGAGTGATCGATGATGTTGTAGCCGTGCGTGCTGCCGGGCCGCGCCTTGAGGTAGGGCGAGGTATAGCAGTGCGTGATGCCGAGGTCGCGAAGATACGGGATGATCCGGAGCGCGTCGCGAAAGGTGAAGCCGGCGTGGAGCTGGAGGCGGTACGTGGCCTCGGGCCGGGGCCGGGATGTCACGGAGACGGACCCGACCGGCGCAGCACCGCGAACGAGCGCGCCTGGAGCGGATACGGCGCGCCTTCGACGACGAGGCTCTGGCCCACCTTGCCGTTGGCGGTGTCGACCAGCGGCTCCCACCGGTGCTCGGGATCGACGGCCGGCAGCGTGAACAGCACCTCTTCGTGATGCGCGTTGAGGAGCAGGAGCAGCGTGTCGCCGGTGACCGGCTCGCCCCGCTCGTCCACGTGGCCGATCAAGTCGCCGGCCAGCCGCACGCCCAGGCACTTCACGAAGTCGGTGGTCCAGTCCGTGTCGGACATCTCCTGGCCACCCGGGGTCAACCACCCGATGTCCTTGATCCCGGTGCCGCGGATGGAGCGGTTCTGGAACCACTTCCGCCGCTGCAGCACCGGCTGCGTTTGCCAGAGGCGGCTCACCTGCTTCACGAACGCCAGGAACTCCTGCTCACGCTGGCCGAGCTCCCAGTCGAGCCACGTGATCTCGTTGTCCTGGCAGTAGGCGTTGTTGTTCCCCCGCTGCGTGTGGGACAGCTCGTCGCCGGCCAGGAGCATCGGCACGCCCTGGGAGAAGAACAGCGTGGCGATGAACGCCCGCTTGCGCCGCTCGCGGCACTCGACGATCTCGGGATCCCCGCTGGGACCTTCCACGCCGCAGTTCCAGGAGTTGTTGTCATTGGTGCCGTCGCGGTTGTCTTCCCCGTTGGCCTCGTTGTGCTTCTCGCTGTAGGAGACAAGATCGTGAAGCGTGAAGCCGTCGTGACACGTGACGAAGTTGACGCTCGCGTACGGCGCGCGGCCCGTGCCCTGGTAGAGGTCGCTCGAGCCGGCGAGGCGCGTGGCGAACTCGGAGACCAGGCCGCCGTCACCCTTCCAGAACCGGCGGACGCTGTCGCGGTACCGGCCGTTCCACTCCGCCCACAGCACGGGGAAGTTGCCCACCTGATAGCCCCCCGGGCCGACGTCCCACGGCTCGGCGATCAGCTTCACCTGGGAAAGCACGGGATCCTGGTGGATGATGTCGAAGAAGGCGCCGAGGCGATTCACCTCGAACAGCTCGCGAGCCAGCGTACTCGCGAGATCGAAGCGGAAGCCATCGACGTGCATCTCCACCGCCCAGTAGCGGAGACTGTCCATCACGAGCTGGAGCACGCGCGGATGCTGCATGTTCAGCGTGTTCCCACAGCCTGTGAAGTCCATGTAGTAGCGCGGCTCGGGCCCGAGGCGGTAGTAGGCGGCGTTGTCGATGCCTCGCATCGAGAGGGTGGGACCGTACTGGTTCCCCTCGGCGCTGTGGTTGTAGACCACGTCGAGGATCACCTCGATCCCGGCGGCGTGAAGCGCGCGCACCATGGTCTTGAAGCCCGCCACCGGGCTCAGCGCGTTGCCAGGGGCTTCGTAGCGAGGCTCGGGCGCGAAGTAGCCCAGGGTGTTGTAGCCCCAGTAGTTGCTGAGGCCCTTCTCCAGGAGATGCCGCTCCTGCAGGAAGTGATGCACCGGCATGAGCTCCACCGCGGTCACGCCGAGCTCGCGCAGGTGGCGGATGGCGGCCTCGGAGGCGAGGCCCGCATACGTGCCGCGGAGCTTCTCGGGTACGTCCGGATGCCGTTTCGTGAAGCCGCCCACGTGCGTCTCGTAGATCAACGTCTTGTGCCAGGGCGTGCGGGGCGGGCGATCGTCGCCCCAGGTGAACGCGGAGTCGATCACCTGCCCCAGCGGGGCGAAGGCCGCGCTGTCGCGGTCGTCGCGCGAGAGGTCCGCAGACTCGTCCCCGAAGCGATAGCCGAACACCGCGTCGTTCCATCGGAGCGATCGGCCGATCGCCTTGGCGTAGGGATCGACAACCACCTTGTTCGGATTGAATCGATGGCCCTGCGTTGGCTCGTAGGGGCCGTCCACGCGATAGCCGTAGAGCTGCCCGGGCTGCACGTCAGGAAGGTAAGCGTGCCAGACTTGATCGGTGTATTCACCGAGGACGATGCGCCGCGACTCCACCGTATCGTCCGCGGAGTCGAACAGGCACAACTCCACCTTGGACGCATTCTCGGAGAACAGCGCGAAATTGACGCCGGCGCCGTCCCACGTCGCTCCCAGCGGATACGGCCGGCCCGGCCAAACTCTCATGGATTGGATCACCATACCTTCGTGACGCACGTGACGCAAATGACGTGCCGGGGACGGCGGATAGAAACGACGCGGAGTAGCGCGCGATCGCCGGGCGAATCGTAGAAGATTTGCTCGGTCAGCTTTACCGAGCCGGAATGCGGCGAAGGCGGCACATGGCTTGCTGGGTTCGCACGACGTGAATCGCATGGATGCCAGGCGGCGGGCCGGCGCGACGAGCGAGCCCGACGGCTCGACGCGCTGGCGAGTCTGGGCGCCCCGCGCGAGCCGGGTGGACCTCGTGCTTGTGGACGGGACGACGCGGCGGGTCCACCCGATGCGCGCGGTCGAGGCGGGTCACTTTTCCGTCCGGCTTCCCGGGATCCTCGAGGGACAGCGCTATGCGTACCGGCTCGACGGGGGCGCGGAGCGGCCGGATCCGTGCTCGCTGTGGCAGCCGGACGGCGTGCACGCGCCCTCGGCGGTCGTACGGCCCGAGCATTTCGCCTGGACGGACGGGCGCTGGGGCGGGGTGCCGCGCCGCCACCTCGTCTTCTACGAGCTCCACGTGGGCACGTTCACCCCGGACGGCACGTTCGAGGCGATCATCCCTCGCCTCCCCGCGCTGCGCGAGCTCGGCATCACCGCGCTCGAGCTGATGCCGATCGCGCAGTTCCCCGGCGCGCGGAACTGGGGCTATGACGGGACATTCCCCTACGCGGCCCAGGCCTCCTACGGCGGGCCGCGCGGGCTCCAGCGGCTGGTGGACGCCTGCCACGCCGCCGGGCTCGCCATCGTTCTCGACGTCGTCTACAACCACCTCGGGCCCGAGGGCAACTACCTCGGCGAGTTCGGCCCGTACTTCACCGACCACTACCGGACGCCGTGGGGCGCCGCGGTGAACTACGACGGCCGTGGCTCCGACGCCGTCCGCGCCTTCGTGCTCGACAACGTGCGCATGTGGCTCGAGGAGCTTCATCTCGATGGGCTCCGGCTCGACGCCGTGCATGCCATCTACGATCTCGGCGCGCGCCCGATCCTCCGCGCGATCCAGGAAGTCGCGGATGACGCGGCCGCCCGGCTGGGCCGGCCGCTGCATGTGATCGCGGAAAGCGACCAGAACGACCCGCGCTTGCTGACGGGGGCGGCGCGCGGCGGCTACGGGGTCGATGCGCAGTGGGCGGACGACTTTCATCACGCCGTGCACGCCCATCTCACCGGCGAGCGGCAAGGCTACTACGAAGACTTCGGGTCGGCGTGGCAGATCGCGCGCGCGCTCGAGACGCCCTTCGTCTACGCGGGGGACTACAGCGTGCACCGCGGGCGGCATCACGGGGCGCCGCTGCCCCCGGATGTGGGGCCCGACCGCTTCGTGGTCTGCGTGCAGAACCACGATCAGGTCGGCAATCGCGCGCGTGGCGATCGCCTGTCCACGCTCGTCCGCGAGCCCGCGGCCCAGCGTCTCGCGGCATGCCTGCTGCTCCTCGCACCGTATCTCCCGCTGCTCTTCATGGGTCAGGAGTACGGCGAGGAGCATCCCTTCCCCTTCTTCTGCTCGTTCGGCGACAAGGGGCTGATGCAGGCGGTGCGCGAGGGCCGCTCGCGGGAGTTCGCGGCCTTCGCGTGGCAGGGTGAGGTCCCCGACCCGAACGCCGAGGCCACCTTCGCCTCGGCCCGGCTCGACTGGTCGTGGCCCGACGGCACACCGCGCGCGGGGCTGCGCCGCCTCTACCGCGACCTGCTGGCCGCACGCGAGGCGTGGCCGGCCCTGCGCGACGCCGCACAGGCGCGCCTGCTTCCGGACGCGGAGGCGGGGCCGTTGCTGGAGCTCACGCGTGGCACGGCGGGCGGCGGCGGGCTGCGCGCCCTCTTCAATCTGACCGCACAGGCGCAGCCTCTGCCGAAGGGCACGGGCGCGCCGGGGGCCCCCTGGAGCTCCGAGCGGGCGCGCTACGGCGGGCGGCGCGGCGATGCCGAGACGGTGCGCGAGCTGCTGCCGTACGAATGCCTCATGATCGGCGCGCCGGATCCGCCCTAGATCCGATGGACTCGCCGGCACGCGGATGATACGAGAGAAGCATGGTCATCGGCGTTCCGCGTGAGATCAAGCCCAGCGAGCAGCGCGTCGCCGCCACGCCGGCGGGCGTGCACGCGCTCGTGGAGGCGGGCCATCCGGTGATGGTGGAGCAGGGGGCCGGCGCGGGCAGCGGCTTTCGCGACGATGAGTATGGGAAGGTCGGCGCGCGGCTCGCCGCCGTCGACGAGATTTGGTCCGCCGCGGAGCTGATCCTCAAGGTCAAGGAGCCCATCGAAGACGAATACTCGCGGTTCCGGCGCGGGCAGATCCTCTTCACGTATCTGCATCTGGCGGCGGCGCCCACCCTCACGGCCGCGCTGCGGCGGGCGGAAGTCATCGCGATCGCGTACGAGACCGTGCAGCGGCCCGACGGAAGCCTGCCCCTCCTGACGCCGATGAGCGAGGTGGCGGGCCGGCTCGCCGTGCTGGAGGGCGCCCACTACCTGGGCAAGGCGTACGGCGGGCGCGGCGTCCTGCTCGCGGGCGTGCCCGGGGTGCCGCCGGGCAACGTGGTGATACTGGGTGGCGGCACCGTGGGCGTCAACGCGGCGCGGATGGCGGTGGGCCTCGGCGCCGACGTGTCGCTCCTCGACATCAACCTCGACCGCCTGCGGGTCATCGACGAGATGTTCCGTGGCCGGCTGGTGACGCTGGCCTCGAACGCCTTCAACATCGAAGGGGCCCTGCTGCGGGCCGATCTCCTGGTGGGCGCGGTGCTGGTGGCGGGCGTGCGGGCGCCACGCCTCGTCACCCGCGCGATGGTGGAGCGCATGAAGGAGGGCGCGGTGATCGTAGACGTGGCCGTCGATCAGGGCGGCTGCATCGAGACCATACGCCCCACCACGGTGTTCGAGCCGACCTACCGCGTCGGCGGCGTCGTGCACTACGGCGTGGCGAACATGCCGGCGCTCGTCCCGCGCACCTCCACCTTCGCGCTGACGAACGCGACGCTGCCGTATGTGCGCGAGCTCGCCGCGAAGGGGCCCGCCGCGGTCGCTCGTGAGGGCTCGCCCCTCGCCAAAGGCATCAACGTCTGGGGCCGGCACGTCGTGCATCCGGCCATCGCCGAGTCCGTGGGCGAGGCGGTCATGCCGCTCGCCACCGTCGCCGGCTGATCGCCGCCTCCCTCACCCGACCCGCTTCCTGAAGAGGGAGAGGGGTTCACTCAGAAGCGGAACGTGAGACCGGCGGCGATGGTCTGGACGTCCTTGGCGTTGGTGCCGTACTCGGCGAAGAGATCCCAATGCTTGGCGAGGGTGACCTGCGCGCCGAGCATCGCGTTCAGCGGATGCTCGGGGCCCTGGTCCGCTTCGAAGCTCACCTTCCCCACCCCGACCACGTCCACGCTCGAGCGCGCGGTGCTCCGGGTGCCCCAGTACACACCGCCGACCCACAAGCGGACGGGTACGTCCAGGATCTTCCCGTTCCAGCCTGCGCGGACCGAGCCGATCAGCGCCTTGAAGCGATCATCGAAACCGATGTCGGTTTGACTGTAGTTCACGTCGCCCATGACGAAGAAGCTGCGATAGCCCGCGGCGAGGGTGAGCCCGCCGCCGCCCATGAACCCCTCCAGCTCTGTCTTCGCCGTCAGGTTGAAGGTGCGCTCGCCGGGAATCGGCCCCGGTCGGGGAATGGTCACTTCGCCCCGGGTGGTCGTGTTGTTGGCCACGTAGCCGGCCATCAGGTAGACGTTGAGGAAGGGCAGCAGCCAGGCGTCGAACCGCGCCACCGCCACGCTCACGTGGCTCGTCGAGCCGGCGCTCAAGAACTTGCTCACGCTGCGGAGGGGCGCGCCGTCCACGCCGACGCGGATGTCGGTGATCTCGATGTCCCGCTCGACGTAGTAGAAGACTCCCGAGAGGCCGAGCGGCAGCGGCAGCTCATAGCCTCGCTTGATCGCCATGTCCGACATGAACGGCAGGGTGTAGGGCCATTTCCCCGGCTCGGTGGTCGCGACGCCGTCAGCCATCGACGGGGCCTGCGCCGATGCCGGGCGCGTCGCGCCGAGCAGCAGCGCGAGAAGCCACGCGACAACCACGACCGCCCGCGGCATGGAGCGGAAGGGTCGAGTCACTACCGCGGCGGCGGCGGGATGCGGCCGAGCACCTGCTCGATCGCGAGTCCGATGGCGAGAAGCCGCTCGTCGCTGCCGCGAGGCCCATCGAGCGACAGTCCGACGGGCAGGTGGGTAGTCGGCCCGAGCCCCGAGGGCACCGTCAACCCCGGGATGCCGGCATTGCTGCCGGGATCCGTGTTGCGGATGAAGAGCAGGAACGTGGGGAGGCTGCTCGCGTCCGCGCCCTGCGGGACAGCCACGCGCGGGGTGGTCGGCGCCAGCAGCGCGTCGACGCCGTTCTTCTGGAACGTGTCCGCGAAGTACTTGGCGAGCGCCGGCCTCCCCTCCTCCATCGCCGCCTTGTACGCGGGCGCCGCGTCCACCACGCCGTTCGGCGCGGGCAGCTTCCGCGGCACGACGAGACCGTCGTAGGTGGCCTTGACGTCCTTGCTCGCGATCTGCTGCGCCACCTGCTCCACCGTCTTCCCGACCTGATACCTCGTGAGATAGGCCTTGAGGTCGTCGTAGGCCTCGTAGAGCGCCACCGGGAAGCTGGCCGCGTCGTTCAGCTTCTGGAGGTCGGGCATGTCGACCTCGACGATGGTGACGCCGGCCGCGCGCAGCTTGGCGATGGCCGCCGCGATCACAGTTTCGGTGTCGGCGTCGAGGTCCTTGAAGAAGTACGCGCGATAGACCCCGAGCTTCACCCCGCTGAGGGGCGCCGCGGTCGCGAGCCGGGTGCCGGTGATGACGGAATCGAGGAGCGCGACGTCGGCCACTGTCCGCGCCATCGGCCCCACCGTGTCGCGCGAATGCGAGATCGGCGTGACGCCCGCCTGGTCGTAGCGCAGGAGGGTCGGACGCAGGCCGGAGCCGCCGGTGAGCGCGGCGGGGACGCGCACGGACCCACCGGTGTCGCTGCCGAGACCGCCGGGTGCCAGCCGCCCGCCGACGGCCGCGCCGGTGCCGCTCGAGCTGCCGCCGGCGATGCGGGTGCGGTCGTAGGGGTTGCGCGTGCCGATGGGCGCCTTCGTATAGAAGCCCTCGTTGTAGCCGGAGATGCCGAAGGCGAGCTCGTGCATGCTGGTCTTGCCGAGGATGATGGCGCCCGCGTCGAGGAGACGCTGCACCGTGGGCGCATTCTCCTTGGGGTGGAACGAGCTGAGCGCCGGGGTTCCCGCGGTATTCGGAAGGCCGGCCACGTGGGTGTTGTCCTTCACCACCAGGGGTACACCGTGGAGCGGCCCGCGGCTCTTGCCGGCGGCCAGCGACTCGTCCGCTTTCTGCGCCGCCGCCATCGCGCCCGCGCGATCGAGCGTGATGAAGGCATTGAGGTCGGGATTGGCCTCGGCTCGGGCGAGCAAGGCCTCCGTCAGCTCGGCGCTCGTCACCGAGCGCTGGCCGATCAGGCGGGCCGCGTCCACCACCGTGACCTCGGTGAGATCAGCGGGGCGCGCGACCTTCGCCGCGCCCGCGCAGCCGGCGAGGATGAGGGGAAGCGTCACGACGACGGCGGCCGCGCGAAGGCTCATGGCGGTATCTCCTGGGGGCCGCGCGATCGGTCGAGGTCCCGGCGGCCCGGGCTATTCTACTCCGACCCGATTCCCCCCGATCCGCCGTCGTCGTCGCGAAGGAAGGCCCGCACCCGGTCCATCACCTCGCTCTTGGGATAAATGCCGCTCACGAACCGGGCGCGGGCGAGCGGATCGCCGGCGAAGAACCGCTCGTAGAGCACTTGCCGGCTGCCGAAGGACGTGCCCGCGATGTCCCAGGCCAGCCGGAACAGCTTCACCCGGTCGCGGGCCGGCGTGGTGTCGGTGGCCAGGTACTGCTCGATGTGTCGCCCGAGGGGGCCGCCGAAGTCCTCCTCCGTGGGGGTGATCATGAAGCTGCTGGAGCCCAGCAGCTGCAGGATCTCCACCATGCGTGGGTAGGCGGTCATGAAGAGATTGCGCGTCATCTCGATCGGCACTTCCGCCGGACACATCACGCCCCACTCGTCGAGCTGGGCGTCGGCCTCGGCGGCCCGGGTGCACGCCTTCATGAGCTCGGTGTACTGCATCAGCTCGGCGAGCCGCTCCTCCGAATGGGGGAGCTGCGCGTTGCCGAGAGCATCCGCCACGAGCAAGGCAACGCCGAGCACGAACTCGCACTTGGCGATGTTCTTCGCGGCGCCCTGGTGCGCGGTGTGCGCCATCGAGTGCGTCCGCGCGCCGGTCCCGTTGATGAGGCTCACGTCGCCGAGGAGGAACACGCGCTCCCACGGGACGAGGACGTCGTCGAAGAACACGACGCAGTCCATCTCCTCGAAGCGCGAGCCGAGCGGATGGTCGAAGTGCGA
>Ga0111539_10000110_pt1 | contig 89582 bp, 92 predicted proteins | sample RhiMethybrSRZTD1_FD_79667 | JGI IMG/M metagenome (GOLD analysis project Ga0111539, IMG submission 79667) | Populus rhizosphere microbial communities from Tennessee, USA - Rhizosphere MetaG P. TD hybrid SRZTD1 (version 2) (version 2) | ecosystem: Host-associated > Plants > Roots > Rhizosphere >...
AGCCCACCCTGGTCGTTCGACATCGCTCAGTATTTCCCGCGCGGCGCCGGATCAACCCTGCAGACGCCGGGAGGCGTGCCGGCGCGCGAGCCGCCGGCCGATGGCGCCGATCCTCGCCCGCAGCTCCACCGGTTCGAGGACCTCCAGGTCGAACGGCAGCCGCAGCACGAAGTCGACGAGCGAGCCCGACTCCCACGCCGCGACCCGCACCAGACAACGGCCGTCGGGCAGCGGCTCCACCACCGCCATCGTCGGCGGATAGGTCCGGCGCACCCGCTCGGCCGGAGCGAACACGAGCACCTTCGCCTGGACGGGGTACGGCGCCACCGTCGTCCCCTCCGACACCAGCGCCAGCGGGTCGGGCGGGTCGACGAACGTGTAGCGCACCCCGGTCAGCGCCGGCGACTCGATCCGGTCCACCCGGAAGGTCCGCCACGCGTCGCGGTCCCGGTCGCGGGCGACGAGGTACCAGCGCCGGCCGGTGTGCACCACGCGCAGCGGCTCCACCGAGCGGGCCGAGACGGCGCCGGCGTTGTCGGTGTAGGAGAACCGCAGCCCCTCGCCGTTGCGGCAGCCGCGGGCGAGAGTGACAAGCACGTCCGTGTCGACAAGGGGCTGCTCGCGGCCGGGCAGTTGCACGGTGGCCGCCTGGACGGCGTCCACCCGTTCGCGCAACCGGGCCGGCAGTACCCCGTCGAGTTTCGCCAGCGCGGCGACCGCCGCGTCCTCGACGCCCGCGACCGCGCTCGCGGTCGCGACCCGGAGCCCGACGGCGATCGCGACCGCCTCGTCGTCGTCGAGGAGCAACGGGGGCAGCCGGCCGCCGATCCCCAGGCGGTACCCCCCGGCGACGCCCGGGTCGGCGTCGACCGGGTAGCCCAGATCGCGCAGGCGCGTGACGTCGCGGCGCAGGGTGCGCGCGGTGACGCCGAGCCGGACGGCCAGGTCCGCGCCGGGCCAGTGCGGCCGGGTCTGCAGCAGCGTGAGCAGCCTGAGCAGGCGCGCGGCGGCTTCCACGAACACGGATCCTATTGCGGACTCATCCAGTCCGCGATTGATCCTAGGGTCGAGACATGACCATGGGACGGATACACCTGGACCTGCTCGGCCTCGCGGACTTCGCCTATCAGCGGCTGCACACCCGGCTCGCCGGCCTCACCGACGAGGAGTACCTGTGGGAGCCCGCGCCGGGCTGCTGGACGATCCGGCGGCAGGACGGCGGAACCTGGCGCGCCGACCGGTCGGAGTGGCCGATGAAGCCCGCGCCGCTGACCACGATCGCGTGGCGGTTGTGCCACCTCACCGACGTGCTGGCGGGCGAGCGGAACGCGACATGGATCGGCGCGTCGCCCGTCGGAAAGCTGGACAAAACCGGCGAGCCGGCCACCGCACACGAGGCCATCGAACTCCTGGAGAAGGCGTTCGACCTGTTCCGGCGCAACGTCGAGGCGGCCGATCCGGAGACGCTCACCGAGCCGATGGGCCGGATCGCCGGCTTCTACGCGAAGGACACCCGGGCCGCGTTCGTCCTGCACGAACTCGACGAACTCGTGCACCACGGGTCCGAGATCGCCGCGATGCGCGACATGTACCGGGCCACCCGGCAGACCGACCCGTTCGTGGCGGCGTGCCTCGGTGGTGATCTGGCGGCCGCCGCCGACCTCGCGCGGAAGGACCCCGGCCTGCGGACCCGGCACGCCGCGCTGATCGCGGAGCTGGCCGGGCACCGGCGCTGGGACGCCGTGCGGCTGCTCGTGGAGCTGGGTTTCGACGTCAACGCGTCGGGCGGCGTCACCGCACTGCACTACGCGGCGGGTGCCGGCGACATCGACCTCGTTCAGTTGCTGCTCGATCACGGCGCGGACCGGACGATCAGGGACACCGAGTTCAACCACCCTGCGGTGGAGTGGGCGCGCTTCTACGACCGGGACGACGTGGCCAAATATCTTGAGTAGGCTGCGCCGGTGACGCTGGAGCGGACCATCGACCCCGATCACGTCGGCCTCGACCCGAAGCGGCTGGCACGCATCGAGACCCACTTCGCCCGTTACGTCGACGACGGCCGGCTCCCCGGCTGGCACATCGCGGTGACGCGGTGCGGGCAGGTGGCGTACTCGGCGACGTACGGGCGGCGCGACGTGGCCTCCGGAGCGCCGGTCGAGGCGGACACGCTGTGGCGCATCTACTCGATGACCAAGCCGGTCACGTCGGTCGCCGCGATGATGCTCTGGGAGGAGGGCCACTTCGAGCTGACCGACGAGATCAGCCGGTGGCTACCCGCGTTCGCCGACGTGCGGGTCTACGACAAGGGCTCCGTGCTGCGCCCGTACACGGTGCCGGCGGTCGAGCCGATCCGGGTCTGGCACCTGCTGAGTCACACGTCCGGGCTGACGTACGGCTTCTTCCAGGAGTCCGTCGTCGACGGCCTGTACCGGGCCGCCGGCTTCGAGCTCGACCCGGAGCGCGAGCTCGATCTCGCCGCGTCCTGCGACGCGTGGGCGAACCTGCCCCTGCTGTTCCAGCCCGGCTCGAAGTGGGGCTACGGCGTCTCCACCGACGTGCTCGGCCGGCTGGTCGAGGTGATCTCGGGGCAGACGCTGGCCGAGTTCTTCGCCGAGCGCATCCTCGGCCCACTCAAGATGACCGACACGAGGTGGTGGGTCGACGACGCCGACGCGCCGCGGCTGGCCTCGCTGTACAGCGCGCACCCGGAGACCGGCAAAGCGGTCCCGGCGTCGCGGATGGGCGAGCGGGCGCGGCACGAGCCGGCGATGCTGGCCGGCGGCCACGGGCTGATCTCGACGGCCGCCGACTACCACCGCTTCACCCAGATGCTGCTCCGCGAGGGCGAACTCGACGGGGTGCGCCTGCTCGGGCCGCACACCGTCCGCTACATGACGCGCAACCACCTTCCCGGCGGCGTCGACCTGGACGCGTTCTCCAGCGGCGGCTTCGCCGAGACCACGTTCAAGGGGATCGGGTTCGGGCTCGGGTTCGCCGTCGTCGAGAACCCGGTGCCGTGGAAGGTGCCGAGCAGTGTCGGCCAGTATTACTGGGGTGGGCTGGCCAGCACTGCGTTCTGGGTCGACCCCGTCGAGCAGCTGACGGCGATGCTGTTCACCCAGCTCGTGCCGTCGAGCCGGTGGCCGCTTCGTCCCCAATTGCGACAACTGGTGTACTCGGCGCTGGTCGACTGAGCCGGTAGATACCTCGCTTCGCTCGGTCATGTCCTGTGAGAATCTTGACGGGTGACTAGCGGGGCGTCCGGGAGCGTGCGGCGGCGGCTGATGCTCGCGGTGAAGTTGCTGAGCGAGTGGCGGCCGACGGTCCCCTGGATCAGGTCGCTCGCACGCACCGGCGTCACCAACTTCGTCGTCCTGACCATCGTCTTCTGGCTGCTGCCCGGCGTGCGCGCGAGCGGCGGCCCGATGGGGCTGGTCAACCTCATGATCGTGCTCGCCCTGGTGGGCATGGCCATGCGCTGGGTGCTGCTCGGCGTCGCCGTGCTCGTCGGCGGGGTCGGGGTGCTGCTGCTCGGCACCGTGCTGCAGACGATCGTCATGTTCACCGGCCTGCGCCTGGCCGACGGCGTCAGCGTCGACAGCTTCCTCGACGCCTGGGTCGCCAGCTGGCTCGCGGCGATCCTGGCCGCCTGGATCAACTGGCTCGCCGACGCCGGCAGCGACGACGTCTTCCTGCGCCAGACCCTGCGCCGGATGGCCCGCGCGCGGCGCTTCGAGGCGAAGGCCGACCGCCCCGGCGTGTTGATAATTCAACTCGACGGGCTGAGCGAGCCCCTGCTGAGCTGGGCCGTCAAGGCCGGGAACCTGCCGAATCTGGGGCGCTGGGTGCGTACCGGCACGCACACGATGGTCGGCTGGCACACGGGCATGCCGGCCACCACCCCCGCCAGCCAGGCCGGCATCATGCACGGCGACGCCACCCAGGTACCCGCGTTCCGCTGGTACGAGAAGGAGACGCGCCGGCTCGTCGTCACGAACCGGCCGCGGGACGCGGCCGACGTCGAGAAGCGGATCTCGACGGGGCGCGGCCTGCTCGCCGACGGCGGGGTCAGCATCAGCAACGTGTTCTCCGGCGACGCCCCGACCAGCCTGCTGACGTTCAGCAACGCCGGGCTGCCCGGCCGCTCCGCGCGCGGGTACCTGACGTTCGTGGCCAGCCCCTACGGCCTGGCCCGGGCGCTGGTGCTCTCGATCGGCGAGATGCTCAAGGAGGTCCAGCAGGCCCGCCGCCAGCGCCGGCGCAACGTGTACCCGCGGGTCACCCGGCACGCCGCGTACGTCGCGCTGCGCGCGGTGACCAACGTGGTGCTGCGCGACCTGAACGTCTCGCTGATCGCCGAGCAGATGAGCAAGGGCGCGCCGGTGATCTTCTGCGACTTCGTCGACTACGACGAAGTGGCGCACCACGCCGGCCCGCTGCGCCCGGAGTCGATGCAGACGCTGGAGGGCCTGGACCGGGTGCTCGGCACACTGCACCGGCTGGCCGCGAGCGCCGCCCGCCGCTACGACATCGTCGTGGTCTCCGACCACGGGCAGAGCCAGGGCGCGACGTTCCGCCAGCGCTACACCGAGGCGCTCGAAGACGTCGTGGCGGAGTTGGTGCGCGCGCCGGTCGCCGAGGAGGTCGAGCCGTCCGACCAGGCCGAGGAGTGGGGCCGGGTCAACGTGCTGCTCGGCGGGCCGGGCGGGCGCCGCCGGGACCGGCTCGACGCCGAGTTGCGCGCCTGCGCGCCGGAGCCGCCGCACGGCCGGGCCGCGCGCAACGGCCGTTCCCCACGCGACGGCGCTGCCGAAGGCGCGAAGCCCTCGATCGTCACCGTCGCCTCGGGCAACCTCGCGATGCTCTACCTCGCCGACCATCCCGAGCGGCTGACCCTCGAGCACATCTCCGAGATCCACCCCGACCTGCTGCCCGGCCTGGCCCGGCACCCGGGAGTCGGGTTCGTGGTCGGGTCCGGCGCGGCCGGCCCGGTCGCCGTCGGGGAGGCCGGCCGGCGCTGGCTGCGCGACGACCGCGTCGAGGGCATCGACCCGCTCGCCAGGTACGGCCCGCACGCGGCCCGCGACCTGCTCGTCCACCAGGGCATGGCGCACGTCGGCGACCTCGTGGTGGTGAGCCGGCTCGACCCCGGAACCGAGGAGGTCGCGGCGTTCGAGGAGCTCGTGGGGTCGCACGGTGGCATCGGCGGCTGGCAGACGGAGGCGGTGCTCGTGTACCCGGCGACGTGGCGGCGCGACGGGTCCGATCTCGTGGGGCCGGACGCCGTCTACCGTCAGCTCGTGGACTGGCTCGACGACCTGGGGCTGCGCGAGCCGCCGGCGTCGGTCGAGGCGGGGTCGCCGGCGCCAGCACCATCGCCGTCACCCGAGCCGGCACCCGACGCCGTGCCCGCCTCCTCCTGAGGTTCGCGCCGCCGCTGGACCATCGACGCGAGCTGCGTCACCAGCAGGACCAGCACGATCACCGCGACCACGCCCTGCCACGGCTCGGGAAACACCGAGCCGCCGAGCACCCCGACCGCCGCGTACGACGCCGACCACAGCGCGCACGCCGGCGCGTTCGCGACCAGGAACCGCTTCCACGGCAGGTCCACCAGGGCGGCCGCGAGCAGCACGGGGATACGCCCCGCCGGGACCAGCCGGGAGACCAGCAGCACCGTCACCGGACGGCGCATCAGGCGGCGACGCACCGCCTCCGCCGCCCGCACCGGTCTGGCCGACAGGTGCAACCGCCTGGTGACCGCCTCGCCGCCGCGCCGGCACAACGCGTACACCGCGCCGTCGCCGAGGTACGCGGCGAGCGCCCCGGCGGCGATCACCAGCACCGGCGTCACCGGGTCGCGGTGGGCCGCCACGACGGCGGTGGCGCTGACGACGGCGCCGGTCGGGACGACCGGCAGGATCGAGCCGAGCAGTACCAGGGCGAAGGTGGACCCGAGGGCCGCGAGCACGGCGCCGGTAGTGGTCACGGTTGCGACCGCACGTCGTCCAGCGCGAGCGTGGCGCCCGGGTCGAGCACCGTCACGTGGGTGGCCGGCGATACGGCCGACGCGAACCGGGCGAACTCCGGGCCGGGCTCGGCGAACCGGTCCGGCCGCATCTTGTGGCAGCCCACCGGCCACAGGGTGCCCCAGTGGATCGGCACCGCACGCGCCGCCGCGACGCGCCGCACCGCCTCCGCGGCCTCCGCCGGGCCGAGGTGACCGGGCCCGAGCGTCCAGCTCCAGCCCCACACCGGTACAAGCGCCACATCGACCGGACCGATCCCGCTCATCCCGTCGAAGAGACCCGTGTCGCCGGCGAACCACGCGGTGCGTCGGCCGGCCACCACGTATCCCAGTGCGGGCGCGCTCACCCGCGAGCCGGGGCCGCGGCTGCCCGAGTGCCGCGCCGGCACCGCCCGGATCCGCAGCCCGCCGACCGCCACCTCGTCGCCGGCGACCACCTCGACGAGGTCCCGGCCGCCGCCGAGCTTGCGCTCGACGAACGCGCCCGCGCCGCGCGGCACGATCAACCTCGTCGACGCGGGGAGCACCCGCAACGAGGACAGGTCGCAGTGATCGGCGTGCAGGTGCGAGACGACGACGGCGTCCGGCACCGTCGGGCGGGGCAGTGGCCCGCGGCGACGGTAGAGGTGGGCCAGCCGGTTGCGCAGCACCGGATCGGTGAGCACGCTCGTGCCACCGTCCTCGATCGCCACGGTGGCGTGGCCCCACCAGGTCACCCGCACGGTCCCTATCGTGCCCCACGCACCCCAAGATCACGTTGATCTTGCAGTTGTGGCGAGATTCCAGTCCCACCTTGTGGCGTTTTGTTCCGCCACAACTGCAAGATCGCGGGGGATGCCGCGCGGCGGGTGCATTGGTGCGTTGGCCATACGGCGATCTTGCGGTCTCGGCGCCGGCTTTCTATGGGCTTGTCCGGCTTTGGAGGACGCCACGACTGCAAGATCGACGCCAGGGGCGGACTCCGCCGACCCACGCCCCACCGACCTACCCCCCACCGCCCCGCCCGGGCGCCGCCCCGCCCGGGCGCGTCGATCTTGCAGTTGTGGTGCCTAGTTTTGGTCTGTATTGCCCTGCTTTGGGAGGCACCACAACTGCAAGATCGACGGATGGCTACGGGACGACTGTGGGTGGGGGTGCGGGGTCAGGGGCCGGGTCGGGGGCCTGCTCCGGGGCTTGCAGGTTGCGGACGCCGGGAGCCGCCAGCGCCGCCAGCGTGGTCAGGACCACGATCACCGCGCAGCCGACGAGCGCCGGCCGCGGGCCGATCAGCACGGCGGCCGGGCCGGCGAGCAGCAGCCCGATCGGCCCGAACATGAGCGATCCGAGCGCGTCGTAGGCGCTGACCCGCGACAGCGCCGCCGGCGGGATCTCCCGCTGCATCGTGGTCATCCACAACACGCCGAACACGTCGAAGCAGACGCCTTGCACGACCGCGCCGAGCACGACGCTCCACAGTGGAGCGCCGATGCCCAGCAACAGGTACGGCGTCGCGGCCGGCGCGGTGAGCAGCGTCGCGACGAGGATCGGCCGGCGCGGGCGCAGCCGCAGCGCCACGGTGACCCCGGCGATCATGCCGACCGCCTCGCCGGCCAGCACGGCCGACCACGCCGGCGCGCCGCCGAGCGACTGCTTCGCGACCACCGGGCCGAGCACCCCGTGTGCGGCCTGGACGGCCATCACCAGCACCGAGAACTGGGCCACGACGACCCACAACCACTGCCGCGACGCGAACTCGCGCCAACCCTCGCGCAGATCCTGGAGCACCGAGTGCGACGCGTCCGGCCGAGCCGCGGACGGCTTGCGCAGGCCCGTCGTGATCGTGGCAGCGCCGGCGAACATCGCGGCGCTCACCGCGAGCGCCCAGCCACCCCCGAGCAGCACCACCGCCGCCCCGCTGGCGACCAGCCCGGTGACCCGCGCGACGTTGGTGCCGAAGCCCAGCACCGCGTTGCCGGTCTGCAGCCGGTCGGCCGGTACGACGTCGGGAATGATCCCCGTCATCGCGGGGAACAGCGTCGCGGAGGCGATGCCGCTGATCGCCGCGGCGATCATCAGCGCCCACACGGGCGCCCAGCCGGTGATCAACATCGCGGCGGCGGCCGCGAACGCGACGGTGTTGCCAGCGTCGCCGGCGACCATCACCTTCCAGCGCGGCAGCCGGTCGGCGATCACGCCGCCGACGAGCAGGAACGCGACGAGCGGCAGGTCCTCGGCGGCGAGCACCACCGAGAGCGTGGTCGGGGTGGCGTGCGGCAGCCCCAGCACGCCGAACGCCAGCGCCACCGGCGCGAACGCGGCGCCGAGCGTGGAGACGGTGCGGGTGGCCAGCAGGAGCGCGAACCGGCGCTCGCGCAGCAGCGTCAGGTCCCCGCGAATCCCCGCTGCCACGCCTGCGACCCTACGGGGCGGCCGTTACGGTTGCGACGTGGCGCTACTCGCACAGGTCAACGTGGCGAGGATGCGCGGCGCGCTGGACTCGGCGGAGATGAGCGGCTTTGTGGCCGCGCTCGATCCGGTGTACCGGCTCGCCGAGGAGAGCCCGGGCTTCGTCTGGCGGCTGCGCGACGGCGCAGGCGGGCACGTCGTGGTCAGCGATCTCATGGTCGTGAACGTCTCGGTCTGGCGCGGCTACGAACCGCTCCACGCGTTCGTCTACCGCAGCCACCACGGCGCGCTGGTCAAGCGCCGCGACCGGTGGTTCCTGCCGACGCCGCAGCCGTCGACAGCACTGTGGTGGATCGCCGACGGGATCCGGCCGACCCTTGCCGACGCCACCGCCCGGCTCGCCCACCTGCGCCGGCACGGCCCGACCCCGCAGGTGTTCGGCCTGCGCCGCCGGTTCGATCCGACCGGCCGGCCGGTTCACAGGGCGACGTCGACGAGGTCCCCGCTGTTCAGGACCGAGCGCAGCTGACCGAGGTCGACGCCCCTGTCGCGCAGGAGTTCGAGCAGTTCCTTCCCGTTGGCGACCTTGTCGGTCAGGTCGGCCTCGTCTACCTGGAGCAGGTCGCTGAGCCGGCTGGTCTTCTCACCGTCCGTTAGGCCGACCGTCCGCCCCTTGGTGACTGACGCGATGAGCCTCTCGTGATCCGGGTTGCGTCCCGTGGCCACCTCGACGAGGGTCCGGCCCGACCGCAGTTCGGCCTTGAGCTCGTCGGCGGTCAGACCGAGCGTGTCGGCGACCGCCTTCATCCGGTCGGTCCGCTGCGCGCGCGTGGCGGCGATCGTGTTGTAGTGGGCGGACATGCCGGCGCCGGTGATCGTCGTGCTCATCTCAACCTCCTCGGGGCCGGTCGGCCCGTCGCCCGCACATTCGGCCACGCATCACGGGTCCTTCAGGGATTCAGTTGAGTTGCTCCCGGCGAGCTGGTGGACCCCGCCTAGTCCTCTGACTATGGTCAGAGAATGGAGACGATGGTGGAGCGGGTGCGCCGGTTCAACCGCACTGTGACGCAGCGCGTGGGCGCGCTCGACGAGGCGTTCCTGGCCCGGGGCCGGTCGCTCGGCCAGTGCCGGCTGCTGTGGGAGATCGGTGCCGACGGCCGCGACGGCACCGACGTCCGGCTCCTGCGCACCCGCCTCGGCCTGGATTCCGGGTACGTCAGCCGGATGCTGCGGGCCCTCGAGGCGGAGAAACTGGTCACTGTCGCGCCGAGCGACACCGACGGGCGGGTCCGCTTCGCCCGCCTCACCGACAAGGGCCGCGCCGAGCACGCGGAGCTGAACCGGCGGTCCGACGTGGCGGCCGCCGAGATCCTCGCCCCGCTGAACGATTCCCAGCGCACCCGGCTCGTCGCCGCGATGGGCGAGGTGGAGCGGCTGCTGGTGGCGTCGATGGTCCGGGTCGAGGAGTGCGATCCGCGCGAACCCCGGGCGCGCTTCTGCCTCGACTCGTACTTCGCCGAACTGGCCGCTCGCTTCGACGACGGCTTCGATCCCGCCCGCGGCCTGCCCACCACCGACGACGACATGACGCCGCCGGCCGGCGTGCTGCTCGTCGCCTCGCTCGGCGACGACCCGGTCGGCTGCGGCGCGGTCCTGTTCCACGACAGCGGCCACGACAACGGGCCGGCTCACCTGCGGCGGATGTGGATCGCGCCGGCCATGCGCGGGCTGGGTCTCGGCCGCCGCCTGCTGGCCGAACTCGAGGGCCGGGCGGCCGCGCACGGCGCCACGACCGTGCGGCTGGAGACGAACGGGTCACTGGTCGAGGCGATCGCGATGTACCGGGCGACCGGCTACCGCGAGGTCGACCCGTTCAACGCCGAGTCGTACGCCCAGCACTGGTTCGAGAAGCGCCTGGGGTGACGGTCACCGACACGTCGCTGCGGGCGGTGTTCCGCGGCCGGCGCGGCCGGCTGCTGGCGGGGCTCCTGCTCGCCGAGTTCGGCGCGGCGGTGCAGAGCGTGGCGTACTCCACCGTGCTTCCGCTGGCCGCACGCGAGTTGGATGGCAGTTCGCTGTACGGCGCCACCCTCGCGTCGGGAACGCTGGCGACGATCGGCGTGCTGGCCCTCGGTCCGCGCGTCGTCGCGGCGCTGTCCGCGGCGTGGACGCTGATCGTCGCCACGGGCCTGTACCTCGGCGGCGTTGTCGCCGCCGCCGCGGCACCGGCGATGGGCTGGGTGCTCGCCGGCAGCGTCGCGCGCGGGATCGCGGCGGGGCTGATCGCCGGCTTCGGCCTGTCCGCGATCGGCGGGCTCTACGAGGACGCGCTGCGCACCCGCGTGCTGGGCATGTACGCGCTCATCTGGCTGGTGCCATCGCTCGCCGGGCCGGTGTTCAACGCCGCGATCGCGGTGGCTCTCGGCTGGCGCTGGGCGATGGCGTGGCCGGCGCTTGTGGTGCTGGTGGCCCGCGTGCTCATCGGTCGCGACGTGGCCATCGTCCCCTGGCAGCCGAGCGGCGGGCGGCTCGCCGTGGGCGCCGCGGTCACCGTCCTCTGTGGACTGATCGTGGCCTCGGCGGCGCCGGCGCTGCCGGTGCCCGGCAGCGCGGCGGCACTGGCCGGCGGCGCCGTCGCGCTCGCGGCGGGCCTCGTGGTGGCCACGCTCGCGAGCGCGCGGATCCTCGCGGCCGCGCCCCACCACCGGACGCTGCTCGCGTTCTACGGCCTGTGCCTGGCGTTCTTCGGCGGCGCGGGCCTGGTGGCGCTGGCCGCGATCGAAGGGCTGGGCCGCGGCGTGGTCGCCGGCAGCGTCGTCGTGGGCGCCGGCCTCGTCGCGTGGTCGATCACGGGTTTGCGACCACCGAAACGCGACGTGGCAACCGCCGGCCTGGTTCTCCTCGCGGTCTCGCTCGCGGTCGAGGCGCTGGCGCTGTTCGCGGTGCCGGACGCCACCTCGGCTCTGGCGATCGCGGTCGGGGCGTGGGCGCTCGCCGGCGTCGGCATGGGGCTGGCCTACCCGCGCATGTTCTCCGCCGCGTTCGACGACCTGCCGCCCGACCTGGTGACGCCGGCGGCGTCGGCCGTGGCGTTCGCCGAGACGGCGGGTACGGCCGTCGGGTCGCTGGCCGGTGGCGGGCTGTACTCGCTGGCGAGCACCGCGGGCGTCGCCGCGGACCGCTCACTGACCTGGGCGTTCGCGTTGCTGGCCGGCGTCGCGGCGGCGACGCTGGTGGTATCGCGGTCGCGACGCGTACGCAATCCGGAGTAGGCGCATGGTCGACCTGCGGCGGACGACGGCCGCTGGGAGCGGCCGCGAGGATGGTCGCATGGATACCCGCTACCCCGATCTGGATGGCAAGGTTGCGGTCGTCACCGGCGGCTCGCGCGGCATCGGCGCGGAGACGGCGCGGGCGCTGGCCCACCACGGCGCGCGCGTGCTGGTGACCGGCCGCGACGCCGCCGCGCTCGACGAGATGGTGGCCGAGTTGCGCTTCGACGGCGCCAAGGCGCACGGCGTGGTCGCCGACGGCACCGACTACGCGGCGGTCGAACGCACCCGCGCGGTGGCCGAGGCGGAACTGGGACCGGTCGACGTGCTGATCGCATTCGTCGGCGACGGCCGCGCCCGCCCCGGCCTGCTGCACGAGACCAGCATCGACGACTGGCACTCCACTGTGGACGGTAGCCTCACCGCGACCTTCCTGAGCCTGAAGGCGTTCCTGCCCGGCATGGCGGAGCGCGGGCGTGGTTCGATCGTCACGATGTCGTCGCTCGCCGGGCGGCTCGCCGCCACCGGTGCGCCGGCGCCGTACAGCGCGGCGAAGGCCGGCGTGGTGATGCTGACCCGCGAGGTGGCCGCCCAGTACGGCCCGCACGGCGTCCGGGCCAACTGCGTCGCGCCGTCGACGGTGCTCACCGAGCGTACCGAGCGGCACATGCCGGCCGAGTACCGCGAACGGATGGCGGCGCAGCATCCGTTGGGCCGCCTCGGCATCCCGGCCGACGTCGCGTCGGCGGCGCTGTTCCTGGCGTCGGACGCGTCGGCCTGGCTCACCGGCATCACGATCGACGTGGCCGGCGGCCGCTTCATGAACTGAGGTCGAGCACGGCCTCGTCATCGAGCCACCGGCGACTCGTGGAGCCGCTGCCGCATCCGCTCGACGCCTTCGTCGGTGATCTCGTAATCGGGCTCACGCACCCCAGCCGGCGGCCTCTCCCCCGACGCGGTCGGCGCGGATCTTCTCGGCGTACCCGGACCGGGCGTACGCGCCCATCGGGTCCGGGTCCAGCCCCATGTCCTCGCGCAGGTCGCGCAGCAGCGGCCGCACGTCGGTGTTGTACGCGTCCATCAGCACGGCGTTGGCGCCCAGCACGTCGCCCGACTCCTGCGCCGCGGCCAGCGCGGGCCCGTCGACGAGCAGCGCCTTCGCCGTCGCCTCCTGCACGTTCAGCACCGAGCGGATCACGGCCGGGATCTTCGGCTCGATGTTGTGGCACTGGTCGAGCATGAAGGTGATCCCGTAGTCCGGGTCGAGCGCGCCCACCGCGACGATCTCGTGCATGATGCGGAACAGCTGGAACGGGTCGGCGGAGCCGACCATCAGGTCGTCGTCGGCGTAGAAGCGCGAGTTGAAGTCGAACGCACCGAGCTTGCCCTCCCGCAGCAGGAACGCCACGATGAACTCGATGTTGGTGCCGGGCGCGTGGTGCCCCGTGTCGATGACGACCTGGGCCCGCTCCCCCAGCCGCACACAGTGCGCGTACGCGGTGCCCCAGTCCGGCACGTCGGTCGTGTAGAAGGCCGGCTCGAACAGCTTGTACTCCAGCAGCAGCCGCTGCGATCCGGAGAGCCGCTCGTACGCCGCGAACAACGACTCCGCAAGCCGGTCCTGTCGGCCGCGGATGGAGTCCTGCCCCGGGTAGTTGGTGCCGTCGGCGAACCACAGCTTCAGGTCGCGCGAGCCGGTGGCGTCCATGATGGACACACACTCCAGGAGGTGGTCGAGCGCCTTGCGGCGCACGGCCGGATCCGGGTGGCAGACGCTGCCGAGCTTGTAGTCGTTGTCCTGGAAGGTGTTGGAGTTGATGGTGCCCAACGCGACTCCCTGCCCCGCCGCGTGCGCCGCCAGTTCGGCGTAGTCGGGCACCTTGTCCCACGGGATGTGCAGCGCGACGCTCGGCGCCACGCCGGTGAACCGGTGCACGGTCGCCGCGTCGTCGATCTTCTCGTGCGCCGTGCGTGGCACGCCCTCCTGCGCGAAGACCTTGAACCGGGTCCCGGAGTTGCCGAACGCCCACGACGGCGTCTCGATGTGCTGGCGGCGCAGGGCCGCCAGTACCCGGCTTCGGGTCTCAGGTGTCATCACAGGCCTCCAACTGCTCGTCCAGATTGAATATCTCGTCGAGCACCCGCAGCCCCAGGTCGGGCCGGCCATCGGCCAGCCCGACGAAGAACTCCGCCATCTCGGCCTGCCACCGGGCGTTGACCTCGGTGGCGTCCATCGCGGCCTGTGCGGCCGCCAGGTCCTCGGTGTGCAGGTACCCGACGAGAAGCCCGTCATCGCGCAGGAACAGCGAATAGTCGTGCCACCCGGCGTCGCGCAGCGCGCGCAGCATGTCCGGCCACACCGCGGCGTGGCGACGCCGGTACTCGTCCAGGCGATCGGGGCGAACTTGCAGGGTGAAACAGACGCGCATCAGAAGTTGAACTGGTCGATGTTCGACGCGTTGAACGTGAACGGCTCGCCGAGCAGGACCTCACCGTTCTTGCCGACGGTGAACTCGCCGAGCTTGCCGGCGGTGAACTTCTCGCCCTCCTTACCGGAGATCATGCCCGATGCCAGCGCGCCCGCCGCGTACGCCGCCAGGTAGCCGAGGTCGGCCGGGTTCCACAGCGCGAACGCCTTGCAGGTGCCGTCCTTCACGAACGCCCGCATCTGGTTGGGCGTGCCGAGACCGGTCAGCGCCACCTTGCCCTTGTACGCCGAGCCGCTGAGGTACCGGCCGGCCGCCGCCACGCCGACAGTCGTCGGCGAGATGATGCCCTTGAGGTCCGGGTACTTGGCGAGCAGTCCCTGCGCCTCGGTGAACGACTTCTGGTCGTCGTCGTCGCCGTACACCGTCGCCACGAGTTGCAGCTTGCTGTACTCGGGCTTGGCGAGTTCCGTCTTCATCATCTCGATCCAGGCGTTCTGGTTCGTGGCGTTCGCCGTCGCCGAGAGGATGGCGATCTTGCCGCCGTCCGGGCCCACCGCATCCGAGATCAGCTTGATCTGCGACTTCGCGATGCCCTCCGCGGTCGCCTGGTTGACGAACAGGTCGCGGCAGTCGGGCTTGGTGTCCGAGTCGTAGGTGACCACCTTCGTGCCGGCCTGGCGGGCCTCGTTGAGCGCGCCGCAGATGGCGTCCTTGTCGTTGGCCGACACCACGATGACGTCGGTCTTCTGCTGGGACAGCGTGTTGATGTAGCTCACCTGCGACGACGCGCTCGCCTCCGACGGACCGGTCTCGCTGTAGGTGCCCTTGAACTCGCCGACGGCGGTCTTGCCGCCGTTGCCGGCAGTGGTGAAGTACGGGTTGTTCACCTGCTTGGGCAGGAACGCGATCTTCAGGCCGGACTTGATGGTGTTGGATTTGGCGCCCCCGTCGCCGCCGCCCGAGTCGTCGCCGTCCTCGGCGCAGGCGGTGGCGGACAGGCCGAGAAGGAGCAGGGCGGCAAGGGCCGCGGCGGTGCGTTTCATCGGACAACCCTTCGGGTGGCAGGGACACGGGTGGCAGGGAAATCAGGTGGCAGTTCTCGCCCGGCGCCGGCGCAGCGCGTCCCGGGCTTGGGTGGCGACGTTCGGGCCCACCACCGAGGCGATCAGGAGTGAACCGGTGACGATGGTCAGCGCGTTGGCCGGCACATCGGCCAGTTGCAACGCGTTGCGCAGCGTGGCAAGGAGGACGACGGCCGCGAGAACCCCGACCAGTCCACCCCGCCCGCCGAAGATGGAGACGCCGCCGAGCAGGACGGCCGCGACCGCGGCCAGTTCGAGCCCGGTGGCGTTGTCGGCGCGGGCGCTGGCGAAGCGGAACGTCCAGAAGACGCCGGCCAGCGCCGACATCGCGCCGGTGAGCACGAACAGCCAGAACTTGGTGCGGGCCACCGAGATACCGGCGAACGCCGACGCCTCGGCGTTGTTGCCGATCGCGTAGAGGCCGCGCCCGATCGGGGTGGCGTGCAGGATCACACCGAGAATCACCGCGACCGCCACGACCACGAGGATCATCCACGGGATCGTGAGCCCCGGGATCGCCGCGATCGCGTTGCGCGTCCAGGTGGTCGGGTAGTTGGCGACGGCGCGGTCGCCGAGCACCACGTACGCGAGGCCCCGGTACAGCGCCAGGGTCCCGATCGTGACGGCCAGCGAGGGCAGGCCGAACACCGTCACGAAGACGCCGTTGACGGCGCCGAGCGCCGCACCCAGCAGCAGGCAGAGCACGATCAGCAGCGGCAGCGAGGACACCCCCCACGCCCACAACTGCCCCAGCACCGTGCAGGTGAGGCCGAGCACGCTCGCGACCGAGAGATCGATCTCACCGGTGATGACGACGAGCGCCAGCGGCAGGGCGATCAGCGCGACGGGGATGACCTCCAGGATCACGAACCGCCAGAACCGCGGCGACCCGACGCCCTCGATCGTCTGACCCGCGACGGCGACGAACAGCACGAGCGCGACGATGATCCCCAGGTCCCACGCGTACGACCTACGCACGGCGCGCCCCCTTGCGCTGGTTCGGGGCGTTCTCCGCTACGCTGCGCCCGCCTATCACGCGCAGGCGTTCGCCCACCCGCGCCATCAGGATGCGATCGAGGCCGATCGCGGCCAGAATCAGCGCACCGACAGCGGCCCGCTGCCAGAACGGGCTCACGCCGAGCACCGGCAGGGCGGCGCCGATCGTCGTCAGCAGCACCGCACCGAGCGCGGCGCCGTACACCGAACCGCTCCCGCCGAAGATGGCCACGCCGCCCACCACGACCGCGGCCACCACGTTGAGTTCGGAGTTGATGCCGGCGTTGGCGTCCAGCGTCCCGAAGCGGGCCGCGTACAGGACGCCGGCGAACCCGGCCAGCGCACCACTGACCACGAACGCGCCGAAGATGCGCCGCCCCACCGGAATTCCATTGAGCCGCGCCGCGGCCGGCTCGGAGCCGATCGCGTACAGCTCGCGGCCACTGCGGAACGCGCGCAGGTAGTAGCCCGCGAACACGAGCACCACGACCGCGAACAGCGCGAGCACCGGCACACCGAGCACCGCCTTCGTTCCCATCCGCAGGAACCCGGCCGGCATGTCGGCCGCGTTGACCTGCTTGCCCGTCGCCCAGGTGTAGTCGATCCCCCGGAAGACGTAGAGGGTTCCGAGCGTCACCACGAGCGCCGGCACCCGCGCCGCCGCGATGAGCAGACCGTTGACCGCGCCGCACGCCGCACCCAGCGCCACGCCCATTGCCAGGGCGACCGGGATCGGCGTCCCCGGTGCCGACACGAACAACGTTCCGACGGCGAACGCCGAGAGCCCGAGCACCGATCCGACCGACAGGTCGACGTTGCGGGTGATGACGACGATCGCCTGCCCGGTCGCGAGGATCGCCAGGATCGTCGAGCCGAGCAGCAGGTCCTTGATGCTCTGTGCGGCCAGGAAGCGTGGGTTGACGAGCGCCGTGATGACGATCAGCAGGAGGAGCGCGAGCCCGATGCCGAGCTCGCGGACGACGAAGAAGCGTTGTGCCACCACGCGTCCGCGGGTGCGCGTGTCGCCCGGGCGCTCGGCGAGGGCGGTCACGTCTTGTCTCCGGCGGAACCCGTCGCCGCGAACATCACCGACTCCTCGTCGGCGCCGTGCCGCGGGATGTCGGCGACAAGCCGGCCCTCGTGCATGACGAGCACCCGGTCGGCCATGCCGAGCACCTCGGGCAGCTCGCTGGACACCATCAGCACGGCGACGCCGCGGGCCGCCTGCTCCGAGAGCAGCCGGTGCACCTCCGCCTTCGTCGCGACGTCGATGCCGCGGGTCGGCTCGTCGACGATGAGCACCGTGGGATCGGTCGACAGCCACTTGGCGAGGACGACCTTCTGCTGGTTCCCGCCGGACAGCGTCGACACGTCGTCGGTGAGCGCGCCGGCCTTGACCTGCAGGCGATCCGCCCACGTGCGGGCCGATCGGCGCTCGGCGCGCGAGGCCAGCAGACCGAAGCGGCTCAACGCCCACCGGCGCACGAGCGTCACGTTGCGCTCCACCGACAGGTCCATCACAAGCCCCTGCTGCCGGCGGTCCTCCGGGACGAGCGCGAGGCCCGCTGCGATGGCGAGGTCGGGCCGGCCGGGCCGCAACGCCTTGCCGGCGACGGTGACCGCGCCGCTGTCGTACCCGTCGACGCCGAACACCGCCCGTGCCACCTCGCTGCGCCCGGCGCCGACCAGCCCGGCGAGCGCGACAATCTCGCCCGCGCGCACGGTGAAGCTCACGTCTTCGAAGACGCCGCCCAGGGTCAGCCCGCGGACGTCGAGCACCGGTTCGCCGGGATCGTGGTCGACGCGCGGGAACAGCGCGGAGATCTCGCGCCCGACCATGCGCCGCACCAGCGCGTCGACGGTCAGGTCGCCGGCCCGATCGGTGGACACCCACCGCCCGTCGCGCATCACGGTGATGCGCTGGCAGAGCGCGAACACCTCGTCGAAGCGGTGCGAGATGAACAGCACGGCCGCGCCGGCGTCGCGCAACGCCCGGGCGACCCCGAAGAGCCGCTCGACTTCGACGCCGGACAGCGCCGCGGTCGGCTCGTCCATCACCAGGACGCGGGCGTCGAACGACAGCGCCTTGGCGATCTCGACCAGTTGCTGGTCGGCGATCGACAGGCCGCGCGCGGGACGGTCCGGGTCGAGGTGGACGCCGAGGCGCGCGAACAGTTCGGCGGTGCGCGTCCGCATCGCCGCCTTGTCGATGCGCCGGTAGGAGCGCAGCGGCTGGCGCCCCATGAAGATGTTCTCCGCGACGGACAGGTCGGGGAACAGCGTCGGCTCCTGGTAGATCACGGCGATGCCGGCGGCGCGCGCGTCGGCCGGGCCGTGCAGCACGAGCGGCTGGCCGTCCATCGTCAGCTGACCCGTATCGGGCCGGTGGGCGCCGGAGAGGACCCGCACGAGCGTCGACTTGCCGGCGCCGTTCTCGCCCACCAGGCCGTGCGCCTCGCCCGCGTACAGGTCCAGGCGGGCGTCGCGCAGCGCCTGCACGGCGCCGAACGACTTGTCGACGCCGTGCAGCGAGAGCAGCGGCGGGGTGGGCTCGGGCGGCGACATCGTGGCGGCGGCTCCTCGTGGAGGCAGGCTGAATCGTTTCAACTTTGAATCGATTCAACCTGGTGAGCGAGAACGCTAACGCCCGCTCGCGAGCCGAGTCAAGCCTCGTGGTTTGCCGTATGGTCACGACCGTGAGGGTCGCGTTGTTCGTGACGTGTCTGGTGGATGCGCTCTACCCCGACGTCGGTAAGGCGACCACCCGGCTGCTGCGGCGGCTCGGGCACGAGGTGGTGTTCCCGGCCGCCCAGACCTGCTGCGGCCAGATGCACGTCAACACCGGCTACCAGCGCGACGCGCTGCCGCTGATCCGCCACCACGCCGAAGTGTTCGACCCCTACGACGCGATCGTCGCGCCGTCCGGCTCCTGCGCGGGATCCGTGCGCCACCAGCACTCCGACGTGGCGGCGCGCGCCGGCCGGCCCGGGCTGGCGAGCCGCGCCGGCTCGGTCGCGTCGCGCACCTACGAGCTGTCGGAGTTCCTCGTCGACGTGCTCGGCGTCGACGACGTCGGCGCGTACTACCCGCACCGGGTCACCTACCACCCGACCTGTCACTCGCTGCGGGTGCTGCGGGTGGGTGACCGGCCGCTGCGGTTGCTGCGCAACGTCGGCGGCATCGACCTCGTCGAACTGCCGGACGCCGACCAGTGCTGCGGGTTCGGCGGTACGTTCGCCGTGAAGAACGCCGACACGTCGACGGCGATGCTCGCCGACAAGATGCGAAACGTCCTGTCGACGCGGGCCGAAGCCGTGTGTGCGGGCGACTCGTCGTGCCTGATGCACATCGGTGGCGGCCTGTCCCGGCTGCGCACGGGAACCCGCACCGTCCACCTCGCCGAGATCCTTGCGAGTGTCCAATGAAGACATACCTCGGGATGCCGACGGCGCCGGCCGGTGTCGGCGCGCTGAGCGGGTCCTTGCCCTTCCCGGACGCGGCCAGGCCGGCCCTCGCCGACGCGCAGCTTCGGCGCAACCTCGGCCACGCCACGCGGACCATCCGGGCCAAGCGCGCGGCAGTCGTGGGCGAGGTGTCGGACTGGGAGGAACTCCGCCTCGCCGGGCAGGCCATCAAGAAGGCGACGATGGCGCGGCTGGACGAGCACCTCGAACGGCTCGAGCGGGAGGTCACCGCGCGGGGTGGCCGGGTGCATTGGGCGACCGACGCTGTTGCGGCGAACCGGATCGTCACCGAGATCGTGCAGGCCACCGGCGCCACCGAGGTGGTGAAGGTGAAATCCATGGCGACGCAGGAGATCGGGCTGAACGAGGCGCTCGAGTCCGCCGGCATCACGGCCGTGGAGACCGACCTCGCCGAGCTGATCGTCCAATTGGGACACGACCGCCCGTCGCACATCCTGGTACCGGCGATCCACCGCAACCGGTCCGAGATCCTCGAGATCTTCCAGCGCGAGATGGGCGACGCGCCGGCCGACCTCACCGACGAGCCGCGCCGCCTCGCGATGGCCGCCCGCTCGCACCTGCGGCGGCGTTTCCTTGCCGCGCGGGTGGCCGTGTCCGGGGCGAACTTCGCCGTCGCGGAGACCGGGACGCTCGCGGTGGTGGAGTCCGAGGGCAACGGCCGGATGTGCCTGACGCTGCCCCAGACGCTCATCAGCGTCATGGGCCTCGAGAAGATCGTGCCGACCTGGGAAGACCTCGGCGTGTTCCTGCAACTGCTGCCCCGCTCGTCGACGGGCGAGCGGATGAACCCGTACACGTCGATGTGGACGGGGGTGACGCCCGGCGACGGCCCGCAGGAGTTCCACCTGGTGCTGCTCGACAACGGGCGTACGGCCGCGCTCGCCGACGAGGTGGGCCGTGAGGCGTTGCACTGCATCCGGTGCAGCGCCTGCCTCAACGTGTGCCCGGTGTACGAGCGCGCCGGCGGGCACGCGTACGGGTCGGTGTATCCGGGGCCGATCGGTGCGGTGATCAGTCCACAGTTGACAGGCGTGGCGGCGAACGCGTCGCTGCCGTACGCGTCGACCCTGTGCGGGGCGTGCTTCGACGCCTGCCCGGTGCGCATCGACATCCCCGCGTTGCTGGTGCACCTGCGCGCGCGGGTGGTCGAGGAACGGCGCCTGCCCACGCCGGAATCCATAGCGATGGCCGCGGCGAGCTGGCTCATGTCGTCGCCGAAACGCTTTGGCGGCGCGATCCGTGCCGCGCGCGGCGTGCGCCTGGTGGGACGGCGCCGCGGGCGCATCTCGGCGCTGCCGCCGCCGCTGTCGGGTTGGACCGCGAGCCGCGACGCGCCGGTGCCGCCGCCGGAGACGTTCCGCGAGTGGTGGCGCCGTACGGGCGGCGGCCGGGATGAGTGACGGGATGCGGGACGAGATGCTGGCGCGGGTGCGCACGGCGATCGGCCAACGGTCCACAGTGGACGTTCCGCGGGCGTACCGGACGGTGGGTTCGCACTCCCCCGGCTCGCCGGAGCTGCTCGACCTGCTCGCCGATCGGTTGATCGACTACAAGGCGACGGTGCTGCGGGTTGCCGTGGACGGCATTCCTTCCGCGGTGGCCGAGGTGATTCCGGCCGGCGCGCGGTTCGTGCTGCCGCCCGGCCTGCCCGACGGGTGGGCGCCCGACGGCGCGGTGGCCGTCGTCGACGACGGCTCGTTGTCGGCGGCCGAACTCGACGGGTTCGACGGCGTCCTGACCGGGTGCACGGTCGCGGCGGCGGAGACCGGAACGATCGCGCTGGACGGCTCGGCCGGCCAGGGCCGGCGGGCGATCACGCTGGTGCCGGACCGGCACGTGTGTGTGGTGCGCGCCGAGCAGGTGGTGCAGACGGTGCCCGAGATGATCGCGCGGCTGGAGCCGCAGCGGCCCCTGACGCTGATCAGCGGCCCGTCGGCGACCAGCGACATCGAACTGATCCGGGTCGAGGGCGTCCACGGCCCCCGCAACCTCGTGGTCGTCCTCGCCGGCTGACGCGTCTTTCCGCCGTTCAGCGGGCGGAGGGGCGGCGCAGCAACAGCCACGACACGCCGATGCTGATCAACAGGAACAGCATGCTCAACGGGAGGACGGCCGCACCGACCAGGTGGAGGAGGTAGCCGATCAGGAGGCCGAGACCCAACGGGATCACGGCCTTCGCCCACCACGGCAGCCGGCGGTGCGTCCGGGCGTCGATGGCGTGCCCGAGGACGCCGACCGCGATCGAGGTGAGCGCGAGCAGGATCGCGTCGCGCTGCCAGCTGACGGCGAAGGCGACCGCGATCCAGATCACCCCCGGCACGAACCACACCGGATCGCTCCACCGGAAGCGGGCCCGGCTGCGGCTGCGGACCGTCGTGCCGCTGCTCCGGTAGACGGGTTGCTGCCGCGGGGGCGTCGGCTGGTGCGACAGGCTCTGCCGCTCGGGCCGGGCCGGTGGCGGGTACGAGCCGGGTCGAGCGGAACCGCTCGAGTGAACGGATCCGCCCGGACGCGACGACGAACCCGGGCGACTCTGGTGGCTCTGATGGCCCGGCTGCTGCGGTGCACTCGGCGGGCCCAGCGATTCCACCTCGCTCGGCCAGAGCGGCGTGGACTCGGGCACCGACAGCGCCGGCGGCGGCCCGAACGGATCGGCCGGCGGGGACCGGTACGGGTCGGCGGGTGGTTGCAGGAACGGCGTCGGCGGCGAGAACGCGGGCGGCCCGCTCGACGGCGCGCCAATCGACGGCGCGCCGCTCGACGGCGCGCCACTCGACGGCGCGCCACTCGACGGCGCGCCACTCGACGGCGCGCCGCTCGACGGCCGGGACACGGGCGCGCCGCTCGACCGTGCACCGCTCGACGACGAACCGGATGGGCCGGCGCCCGGTGCGGTCGGCCACAGCGGCAGGCCCGCCGCCGGCGAGCCGGCCGCACCCCCACCGGAGCCGCCCGACCCGCGACCGGTGCCGCCACTGCCGGCGCGCGCCGCGCCGCCGGACGGCCGACCGGACCCGGCCGTTCCGCCGCTCGCGGCGGCCCCGCCGGACGCGCGACCCGTTCCGGCCGCGCCACCGGGCACGAGGTAGGACGGCCCGCCGCTCACCGGCGCCCCGCCACCGGAGGCCCCGCCGTTCGCCGCGCCACCGCTCACCGGTGCGACGCCACCCGTGGGGCCGCCGCCGTACGGAGAGCCGCTCACCGGCGCGCCCCCGCCGTACGGAGAACCGCTCACCGGGTTGGCGCCACCGTACGGAGAACCGCTCACCGGCGTCGCGCCATAAGGCGTTCCGCTCGTGGACGCCGGGCCGCCCGACCAGCCCGCGCCCGGCGCGCCTCCGGCCGACAGCGCCCCCTCCGCGACCACGATCTCCGGCTGCTCCAGCGCCGTCGGGGCGATGCCCTGCCGCTGGTGGAGCAGCGTCGCCACCAGTGGGATCCGGCTGCCGCCGCCCACCAGGAAGACACCGGCCAACTGGTTGGCGGGCAGCCCGGACTGCCGGATCGCCGCCACGGTCACGTCGACGGTGCGGGCCAGCATCGGATGGGCCATCTTCTCGAACTCGCCCCGGGTGATCAGGGCGTCGGTGTTGGTGAGCGGAAGCGGAAAGGTGACGCTCTGCTGCCGGGAGAGGGACTCCTTCGCCTCGCGCGCGTCGTCCCAGAGCAGGCGGTGGCTGCGGCGGTCGTCGGCGTCGCGCGGCTGCGACAGGCGCTGCCACACCGACGGGTTCGACTGCGCCAGACCGGCGGTGGCGTGCGAGACGACCAGCGCGTCGAGGTCGAGGCCCCCGACGTCGTCGAGGCCGTTGTACCCGAGCGTCTCGAACCCCTGCGGCCCGCGGCGGACGACGCTGACGTCGAACGTCCCGGCGCCGAGGTCGTACACGACGACGGCCTGACCATCGGCGAGCCGCACGTGCGACAGCCCGGCGAAGTAGGTGGCGGCCGCGACCGGCTCGGGTACCAGGGTCGGCGCCGGCATGCCGGCGCGGGCGCACGCGTCGGTGAGCACCGCGCGCCGGGTGGGACCCCACGCGACCGGGTGCGTGAGCAGCACCCGCGACGGCGGACCGGCGATGCGCGTCGCCTCGCTCCACACCGCGTGCAGGGTGGCCGCGATCAGGTGGGCCAGCGGGTACACCCGGTCGCCGAGCAGGATCTCGGACTCGTCGATGCGTCGCTTCGGGTTCGGTTCGTACCGGGCCGGGTCCAGGCGCGCCGAGCGCACGGCGTCGCGCCCGATGCGCAGCGACCCGTCACGGTCCGCCAGAACAGCCGACGGCAGCAGCGGCGACCCGTCGAACAGCAGTTGCCGGGTGCGGCCGTCGCCTGTTCCGGACGTGCGCACCAACGCCACGGTGTTCGAGGTGCCGTAATCGATCGCGAGATCCCCGTTGGCCACGGAGTGACGTTACTCAGCCGCACGCCGCGTCGCAGTAGACAATCAGACCAACTTGCACCGCATCGCGGTGTATCTGCCTATGCGGCGCGAAGAAACTCCGTGACCATCGGCAGAAAGCCGGGCGCCAACTGCTCGGCCCGGGGTCGGTCCGGATCGAAGTCGCCCACGAAGAGGCCATGATCGGCGCCGGGAAATACGGCGATGCCGTGCCGGTCCCCGGTCAGGTTCGACGCGAACGCCGCGACGCTCGCCGGCACCGGAACGAGCGGGTCGGCCGCCCCGAACAGGGCGAGCACCGGGCACTCGACGTCCGGGAGGACCCGCACCGGGTCGAACCCGAGGATTCCGGCGAGGAAGCCCAGCATCGTCGGGTCGTCGAAGTAGCGGGTGGCGATCGTGAACCAGGGCCGGTCGGCGTACCGGCGCTGATCGTCGAGCACATCGCGCGGTGCCTCGCCCGCGAGCAGGCGGCGGGTGCGCTCGTCGAGCCAGGCCAGCGCCTCGGCGACGGCCGCGGGCGGCAACCCGTCGGCACGAAGTTCCCGCTCGATGCGGGTGCGTTCCTGCGCGGCCGGTGTGACGCCGGGCCCCGATACCGAGATCACAAAGTCGACGGTGGGATCGAGGCTGGCCGCGCGCACCGCCACCCAACCGCCCTGGCTGACCCCGAGCAAACCCACCGTGCCGTCGACCGCCGGGTGCCGGCGCAGGACGCCCACTGCGGCAAGGGTCTCGCGGGCGCGGTCGTCGATCGTCTGGCTGGTCCAGTGTCCGGGCGAGCCGCCGCAGCCCGGCTTGTCATGGGCGAGCACCACGGCGCCACAGCTGGCGAGCAGGCCCGGCCACTCGCCGAAGTCGTCGAACGCGCCGTCGCCGGAGCCGTCGACGAGCACGAGGCCGGGCAGCTTCTGGCGGCGGCCGGGCACGTCGGGTACCCAGATGCCGGCGCGCAGGTCGCCGAGGACGGTGGGGATCGTCGTCTGTTCGGTGGCGGCCGTCATGATTCGTCTCCCTCGGGTGGTCCCTGTGGGGTCGCGGCGAGCAGGATGCGGACGAACCGGGCGTCGGGCGGCGTGGCAGACCGGTCGCGGAGCCGCCGCACGTACGGCTCGAGGACGGCGCGCAGCTGCCCGCCGATCTCCTCGAGCTCCTCCACGGTGACCGGCAGCGTCGCGCCGCCGGAGAACGCGGCCCGCCGCCATTCCGCTGGCTCGGCGGCGGACGCGTCGAGCCAGCCGAGCATCCGGTCGGCCTCGCGCTGCAGGAAGACCCGGCCGAGGTGGTCGGCCGCGGCCTCGCTCCCGGTATCGGCCGCCGACCACGACTGCTCGAGGTCGGTGAGCCGCCAGGGCCGCTCGCGCCGGTCGCCGCTGTCGGCCCCCTGCTCGACGAAGCCGTACTTGGCCAGTTGGCGCAGGTGGAACGAGCAGCTGGCCTGCGTCGACCCGAGATGACGCGCGCACGCCGCCGCCGTGGCCGGACCGAGCACTGTGAGCGCCTCGATCAGGTCGAGCCGGAGCGGATGGGCCAACGCCCGCATCGCCCGAGGATCCGTGACCCGCATAAACCAAAGCTACCTTTGGCATTGTCGAGTGTCAAAGGTAGCTTTGGCTTTCCGCATCGGCTGCCCGGCCGGGCGCGGCGGGGCCACCCGTACCTCGGCCATACGTCGATCTTGCAGTCGTGGTGCCTATCAGAACGGGACAAAGGATGGCTAAGCCCAGCACCACAACTGCAAGATCGACGCCGAGGTGCGATCCCGGGACGCCGCGGCGAGGCGAGGGCTGCGTCGATCTTGCATCCGTAATGCCGGACTTGTTCGTATTGATGGCTATTTCCATGCGCTCCAAACTGCAAGATCGACGGATACGCGGAACAAGAGGCACCCGCCCCGCCGCCGGTCCCCAACCAAGGCGGTGCAAGCGTCAGCCGAGGTGCGCCCGGATCAGGGAAGCGGTCTCTTCCGTCGGGATGTCGTGGTTCGCGGCGTCGACCTCCAGCAGCCGCGCCGCCGGCATCAGCTTCGCCAGTTCGTGCGCCGCGTCGCGCAGCTTCGGCCAGGTGCCGGCCCCGTACATGATCAGCGTCGGCGTCGTCACGGCAGTCATCGCCTCCGTGGGTACGGCCAGCGAAATACTGATCGTCGCGTCGTACACCACGCTCTGCGCCATCGCCGAAAGGCCCGGCCACATCGGCGACTGCCGGATCTGCGCCACGACGTCGGCCGGCAGCCCCACCATCTCGGTCTGGAACGTCGCGACGGCGTCGCCGGGCCGACCGGCCGCGACCAGGTCCGCGAGGCGTCCCGGCATCGTCGTGTCGACGGGCCGCCCGAACGCGAACGGCGCCTCGAACAGCACAAGTCCGCCGACCGGAACACCCATCGACGCCGCCAGCAGGGCCAGGATCGCCCCGGACGAGAACCCGAACACGGTGGCCGGGCCGTCGCACAACGAAGCGAGCGCCGCCAGGTCCTCGACCTCACGCTCGACCGCGTACGGCGCGGTGTCCCCGCTCTCGCCGCGGCCGCGCCTGTCGTACAGGATCACCGTGTGGTCGGTGGCCAGCGCGGACGCGAGGTCGGCACACCTGGTGTGATCGTTGAACGCGCCCGGCGCGAAGACGATCCCGGGCCCCGAGCCGCGCCGCTCGTAGGCGATCGGGGTGCCGTCGCGGGAGGTAACCGTCTGCATACCAAACTCCATTCGAGAAGACTTCAGCGTAGGGACGAACGGGCCTGCGCCCGATGGACACCCGGGGACGAGAAAATTGCGCTACCTACTTCTGATCAGCGCCGACGAGGAGACCGCCGCCGAGGCGATGGCCGCCGGCGAGTTCGGCACGTTCGACGCCTGGATGGCGGATCTGGAGCGGCGCGGCGGTCTGCAGGTCCACGCCGGCCTGCACCCCAGCACGCTCGCCACCACCGTCCGCGTGCGCGCGGGCGAGGTGCTGCTCACCGACGGTCCGTTCATCGAGGGCCGCGAGCAGGTCGGCGGCCTCGCGATCATCGAATGCGCCGACCTCGACGAGGCCATCGAGATCGCGGCCGGCCATCCCGCGGCCAACATCGGGCAGGTCGAGATCCGCCCGCTCCGATGAGGGTCGAACGGGAACTGGACGAGGCGTTCCGCCGCGACTGGGGTCGCGTCGTCGCCACCCTCATCGGCGTCACCGGCGACTGGGACCTCGCCGAGGAGGCCGCGCAGGAGGCGTTCGCGTCGGCGCTGACCGCCTGGCGCCGTGACGGCGTTCCCGCGCAACCGCGTGCGTGGCTGATCACGACGGCGCGCAATCGCGCCGTCGACAGGATCAGGCGCGAGCGGGTCGGGGCCGCGAAGATGCGCGAGGCCGCGTTTCTCAATGAACCCGACGCGGTGAGCGCCGCCGCCGTCGACACGTCCATCCCCGACGACAGGCTGCGGCTGATCTTCACGTGCTGCCATCCGGCGCTGGCGTTCGAGGCGCAGGTCGCGCTCGCGCTGCGGACCCTGTGCGGGCTCACCACCGCCGAGATCGCCCGCTCGTTCCTGGTGCCGGAGGCGACGATGGCCAAGCGACTCGTCCGCGCGAAGCAGAAGATCGCGACGGCGGGCATCCCGTACCGGGTGCCGCCGGCGCACCAGTTGCCACGCCGGACGTCGGCGGTTCTCGGCGTCGTCTACCTGCTCTTCCACGAGGGGTACGTGGCGCTCGACCGGCCCGAGCTGTGCGAGCGCGCGATCCAACTGGCCGCGCTGGTGGCCGACCTGATGCCCGACGATCCGGAGGCGCGCGGCCTGCACGCCCTGCTGCTCCTGCTGCACGCCCGGGCGGCGGCGCGCACCGATCCTGACGGCGCCCTGGTGCCGCTGGAGGAGCAGGACCGCTCCCGCTGGGACGCCGCGATGATCGACGCCGGGACGCGGCAGATCCGGGACGCGATGCGCGCCGAGCGGCCGGGCCCGTACCAGTTGCAGGCTCTCATCGCCGCATGCCACGCCACCGCCCCGACGCCGGCGCACACGGACTGGGCCCGCATCGTGACCCTCTATGACGGTCTGGCGACACTGGTGCCCTCGGCGACGGTGCGGCTGAACCGGGCCGTCGCGGTGGGCATGAGCACGGGACCGGACGCGGGGCTTGCTCTTCTCGACGAGGTCGGCGATCATCCGCTGCTGCCGGCCGCCCGCGCCGATCTGTTGCGCCGGTTGGGCCGCCGGGCCGACGCGGCCGACCAGTACCGGCGCGCCCTGGCCGCGACCGACGTCGCTGGCGAACGGGCCTACCTGGAACGCCGGCTGGCCGAATGCATCGCAAGCTAGGCGAACACCCACTCCTGCACGTCGGCGACGGCCCGGTAGCCGAGTGCCTGGTAGATCTTGTTGCTCGTCGGGTTGGTGAGGTCGGTGTAGAGCATGCAGGTGCTGGCGAGCGCCGTCTGCGCGTGCCTGCTCGCCGCGGCGACGCAGCCGCTCGCGTAGCCCCGGCCGCGCCGCTGCGGCGGCGTGTAGACGGCGTTGATGCGCGCAATGCGCGCCACCGGTGGCGTGATCCATGCCATCGTGACGGGCTCGCCGCCGTCTTCCCACATCCACAGCAACCCGCCCAGCTTCAGGCGCGCGTCGATCGGGCGGGAGTTGTCGACCCGGGCATCGTTCGGCGACGCCTCGGCCGCGAACGCGTCGGCCCAGGCGATCAGGACGTCGCGGTCGGCGGCAGTGGCCTCGCGTGCCCGCCCGGGTACCTCGAACGGCGGCACCGGTTCGGTGTCGAGGCGGAAGATGCGCGAGCTCATCCGGCGGTTGGCCGCGACGCCGGCCGCCTCGGAGTACCCCGTGGCGAACCACTCGGCGACGGTGGTGGTCCCGACGGCGGCGGTCAGCGGGCCGAGGTTTGCGGCGGCGTAACCGGCGAGCGCGTGCGCGACCGGTTCGGAGACCTCGCCCAGCAGGAGTTGCCGTGGCGGCGTGTACATCGCCGCACCCACCACCTCGCCGTGCGCGTCGACGGCGCGGATCCAGCGGTCGCTGCTGGCTTGCGGCACCCGGCCGAGCCGCTTGGCTTCGAGCACGGTGAGGAACACGTTGTGCAGCACCGGTTCCCGGAGGAGCCACGGCTCGACATGGGCGAGGAACTCGGGCAGCGGATCGATGTGGCAGTCGGTCACGTCAGGCTCCCACCACGCCGTCGATGCCCTCACGGAGCAGGTCGGCGTGGCCGTTGTGGCGGGCGTACTCGTGTATCAGGTGCAGCATGACGAGCCGGAGCGAGACGTCCTCGCCCCACTTCGCGTTGTGTCCGGTCACGTCGAGCGAGGCGGCCGCGCGCTCGATGCGGCGGGAACAGTCCACTTCGGACTGCCAGGCGGCGAACGCCTCGGCCCGGGTTGCGCTGCTCGCGTCGTAGGCCACCTGGTAGTCGCCGTCGGGCGACCAGACCAGCGGGACGTCCTCGCCGTTGATGACCCGCCGGAACCAGGTGCGCTCGACCTCAGCCATGTGCCGCACCAGGCCGAGCAGCGACAGAGTCGAGGGTGGCATCGACTTGCGGCGCAACGCCTCGTCGTCGAGGCCGTCGCACTTCATGGCGAGCGTCGCGCGGTGGTAGTCGAGAAAGGTGCGCAACGTCTCGCGTTCGTCGCCGGTCAGCGGCGGACCGACCCGCTCGGTCGTCATCCCATAGCCTCGAACTTCCTGACGAGCGGAGCCAGCCACGCCAGCTCATCGTCCCATGTGGACGGAGCGGCGGCCGGGACGAGCACGAACTTGGTGATGCCGTGCCGCACGAACCCGGTAATGGCCGCGCCGAGCGCGTCGTCGCCGGTCGGCACGATGTCGTCGATGGGGGTGTCGGGCCGCACCCGCGCGAGGCGTTCGAGCACCGGCGCGCCGATAGTGTCGCGGGCGTAGACCAGCACGGTGCCGAAGTGGTCGTCGTCGACGGTGCGGCCGTGCCGCGCGGCGGCCTGCTCGATCGCCGCGCGGGCCCGGCCCGCCTCATCAGGCGTCTGGAAGCTGCCGAGCCAGCCCTGCGAGAGCCGGCCGGCCCTGTCGTACTCGGTGCCGGTGCGGCCGCCGAGCCAGACCTCCATGCGTCCCACGGGTTTCGGCCACAACGAGACGCCGTCGACGTGGAACCGGGCACCGTCGTGGGTCACGTCGTCTTCGGTCCACAGCCGCCGCATCAACGGCAGCGCCTCCTCGAACCACTGGGCGCGCTCGCCGCGCGACACCCCGAACGCCTGGTGCTCGCGCGGATCCGGCGTGCCGAGGCCGAGCGCCGGCAGCAACCGGCCGCCGCTCAGCGCGTCGACGGTCGCGAGTTCCTTGGCCAGCAGCACCGGATTGCGGCCCGGCACCACGAGCACGCTGGTGCCGAGCTTGAGCCGGCTCGTGCGGCCGGCCGCGAACGCCAGCGCCGTCAACGGATCCAGGGTGCGGCCGGTGACCCGCTCGGAGATCCACAGCGAGTCGAACCGAAGCTCCTCCAGCCGGTCGACGAACCGCGCGAAAACCGAGGGGTCACCGAGCACGTTCGACGTGCCCAGGCCGATCCCGAACCGGACCTTCACGTCGATCAGCCTAGCCGGGCCGCCCGGCCGTTCAGGTAGCGCTGCATGGGCAGACTGGCCGCCATGTCGGCGGCCGCCGCGTACCGGTCGCGGGCCGCGGCCGCGTCGCCGGCCATTTCCAGCAGGTGTGCGCGCACGGCCGGGACGCGGTGGTCGGTCGGGAGCCGACCATCGAGCTCGTCGAGGAGGGCGAGGCCGGCACGCGGACCGCGCACCATCGCGACGGCGACGGCGTGGTTGAGCCGCACCACGGGATTGTCCGAAATGGACAGCAGCACCTCGTACAGCGCGAGGATCTGCGGCCAGTCGGTGGACGCGGCGTCGGGAGCCTCGTCGTGCACGGCGGCGATGGCCGCCTGGAGCTGGTACGGACCGGTGGTACCGCGCGGGAGCGCGCCCGTGACGAGTGCGACGCCCTCGGCGATGTACCGCGCGTTCCAGCGCGAGCGGTCCTGCTCCTCCATCGGGATCAGCGACCCGTCCGGGCCGGTGCGGGCCGGCCGCCGCGCGTCGGTGAGCAGCATCAACGCGAGCAGGCCGGCCACCTCGCCGTCGTCTGGCAGCAGGCGGTGCAGCATCCGGGCCAGCCGGATCGCCTCCGCCGCCAGGTCGGCGCGGTGCAGGCGCGGCCCGGACGTCGTGGCGTACCCCTCGTTGAAGATCAGATAGAGGACGTGCAGCACAGCGGCCAGCCGGGCGGCGCGCTCCGCGGGCGGCGGCATGCCGAACGGGACGCCGCTGTCGCGGATCGCCTGCTTGGCGCGGCCGATACGCTTGCCCATCGTCGCCTCCGGCACGAGGAACGCCCGCGCGATCTCCGCGGTGGTGAGGCCGCCGATCGCGCGCAGCGTCAAGGCGATCTGCGACGCCGGCGACAGCGCCGGATGGCAGCAGAGGAACAGCAGCACGAGGCTGTCGTCGGCGTCGCGGGTCTCGGCCGCCTGCGTCGGCTGCACCGGCGCCCAGCGGGCGACGGTGTCCTCCCGGCGCTGCCGGGCCTGCTCGCTGCGCAGCAGGTCGGTCAGCCGGCGCGAGGCGACGCGGATCAACCAGGCCAGCGGGTTGTCCGGCCGCCCCTCGCTGGGCCACTGCGTCGCGGCCGCGAGCAGCGCCTCCTGCACGGCGTCCTCGCACGCGTCGAAGCGACCGTAGCGGCGCACGAGCGCGCCGAGGACCTGCGGCGCGAGCCGGCGCAGCAGGTCCTCGGGTACGGCTGGCGCAATCACTGGATGTCGTCGAATCCTCCGGCGATCGGGCGGATGTCGACGTACTCGCCCTTGGCATCCGGGTTCACCAGACCCGCCGCGATCTCGGTGGCGCGGTCGAAGCTCGCGCAGTCGACGATCGTGAAGCCGGCCAGCACCTCCTGCGTCTCCGGGTACGGCCCGTCGGTCACCACCGGCGCACCGTTCGCCAGCTGAACCCGGCGGGCGTGCACCGGCGCGGTAAGCCCGTGCCCGCCGACGAGCTCGCCGGACTCGACCAGCTTCTGGTGGTACTCGCCCATGTAGGCATGCATGGCCTCGACCTCCTCCGCCGTCATCGCCGGCTTGTCGGTCGATTTGCCGGCCAGCACGTCGTAGTCCTGCTGCGACCCATACAAAAGGATCATGTACTTCATCGGTCACTCCCGTCTCTCGCGCGACACCCCGCGGCGCCGCTCACCGGGAACGTCGGGGCCGACGGACCGATTGGGACGCCCCGTCACGGACTATTTTCCCGGGGATCGTGCCGGCGCGCGGCCGGCGGCGGTGTTCGCGCGGCACGCATCCTTGAGGCGGAATACCGGGAAGCTGACCGGATGACTGGTTTCACAGGCGGTCACGCTATGCTTGCGCCGATCTACCCGCGTCGTTCTTCCCCAATCGAAGGATTCGCACGTGACAGACGGTCCGATCACCACTGGTGACCAGCGGGCAACCCCGAAGCTGGACACGACGATTCCACAGACGGCTCGAATCTGGAACTACATCCTCGGCGGCAAGGACAACTTCGCGGTCGACCGCGAGGTCGGCGAGCAGATCATCGAAAGCTTCCCCGCGTTCGCGCGAGACGCGCGGCTGGCCCGCGCCTTCCTCTCCCGCGCCGTGCGCTATCTCGCCGGCGAGGCCGGCGTCCGCCAGTTCCTCGACATCGGCACCGGCCTCCCGACGGCCAACAACACGCACGAGGTTGCCCAGTCGGTGGCGCCGGACGCCCGGATCGTCTACGTCGACAACGACCCGCTCGTGCTGGTGCACGCCCGGGCGCTGCTCACCAGCAGCCCTGAGGGCGTCACCGACTATGTCGACGCCGACATGCGCAATCCCGGGCAGATCCTGCAGGAAGCCGGCAAGACGCTGGACTTCGACAAGCCGGTCGCGTTGATGCTGATGGGAATCCTCGGGCACATCGAGTCCGACGAGGAGGCCCAGGGCATCATCACGAGCCTGATGGCCGGGTTGCCGTCCGGTAGCTATTTCGCGATGTACGACAGCAGCGACACCAGTGAAGAAGTTCGCGAAGCGGCCCGGATCTGGAACATCTCGGCGAATCCGAAGTACCACCTGCGCAGCCTGGACCGGATCACGGCCTTCTTCGACGGACTGGAACTGGTCGAGCCGGGCGTGGTCCGGACGACCGAGTGGCGGCCGGACTCCGACACTCCGCCGGAGGTCGTCGATCAGTATTGCGCCATCGGTCGCAAGCCGTAGGCTCACCAGGGACATCTTCGCGGGGGATGGCGTTCGGAGGTCGACGGTGAGCACGGCTCATCCGAATGGTGGGGCCGGCGGGGGTCCTACCGTGCGTCGGCTACAGCTTGGCGCCCGCCTTCGCAGCCTGCGGGAGGCGAAGGGCGTCACCCGTGACCAGGCCGGCTGGGCCATTCGCGCGTCCGAGTCCAAAATCAGCCGGATGGAGCTCGGCCGCGTCAGCTTCAAGGAACGCGACGTCTCCGACCTGCTCACGCTCTACGGCGTCGAGGACGAGGCCGAGCACACGCGCCTGCTGACGATGGCCCGCGAGGCGAACACGCCGGGCTGGTGGCATCCGTACGGCGACCTGCTTGCGTCGTGGTTCCAGAACTACCTGGACCTGGAGCAGGCGGCCGAGCTCATCCGTACCTACGAGGTGCAGTTCGTCCCCGGCCTGCTGCAGACCGAGGCCTACGCCCGCGCGGTCATCCTGCTCGGCTACTCCGACGCGAAGAGCGAGGAGCTCGATCGTCGGGTCGGCCTGCGGATGGCCCGCAAGCAGGTGCTCACCCGCCCCGACGGGCCGCGCCTGTGGGCCGTGCTCGACGAGGCCTTGCTGCGCCGGCCGATCGGCGGCGTCGCCGTGCAACGCGAGCAGATCGAGGCGCTCATCGAGGCGTGCGAGTTGCCGCGCGTGCGGCTGCAGGTGGTGCGGTTCAACACCGGCGGGCACGCCGCCGCGGGCGGCGCGTTCTCCATCCTCCGGTTCCCGCACCAGGACCTGCCCGACATCGTCTACATCGAACACCTCACCAACGCGCTGTATCTGGAGAAGCGCGAGGACGTCGACCAGTACGCCGCCGTCGTCGGCCGGCTGTTCATCGAGGCGGATCCGCCCCGGAACACACCCGACATCCTGCGCGAGGTTCTCAGCGAACTCGACGCCTGAGCGGTGACCGTCGCGCCGCCGCCCTCGCCGAAGAACAGTCTCGGTGTCGGCGAGCGTCGGGTTGTACAGGATCGATTCATGTTGACCTCGCGAGACATCGCCATCGATAAATAGGTATCGGCCAACATCCCACCGTCCGTGGCTCCGGTGACGGCACGGCGCACGACGAGGGCCGGTGCGAGGGTGTCCGGCCGCGCCGGGAGGGCGGGCCCTCCCGAGGTCTGCCCTGTCGGGCGGATCGTCTTATCGCGCCGACCGTACGGCGCCCGGCGTCCGGCCGAACTCGCGGCGGAACGCGCGGTGGAAACTGGTGACGTCGGCGAACCCGGCTGCCGCCGCGACGTCGATCACCCGCAGGTGCCGCCGGGCCGGATCGCGCAGGTCGTGCCGGGCGCGCTCCAACCGCAGCCGGCGCACCGTCGCGGCGTACGACTGCTGCTGGCCGGCGAACAGCCGGTGCAGCCAGCGCACCGAGACGCCGAGGCGCTGCGCGGTCGCGGCCGGCGTGAGGTCCTCGTCGGCGAGATGCTCCTCGATGTCGGCGAGCGCGGCCGCGTGGGTGCGCGCCGAACGCGCGCCGGCGACGGGATCCGGATCCGGCGCCTGGTCCAGCGCCAGGCCGAGCAGGCCGGCGGCATGCACGGCGAGCGCCGCGGCGCCGTCGGGTGACGGCGCCGCGGCGGGCGCCGGCGCGCCGTCGGGTGACGGCGCCGCGGCGGGCGCGAGCCCGGCACGCGCGAGGGTGTGCAGCAGGTGACGGACCGCGGCGCCGATTCCGGCCGACGTGTCCAGCCGCGATGCCGTGCGCACACCGCCCGACGCGTGCCCGCGCAGCAGTGGGGCGGGAACGAAGAACGACAGCTGCCGGAAGTTGGTGCGGAACTCGAACTCGAACGGCTCGCTGGTGTCGACGATCGCGAGGTCACCTGGCCGCAGGATGGTGACCCGGCCCGCCTGCGCCATCGCGCTGACGCCGCGCACCTGCAGGTTCGCGTAGTAGCCGGCGCGCGGGGAGCGCGCGATGTCGCGGGTGGTCCGGCGCACGCGCTGGCGCTGCGAGTCGATGCGGGCCAGATTGAGAGCGCCGAACGGGCTCTGCACAACGGTTCCGGTGAAGCCGTCGCGCAGGTCGGACTCCGGCGTGAGGTCGAGGAACGCCTCGCAGATCAACTCCCGCCAGTAGGCGAACTGGCGCGACGGCGCGGCGACGAGCGTCGACCAGGTCTGCGCCACCACCCGCTCCCCCAGTCCGGTTCCGGACTCCTGCACCACATGCAACCCGCGGGTGCGCGCGCGGCAACACCCGTCCGACCGTGATCCGACACCGTGGTGCCATGACGGATTCCCTCACCACCCGGTTCACCGGAGCGTTCGGGCTGCGCACGCCGATCGCGCAGGCCGGCATGGCCTTCGTCGGCATGACGCCCGAACTCGCGGTCGCGGTGAGCAACGCCGGGGCGCTCGGCGCGCTCGGCGTCGGGCTGATGCCGGCACCCGCGCTGGCGCAGACGATCGCCGCGATCCGCGCGGGCACCGCCGGGCCCTTCAACGTCAACTTCATCACCGGCTTCACCGACGAGGCACAGATCGACGTGGCGTGCGAGGCCGGCGTCGCGGTGGTGTCGTTCCACTGGGGACACCCGCGGCGCGATTGGATCGACCGCCTACACGCCGCCGGCGTGCAGGTCTTCGAGCAGGTCGGTTCCGTCGACGCGGCCGTGCGCGCCGTCGACGACGGCGTCGACGTGGTCGTCGCCCAGGGTCAGGAGGCGGGCGGCCACAACTTCGCGACGCTGCCGACGCTCGCCCTCGTGCCGCTCGTCGTCGATGCGGTGGCGCCTGCGCTCGTCCTCGCGTCGGGTGGCATCGCCGACGGCCGCGGCCTCGCCGCGGCGCTGATGCTCGGCGCGGACGGCGCCTGGGTCGGCACCCGGTTCGTGGCGACCGCCGAGTCGGCCGCGCACGAGGAGTACAAGACCCGGCTGGTGGCCGCTGGTGGCACGGACACCGTGCGCACGGCGATGTTCGGCCCGGACAACCCGGCGTTCAACCCGATGCGGGTGCTGCGCAACCGGGTCGTGGAGAAGTGGCACGACCGGGTGGCCGAAATCCCGGCCGACACGTCGACGCTGCCCGTCATCGGGCAGATGGACCTCGGCGGCGGGCCCGTCGACATGCACAAGTTCTCGAACCTGGTGCCGATGCGCGGGCGCACCACCGGCGACCTGGACGAGATGGCGCTGCTCGCCGGGCAGGGCGTCGGGCTCGTCGACGCGGTCGCGCCGGCCGCGACGGTGGTCGCCGAGATGACCGCCCGGGCGCGGGAGGTGCTCGCGCGCTACCCCTGATCCGGTCGGCGTCAGCGGATGCGCACGCCGCGCACGACGACGGCGACCGGCCGGGACAGCACGGCCGGATCGTCGCGCGGATCGTCGTCGTAGCTGACCAGATCGGCGGGCTCGCCGTCGACCAGGTCGGTGCGGCCGAGGAACCGCCGGGCGCGCGTGGTGGCCGCAGCCAGCGCCGCCGCGGGCGGCAACCCGAGCCGGGCCAGCAGGGCAACCTCCTGCGGGATCGTGCCCGCCACGTCGGTGCCGGTCATGACGACGACGCCGCGCTCGACCGCGAGCGGCAGCAGGTACGCGAGCCGCTCCCGGATCTCGGCCTGCTGCGGGGTATCGTTCGCGGCCGGGCCGGCGCCCAGCGTCGCGCACAGGGTCGGCGTCCAGGCGCCGCCGCGCTCGACCAGCGCGGTCAGGTCGGCCTCCTCGACCGACGTGCCGTGCTCGACGGAGTCGATACCCACATCGATAAGCTCGGTGACGTAGCGCGTCGTGGTGTGCGCGGCGACCCGGGCGCCGGCGGCGTGCACCGCCTCGACCATTCGCCGGATGTCGGCCAACTCGTAGCTCGGCGCCGGGGCCTGCGGCGGCTCGTCGGGGCGCAGCAGCGGAAAGTCGGCCACCAGCTTGACCCAGCGCGCGCCGGCGGCCACCTCGGCGAGCGCCGCGTCTACCAGATTCTCGGGTGGCACCGGCTCGTGCAGCGCCGGGAAGTACCGGCCGGGCGGCGCGAGGAACCGTCCACATGCGACGAGGTCCGGCTCGGACGCCAGCAGTTCGAGCGTGACGCTGGCCGGGCTGCCGGTGTCGCGGATCGCGGTGACGCCGTTCTCCCGCGCCCGCACTAGGTTTGCCAGCGCGTCGTCGGCCGACAGCGCCACCGGCCAGCCGTCCGGACCGGCGGCGACGCTGAGGTGACAGTGCGCGTCGACGAGGCCGGGAAGCACAAAGCGGCCCGGCAGACGCTCGGCGCCGGCCGGCGGCTGCGACGTCCAGTGGCCGGCGCCGGTGATGCCGGCCTCGACCGGTTCACCCTCGGGCAACCGGGTCGCTTCTATCCGCCAAGCCGGCACGATGCGACTGTACTGCTGTAACGCGGCACGAGGGTGCCCCATCATGTGCCCATGCGCGAGTTCGACGCCGTACGGCTGGGCAACTACGAGGCGGACGCCTGGGTGGCCTACTACCGCCGCCGGTGGTTCGCGTTCCTCGTCGCCGCGCTCGGCCTCGTCCGGGAGGGCTTCGGCCTGTCGTGGCTCCGCGCGGTCGGGCGCGCCTGGCTGGTGCTGCGGGCGAACCAGGTGTGGGCGCCGTACCCGCACAACGATCCGGACAAGGCGCGGGCGTACATGCGGCGGTTCTACGTCGACGTGTCGCGCATCAACAAGGAGACCTTCGACGTCGACGAGGCGGCCCGCCTCGAGGTCGAGTGGTGGCGGGTGCACAGGTACCTGCAGCGCGAATCCCCCGACGGCGCGGTCACGCCGTTGACGGACGCGCTCGCCGCGCTGTACGCCCACGTGTACGACGTCCCCGTCGCGTCGGTGCGCGGCGCCGCGGCCCACCGCGCCGAGGCGATGCGCATCTCCGACCGCTGGGTCGAGGACGGCTGCGACCCGACGAGTGACGCGATTGCCACCGAGCGCGAGGAGCTCATCGAGGGCTACCGGGTGCTCCGGGCCGCCGTCGCGAAGTAGCCATTGGACTCCGGTCGGTGCCCTGGCACCGATGGGAGTCCAAGATCGCCGCAAATGGGCTCAGCGCTTGGCCACGAACAGGCTCTGGGCGGCCCGCCCGATCGCGCCGCGCTGGTCGAGCAGCGCGGTGTCGGCCATGCCGATGCCAGCCGGGTCGACGGACGTGCGCGCGTCCAGACACACCCACTCCCCCGCCGGGTACCGGTACAGGTGCACGGTGAGGTCCGGGTTGATGAACAGGTTGGTGCGCCAGTCCAGCGCGGCGCTGATCCCGTTCCCGGAGTCCGCCGCGGCGAGCACCCGCACCAGCGGCGACGGCGGTTCGTCGTCGACGAGCGGCATCCGCATCCGGAACCAGCAGGTCGCCGGTCCCGGCACCAGGAACTCGCCGGCGACGAACCGGAACTCCATTCCGGTGTGGTAACCGTCCTCATAGGACACCGGGAAGAACGGCTTGACCTCGGCCGAGTCCGGGCCGGGCAGCGTCGGGACCGCACAGATCGTGGGTGCCGCGTCGCTCTCGGTGCGGATGCGCAGGGCAGCCGCCCGCATCACCGGTGCGGCGCCGTCGGGCGCCAGGTCCGCCTCGACGACCTCGACGCTGCGCCCGGATCTCACCACGCGCGTCGTCACCGTCAGTGGCGCCACCGGAACGGGCCTGCCGATGTCGTACGTGATCCGGGCGACCCGCATGTCGGCCCGGGCGTCGGGCCGCTGCTCGATGGCGCGGCCGAGCAGGGCGGCCGGCGGGCCGGCGTGCTGCGACCGGGCGTCCCACGGGCCGCGGGTGAACTCCGTGGACTCGAACCGGTCGTCGGCCACCTGCCGGTAGAAGGACATCCAGTAAGTAGACCAAGATCGTCCGATCGGATCGCCGGGCGGGTCGGCCCGCCGTCGGCGGCGCTGTTATGGTCCGCAACGGCGAGGTGACGGTGTGGACGACGAGGCCCCTACCCCGGAGCAGGCGGGCCGGCGCAAGCGGGCGGTGCCCCCGGCGGCGATCTGGCTGGGCGCGCTGCTGGTCGTGGTGCTGCTCGCCTGGGCGAGCGTGACCTGGATCAACTCGCTTGTCGGCGGGGACGACTGCACGAAGCCCGTCGAGCTCGATGTGGTCGCGGCGCCGGCGATCGCGCCGGCGCTGTCCGAGCTGACGGACAAGGGCGCCGGCTCGTGCGCCACCGTGCACGTCACAGCGGGCGAGTCGGTCGCCGTCGCCGACCAGGTGGCGAACCCGCCCGCCGGCCGCCGCCCACAGGTCTGGATCCCCGAGTCGACGTTCTGGTTGGGACGCGCCCAGGCGAAGGGCGCGTTCACGCTGCCCGGCGACGGTTCGTCGGTGGCGACCAGTCCTGTCGTCATCGCGATGACGAAGGCGGTGGCCGGGCCGCTGGGCTGGCCGGCCGCGCCCGTCCCGTGGTCGGCGCTGCTCGGCCCGCAGGCCACCGCGGTGCCGGTCGGGATCCCGGACCCTGCCGCCGACCCCATCGGGGTGGCCGGGCTGATCGGGGTGCAGTCGGTCACCGGAGATCTGCCCGACGCCGGCCCCGCCGAAACGGCCGTGCTGCGCCGGCTCAGCGGCCAGACCGCCACCCGCGCCACCGACCTGTACGAGCGGTTGCCCGAGGGCGGCAACAGCAGCAAGCCCCTCGGCGCGTTCCTCACCTCCGAGCAGGCGCTGCTGGCGCACAACGCCATCCAGCCGGCGGTGACCCCGCTCGTCGCGTCCTACCCGACCGGCCCGGTGCCCGCGCTGGATTTCCCGTACGTGGTGCTGCCCGGCGCGGCGCCGGGCGAGATCGCGGCGGCGACGGCGTTCCTCAACCACCTGTTGACCCCGGCCTCCCGCCGCGCGCTGCAGGCCGCGGGCTTCCGCGACCCCGACGGGAGCACGCCGGTCACCGCGTCGGCGTCGCCGGCCCTGGTGCACTCGGATCCGGTGAAGCCGGTACGCATGCCGAGCGAGGACGACCTGGTGCAGGTGCTGTCGCGATGGACCGGCGTGCAACTGTCGGCCCGGATCCTCAGCGTCTTCGACGTCTCCGGCTCGATGAACGAGCGGATCGGCGCGCAGACCCGGATGGCGGTGGTGCTGCAGGCCGCGCAGGAGGGCGTGGGCCTGCTGCGGGACACCACCGACGTCGGCATCTGGATCTTCTCGACCCGGCTGGACGGCGACAAGGACTACAAGGAACTGGTCCCGCCGGGCCCGATCGGGCAGCAGCGGGACAAGCTGGCGGCGGCGCTCGCGGGCATCCGCGCCGTTCCCAACGGCGACACCGGGCTGTACGACACCGTGCTCGCCGCCTACCAGAATGCCCGCAAGAACTGGGTGCCCGGCCGGATCAACCTCGTGTTCATCGCGACCGACGGCCGCAACGACGACGACCGCAGCATCAGCCGGGCCAAGCTTCTGGAGGAACTGAAGAAGCTCGTCGACCCGCGCCGGCCGCTGCCGATCCTGTTCATGGGCCTCGGCAACGGCGTCGACGCGGACGAGTTGCAGGAGATTGCGTCCGTTGTGGACGGTCGTGTCTACATTGGACAGAATGCCGGCGAGATCAGGCGCATCTTCTTCTCCGCCCTTTCCGACTTCGGCTGCCAGCCACCGTCCTGCCGCAAATAGCGGCGCTCCGGTCCGGCTCGATCTACGGCGGTGTGGGCGGGCAGCGCCCGCCCACACGCCGTACGGGGCAGACGGTTAGGGGATCAGACCAGGGCCTGTTCGCGTTCGGCGTGCGCCCGCACGGCCGCCCGCGCCGGCAGGAACAGCGTGGCCAGCGCGCAGACGGCGAATCCGACCACCGACACCCAGCCGGCGGCGCCCAGCGCGTCGGCCATCCGGGCGGGCGTGAACACGGTGCCGACCACGTGGAAGAACACCACGCCCACCACGGCGACGCCCACCGCCGCGCCGCACTGCTGCAGCGTTCCGTACGCGCCCGACGCGGCACCGGCGTCGGCGGGGTCCACCGTGGCCAGTGCGACGTCGACGAGCGGCACCACGAGCAGCCCCAGGCCGAACCCGCCGAGGGCGAGCGGCGGCGCGAGGTGCCAGCCGCTCAGGTCGTCGCCGTTGGTCTGGACGACCTGGATCACCCACCACATCGCGGCGGCCTGCGCGAGCGCGCCCACGAACATCACGATCTTTCCGAGCTTCGCGCCCAGCGGAACCGACACGGCCGTGCCGGCGAACGCCCCGACGCTGTACGGCACCAGCGTGAGGCCGGCCGCGATGGCGCTGAACCCGAGCCCGGCCTGCAGGTAGATGGTGAGCACCAGCATGAAGCCGACCATCGAGCCCTGGAAGACGAACTGGGTCACCAGACCCGCCGAGAAGCCGCGGTTGGCGAACAGGTGCATCGGCAGCAGGGAAGACCCGTCGCGGCGTTCGCGCGTCCACTGGTAGCGCGCGAACACGGCGAGCACGACGACGCCGGCCGCGCCCATGGCCCAGATCCACGCCGGCCAGCCCTGCTCGCGACCGTCGACGAGCGGGAACACGACGAGGAACAGCCCGACGGTGGCGAGCACGACGCCGAGCAGGTCAAGTCTCAGCGGGTCGGGCGAGCGGGTGTTCGGCACGAACCGCAGCGCCGCGATCACTATCGCGATCCCGATCGGCACGTTGATGGCGAACACCGTGCGCCAGCCGAGGCCGAACAGGTCGGCGGTGGTCAGCCAGCCACCGAGGACCGGTCCGATCACGGCGGCGAGGCCGCTGACCGCGCCCACGATGCCGAAGATCGGCGCCCGCTCGCGCGGCGCGTAGAGCACCTGGATGCTGGACAGCATCTGCGGGGCCATCATCGCCGCGCAGGCACCCTGGCCGACCCGGGCGGCGATGAGCGCCCCGGCGCCGGGTGCCGCCGCCGCGGCCAGCGAGAACAGCGTGAAGCCGGCGACGCCGAGCACGAACACCCGCTGCCGGCCGAAGATGTCGCCGAGCCGGCCGCCGGTGACCAGCAGGACCGAGAACGACAGCAGGTACGCGCTGACGATCCACTCCAGTTGGGCCGGGGACGCGTCGAGGTCGGCGCGGATGGACGGCAGCGCGACGTTGACGATCGTGCCGTCGATGAGGTCCATGAAGGACGCGAAAATGAGGACGAAGGTGGCCAACCCGCGGGAGCGGGCAGCGTCGGGTAGGGACATCGGGCATTCCTCTCGGGCTCTCACCCGCCTGCGTGGAATACCCTGGGATTGCGGGCCGAGGGACTCCGTTTCGGCGGGTTCTCCGGTTGCCGGTCCCCGATCGATGGCAGTCGTTCGGGGACCGTTCTTTCTATTCGGGCGCTGTTGGTTCCTCCGGCAGCCGGTCGCCGAACTCGGCCATCAGCACCGGCATCACGGGTGTGGTGCGGTCTTTCGCCTTCAGCTCGTGCACGCGCCGCCACATGGCGATGCCGTCCAGCGAGCCCTCGGTGATGTCGGCGAGCAGCCCGCGCACGAACTGCGCCTCCGCCGCCCGCAGCGCCGCCCGGTACTCGCCCTCGACGGTGAACAGGCGCGGGAAGTCCGGGATCGTGGCGCGGATCCGTTCGTACTCGGCAGCCTCCTTCTCCAGTGCGGTGAGCCGCTCGGCGAGCAGGTCACCGACGACGCCGGGTGGCAGCGCCGGCATCAGCGACAGGGCCGCCTCGAAGTCGGTGAACTGCGGGCTGGGCTGGGCGATCAGCTCGCCGAGCCACTGGAGCAGCGCGGCCGCCCCGGCGTCGGTGAGGCCGTAGACGGTGCGTTCCGGGCGCCGACCCTCGCGGATGCGCTCCCGCTCCTCGATGAGGCCCTTGCGCAGCAGCGAGTCGACCACGGCGTACAGCGAGCCATAATTGATCTTGATGCTGTCCTCTTTGTGCCGGAACTTCAGCGTGGAGGACATCTGGTACGGGTGCATCGGCTGTTCGTAGAGCAGGCCGAGCACCGCCAGTGCCAGCGCGTTCGACGGCCGTCGCATGATCCCGCTCCCTACTCCGCTTCTAATACTCGAGTGAGAGTATACGAATCAGAGTAGCGGGGCCAAGATTCTATTTCCGGTTGCCGGCGGCGGGCCTTCACGGTGAGAGTGATCGGGTGAATCGGGTCAACGACCGGCTGGTGAACTGGGCCAGCATCATCGAGCCGGCAACGCTCAAGCAGGCGCAGGCCACGGCGTCGCTGCCGTTCATCTTCCCGCACGTGGCGCTCATGCCCGACGCGCATCTGGGCAAGGGCGCGACCGTCGGGTCGGTCATTCCGACGCTCGGCGCGATCATCCCGGCGGCGGTCGGCGTCGACATCGGCTGCGGGATGGCGGCCGTGCGCACCCAGTACCACCGCGACGAGCTGCGCCCCGATCTGGCCGCACTGCGCACCGCCATCGAGGCGGCGATCCCGCTCTCGGCCGGCGCGTACAACACCGCGCTCACCGACTCGGCGAGCCGCCGGGTCGAGACGCTCACCAAGACGGCCGAGCGGGCCAACTTCGACCCGGCCAAGTACGCCGGGAACTGGGCGCTGCAGCTCGGGTCGCTCGGCTCGGGCAACCACTTCATCGAGGTGACGGTCGACGAGACGGGCGCCGTGTGGCTGTTCCTGCACTCCGGCTCGCGCGGGGTCGGCAACAAGATCGCGTCGCACCACATCCGCGTCGCGCAGGCGGCGATGAAGCGGTGGTGGATCAGCCTTCCCGACGACGACCTCGCCTACCTGCCGCAGGGCACCGACGAGTTCTGGACCTACATCCGCGAACTGCGCTGGGCGCAGGAGTTCGCGCTCGCCAACCGCGACGAGATGATGGACCGCGTCGTGGCGTGCTTCGGCGAGTGGCAGGGCGGCGCGGTCGAGGAGCTGGAGCGGGTGCAGTGCCACCACAACTACACGACGCAGGAGCGGCACTTCGGCAAGGACGTGTGGCTGTCCCGCAAGGGCGCGATCGACGCCTCCGAGGGGACGCCCGGGCTGATCCCGGGTTCGATGGGCGACCTGTCGTACGTGGTGGTGGGCAAGGGAAACCGGCTCGCGCTGAACTCGTCGCCGCACGGCGCGGGGCGCAACTACTCGCGGTCGGCCGCCCGGAGGGCGTTCACGCACGAGCAGTTGCGCACCGCGATGGCCGGAATCGAGTACCGCGATACCGACGCGTTCATCGACGAGATTCCGCAGGCGTACAAGCCGATCGACGTCGTCATGGCCGACGCGGCCGACCTCGTCGAGATCCGCCACACCCTGCGGCAGATCGTCAACGTCAAGGGCGATTGATGCCCCGTCCATGATCGCGTTGATCTTGCACATGTGGTGCCAGAGTTCGTCCTGCTTTAGTCGGGTTTGATAGGCACCACAACTGCAAGATCAACGCGATCATGGGCGGGCGGGCGGGGGGTGCGGGCGGGGGGGTCAGCGCGCCAGGCGGGCGGCGCGGTCGACCAGGTCGGCGAGTTCGGTCACGGCGCGGTCGCCGGTGCGCTCGCCGGCCGACCGCGCGATGCGGGCCACGACGTCGAGCCCGATCGGGCCGTTGCGCGTGGAGTTGCGCAGCGACTCGGCGAGCGCGGCGGCAGCGTAGTCGACCCACAGCCGCACCGGCGCGGCGGTGAACGCGCCGTCGAGGTCGCCGACCCGCACCGTGCGCGTCGCCTCCTGGGCCTGCCGGTTCGCCGGAGCCAGCCAGCGCACGTCGACGCGGGCCGCCGCGTCGCCGCGCCCGGCACCCTCGGCGAGGCGCACCTCGTACAGCGCCGTCACGCTGTGGCCCGGCCCGACCTCGCCGCCGTCGACGCGGTCGTTGCGGAAGGACTGATCGGCGACGGCGCGGTTCTCGTAGCCGATCAGGCGGTACGACGTCACCGCCTTCGGGTCGAACGTCACCTGGACCTTGGCATCGAGCGCGCGCACCGACAGCGTCGCCGGCAGGCGACGCACGAACACGTCGCGCGCCTGGTCGAGATCGCTGACGTAGACGACGAAGCCGTCGCCGCCGTCGGCGAGCCGCTCCATGAGCGCGTCGCCGTACTCGCTGCCCACGCCGACGCCGAGCAGCGCGATCTGCTTGGCCGCCTCCTCGCGCACGCGGGCGAGGATCTGGTCGGCGTTGGTGCTGCCGGTGTTGGCGAGGCCGTCGGAGAGCACGATCACCCGGTTCGACGTGTCGGGCCGGAATCCCTTGCGCGCCAACTGGTAGCCGAGCAGAAGGCCGTCCTCGAGGTTGGTGCTGGACTCCGGGACGAGGCTGTCGATCGCCGCGTGCAGCGCCGCGCGGTCGGACACCGGGGTCATCTCGCGCACCGCGCGGGCGGTGCCGCTGAAGGCGACGATCGCGACGGAATCGGTCGGGCGCAGCTTGTCGACGAGCGTGTGCATGGCGTCGCGGACGAGGTCGAGCCGGCCCGGTTCGCCCATCGATCCGGACGTGTCGACGACGAAGGTGAGCGTGGCGTCGGTGCGCGTCTCCTCGGACTCGCCGCGCGTCTGCAGCCCGACGCGCATGAGCCGCACGTCGCTGCCGGCTTTGTGCTCGGTGGGCAGCCGGGATCCGTCGGCGTGCACGGAGAAGCCGTCGCCCAGCGGCTCCTGGTAGTCCTGCCCGAACGCGTTGACGAACTCCTCCGGCCGGACGTCCGACGGCGACGGCAGCCGGCCGGCGAGGATCTGCCGCCGGGCGTAGCCGTAGGAGGCGGTGTCGACGTCGACGGCGAACGTCGACTGTGGATCCTCGCCCGTCGAGGTCGTGCCGTCGGCCGCGCCGGTGTCCGGCTTCGCGACGCCACCCCCGCCGGGGCCGACCGGGCCGCGGGCCGGGCCGGACTCGGCGTTGCCGCCCCCCGAGCCGCAGCCGACGAGCGCCAAGGCGAGCACGAGAATCGTCGCGGTCGTACCGGCGGCGCGCATGTGATGTCGGTTGGTCATTGTCGCCCTCCCCGTCCTGATCGGTGATGCCGGTCAGACGGAGGCGTCACGGCGCCGGATCCGGCCGTGGCCGAGCCGTTGCCCAGCCGTGGCCGAGCCGTGAGGAGTCGGCTAGCCACCTACGGGGTGTGGGCGGACGCCGACCCGCCCACACCGTTGCAGATCGAGCCCGGACCAGAGCGCTGGTCAGTGCGGCGGCTGCCACCGGTGGCGCAGCGCGTCCCAGGCCCGGCGGCGGTTGACGAGGGCGACGACGGCCGCCGCGAGGTCGCGCATCACGTCGACGTCGGCCGCGGTCCACGGCCGCGGTTCCGGGCCGGGGCCGGGTTCGAGCGGGACCTCGGCCACGGCGAACCGCTCGGCTGCCGCGTCGAACTGCCGGACGGCAGCGACGTAGGCCAGACGCGCCTGGCGCAGGTCACGGTCGTGGCTGTTCGACTCCATCTTCCCAGGTTATCGAACGCCTGTACGACATTTCGCGATCTTGGACGTCTGCTACGGCTGGAGCCGTAGCAGACGTCCAAGATCGCGGGTAACGCCGCGGAACGAGGGGCGGTCGCCGCCCCGGTCAGGGTTTCCAGTTCGGGTCGCGACCGATGAAGCCGAGCATCCTCGTCTGGGCGTCGGCGTCGGCCGGGACCTCGACGCGGGCGCCATACTGGCCGGAGGACCGGATGATCTCCTCCATCGGCTCCATCCCGCCGAGCAGAGCGGCGCAGAACTCCGGGTCGAGCCGGTCGTCCTGCCCGGTGGCACGGGCGAGATCCCAGGTGTGCATGAACACGTCGGCGGTGTAGAACTGGTCGATCGCCCGGTCCAGCGGAACGTCGCCGATGTGCGGGTTCGACAGGACGCGGCCGGGCGTCTCCGGATCGTCGAGCACCTCCTGCACGGCGGCGCGGTGCGCCTCCCAGGCGCCGGCCGGATCCTCGTCGACCCTCGGCCCGGGCGGCAGCTTGATGCCAGCGCCCGCCGCGAGGAAGCTCGGGAACCACTCGACGAGGTGGCGCACGACGTCGCGCGCGGTCCAGCCGTCGACGGGGGCCGGGGCGTCCCAGTCGGTGGCGCCCCGGACCCGGTCGCTGAACGTGCCGGCGATCTCGCGGTGCCGCTGCGCGGGGCTCTCAGACAGCGCCATCGGCCAGCAACCCGTCGAGCTTCGCGTAACCCTGGTTGACGCCGACCTCCATGCCGCTGGCGAGCCACGCGTCGCGGCCCTCGAAGCTGTCGGTGAGCGAGGACGCGTGCAGCCGGGTGCGGCCGTCGCCGAGGTCTTCGAACCGCAGCGTCTCCAGGGCGACGCCGTCCGGGTAGCCCTCGTAGGTGAACGTCTGCACGAGGCGGTCCTTGCTCACCTCGTGGAAGCAGCCGTGAAAGCCGTGCTCCTGACCGTCCGATGTGGACACGAACCGCCAGCTTCCGCCGCTGCGGGCGTCCCAGTAGTCGATGCGGGTGCCCAACCGGTCCGGTCCGATCCACCTCGCGAAGATCTCCGGATCGGTGTGGGCGCGGAACAACTGCTCGGGCGTCGCCGCGAAGTCGCGGGTGATGTGGATGATGGGTAGCTTCGGGTCGGCCGCGATGACCGCCTCGGTGATCGTCGTGTTCACTTCTCGGTCTCCTCTGGATTCTCTTCGCTTCGCATCTCGGCCAGGACGGCGTCGAGGCGGCGGTAGCGCTCCTCCGCCTGGCGCCGGTAGCGCTCGATCCACTCCTCCATCAGGTCGAACACACCCGCCTCCAGTCGCACCGGCCGGGGTTGGCGCCCGAGCGGCCGGCTCACCAGGCCGGCTTCCTCCAGCACCCGCAGGTGCTTGTAGATCGCCTGCAGTGACATGTCGTAGGGCGCCGCGAGCTGGTTCACGGTCGCGTCGCCGACGGCGAGCCGGGCCACGATGTCGCGCCGGGTCGGGTCCGCCAGCGCGGCGAAGACCCGGGACAACGTGTCGGTCACCATCCGTCGTTCCTCTTTCAACTTCTTGGTTGAAAGAAACAGTAGACGCGACGGCGCCAGCTGTCAACCGTCGGGTTTAAAGCTCCTGCTCAGGACGGAAGCACAAAGTTGATCGTGGCGCCACCACCCGGCGACTCGCTGGCCCAGATGCGGCCGCCGTGCCGGTGGACGATGCGCTGGCAGGTGGCCAGGCCGATGCCGTGGCCGGTGCGGGTGCCGGGCGTGACCGTCGCGAACATGTCGAAGATCCGGCTACGGTGCTCGACCGGGATGCCGGGTCCGTTGTCGGCGATGGCGAACTCGATCCCGTCCGACCGCGGCGTCGCCGACACCGTGACGTGGCAGCGCCGGTCCGGATGCCGGTACTTGACGGCGTTGCCGATGAGGTTCTGCAGAAGCTGGCGCAGCAGCGTCGGATCCGCGTCCACCTTCGGCAGCGGCCCGACGGTGACCGCGGCGTTCGCCTCGTTGATCGCCTCCTGCAGGTCGCTCAGCGCGTGCTGGACCACCTGGTCCGCGTCGGTGGGCGCCCGCCGGCAGTCGGCACCGCCGGCCCGGGCGTAGGCGAGCAGCGCCTGGATCAGCGCCTGCATCCGGCCGACGGCCTGGGTCATGTGCCCCAGCCAGGTGTTGGCACGCCCGTCGAGGCAGTCGGAGTACTCGTCGCGGAGCAGTTCGGCGTAGCCGCCGACGACGCCGAGCGGCGCGACCAGGTCGTGGCCGGCGACCGCCGCGAACTGTTCGAGCTCGGTGTTCGACCGGGCCAGCTCGACCACGGTCTCGGACAGCTCGCGGGCCTGCCGGCGGCGCTCGAACAGCGCGATGACCACCTTCGCGAGGTCGTCCAGGCGGGCGATCTGCTCGTCGGTTAGGCGGCGCGGCGTGTCGTCGAACACGCAGAGGCTGCCGACCGCGTAGCCGGACGGGCTCACCAGTGGGGCCGACGCGTAGAGCCGCACGTCGGCGAGGATCCCGCTGACCCAGGGGTTCGCCGCGAACAACGGGTCCTCGCGGGCGTCCGGCACGTGGGTGAACGTCCCGGACTCGAACACCACGGCGCACATCGACTCGTCGCGCGGGCTGTCGGCGCCCTCGAAGCCGACGGTGGTCAGCTGGCACTGGCGGTTCTCGTCGATCAGGTTCAGGGTGGCCGTCGGCACGCCGGCGACGGCAGCGGCGACCCTGATCACCGCTTCCAACTCGTCGTCGGCCGGCTCGTCGAGCAGGCGGTACTCGTGCAGCGCGGCGAGACGTCGCCGCTCGTGCTCCCGCCGTTCGTCGGTCAAGACCCGAACCTCCCACCGCACAGCCTCTCAGGCCGGACCGCTCCCGCGCTGGGCATCGTGTGAAGCGGAGCGGGTCGGTCGGTGGCGTGGCTCGCCGGCTCGAGGCGCGGGCGCCCGTACAGTACGCGGATGCGGCCGCCCGAGCCCGATGTGCCTGTTGAGGATGCCCGCCAGCGCTTCCGGGCGGGACTACGCATCGGGATCGGCCTCGCGGCGGCGTCGTTCGTCCTCGCCGTCACGTTCGGCGCCACCGCACGCACCGAAGGGTGGGGCGTCCTCGCACCCGTGGTGTGTTCCGTGCTCGTGTTCTCCGGTTCGGCGCAGTTCGCGCTCGCGACCGCGCTCGCCGGTGGCGGCGGCGTGGCACCGGCGGTCGCATCGGCGGCCCTGATCAACGGGCGGTTCCTGCCGATGGGCATGGCAGTGACGGCCAGCCTCAAGGGCAGCCGGTGGCGGCGCGCCCTCGAGGCACAGTCCGTCGTGGACGCTTCGTGGGTCGCCGCGCACCTCGGCGGCGGCCGGTTCGACCGGGAGCGGCTGATCGGCGCGACGATCGTCCAGTGGCCCGCGTGGGTGGCCGGCACCGCCGTCGGCGTGCTGCTGGCGCCGCCGCCCGACCTCGTCGAACGGCTGGGCCTCGACGTGGTGTTCCCGGCGTTCTTCCTGCTCCTGCTGCTCGGCGAGGTGCGCGCCTCGCGGCGGGCCGTCGCGGCCGCCGGGATCGGCGCGGTCACCTCGGCCGGGCTGCTGTGGGTGGTCCCGACCGGGATCGCGCTCCTGGGCGCCACCGTGGGCGCTCTGATCGGCCTGTTCCGGCCGAAGATCTCCGACGACGGGAGCCGGCCGTGACGCTGTGGTTCGCGATCCTCGCCGTGGCGGTGGTGAGCTTCAGCATCAAGGCGGCCGGGCCGCTGCTGCTGACCGGCCGGCAACTGCCCGCGTGGAGCGGCGCCGTCATCGCGTTGCTGGCGCCGGCGTTGCTGGCCGCGCTCATCGTCGTGGAGGTGCTCGGTCCGCAGTGGACGGACGTGCACTGGCCGGTGCTCGCGGGGCTCGCCGCGGTGGTGGTGGCGCACCTGCTGCGCGCGCCGATGCTGCTTGCCGTCCTGGCCGGCGTGGCGGCGACCGCGCTGCTGCGTGCGGTGACGTGACGCGTCGCTCTGAACAAACTCTGAACCGACCAGCTGACCATGGGCGCTGCCGCCACGCCGAGGGCTGACGACGAATGGAGTCCACGATGTCGAACAGGTTCAGGATCGCTCGGGGCGTACTCGCCTGCATGCTCGCGGCCGCCGGCGGGCTCGCGGTCGCCCGGCCGGCCAACGCGGTCATAATCCCGCCGACCGTCGTCATCCAGAGCTACAACAGCGGGCTGTGCGTGGCGGCGAGCGGCACCTACAACGGCGCGCCCGTGGTGCAGACCCGCTGCGACGCCAACTCGACGGCGCAGCGGTGGGCGCGGATCTACGTCGGCGGCACGTGGGAACTGCTGCAGAACGTGGCGTCCGTGTCGACCTACCCGTACGTGCCGATGTGCATGGACGTCACCGACGGCGTCAACGCCAACCGCACGAAGCTCCAGGTCTGGCAGTGCACCAACACGTCGGGGATGTACTGGCGGTTCGTCGACGCCTATCACGGCGACCCGTCCTACCCGCTCAACGTCCACACGAAGATCGGCACCAGGTGCCTGGACGTGCCGGCGGCGTCCCTCGAGGACGGTCTGCAGCTCCAGATCTACTCCTGCACCACCAGCACCATGAACCCCGCTCAGCTGTGGGCGGCCCTGGCCTAGCGAGGCGCTCAGGCGCGCTGCTTGCGGCGGCGCGCCAGCAGCACGCCGAGCGCCGCGACGGCGAACACCGCCGCCAGGATCAGCAGCATCGTCCCGCCGCGTCCCGCCGTCGCCGCGGCGGGCGCCGCACGGCCGGCCCCCGCGCCCGCCGGTTCCGCCGTCCTGGTGGCCGCCGGCGGGTTGTGTACGCGGGCCGCCTCCTCGGGCGTCACGAGATGGCCGACGCTGCCGTCGGCCGGCTGGGCGAACGCCCAGTCCAGCAACAGGACCGCCTGCTGCCAGGTGCGCCCCGGCACGATCTCCGCGCCCATGAGCGTGACCACCAGCCGCCGCCCGTTGCGCTGTGCCGCGCCGACGTAGGTGTGCCGCGCCTCGTCGGTGAAGCCGGTCTTACCACCGAGGGCACCCGGGTAGTTCGTCAGCAGCTTGTTCTCGTTCTGGATCTGGAAGCCCTTGGGGTCGCGGGGCGGCTGCGGCGGCCACTGGAAGCGCTGCAGCGTGTCGTAGCGGACGAAGTCCTCCCGCGCGAAGTCCGCGCGAGCGATGAGTGCCAGGTCGTACGCGCTGGTGAGCTGGTCCGGGGCGTCGAGCCCGTGCGGGTTGGCCGCGTGCGTGTCGTCGGCACCGAGCCGCCGTGCCTCGGCGTTCATCGCCGCCACCGTCGCCGGCAGGCCGCCCGCGCCGCCGGCAACCCTGGCCAGCGCGTTCGCGGCGTCGTTGCCGGACTGCAGCAGCAGGCCGTACCACAGCGTCGAGACCGGGTAGTGCCCGCCCACCAGCAGGCCGACCGCCGAGCTGTCACCGGGCAGGGCCAGGTCTTCCGGCGTCGCCTCGACCACCAGGTTGGGGTCGAGTTTGGGCAGGGCGGTCGCCGCGAGCAGGAGCTTCTGGACGCTCGCCGGCCGCCGCTGCACATGCGGGCTGCAGGCGGCCACGACGGCGCCGCTGTCCAGGTCGGCGATCACCCACGACACGGCCGAGACCGCGGGCGGCGCCGGCGCTCCCGCGGGCGCCGCGAGCCCGCTGCCGGCCAGCCGGTCGCCGCCCATGACGCGACGGCCGGGGTCACGGGCCGGCGCGGTGGGCGTGGGCGGGATCGACGGGATCGTGACGTAGGGGCACGGGCCGGCCGCCGGCGCCGGCGACGGGCTGACCAGCGGTATCGGTCCGGCGACGAGCGTCGATCCGACGACGACGGCGAGCATCCCCGAGGCACCCACCCGGCGAGGCTATCCAAAACGGGGCGGATCCGCCCCCCGGCGCATGAGGTCCGGCGTCGCCGCATGATCATCGACTAGCCCGGCGGGCCGTACTGCAGGTCGACGGTCGCGGTGTTGCCGTTCCAGCGGGCCGTCACGTGCCAGCAACCCGGCACCGGCACGTCCACAATGGACGGATAGATCTCGCCGGGCGACGAGTCGGCCTCCTCGGTCGTGGCGACCTCCGATCCCGGGCCGTCGATGCGGTGCGCGGTGAGCATCAGCGGCTGCCCGCCGCGCGCCTCCCGGACGATCCACAGGATCTTGTTGGTGCGGCCGGTGGTGACCGCGGGCGCCTGCAACGGCGCGCCGAACAGGACGCCGACGAGGTTGCCTTCGGCGGAGACCACGTACGGGAGGCTTGCGGGTGGGCCGGCAGGCGCCGTCCACGCGGGAAGCCCGCCGACCCGGACCGGCGTCTGCCCGCACCCGGGCGGGGACGAACCGGTCGGCACCGGCTGCCCGGTCGGCACCGGCTGCCCGGTCGGCACCGGCTGCCCGGTCGACGGTGGCGGAGCCGGCGCGGCCCCCGGCGGCCGGTCGTCGCCCGTGCAGCCGGCGGCCACCAGCGTTACCGCGATCACCGCGACGATGCGCAATCTCACGCCCTAATGACACCGGCCGGGGTCGCGGGGGTCCACTACCCGCACCGGCACCCGCTGTTGCCACACTCACAGACCTTGGACGATCGGACACGTGACACGTGTACGCGTGCCCGACCGTCCAAGATCGCGGAATTACCGGCCGAAGCCGGCCTCGCGGGCCCGGATGATCGCCTCCGCGCGGCCGGCCACCTGGAGCTTTGCGAAGATCGCCGACGTGTGGTTGCCGACCGTCTTCGCGGAGAGTCCGAGCCGTCCGGCGATCGCCGCGTTGGTGAGGCCGCCCGCGATGAGGTCGAGCACCTCGCGTTCGCGCGGGCTCAGCTCCGGGAACGCCGGCGCCGCGGTGGCCGGCGGCGACGCGAAGTACCGCAGCACCCGCCGGGCGACCCCGGGTCCGAAGATCGCCTCGCCGGCGGCCACGGCGGTGATGGCGCGCACGATCTCCTGCTGCGAGGCACCCTTCACCAGGTAGCCGCGGGCGCCCGCCCGCATGGCGGCGAACACCGAGTCGTCGTCGTCGAGCATCGTCAGCACGAGAACGGCAACGTCCGGCGCCACCCGGCAGATCTCCGCCGTCGCCGCCGCACCGTCGAGATCGGGCATGCGCAGGTCCATCACGATCACGTCGGGCCGGTCGGTGACCGCCGAGCGCACCGCCTCCCGGCCGGTCGTCGCCTCACCCACCAGCTCGACGTCCGGGATCGAGGTGAGCAGGGCCCGCAGGCCGTCGCGGACGATCGGGTGATCGTCGGCGACCACCACACGAACCGTCACGCCCGCACCCCCAGAGGCAGAACCGCCGACACCCGGCCGCCGTCTGCGGTCGGGCCGGCCTCCGACCGCCCGCCCACCTCCGCCGCGCGCTCGGCGATCGAATTCAACCCGACGCCGGGAGCCCACGCCCCGTTCGGCGCGCCGTCGCCGGTCGCGCCGGTGGCGCCGGTCGCGCCGCTCGCGCCGGTGGCGCCCGTCGCGCCGGTCGCGCCGGCGGCGCCACTGGCGAGTGCGCCGCCGTCGTCGGTGACGCACAGCCGCAGCGCGTCGCCGTCCGCGCGCAGCGACAGCACGGCGTGCCGGCCGCCGGAATGGCGTACCACATTCGTCAACGCCTCGGTGGCGATCCGGTAGGCCGCCACCTCCACGGCCGCCGGCAGCGGGGGCGGCTCCTCGGCGTCGACGTGGATCCGCACCTCCCCGGCGAGCTGATCCGCGACCTGGCGCACCGCGCCGACCAGCCCCAGTTCGTCCAGCGCGGGCGGGCGCAGCCCGTAGACGAGACGGCGCACGTCGTCGATCGCCGCGCGGATCTGGGAGCCGAGTTCGGCGCTCAGCTCCGCCGCCCGGGCGGGATCGGCGGCGGCCCGGTTACCGATCGCGTCGGCCTTGAACGCCGCGCCGGTGAGCGCGGGGCCGAGGCTGTCGTGCAGTTCGCGGTGCAGCCGCCGGCGCTCCTCCTCCGACGCGGTGACGAGGCGCTCGCGGGACACCTGCAGCTGCCTCGACAGCCGGGTCGCATGCAGCGCGACGGCCAGCGGCGTGGCGAGCAGGCCGAGCACCGCCACGTCGGCGCCGCTCAGCCGGCGCTCGCCGGCCCGCATACCCACGACGAGGTCGCCGACGTGGTCGCCGCGGTAGCGCAGCGGCACCGTGTGCAGGGTGTCCGGCGGGCGGCCGGTTGCGGCCAGTTCCGCGTCGGCGTCGCGCAGCGCGGCGAACGGCAGCCGCAGGACGTCGCGGACCGCGTCGAGGACGCCGGCGAGATCGTCACCGGGCCGCGGATCGGCGAGCCGCTGCCCCACCGCGGACACCGCACGCACCGGGTCGCCGCGGGTGCCGTAGAACGCGCGGTCGACCACCCGCTGCAGGCGCTGCCGGGCCGGATTGAACGCCAGGGCGATCACCACCGTCGCGACGACGGGCGCGTTCGCGCCGCGCAGGAAGCGGTCGAGCACCGCGACGAGTCCCGCGTAGGCGCCGGCGACGCCGAGCGTCAACAGTCCGTAGAGGACGGTGCGGGAGACGACGAGCTGGATGTCGAAGAGCTGATGGCGCACGATCGCGATCGTGACGGCCAGCGGGATCGCCGGCACGGCGAGGAGCATCAGGATCCCGCCCTCGTCGTTCAGGACGAACCGCGGCCAGTTGATCACGATCATCGCGACGACGGCCAGCACCAGCCACAGCAGTTGGCGCCGGATCAGGCCGTCGCCGCGGACGTAGCGCACCACGAGCGAGACGATCACCGTCAGATAGCCGGCGAGTTGCAGCGGATTGGCCACGGCCAGCCAGGCCGGCTGATCCGTCCAGATCACCGACGACTCGACCTCGCGCCCCGCGAATGTCACCCCGGCCGAGCCGGTGCCCAACCAGAACACGAAGAACAGGTCCACGGCCAGGACCGCCCAGAACACCGGCCGCCAGCGTGGCGACGGCAGCGTCCCGGTCGGGAACAGCAGCAATGCCAGCGGCAGGCACAACCCGATGCCGAACGGCCAGGCAACGGTGTAGACGCCCGTCAGCACCCGGAGAACGCCGTCGGACCAGCCATGGGTGATTCCGTATCCCACGACCGGAACCATGGCCGCGGTGGTCAGGTGGGCCAGCCCGAACGCGAGGAAGAGCCAGCCGATCGGATTCCGGGCCCGGTGCCGCGCCACGATCACGCCGCACACGGCGAACGCGGCGCCCATCGCGGCGTTCGTCAGCAGGTAGCTGCCGACCACGTCGGACCACGCGAGGCCGACCGCGACGGCGCCACCGACGGCCACCGTCGCCTCCGCGACGGCCAGCGCGAACAGCGGGTACGCCCATCTCACCAGTTCATGGTCGGGTACGCGGTTCCCGGCCGGATAGGGATCGGTTCCCGGTCCACCCGGGCATTTACCCGACGGGGTGAGCGGCCGGACCGATGTGGACGGGCGCGCCGTCGCCGACGGTGAACGGGTCCAGTCACCAAGGAGGGATCCCCATGGCCACGCAGACCCAGTCCCCTGTTGTCTCCCAGCCCACGTCCCGTACCCCGCGCGACGTCCGGCGCACCCGCCGCCTGTTCGCCGCCGCACTGCTGCCCGTTCCCGCGGTGGCCGTCGCGGTGCTGCGCTCGGCCTGGCCGGCCTTCTCCGCGACGGACACCGCCGGCTCGCTGAAGGCGATCGCCGAACACCCGACGGCGGAGGAGGTGGTGCTCTGGGCCGGCGTGATCATGACGCTGACGATGGTGCCCGCCGTCCTCGCCGCGGTGCGGCTGGCCCGCCGCCGCCGCCCGACGCTGGCGATGATCGCGGCCGGCGTCAACCTGATCGCGTACCTCGGCGCGACCCCGCTGTTCGCCAGCGACCTGATGGCCCAGGTCGCGGCGCGGCCGGAGTACGACGGGGCGCAGCTCGTGCCGTACCTCGACGCGGTCAACGGCCACCCGGTGAGCGCCGTCGGACTCGGCGGATTCGTCCTCGGGCACATCATCGGGATGATCCTGCTCGGTGCCGCGTTGTGGCGGATCATCCCCCGCTGGGCGAGCGTGGCGCTGATCGTCTCGCAGCCGCTGCACTTCGTGGCGTTCGTGATCCTCGGCGTCCAGCCGCTGGACGGGTTCGCGTGGGCCCTGACGGCCGCCGGCTTCGTCGGCTGCGCGCTGACGATCCTCCGCACGCCCGACTCCGAGTGGGACCTGGCGCCCGCGCGCGGCTGACCCCCCTTCTCGCGATCTTGGACTCCCGTCGGTGCCCTGGCATCGACAGGCGTCCAAGATCGGCGGGATCAGGGGTCGACAGCGAGGTCGACGATGGCGCGCAGCGTCGCATGGAACTGGTCGTACCGGCGTTGGCCGATCTTCGCGGCCCACCGCTGGCCGATGTCGCGGCTGAAGCCGCTTCCGATGCGGTACATCCGCCAGCCGCGCTCGGTGTAACGGATGATCCGGGCTCGGCCGTCGGCCGGATCGCGCTCCAACCGGATGTAGCCCATGCGCTCCAGGTCGCGGATCAGGTCGTTGGTGGCCTGCTTGCTGAGCTTGACGTGGGCGGCGAGATCCGTCGGGCGCATGCCGTCGATGGGCGGGTAGCGCAGCATCGGACGGTGCACCTCCCGCAGGTCGTCGAAGCCCGCCGCGCGCAGCTCGTTGTAGAGCTCGACCTGCAGCGCCTCCCACGCCAGCCGCAGCAGCGCGCCGACCTGTGGTTCGTTCTCGGTGGGGGTCATGATGCTTGACAGTGTAGTACGCCGGACCGTACTTTTTTAGTACTGTGGACCGTACTAATTTGGAGATGGCAATGGCGTCGCGTTCTGAGATGGACCGTCTGATCGAGCAGCACATCGCCGCTGAGATGGCCGGCGACCCGGCCGGGGCGGTGGCCGTGTACACCGACGACGTCGAGCACGACGTGGTCGGCTGGCCCACCGGTCCGGTGTCGGGTGCGCCGGCCGCGAAGAACTTCTACGAGCAGTTGATGGCCGCGTTCGTCAACGAGGAGATGGCGCCGGTGCGGACGCTCTACGGCGACGATTTCTGCGTGATCGAGCACAACGCGCGCGGCCGCTTCCCGCACGGGTTCGCGGGCGCACCGGGCGGCGACCGCCCCGTCGCGTTCCGCATGCTGCACGTGTTCGAGTTCCGCGGCGACGCCATAAGCCGCGAGAACGTCTGGCTCGACGCGGGCGCGATCGTCGCGCAGCTGACGGCGCCATGACCGGAACCGGGTCGTTCGTGGCGGCGGCGCGCATTCCGGAGGTGGATCGCGACCGGGCGGCCGAGGTCGGTCTTGCCGAGGGAGCCGCCGCGCTCGCGCTGCTCCGCCGGCTCGGAACGGCCGACTGGGCCCGCCCGACCGACTGCACCGAGTGGGACGTCCGCACGCTCGTCTCCCACCTCGTCGCCCAGTGCGAAGACGGCATCAGCGTGGTGACCCTGCTGCGCCGCGAACTGGCCGGCCGGCGTCGCTTTCCCGGTCTGTCCGGTGTGGACGCTCATATGGCCGTCCAGGTCGCGGAGCACCGCGACGCGGCAGGGCCGGACCTCGTGGAGCGCTTCGCCGCCGAGTGGCCCCGCGCGGTACGGGCCCGCCGGCGCCGGCCGGCGGTGCTGCGGCGGCTCCCGATCGACCTCGGCATTCCCGGCGTTCCCCGGGCGCCCCTTCGCTACCTGCTCGACGTCATCTACAACCGGGACCTGTGGATGCACCGGGTCGACCTCGCCCGCGCCGCCGGCCATCCCTTCGTGGTCGGCGAGCACGACCGCGAGATCGTCGCCCAGGTGGTCCGGGAACTCGCCGCGCGGTGGACCGGGCCGCCCGTCGCACTGGAGCTCACCGGGCCGGCCGGCGGCTCGTGGACCGTCGGCTCCGGCGAACCGGCGGCGGTCGTCAGCGCCGACGCGGTCGGCTACATGCGCGCCGTCGCCGGGCGCGACGACGGTGTAGCGCTCACCCTCGAGCGCGGCAGCGAGGCGGTCCTGCCGCTCATCCGCGCGGCGCGGACTCCCTTCTGATCTTCCCTCCGGCAGCGGAGCTTCGCGCGCGGGCCGCCGGGCGGCCGGTGCCGCGACCGGTACCGCGGCCGGTGGCGCGCTCGGCGGCCGCGGTCAGCGCGCGAAGCATCCGCCGGGCGGCCTGTTCGTCGACGTCGCCGAGCTCCGCGACGAACGCCTGGTACGCCTTCTCGAAGCGCAGCGCCGCGCGGCGGTGCGCCCGCCGGCCGTCCGCCGTCAGCAGCAGCAGCTGGGAGCGTTGGTCGGCCGGGTTGGGCAGCCGGGTGAGGTGGCCGCGGGCCAGCATCACGCGCACGTAGTCCGCAGCGGTGGTGACCGGCAGGTGGGCCTGCCGAGCAAGTTCGGTGAGCGTCACATGCTCCGCCTCGAACACCACGCTGTATACGGCGTAGTCGTCGGCGCGCAGGCCCGCGTCGCGCATCGCTTCCTGCAGCAGGACGCGGACGCGCTGGCCGAGCGCGAACACGTCGAACAGGATCGACGTGCCGAGGTCGTCGCCGTCGGTACTCCCATCCGTCACATCGCAGGAGCGTAACAGCCTCTACGAAGCCGTAGCATGTGTCACGGATCCGTAGGAGTTGCCCCCGAGAGCGCCTTCACCGACCGGATCCGGTGTTCCAGGCCGCGTTGACCGCGTGACGGCCGGCCGTTGATCCGGCGGTGTCCGGCCTCTAACATCCATGGCCCATGGACATCGACGGAGCCCGAACGCTCGTCACCGGCGCCACGGGCGGCCTGGGCCACGCCGTCGCGCGGTCGGTCGGCGCGGCCGGCGGGATCCCGGTGCTGACCGGGCGCCGCGCCGACGTCCTCGACGCGCTCGCCGCCGAGGTGGCGGGCGAGGCCATCATCGCCGACCTCAGTGCACCCGATGCGGTGGAATCCCTTGTGACGCGGGCCGGCCGGATCGACGTCGCGATCGTGAACGCGGCGCTGCCGGCGACCGGCGACCTGGTGAGCTTCACGCCGGCGGAAATCGAGCGTTCGTTGCGGGTCAACCTCGTGACCGCCGTGCTCCTCGTCCGCGCGCTGCTGCCGGGAATGACCGGGCGCGGCCGGGGCCACGTCGTGCTCGTCTCGTCGTTGGCGGGAAAGCTGGCGTCGCCGGGTGCCTCGGTATACGCGGCGGCCAAGTTCGGCCTGCGCGGCTTCGGGCTCGCGCTGCGGCAGGAGTTGCGGGGGACGGGAGTCGGCGTGTCCGTCGTCTCGCCCGGCATCATCGCTGAGGCGGGCATGTTCGCGGAGACCGGTGTGCGACCGCCGCGCGGGGTCGGGACCTCGACGCCCGGCGAGGTGGCCGCGGCCGTGCTGCGCGCGATCCGCCGCAACCGCAGCGAGATCGACGCGGCACCGGTGACGGCGCGAATCGGCGCCCGGTTGGCCCTGGTGTCGCCCGGGTTGGCGGCGGCGATGCAACGCCGGGCGGGCGCCGACAAGCTGCTCGCCCGGTTGGCGGACAAGCAACGGGACAAGCGCTGATGCGGGTGCTGGTGACCGGTGCGCTGGGCAACATCGGCTCGCACACGCTGCCGGAACTGGTCCGGCAGGGGCACGAGGTCCGCGGCTTCGACCGTCCACTCGCGACACATCGTCGCCTCGCCCGGCGCTTCGGCCGCGTCGACTTCCGATGGGGCGACATCCGCGACGCGGACGCGGTCGGTGCGGCGGTACGCGGAACGGACGCGGTCATCCACCTGGCGGCGGTGATCCCCCCGGCGAGCGAGGACGACCCGGTGCTCGCGCGGTCGGTGAATGTCGACGGGACACGCGTCGTTGTCGAGGCGTGCGCCGGGGGGTCACGGATCCTGCTGGCGTCCACATTGGACGTTCACGGGCACACCCAGAGCCGGGAACCGCCGCGGCGGGTCGACGACCCGGTGGTCGCCACCGACGCGTACACATCGCACAAGATCGCGTGCGAGGACCTGGTGCGGTCGTCCGGGTTGGACTGGTGCATCCTCCGATTCGCCGACGTGCCGGTGCTCGGACCGCGGCCGGCGCATCCCATCATGTTCGAGATCGGGCTGCACAACCGGATCGAGGCACTGCACGCCGACGACGCCGGCCTCGCCGTCGCGAACGCGCTCTCGACGGCCGAGGTCTGGCGGCGGGTCCTCTTCGTCGGTGGCGGGCCGACGTGCCAGGTGACCTACCGCCAGTACCTCGACACCTTCCTTGCCGCGATGGGCATGGATCCGTTGCCGGACAGGGCGTTCGCCGGCAAGGAATACGTCACCGACTGGCTGGACACCGAGGAGAGCCAGCGGCTGCTGCGCTACCAGCGGCACGACCTCGCCGGGATCGCCGCCGCGGTGGCGGCGAACCTGGGGTGGCGGCGGCGCGTCCTCCCGATCGTCGCGCCGCTCGTCAGAGCGTCGATCCTGCGCATGTCGCCATACCGCTAGCGGGCTGGTATGTCCACATAGGACCCGCCGGCGATCGTGACAGCGCCGTTCGACGCGTTCTCCTCGAAGTACAACGGATCCACCGTGTCGACCACGAGCGTGAGCGAATGCCAGGCCGGCACGTCGTACGCGGTGGCGTACAACGGGACGTCGACGCTGCGGTTGCCCGGTGCCGTGCCGATCCAGGTCACCGGCGCGTGCGTGATGAGCTTGGCGTTGCCGAGCAGGTCGAGGTCGTACAGGTAGGCGAACAGCGTGCCGGCCGCCGCGGTGTTCGTCAGGTTGAGGTGCACGGTCGGGACGCCCCGGATGCGCACCGCGCTCGACGGCCGATCCGACGCCCAGACCCCGGCCCGGCCGCGGTCCACTGTGGGCAGCCAGATCTGCGGCTGGGTACCGGTGATCGCACCGATCCCGTTGGTGAGCAGGGCGATCCCACCGTCGGCCGTGGTGTTCCGGTCGGTCGGGAGCGACTTCGTCCAACCGGTGCTGGGAGCGTCGCCGAGCAGGCCGGTCTGGTCCAACCAGCGTGGCGCGCCGAGACCGTAGCGGTGGTTCGGCCCGACGAGCGCAGTCCAGCTGGCGTACGACTCCGCCGACGCGTTCAGCGGCTTCACGTAGACGGGCGGTTCCCGCGTCACCCCGGTGTCGACTCCCATGAGGTACTGGTCGAACCAGCGCTGCACGCTGGTCCAGACGTCGTTGGGCAGCCCGACGAGGCCGGTGAGTTCGGCGATGGCGTGGTCGCCGGGTCGCAGTTCCAGGCGCTTCGGCCCGGCCAGCCGGCCGAACAGATCGGTGAGCTGGTTGGGCGGGAAGATGCTGTCGCCCCAGGCGTTGGCCATCAGGACGGCGGGGCGGTTGGCGTTGAGAGCGTCGAGGTAGGTGACCGGGGAGCGCACCCGGCCCCACGCGAGCACCTGTGCGACGTTGCGGTTGGCGAAGAAGTCGTCGAGCTTGCCCTGTAGATCCGGGCCGACGTTGCCGAGCAGTTGCGCCGCGAGCGCCAGCAGCCCGGTCGACTGCAGGTGGCGGGTGGACCCGCCGTACAGCGAGTACACGAGGTCGCTCCAGCCGCTCAGCGAGGCGACGGCGCGGATCCGGGCGTCGAACGCCGCGCCGAGCAGGCTGATACCGGCGCCGTAGGAGACGCCGCCCGCACCGATCCGGGTCGCATCGGTCGCGGTGTTGGCGATCGTCCAGTCGATGACGCGCGAGAGGTCGGCGATGTCCTTCGGGCCCGCCGTGTCGATTTCCCCGCCGGAGAACCACCAACCGCGCGGCGTATAGGACACGACGACGTAGCCGTGCCCGGCGAGGGCGTTGGCCTGGGCGAGATACTCGATGTCGTTGAGGCCCCAACTGGAGGAGAACACGATCGCGGGGTGGCGGCCCGCGGTCGTGGGGGCCACGACGTTGCCCTTCAACAGGACGCCGTCGCCGGGGATGTCGACGAAGCGGACGCCGGTGGTCGCCGCCCGGGTCGGACTCTGAGCCTGCGCGGGGGCTGCCGTCCCGACGAGGAGGGCGGCGGTCAGCAATGACAGCAGTGCGATGGGCAGGGTGAATCGACGGCGTGCCATGGGCACTCCTTGACGATTGGGGATGGGGCGGCGGGACGGCGCCGGTGCCACCGCGAAGTTTCGGCAGCGTATAGACGAGTACCGAGAATGTGAAGATGATGACTTTCTCGCTACCGGCGGGTAACATCTGTGGTTTCGAGGAGTCGCTCATGCCGTACGGCGCACCGTTGCGGCGTCGCAGAGACGCGCAGCGCAACCGTGCGGCAATCGTGCGTGCAGCCATCGAGGTGATGTCGGGCCCCGAGCCTGCCGTCGAGATGCCGGAGGTGGCGAGGCGAGCCGGCGTCGGCCTGGCGACGGTGTACCGCCATTTCCCCGACCGGCAGACGCTCGTGTCCGAGGTGGTTGCCCACGAGATAGCTCGGCTCGACGCGTTCGTGGCGGCGAACCACGACAGCCCGGAGACGTTCCGGCACCTTCTCGGCGAGGTGCTGCGCACCCAGGCCGCGATGCGCTCGCTCGGCCTGCTGATGCGACGGGTCGACGCGGCCACGCGCGAGCGCTACGCGCACAAGGTGGTCGCGGCGCTGACGGGTCCGCTGCGGCGCGCGCAGGAGTGCGGCTACGTGCGGAAGGACTTCGCCCCCGACGACCTACGCCTGCTGTTCAAGATGGTCGACGGCGTGCTCGGCTCCACCGACGACGCCCGAGCGGCCCACGCGGCCGCACGCCGCTCCATCGACCTGATGCTCGACGGCCTGACCGCCACCCGCGTGCAGCGCGATCTCGGTCTCGAGTGGACGCCGTAGAGGACGCCATAGAGCCCATTCGAGACCAGGATCGCGCGGGGGCCCATCGTTTTGATCACGCTTGGCGTAACAGGATCGATCTATGGGATTAGGCACCTCTTCGCGTCGTTTGTCGCTTCTGGGACCGGGCACCCCGAAACGGAACGCACAAACGGCAGAGGAGGAAACATGAACGGAGCAAACCGGCGAATCCGCTTCGCCGCCGCCGTCCTCGCGATGGCGTTGACCGGCATGTTCGCGGTGTTCGCCGCGCCTGCGTCGGCGGCACCGGCGCCGGCGGCTGCCCCCGTCGCAGCCAACGACCTGGGCACGATGACCTCGGAGGTGTCCGGCACCTTCACCGACGCGACCGGTACCGGAACATTCACCGGCACGTTCATTCCGTCGCAGTTCTCGACGGACGGAACCAACACCTTCGCGACCGGTGTGCTCTCCGGCAACATGGTGAGCGCCGACGGCACGTCGCGTGCCGTGTCGCAGCAGGAAACCATGCAGGTGAACCAGATCCAGGCCATCGGCTGTGAGGTGCTCGACCTGGTGCTCGGGCCACTGGACCTGAACCTGCTCGGACTGGTCGTCCATCTCGACCGGGTGCACCTGAACATCACCGCGGTGCCGGGTGCCGGCAACCTGCTCGGTAACCTGCTCTGCGCCATCGCCGGTCTGCTGAACCCCGGCGGGTCGCTGACGCAGATCGTCGCACTGCTGAACCAGATTCTGGGCCTGCTCGGCCTGTAACGGAACAGGAATCGGAGCGCACGGCCGCGAAACAGCGCGGCCGTGCGTTCCCTGGTTGCGGTGCAGGGCGCTCCACGCCGTCGCACAACCCGACGACCCTGGTTCCGCGCGCCAGCGGTCAGGCGGCCCGTTCCAGGACGGTGAGCGTCATCCGGCTCTCGTGCGGCCGCACGCGGTCCGGGTCGGGCATTGCCCGGACGGCCTCGATCACGGGGGTCACCTGTGCCGCCCACGTCTCGTCGTCGATGGTCCACAAATAGGACCACATCCGCCCGTCGATCGAGTCGGCCAGCTGAGCGGGGCTGTACTCGGAGATGCGCGGCGCCGACGGGCGCTGTTCCACCAACGCGAAGCCGGCGCTCGCGGCGGACGCCACCACCGTCTCCGGGGAGTCCTGCCGGGGAGCCATGTCCCGCAACGGATCCAACGCACGCGCCAACGCGTCGTCGGAGTGCTGCGGCTCGCCGTGCACGGCAACCAGGCGACCCCCCGGGCGCAGCACACGCGCGGCCTCGGCCAGCGTCGCGTCCAGGTCGGGCACCACATGGAGCACGTGCACCGCGAGCGCGGCGTCGAACCGTGCGTCGCCGAAGGGCAATTGCAACGCCGACGCCCGCACGACCGCGCCGGGTAACCGTTGGCTCGCCTTGGCGAGCATCTCCACGGAGATGTCGATCCCGACGAGCCGCGCCACCTGTGGTGCCTCGGTGCGCACCGCCGCCGCGACGATGCCGGTGCCGACGCCGAGCTCCAGCATGTCGCCGGGAGGCAGGTGCGGCGCCACGTCGCGGGCGCACGCGAACGCCCGGGCATCGCCGCCGCGGGTCGCGTCGTAGTCGGCGGCCACGCGGTCGAAGTTGACGTCGGATCGTTGCATCCCCCCAACCTAGACTTGGTACATGCAGAGCGTGTACGAGGCGGCCGGCGGCGACGCGGGCCTGGTCCGCCTGGCCGAGGCGTGGCACAGGCGGGTGATGGCCGACGAGGTGGTCAGCCACGCGTTCAGCCACGGGTTCCACCCTCAGCACGGTGAGCGGCTCGCCGCGTACTGGGCCGAGGCGCTCGGCGGCCCCACCACCTTCTCCGACACCTACGGCAGCGAGACCGACGTGGTGCGGATGCACAGCGGCAACGGCTTGCACGAGGAGATGGACCGCCGGGCTGTCGAATGCTTCGACCGCGCCCTCGACGACGTCGGCGCCACCGATCCGGTGCGCCAGGTGCTGCACGACTACTTCGCCTGGGCCACGACGACGAGCATGGCGCGCTACCACGCGTCGGCCGCCGACGTTCCCGACGGCCTGCCCATCCCGCGCTGGTCCTGGGACGGCCTCCAGGAATGAGCAACAGGTGCGGTTGACCGCACCATGGTCGGGCGGCCAACCCTGTCGTGCGTGCGCCGTGACACGGCGAGCCTTGACGCCATGGACGTGCTGGAGATGGACGGGGTCGGGCGCCGGTACGGGCGGGACCGGAACGGCATCTGGGCGTTACGGGACGTGTCGCTGCGGGTGCATGCCGGGACGTACGTCGCCGTCATGGGCGCGACCGGATCGGGCAAAAGCACGCTGCTGCACTGCGCCGCCGGGCTGGACCGGCCGACGTTGGGCACGGTGCGGCTCACCGGCCGCGAGGTCACCAGTGCCCGCGAGGCGGCGCTGACCCGCCTGCGCCGCGACCGGATCGGCTTCGTGTTCCAGTCGTACAACCTGCTGTCCGAGTTGACGGTACGGCAGAACGTGCTGCTGCCGAGCCGCCTCGGCGGGCCGCGGGTCTCGGCCACGGACCTGGAACGCGCGCTCGACGAGGTCGGGCTCGCGGGCGCCGGCGGGCAGCGCGTCGGCGAGTTGTCCGGCGGCCAGCGGCAGCGGGTCGCGGTTGCGCGGGCACTGGTGACCCGGCCCGCCGTCGTCTTCGCCGACGAGCCGACCGGCGCCCTGGATCCCACGACCGGTGGCCGCGTGCTGCGACTGCTGCGCGACGCGGTCGACCGCGACGGCGTCACCGTGGTGATGGTGACCCACGACCCGACGGCGGCACAGGTCAGCGATCGGTTGCTGCTGCTGCGATCGGGGCGCCTCGTCGCCGATTCCGCGACACCCGACGCGACCGAGATCGCCGCCCGACTGGCTGCCGTCTCCATGACAGCGGAGGTGCGGGTATGACGTCAGGGTTGACCCGGCAGGCGTTGCGGCGCCACCGTTGGGCATTCCTCGGGCCGTTCGCCACCCAGTGCCTTGCGGCCGCCGTCATCACGGCGATGGTCACCACCACGTGGTCACTGTCCGCGGCGACGCTGTCCGCCGACGAGCGCCGCGCCCTCGACGCCTCCGACATCTCCGACGCGGCCGCGGTGTTCTCCGGCAGCGCCGTGTACCTGTCGATCCTGATGGTCGGCGTCACGATGACCGCCGCGATCGCCCGGCAGGCCCGCGACATCGCGCTGCTGCGCGCGGTCGGCGCGACACCCGGCCGGATCCGCCGTTCGGTCGCCCGGCAGGCCGCCGTGGTCGCCGTGCCGGCGGCCGTGCTGGGGTACGTGGTCGGGCTCGGTGCCGGTCGGCTGTGGCTCGCCGCGCTCACCGATCACGGCCTGGTGCCGGCGACCGTCCACTATGTACCGGCGCCGGCCGCGCTGCCGATGGTGATCGGCATCGAGGTCGCCACGTCCGTCGTGGGTGCGCTCATCGCGGCGGTCCGGCCCGCGCGCGTCCGGCCGGCGACGGCCCTGAGCGAGACCGCGACGAGGCGACCGGCCGGAGGGTGGCTCCGTACGTCGATCGGCCTCGTGCTGTTCTGCGGCGGCGTGGTGCTCTCGGCCGTGGTGTCCTCCTTCGACCCCCAGGCGGCGTACGACGCGGCGCTGTTCGTGATCCTGGCGATGTGCGTCGGCGTGGGGCTGCTGGGGCCGGTGCTGATCGGCGCCGCCGCCCGGCTGACCCGTCCGCTGCAGCGTTGGATCGGAGGCACGGGCCTGCTGGCCGGCGACACACTACTCGCGCAGTCCCGGGCGTTCTCGACGGCGCTGATCCCGCTCGTGCTCGCCGGCGGCTTCGCGGGCGTCAAGGTGGCCGCGCACACCACGGCCGAACACGTGACCGGCCTCGTCGACCCGGCCGCCGACCGCTGGCTCGACTACTCGGGCACCGCCATCTTCGCGGCGTTCGCGGCGGTCGGTGCGCTCAACACGTTGCTGACGGTCAGCGTCGGCCGGCAGCGCGACCTCGCCCTACTCCGGCTCGCCGGCGCCACCAGGGCGCGGGCGCTCGCCGTGTGGACCTGCGAAGCTGTGACTGTGCTCGGCACCGTGCTCGTGCTGGCGGCCGGCGTCGCCCTGGCGACCCTGGCCCCGATCACGCACACCGCCCTGCACACGTGGCTGCCGTACCTGCCGGCGTCGCATCTGGCGCTTGGTGTGCTCGGCGTGGCGGCGGTGATCGCGGCTGGAACCGTGCTGCCCGCTGCGATCCTCACCCGCCGTCCCGCGATCGAGTCCATCGAGGCACCGTGATCGTCCTGACCGCTCTGGCCGCGATTCTCACTGCGCCGGTGGCCGCGCGCACCTGGCGGTCGGTGGGCTACACCCTGCTGAGCGTGGTGGTCGCGGTGCCCGCGTTCGTGCTGGCCATGCTCGGCCTCGCCGCGGGTGCGCTCTCGGTGGTGTTCGTGGGCCTGCCATTCCTGGCCGCCGTGCTGGGCGGCGCCCGGGTGAGCGTGCGGGCGTTCCGCTGGCCGGCCAGCACGCTGCTCGGCTGGACCTGGACCGACCCGGCCCCACTCGCCGGGCGCGGGCCGGCGCGGCGGGGCTTGGCTGTGCTCGCCGACGGCCGGGCCTGGCGCGCGCTGGCCTATTGCTTCCTGCGGCTGCCGCTGGCGGCAGCGAGCGCCTACGTCATCGTCGCCGCGATCGGGGTCGGGCTGGTGAGCCTGACGTGTCCACTGTGGTCACCGCTGTGGCCGTCGTGGGCCGAGCCTCTCGAGCTGGACAGCTGGTGGGACAGCTGGACCGTCGCCTCCGGCGGCGTGTTGGTGCTGCTGGTGTTCCCGTGGCTGCTCTGGCTCCTGGTGCGGCTGGACCGGCTGCTCGTCGACGCGCTGCTGACTCCCGGCCGGGCGGCGCGGCGCATCGCCCGGCTCGAGTCAAGCCGCGCCACGCTGACCGCCGACGCCGCGACCACGCTGCGCCGGCTCGAACGCGACCTGCACGACGGCACGCAGGCCCGGCTGGTGTCGCTCGGCGTCGCGCTGTCGCGGATCGAGCGGCGGCTGGACCGGATTCCCGGGGACACCAGTGAGATCCGCGACCTGGTCGGCACAGCGCGCGCCAGCGTCACCGAGGGCCTGGCCGAACTGCGCGACATCGTGCGCGGCATCCACCCGCCGGCCCTCGACGACGGGCTGGTCACCGCACTGTCCACATTGGCCAGTCGGAGCGGGCTGCCGGTCGAGGTGGACGTGAGCCTGAGCAAGCCGCCGACGGACGCGGTCGCCGGCACCGTGTACTTCGCGGCCGCCGAACTGCTCACCAACGCAGCGCGCCACGCCGACGCGCACCGGGTCTCGCTGCGGGTCACGGAGGAAGCCGGCTCACTGCGTCTGATCGTCACCGACGACGGGCGCGGCGGGGCCGCCGCGACCGCAACCGCCGACGGCACAGGGCTTTCCGGGCTGGCGCAGCGGGCCGAGGCCCTCGACGGGTGCCTCGAGGTGCACAGCCCGCCGGGCGGCCCGACGACGGTCACCATGACCCTGCCGGGAGGATGAGCCGGTGCGCACGGTCATCGCCGAAGACAACCCGCTGATGCGCGACGGCATCGCCGCGCTGCTCACCGACCTCGACATCCCGGTGGTCGCCACGGCGGCCAACGCCGACGACCTGCACGCCGCCGTGGCCGAGCACCGGCCCGACGTCGCGATCGTCGACGTGCGGATGCCGCCGACGTTCACCGACGAGGGCCTGCGGGCCGCGCTGGCGATCCGGCGCGGATACCCGGACACGGCCGTTCTCGTGTTCTCCCAATGGGTGGAGACGACGTACGCGCGGCGGCTGTTGCAGGACAATCCGAGCCGGGTCGGCTACCTGCTCAAGGACCGCATCGTCAGCACCGACGAGTTCGTCGACGCGCTGCGTCGGGTGGCTGCCGGCGGCACCGCTCTCGACCCGGAGGTGATCCGGCAACTGCTCACGGTTCCGCGGCCGGATCCGGGGCTGGACCGCCTCACCGCGCGCGAGCGGGAGATCCTCGCGTTGCTGGCCGAGGGCCGGTCGAACGTCGCGATCGCGGAACGCCTGCATCTGGCCGGACGCAGCGTCGAGAAGCACGTGACCGCAATCTTCACCAAGCTGGATCTGACGCCGGCGAACACCGACCACCGGCGCGTGCTCGCGGTGCTCCGGTACCTGGACGCACACCGAACCTAAGGCAGGTCGGCGACAATCACCCGGCCATGTGCGAGCGAGCGCCTGTTGCTCGTCGTCAGGTCCAGCGCGGCCGCCGCGTCGGGCAGACCCTGGTCCGTGGTCACGGTGAACCCGTGCCGGGTGAGCAGGCGGGCCATCGCCGCCGGCGTCCACGTGGAGCGCCACGGCTCGCGTGCCCAGAAGCTTCGCCGCCCCGTCGACACCATCAGTGCCCGGGCCACGACCCGGCCGAACCTTGCCGCGATCGAGGGTGTCTGGTAGTTGACGACGAGCCGGCTCCCCGGCGCCGACGAGGCGGCCACCGCCGCGGTCGTCGCGTCGACCGCCGTCCGGGTCAGGTACGGCACGACGCCCTCCCAGATCCAGGTGGTGGCGAGGTCCGCGCGGTGGCCGGCCGCCGCCAACGCCGGGCCGAGCCGGTCGTGGGCGAAGTCCACGGCGACGAACGTCGGCGGCTGTCCGGGCAGACCGGCGGCGCGCTCCCGCTTGTCGGCCTGCGTGGCCGCCCGGTCGACCTCGAACACGGCCACGCCGGCCAGTTCCGGCATCCGCCACGCGCGGCCGTCCAGGCCGGCGCCGAGGATCACCACCTGCGGGCCCGGGCGGGCGCGGACGGCATCGTCGATCGCGACGGTGCGGGGCACCATCAGTTCGGCGAAGGCCCGCACCGTCTCGTAATCGACGCGCTGCCGCCATTGCGTCGGCACCGCACCGTCGCGGACCAGTTGCACGGCGGCGCGCTCCTCGGAACGCAGCAGCGGCATCGCGACGGGATCGGCGAACCGCTCGGGAGCGATCCGCCCGTGTGCGGCGGCGCGGCCCTGGCAGACCAGCACCGACGTGCGGCTCACCTCGGACATCGTGTCAACGGTAACGGAAACGGCCCGGGGCGGCGCACATCGCGCCGGCATGCGAGGCTGCCCATCGATGACGCTGCACTACCGACGCCACCTCCTGGCCGCCGCCCTCTGGGCCGTCGGCGGTGTCGTCCTCGTCTGGGCCTCGCAGAACGGGTACGAGCTGCGGCTGCTGTTCGTCCCGCTGGGCTCGCTGGCGCTGCTGCTGTTCGGCGTGCTGGCGTTCGCCGCCGCGCTGTACCCGTTGCGGCTGCTGCTGCGGCCCGATCCGGTGATCATCGGCGAGGCGGGGCTCCTGGTGCGCACGGCCGGAATCAACGGGCTGGTGCCGTGGCCGGCCGTCGAGTCGGTGCTGCTCGCCACCCACGTCGACCCGACCAGCGGGAACCGCACCACCCGGCTCGTTCTGGTGCCGGCGGTGGGAGCCGGCCTCGGAGTGCCGGCGGAGTCAGCCGGCGATGGGCGGCCTTCAGTGGTGCTGCTGTCCATTGAGGACATCCGCGAGGCGGCCGACCAGGTGGCCGAGGCCCTGCGTCGCTTCGCCGGGCCCCGGTTCGTCGACGCGACGACCTGGTGACAGAGCAGATTCCACCGCGGTCCGCTCGTGTTGTGACCGCGGGTGTGCTGGAATGCCACCCGATGGGAAACGTCGTGCTGCCCGCCAGGGTGCGGTTGGGGATCGCAGTGGCGGTCGGGGGTGTCGCGGCCGCCGCCGCGGCGGTCGGTTGGGCACGGCGCCGGTGGGCGGTGGTTCTCGTCGACGGTGTGAGCATGCTTCCCACGCTCCGCCACGGCGACCGCGTGGTGGTGCGGCGGGTCGCCCGCGACGCGCTGCGCACCGGCCAGGTGGTTGTGCTGCAACGCCGCGCCGCGGGCGGCGGGTGGCACACGACGCCGCTGCCGCTGCGGGCGTTGCGCCGCGACGGTTGGTACATCAAGCGCATCGTGGCCGCGCCCGGCGACCCGGTGCCGGTCGAGGCGGCGGCGGTGATCGGCGCGCCGGCCGGCACGCCGGTGCCCGCGGGCCAACTCGTGCTGTTCGGCGACAACCCGGCGGCCAGCACGGACTCCCGCCACTGGGGCTACGCTCCCGTCGACCGCGTGCTCGGGGTGGTCGTGCGCCGCCTGGACCCGGAGCCGGCTGCCGGCGAATGACGGCCCGCGGCTGACTTCCACGCGCACGGGCCCGTGCTAGCTTTGTTCGATGGAGCGAGCGTCAGACGTCGGTTGGTGTACGTGGCCGGGTGAAGCCCGGCGCCCCGGCGGGAGTTCGGCGTGTTGATCGCGATCGGGCTCGCTCTCATCGTTGCGTTGACTGTGGCAACGGCGTATTTCGTCGCCGCCGAGTTCGCGTACGTCGCCGTCGACAGGTCGAAGCTGCGCCGCGCCGCCGACTCCGGTGACCGGGCGGCCGCGCGGGCGGCCGGAATCACCGGCCGGTTGTCGTTCATGCTTTCCGGCGCGCAGCTGGGAATCACCGTCACCGCGCTGCTCGCCGGCTACGTGGCCGAGCCGTATCTGGGTCGGGGGCTGGCCGACCTGATGGGCGCCTCGGGCGTGCCCGCGTCGGTGGCCGGGCCGGTGGCCGTGGTGGCCGCGCTGCTCGTCGCGACGGTGGTGCAGATGGTGCTCGGCGAACTGGCGCCGAAGAACCTCGCGATCGCCCGACCGGAGGCGGTGGCGCGGGTGTTGTCGCGGATCACCGCGGGATACCTGATGATCGCGGGTCCACTGATCCAGCTGTTCGACGCGTCGGCGAACCGGTTGCTGCGCGCCGTCGGCGTCGAACCGATCGAAGAGTTGCACGACGCCGCGACGGTCGAGGACCTCGACCTCATCATCGCGGCGGCTCGGGAGGAGGGTCACCTGGACCCCGAACTGTCCCGGCTGCTCGACCGCGGGCTCGACTTCCGCACCCGCACCGCCGGCGAGGTGATGGTGCCGCGGGTCGACGTGGTCACCGTCGCCCGCGACGCGCCGCTCACCACAGTCGTCGAACTCACCGGCAGCGGCCACACCCGCTTCCCGGTCACCGGCGACGAGGTCGACGACATCGTCGGCATCGTCGGGCTGCCCGACGTCCTACCGGTGCCGCCGGCGGATCGCGGCGACACGACGGTGGCGGCCGTGGCCGCGTCGCCGTTGTTCGTGCCCGCGTCGGTGCGGTTGCCGGCGCTGCTCGACGCGTTGCGCGGCGCGCACCGGCAGATGGCCGTGGTGGTCGACGAGTACGGCGGCTTCGCCGGGATCGCGCACCTGGAGGACATCGCCGAGGAACTCGTCGGCGCCATCCGCGACGAGGACGACGTACCCGAGCCCGACGCGGTCGCCGAGCCGGACGGGGCCTGGCTGGTGCCGGCGCGCTGGCGGGTCGACGAGGTCGCGGAGGCCACCGGGATAGCCCTGCCCGACGACGACGCCTACGACACGCTGTCCGGTCTGGTGCTGCACCGGTTGGGCCGCATCCCGGCGGTGGGTGACCGCGTCACGGTCGAGCCCGCCGGGGTCGTGCTCGAGGTGGTCGCGATGGGACGGCACGTGCCGACGACGGTGCGGGTGCGCTCATGAACACGGCGCTCGGGTTGACACTGTCGGTGTTGTTGTTGGTGGGCAACGCCTTCTTCGTCGCGGCCGAGTTCGCGTTGGTGGCGGCGAAGCGGCACCGCCTGGAGGAGGCGGCCGCCCGCGGCAGCCGGGCCGCCCGTGCGGCGGTGGCCGGCGTGCGGCAGCTGTCGCTGATGCTCGCGGGGGCCCAGCTCGGCATCACGCTGTGCACGCTCGCTCTGGGTGCGCTCGCTGAGCCGGCCATCGCGCACGTCATCGACCCGCTGCTGCGCGCCGTCGGCCTGCCGGAGCAGGTGAGCTACGGGATCGCGTTCGGGCTGGCGCTCGCGCTCGTGACGTTCCTGCACATGGTCGTCGGCGAGATGGCGCCGAAGTCGTGGGCGATCACCGACCCGCAGCGCTCGGCGACGCTGCTGGCCATCCCGTTCCGCGCCTTCACCCGGCTGGTCGGGCCGGTGCTGACGGCGTTGAACGGCGCGGCGAACGCGGCGCTGCGGCTGGTGAAGGTGACGCCCGTCGACGAGCTCGCGCAGGCGCACGGCCCGGACGAGTTGCGCATGCTCATCGAGACCTCCCGCGAGCACGGCACGCTGCCGGCCGAGGAACACCTGTTGCTGTCGCGGATGCTGCGGCTGCGAGAGACCACTGTGGACAGTGTGGCGGTGCCGTGGGAGCGGGTGATCGCCGTCGACCCGGCCGCATCGGCCGCCGACGTCGAGCGGATCAGTCGGGGCAGCGGACGGTCCCGGCTCGTGGTGGCCGGTACCGGTGGGGCCGTTCGCGGGATCGTTCATGTCCGCGACGCCGCACGGGCGACCACGCTCGGCCCGGCCGCCGACGTGACGGCGTCGGACCTCGCGCTGCCCGCGCACACGATGCCGGCCGGGCGAACCGTGCTCGCCGGCGTCCGGTCGATGCGGGAGACCCGTAACCAGTTGGCTGTCGTGGTCGACGACTCGGGCCGGCCGGCCGGTGTGGTCGCGCTCGAGGACCTGCTGGAACAGGTCATCGGACCGTTCGAGGACGAGACCGACCACCCGGACAGGCGCCGCTGACGGCACGGACAGGACAGCGCCGCCCGCCACGGGGGATGGCGGGCGGCGCTGTCATATGGGAATCAGGTCAGTGGCGGGTGTACGGGTTGGTGTCGGTGTCCAGGTAGCGCTCGGTGTCGAGGACGCCGTCGTGGTCGCTGTCGGTCACCAGCACGTCGGCGTGGCCGTCGTAGTCGCGGTCGACGAGCAGGGTGTCGATGTTGCCGTCGTGGTCGCGGTCGAACCCGGCGACGTCGATGTGGCCGTCGCCGTTGGTGTCGGCGTACACCGCGTCGGGGTTGCCGTCACCGTCGTGGTCGACGTACAGCGTGTCGAGGCGCCCGTCGCCGTCGGAGTCGACCCACGCCTTGTCGATGTCGCCGTCACCGTCGACGTCGTAGGCGACCATATTGGCCACACCGTCGTGGTCGGTGTCGACGAAGTAGGCCGTCGAGCCGTCGGTCTGTTCGGCCGCGACGACGTCGTAGCCGCTGTTGTCGTCGTGCCACTCGTGCTCGTCGGCGCCGTGGTCCTCGGTGCCGGGGTCGTACTCGCTCATCGCGTCGCTCCAGTTCTGTCGAGACCGGTCCGTCCGGCGTGTTTCACAGTAGGGCCGGCCGACCACGCGGCGTCTCCCCCAAATGCGCCACGAGTCATCCACAAGGTGCGGACACGGGGCCGGCCCCCGACCTCAGAAAGCTCGAGCAACGGTGCAGCCCAGGAACGCGGCGCCCACTCCGGCGGCGACGCTTGCGACGGCGTTGAGCACCGCGTACAGCCGGGCGCGGTCCTCCAGCAGGCGCACCGTCTCGTACCCGAACGTGGAGTACGTCGTCAGGGCGCCGCACAGGCCGGTGCCGAGTAGGGCGAGCACGGGCCGCGCCACGGCGGCACCGGTGAGCACGCCGAGGATCAGCGATCCGGCCACGTTGACGGCGAGCGTCCCCCACGGGAAAAGCGAGTCGTGGCGCCCCTGCACGGCCCTGTCGACCAGGTAGCGCAGCGGCGCACCGACCGCCGCGCCGAGCACGACGAGCAGGACCGTCATCCGGTGCGGCCCACGTACCGGATGACCTCGACGGGATCGATGATGACCAGCCCTTCCGTGACCAGTTCGTCGAGTTGGGGCAGGAACGCCCGCACCTTGTCCTCGGCGTCGACGATGATCACCGCGATCGGCAGGTCCTCGGACAGCGACAGCAACCGGGTGGTGTGGATGCGCGACGACGCGCCGTAGCCCTCGATCCCCCGCAGTACGCTGGCGCCGGCCAACCCGGCCCGGTGCGCCCGGTGCACGATCTCGGTGTACAGCGGCTTGTGGTGCCAGACATCGTCCTCGCCGACGAAAATGGTCAGCCGCACCGCGTCGCCTTCGATCTTCATCGCGTCCTCCCGCGCCGGGTCCGCGCCAAAAGCCTGGTCACCGTGCTGCCGGCGGACACGGCCACGAGCGCCGCGACCAGCGTGCCGGCCAGATAGAGCAGACCGGTGCGGGCCCTCCCCGCGTCGACGAGTTGCTGCACGTCCACCGCGTACGTGGAGAACGTCGTGTACCCGCCGAGCACGCCCGTGCCGAGGAACGGGCGCAGCAACCGGTGCGCCGCCCACACCTCGGTGATGAGCACCATCAGCACACCGATGAGCAGACACCCGGTGACGTTCGTGACGAACGTCGCCCAGGGAAAGGTTCCGGGCCGGTGCGGCATCCCGACGCTCAGCCCGTAGCGGCCGACCGCGCCCGCCGCACCGCCCAGCGCCACCACGCCGAGGACCGCCCACGGCACCCGCATGCGTTCAATCTAGAGGCAACCACAGTGCCGGCCGGGTCGGACACCGACCCGGCCGGCCGACAAGTCGGCTCAGTCCGTCGCCACCTCGATGGTGACCGGTACTCCGTTGGTGATGATGTCGTACACCGCCGACCGGGCCCGCGACTGCTCGACCAGCGCCCGCAGCTTCTCGGCCGAGGCGTCGCCCTTGACGGTGAACCGGACTGTGACGTTCTGGTACCCGTTGCGGACCTCCGGGTCCAGGCCCAGGATGCCGTTCAGGTCGATGTCGCCGGCGACGGTGGAGGTCACCTCGGTCAGCGTGATGCCCCGCGCGGCGGCGATGTTCGCCAGGCCGGCGGTCAGGCACGCGGCAAGCGCGTGCAGCACGTACTCGACCGGGGTGGGGCCGTTGTCGCGCCCGACGAGCACGGCCGGGTGGTCGGCGTCGAAGGTGAAGCTGCGCTCGTGGGTGCGCTCGGCGCCGACGCCGAAGTAGTCGTTGATGGTGCCGCGGTTGTGGGTGCCGCTGAGCCACTCGTTGTGGGCGCGGAACTGGAACTTGGCCGCCTCCGGCGCGGCCTTCACCGCGTCGATCGTGGCGAACAGGGTGGTGGTGTCGACGCCGTTGCGCATCGACTCGTCGACCGTGGTGGTCATGTCGGTTCTCCTTGGGTTCGGTCGCGCAGAATCGGCGCGACTGGTTACACGGGGACGTCGGCGGGCGCCAGTTCGGCGGCCGCGACATCGATGGCGCGGCTGAGCCGCTTCTGCAGGTCGACGAACTCCGGCACCGGCGGGTAGGCGGCCAGCGCGATCGTCAGTTCGAAGACCTCGCGCAGGGCGCTGTCGCGCCGTCGTTGGTAGTCCGCCAGAGCCGACGACTCGTCGGCGCCGCCGCGCAGCACCCGGTCGAGCGCGGCGGCGAGTAGGTGGGCGTCGCGGTAGGCGTCGCTGATGCCGTGGCCGGTCACCGCGTCGCGGTGGTAGCCGGCGTCGCCGGCCAGCGCCCAGCCCGGGCCGTACGCCCGGCGCAGCACATTGGGGGTGCGCAACATCCCGGCGACGGGTGACACCCGCCGCCCGGCGCGCAACCGGGCCACCAGTTCCGGCGCTGCCGCCGTCAGCTGGGCGGTGAACGCCTCGGTGCGCGACGCGGCCCGGCGGCGGGCCGCGTGCGCGTCGGCCGACGGGGAGCCGACCCAGATGCAGGCCTCGCCGTGGTGCGTCGGGAAGACGCCGGCCAGGGCGCGGTCGGCGACGTGCAGTTCGATGCCGTCCCACGGCACGCCGGCGAAGTACGCGTACTGGACGGCGCCGGCGTCGCCCCGGTACTCGACCACCTCCGCGCCGACCGACCGGGCCACCCGCGAGCCGAGCCCGTCCGCGCCGACGACGAACCGGGCACCGATCTCCACATCGGCACCCGTGTGGTCCTGGCCATAGACACCGACGGCGCGGCCGGCGTCGTCGAGGCGCACGCCGGTCACCACGACGCCGTACCGGACCCGGGCTCCGGCCCGGACCGCCGCCTCGGCCACGATCGTGTCCAGGACGTAGCGGCGCGGCGCGACGAGCAGGTCCACCCCTGCCTTGGGCTTGACGGTGCGGGTGACCGCCTCGCCGTCGGCGGTGAAGGTGACCCGGCGGATCGCCGGCGCACCGCTGGCCAGCACCGCCGGCAGCAGTCCCCATCGGTTCAGCAGCGCCATTCCCGGCCGGGCGATCTGGTGCGTCGACACGGTGTCGGCCGGGAACTGCGCCCTGTCGACGAGGACGACGTCGTGCCCCTGCCGGGCCAGGAGAAGTGCGGTCGCCGCACCCGCGGCCCGGGCACCGACGACGACCACATCATGGCGACGGCGCAGGTCAGGCATCACAACTCCAGTTCGCTGATCGGGTGTGACGACCAGCCTGCGCGGTCGGGAGACCCCGGACATCCGTGCCCACCACGGGTCTTCGGTACGGAGACCACCTACGTATGCGCAGACGGAGGACGCGTCCGGTGGATCGGCGGCCATACGCTGTCCGGCATGTCCGACCAGGACCTCGACGTGCTGCTGGGCGAGCGCACCTACGCCCTGGTCGACCTGGTCCTGATCGACGCCGCGAGCCAGGACGGCCTGGGCCGGGTGACGCTGGTGCCCGAGCCGGTCGCGGCCGCCAGCTACGTCGCCCGGGTGCTCGGCCACCAGGTGCCCACCGGCGCCTGCGTCGTGGTCTACGACCTGGGCGCCGGAACGTTCGACGCGAGCGTGGTCCGGCACGGGCCGGACGGGCTGGACACCCTCGCGTGCCGCGGACTGGACGACTTCGGCGGCCTTGACCTCGACGCGATGGTGGTCGAGTGGATCGGCGGGCCGCGGTGCGGCTCGCCGCCATGCCCGCACAGCTGGCGGTGGCGCTGCTCGTCGCGATGGCGGTGCGGGCCGCCGCCGACCGGCTCGGCATCATCCCCGTGCGGGCGGCCGACCCGCTGCTCCTCGCGATGGCACCGGACGCGGCCGGCACCCGGCTCGCCGATGCCGCCGGCGGCCGGCGCCGAGGTGTACGCCGCGATCAGTTGACGGTGGCGGCCAGCCGGACCCGGGTGCCCGCTGGCGAACTGTCGATCGTGACGTCGTCGCACAGGTGATGGGTCAGCCACAGGCCGCGACCATTGGTCTGGTCCGCTGACGGCAGCTCGGTGGGAACGTCGGTGGACAGCCCGGGCCCGAAATCGACCACGGTGACGAGCAGCCGCCCGTCGTCGCCGTTGATCGTGACGTCGGCGATCCCGCCACCGTGCCGGATCGCGTTGATCACAACCTCGTTCACGGCGACCACGAACCGGTCGGCGGCGGCCCGGTCGAGGCCGATGGCCTCGGCCGCCGCCGCGACCACGTGTCGCACCTCGGCGGCACCGCTCCCGTCCACGCGCATCGTGGACAGCAGGGTGCCGCGATCGCTGTCATTCACCAACCCGGACTGTAACCGAGACGTGCTGTGCCGGCGCGGTGAGACGCAAGGGTCGCTCCCGCTAGAGTGCCTTAGCCGAGTACGACAGGACGGAGGGTGACGCGATGAGCCTGCCGCTGTCCCACCTACGTGACGGGGACACCGTCACGATCGCCCTCGCGAACGACCTGGACCTGTCCACCAGCGACGAGGTCGAGGAGGAGCTGATCGCGCTGGGCTCGGCGGAGGGCGTCACGCACGTCGTCCTGGATCTTTCCGAGGTGCGGTTCCTCGACTCCGCCGGCATCAACGCGTTGCTGAAGGTCAAGCGCTGGGCCGACGCCAACGGGCGCACGGTGCGGGTCACGGGCGCCGGCGGTCTGGTGCGTGAGGTGCTCGAGTTGACCGGCGTCCTGGCACATCTCTCCGCCCCGGATCAGTGACCACTCACCCACCCACAGCGAGCGGCGCGGAGAAACTGCGCCGGCTGCAGGCTGTCACCGACGCCGCGCTGTCCCAGCTCGGGTTGGAGGACCTGCTCGACGAGCTGCTCGACCGCACCCGCGACCTGCTGGTCGCCGACACCGCCGCGATCCTGCTGCTCGACCCGACCGGCACCGAACTGGTGGCCACCGCGGCGAGCGGGCTCGAACAGGAGGTCCGCCAGGGCGTGCGGCTGCCGGTCGGCACGGGGTTCGCCGGCACCGTCGCCGCCCGGCGTGGGCCGGTGGTCATCGAACGGGTCGACCACTCCAACGTGATCAACCCCATCCTGCTGGCCAAGCGGATCGTCTCCGTGCTCGGCGTGCCGATCCTCAGCTCCGGCCGGGTCATCGGCGTGCTGCACGTCGGCACGCTGACGGCGCGCCGTTTCACCGCCGACGACGTCGAGCTGCTGCAACTCGTCGCCGACCGGGCCGGCCTCGCGGCGCGTGCCCGGCTGTCGCGGCTCGACCGGGCGGCGACCGTCGCCCTGCAGCGCAGCCTGCTGCCGCCCCGCCCGCCGACGGTGCCGGGCCTGGACGTGGCGGCCCGCTACGTGCCCGGCGCCGAGGTCGGGGTCGGCGGGGACTGGTACGACCTGTTCGTCCTGCCGTCGGGTCTGATCGGCATCGCGATCGGTGACGTGGCGGGCAGCGGTCTGCACGCCGCCGTCGTCATGGGCCGGATCCGCAGCGCGTTGCGCGCCTACGCGCTGGAGACCGCCGACCCCGCCGACGTGCTGACCCGGCTGGACCGCAAGGTCCAGCTGTTCGAGCCGGGCGCGATGGCCACCGCGGTCTACGCCGTCCTCGATCCGGCGACCGGGCGGCTCACCATGTCGAGCGCGGGCCACCTGCCGCCACTGCTCGCACTCCGGGCGGAGCGACCGCAGCCGTTGTCGATCCCGCCGGACCTGCCGCTGGGCGCGTATCCCGGGGCGAGCCGCCGCAACACCGAGGGCCGGTTGCCCACCGGCGCCTGCCTGTTCCTCTACACCGACGGGCTCGTCGAACGGCGCGACGCGTCGATCGCGGCCGGAATCGGGGTCCTGGTGGACACGCTGACCTGTGCCGCCGCCGACATCGTGTGCGCCACCGCGATGGCCACGATGTTCTCCGACCGCGCGGCCAGCGACGACGTCGCCATCCTGGCCGTGCGCAGAACGGGCGCCTAGCGTGGAGGCGCTCGAACTGGCCGACTACCGCGCCGCGGTGGCCCGCCTGTACCTGTCCGATGCCGGGCTCGCCGAGTTCCGCGAGCGGCGCGACGCGCTGTTCGCGAAGCACCCGCAGTCGCCGATCCCGCCGGGCGAGCGGGCCGGGTTCGCGGGGCTGCGCTACTTCCCGCCCGCCGACGACGCGATCGTCGAGGTCACCGTGCGGGACAGGCCCGGCACCATCGACATCGACACCGGCGGCCCGGACGGCGTCATGCGCTACGAGCGGGTGGGTGTGCTCGCGACGCCGTACGGTGAGCTCTCGCTGTGGTGGATCGCGGCGTACGGCGGCGGGCTCTATCTGCCGTTCCGGGACGCCACCCGCGGCACGCAGACGTACGGCGGCGGCCGGTACCTCACCGACACGGTGAAGGGCACCTTCGGGCGGGGCGTGCAACTGCTCGGCTCCGGCCGCCTCCGGCTCGACTTCAACTACGCGTACAACCCTTCCTGCGCCTACGACAGCCGGTGGGCCTGCCCGCTCGCCCCGCCGGAGAACTGGCTTTCGTCACCGGTGCACGCGGGCGAGCTCAGCTATCCCTGATTCACGGACTCGCGAAGCTCGGGTGCGGCGGCTGGTTGTAGCCGCTGTTCTGCCACGCCACCGCGACCCGGTACTGCCGGTCCTGCATCAGCGAGGGCCGGGAAATCGACGTCGGGTCGGTGGTGGAGTAGATGCGCAGGGCGCGGTTGTCAGACGTCGGCCAGATGACCTCCTCGCGCCAGTCGCCGAGGATGTCGGCCTGTAGCGACGGCGTCGCCTTGGTGCCGTTGTTGGAGTGCACGCCGCTCGCGGTGAGCAGGCGGGTGTCGCCGCCGGTGCCGTACTTGTCGATGTGGGTGCCGTCGAGCAGTTCGCGCTGCGCGTCGCCGTCCCACCAGATGACGAAGTTCGTCGAGCCCGGTTTGCGGCTCGCCACCTGGGCGCCGTTCGTGGTGGCGCGCAGCCCGCTCACCGCGCTGGACCACGTCTCCGCGCCGGGGTTGCCGGCCCAGATGTCGGCCGTCACGCCGCGGCCGTTGTCGCAGCCGCAACTGGGGCTGGACCAGATGATCTGACCGGTGCGTGCGTCGCCGACCCACATCGCCGGCTCGCTCGTCGTCTCGGACGGCTTCATCACCTCGAGCCCGGCCCGCGACGGGATGAAGTCGCCGACGTGGTACGCGTCGCCGTGGTGGGTGTTGTTCTGCCACAGACCCCGGCCGTTGTCGTCGACGGCCATCGAGCCGAACATGACCTCCTGCCGACCGTCGCCGTCGACGTCCGCAATGGACAGTTGGTGGTTGCCCTTGCCCGTCCAGTTGGGACCGTTCGTCGACGAGTTGGAGTCGAAGGTCCAGCGTCTCGTCAGCGCGGTGCCGTTGAAGTCCCACGCGACGATGACGGTGCGGGTGTAGTAGCCGCGCGTCACGATGAGGCTGGGGTGGTTGCCGTCCAGGTACGCGGTGCCGGCCAGGAACCGGTCGACCCTGTTGCCGTAGCTGTCGCCCCACGACGAGACGGTCCCGCGCGGCACTACGTAGTCCACAGTGGACAATGCGGCGCCGGTCTGCCCGCTGAACATCGTCAGGTATTCCGGGCCGCTGAGGATGTAGCCGGACGAGTTGCGGTAGTCGGCCGACGCCGAGCCGATCACCTGCCCGGTGCCGGACCGGGTGCCGTCGGCCGTCTTCATCGCCACCTCGGCCCGGCCGTCGCCGCTGTAGTCGAACACCTGGAACTGCGTGTAGTGCGCGCCGGCCCGGATGTTGCGCCCGAGGTCGATGCGCCACATCCGCGTCCCGTTGAGCTTGTAAGCATCGACGAAGACGTTGCCGGTGTAGCCGGACTGCGAGTTGTCCTTCGCGTTGGTCGGGTCCCACTTCAGCACGATCTCGTACTGGCCGTCGCCGTCGAGGTCGCCGACGCTCGCGTCGTTGGCGGTGTACGTGTACGCGACGCCGTCCGGCGTGGTGCCGCCCGCCGGCGGTTGGATGGGCACGTCCATGCTGCTGGCGGCAAGGGTGGTCGCCGTGGCGGCCGCCAGCGTCTCCGCTCCGCTCCGTTGCGGGCGCACGATGTACGTCGCGCCGGCGGGTGCGCCCGCGTCGAGATAGCTGGTGACCTTCGTGGTGGTCACCTTGACGCCGTCGCGGTACACGGCGAAGCCAGCCCCGTCTCCGGGGAGCAGCCGCCAGGAGAGGAAGTTGCCGGTGGGCGCGCGCAGGCTCACCAGGCCGCGGTCCAACCGTTCGGTGGTGCCGCCGTCGGGGGTTGTCGCTTGTGCCGCGGCCGGTTGCGCGGCAACGGCGGCTGTGACGGCGAGGACGGTGGCGACGGCGATCGATAGAGGACGCTGGATGCGTGTCATGTGCTCGACGCTCCCATGGGAGCGCTCCCAGCGCCAGCCCCAGGGACGGTTCATCCCGGGATCTTGGACTCCTGTCGGTGCCCCGGCACCGACGGGAGTCCAAGATCAGGAGAGCCGGCTCAGCAGAAGGCCCGGATCGTCCAGGCCGCGGCGCGGCGGCCCAGCGTGGCGCCGTCCAGCATCGAGTGGCGGAAGTGCAGACCGCTGTCGATGCGCGCCTCGACCACCTGGTCGAGCGACGCGTGCAGGGAGTCGAAGGACTGCTGGGTCCCGGTGACGGTGCTGTCCATCGTGAACGCGAGCCGGTCCCGGTGGAAGTACGCCGCCAGCGCCGCGGTCACACCGCCGGTCAGGCATGCGTGGCCGCTCGGGTACTCGGGATGGTTGACGTTCAGCAGCGGCTGCCACGTCGGGTCGGCGGTGGTGCGCGGGTTCCCGTCGGTGTCGGCACGCTGAACCGCATGCACCGGCCGCCACGACATGAAGTGGTACTTCGCGTCGAAGCAGGCGATGCCGGCGTCGCCGGCCGCCACGAAGACCATCGCCAGCATCCGCGCGGCCTGACCGAAGTTGAGCGGCTTCGCCGATGCGAGCCGCAGCACCGTCCGGTGCCACTGCGTCGCCGTGTTCTCGGCCCAGAACTGCGCCGCAGCCGTCTGTTCCGCCGTGCGTACCGTGCTGTCGACCCGGCCGCGCGCCTGGACCTCGGCGACCTCCCTGGCGTACTGCGGGCTCCGCAGCGGCAGCGGCCCCGCGGGCCGGAACTGGCCGGCCGTGCGCAGACCGAGCGGCCGCACCTGCGTCAGGACCAGATCGACAGGCGGCGTCGGGGCGGTCGGCTCCCACACACCCGGCCCCGGCGTCCGCTGGACGTACGGCACCGAGTTGTCCATACCGTCGCCCGCCCGCCACGCCAACACTCCGGCGGCGACCCGGCGGCCCAGGTCGATCCCGTCCCGCTTCGCCGCGCCGTCGGGAATGTCGGCGAGGTCTGTCTCGTACGCGGTGTCGAGGAAGGTGCGCTGGGCCGGCACCCGACCGACGAGCACGTCGTGTGCCGCGGTCGCGATCGCCGCCGGCGCGGATGTGTCACGCCCGGCGCGCGCCCGCACCGCGTACGCGCGGGCCGGCAGCCCGAGCGCGACGGCGACGTCGTACATCGCGACGTGTTGGATCCCCAGCAGCACCATCGCATTGGCCGGCGGCCGCCCCGCCGTGATCGCCTGCGCGCCGTACCCGCTCCACGCCAGGATCGAGTCGGCCGGCCCCGTGACCCCCGACGCCGGCCGCGCGCCGGCGGGACCACCGGCACCGAGCAGCGCGGCCACCGTCGCCGGAATCAGCGCGGCAATGAATGGTCGTCTATTCATCGATGCAGCGTGCTCGGCCCCGCGCGGGTCGCACCATTCGACGTTCTGCGAATTCCCGACAGCCCCGGCACGCGCTACACCGCTACCGTGAGGTTCATGGCCGGCCGGCTGTCGATCAGCGATCGCGACGTGCGCACGATGCTGCGCATCACGAACAGCCCCGACGACGTCGCCGGTGGACCCGACGAGCCGATCCCGTGGTCGGTGCTGCACGGCCTGCGGCAGCTGATCCGCTGCGAATCCGTCTCCTTCTTCCAGCTGAACTCCGAGACGAACGGGATCGCCGCCGCACAGGCGCTGCCGGAGGACGACAGCGGTGAGCCCGAACTGTTCGAGGCGTTCTGGGCGCACTACTGGACCTGCGAGCCGTGCAGCTACCCCGACCGATCCGGCGACATCACGAGCGTCACCACGTTCTCCGACTTCTACTCGCAACGGCAGTTGCGATCGACGGGCATGTACGCCGACTATTTCCGCCACTTCGAGGCCGAGCGCGAACTGATGCTGTGCTTGCCCAGCAACCGGTTCCACACGGTGCGACTGATGTTCATCCGCGGCGCCGGCGCCGACTTCAGCGATCGCGACCGGGCTTTGCTGACGTTGCTGCGGCCGCACCTGCACGCGCGGTATCTGGCCGCGCTCCGCCCGCCGGCGCCCGACCTCACCGCGCGCCAGATCGAACTGATGCGACTGGTTGCGGCCGGCCACACCAACCGGCAGATCGCGCGCCGGCTCGTGGTTGCCGAATCCACTGTGCGCAAGCACCTCGAGAACATCTTCGAGCGGCTGCAGGTGTCCAGCCGGACAGCGGCCGTCGCCCGCGTGTTCGGCCCGGACGTCGGCAAGTAGCCGGCATAGTGGTTGGGTGGCGCCGAGCGAGCAGGAATTGGAGCGGGTCAGTCAGGCGGCCGCGCGCGACGCGGGCGGCATCGACCCGGCACTCCTCGGCGGGTTCCTGCCGGCGGTGCTGGCCGCCACGGCCGGGCGGCGCCGGTTGCGGCGCACCGAGTTGCGGGCGTGCGCCGCGGTCGGGCGCCGCGCGGCCGCGCAGGGAATCGCGCTGCGCGCGCTCGTGGACCTGTACCTGTCGGCCGGCTGGCGGCTGTGGCGCGACGTGCCCGAGGTGGCCGCCGGCGCCGCGACCGAGGTCCGCGCCGCGGCGCTGAGCGTCCTGCGCGCCACCGACGACGGCGTCGCTGCGCTCGTCGAGGGCTACCAGTTGGCGCGCGCCGACCTGGGCCGGCTGCACGAGTCCACCAAGCGCGAGGTGCTGGACCGCCTTCTCGCGGGCGGCCAGCAGGCGATCGAGGCCGCCGGGCCGGCCGCGGACTTCGGGCTCGTGCTCTCCGGCCCGGTGTCTGTGCTCGTGGCGCGGGCGGCGGCCGGGTTCGCGCAACCGGCCGCCGCGGCGCTGCCGGGCCGCGTCGAGCGCGCGCTGCAAGGGCGCCACGGCGACGCGCATCCGCTCGTCCTCGTGCGACCCGACGAACTCGTGTGCGTGTTCGCGGCTCCCGACTCGGCGGCCGTCGACCTCGTCAGCGGGTTGGTTGCCGCCGAGATCGACGCGCATTTCGCGTCGAATCCAACCGCCGCGGGTGGACGCGGCGACGCGGCCGGCGCGGCCTGGCGCGGCGCGGTCAGCAGCCGGCGGACCGGCGCCACGTCGGTGCGGGCCAGCCACGACGAGGCGCGCTACGCACTGGAGATCGCCGATCGGCTGGGCCTGCGGCGACCGGTGGTCGACGCCGCCGACCTCGCCGTGTACCGGGTGCTGCTGCGCGACCGGCCCGCGGTGCACGACCTGATCAGCGGCACCCTCGCACCCCTGACGCAGGCCCGCGGCGGCGCGGTTCCGCTGCTGGAGACGCTCGACGCGTACTACGCGACGGGGTGCGTGGCCACCGAGACGGCGGCGCGGTTGTACCTGTCGGTCCGCACGGTGACGTACCGGTTGGCGCGCGTCGCGGAGCTCATCGGCCGGGACCCAACCGAGCCGGCGCACCGGTTCACCGTGCAGGCGGCGGTGACCGCGGCGAAGCTGCTCGACTGGCCCGCGACGCCGCTCGACCCCTGATTTCCTTGCCGGCGACCGGCAAGATACCGGGCCTCGATTGTCCGGCCGGCGCGCGCCTACGGTCCTGACCTGCGGGAATGATTGATGACGTACCCATTCGACATTCCCCGGAGGTGCCAGTGCTCGACGTGCCGGTCTGGCTGTGGACTGTGTTCGCGGCCGGCGTCATCGCAATGCTCACCATCGACCTGCTGGCGCACCGGAAGGCACACGTCATCGGCTTCCGGGAAGCGGCCCGGTGGAGCGTGGTCTGGGTGGCGCTGTCGCTGGTCTTCGCCGGCGTGGTCTGGGCCAGCCTGGGCTCCACCGCGGCCGTCGAGTTCACCACGGCGTGGCTGCTCGAGAAGAGCCTGTCGGTCGACAACCTGTTCGTGTTCGCGCTGATCTTCGGCTACTTCGCCGTACCGAAGCAGTACCAGCACCGCGCGCTGTTCTACGGCGTGATCGGCGCGCTGGTGTTCCGGGCCATCTTCATCGGCGCGGGCGTCGCGATCGTCAGCAAGTTCACCGCCGTGCTGTTCGTGTTCGCCGCGATCCTGCTGTGGAGCGCGTACAAGCTCATGAAGGACGACGACAGCGAGTACGACCCGAGCACGAACATCGCCGTGCGCCTGGTCCGCAAGCTGATGCCGGTGCAGGACGAGTACGTCGGCGCGAAGTTCTTCGTCAAGCAGGCCGGCAAGTGGATCGCCACGCCGCTGTTCGTGGTCGTCGTCGCCATCGAGGCCGCCGACCTCGTGTTCGCCGTCGACAGCGTCCCGGCCGTGCTCGCGGTCAGCGACGACCCGTTCATCGTCTACTCGTCGAACGCGTTCGCGATCCTCGGCCTGCGGGCACTGTACTTCCTGCTCTCCGGCATGCTGGACCGCTTCCACTACCTGTCGAAGGCGCTGGCCGTCATCCTCGGCTTCATCGGCGTGAAGCTGATCCTGCAGGCCGCCCACCACACGATCAGCACGGCGGTGCCGGAGATCCCGTCCCTGGTCAGCCTCGTGGTCATCGTCACCCTGCTGACCGGTGCGGTGGTGCTGAGCCTGCTCCGCAAGCCCACCGGCGAGCCAGCCGACCCCGCCGAAGACCGGGTGCCTGACCGCCACCCAACCGCGTAGTGCTGCGATCTTGGAGGCTCGTGGCCCCCATAGGGGCAACGAGCCTCCAAGATCTGCCCGTTATCGGCGCCTGGTTCGCTTGCGGGGCGGCCCCTTGCGGGCCACCTGGCCCGCCGGCTTCGCCGCACGCGCCGAGGCGGCCGACGCCGTCAACTGGGCCGGCTCCTCGGGATCGGCCGGCTCCTCCTCCGTCGGCTCCGCTTCCACCGCCGCGGGCTTGCGGCGGCGCGGCGCCGGGCGCGGACCGGGACCGAGCGTGGTGACCAGCCCGCCCGGTCGCGACTCGAACCCGATCGCCAGCGGCGTGGCCAGGAACACCGACGAGTAGGTGCCCACGCCGATGCCGATGAGCAGCGCGATCGCGAAGTCGACGAGCGAGTCGCCGCCGAGGACGACGAGCGCGGCGAGCACGAACACCGCGCCGAGACCGGTGTTGACCGTGCGCGGGACGGTCTGCAGGCAGGCGGTATTGGCCACCGTGGCGAACGCTGGCCGCTTCTCCCGCCGCAGCACCTTGGCGCCGCGCACGAGTTCGCGGATGCGGTCGAACACCACGACGGAGTCGTTGACCGAGTAGCCGATCACCGTGAGCAGCGCCGCGAGGAACACGCCGTCGACCGGCTTGCCGAACCACGCGAACACCCCGATGAGGATGATCACGTCGTGGGCCATGCCCAGCACGGCCGCCGAACTCCACTGCCAGCGGAACCGCACGGCCAGGTAGGTCAGCTGCGCCGCGAGCGCGACGGCGAGCGCGATGAGCGCCTTGCGCCGCAGTTCGTCGCCGAGGCTCGGGCCGATCGTCTCGTCCCGCAGCAGGTCCACCGAACCGGCGCCGGCGGTGACGAGCGCGTCGCGGACGCGTTGCTCAGCATCGTCGTCGAAGCCGCCGGACCGGACGGTGATGTCGCCGTCGCCGGACTCGTTGACAACCGCGCGGGGAAGCCCCGCGTTCGCGACGGCCTCGCGGGCGGCGTCGACCGGGACCGCCTGCGTGGTCGAGTACTCCACCAGCCGGCCGCCGGTGAACTCGACACCGAAGTTCAGCCCCCGTATCGCGATCCCCGCGATGGAGAGCGCGACGAGGCCGGCCGAGATGGCCAGCCACAGCCGCCGGCGACCCATCAGGTCGGGGTTGCGGCGGTCCAGCGCGCGCCGCACCCAGCCCGCGTGGCCGAGCCCGCTCCACCGCGGCCGCTTCGCCAGCCAGCGCCGCTTCAGTACCACGTCGGCCAGGACCCGGGTGAGCACGAGCGCGGTGAACATCGAGGCGAGCACGCCGATCGTCAGCGTGATCCCGAAGCCGCGCACCGGCCCGGACGCGAGGAAGAACAGCAGGCCCGCGGCGAGGACCGTGGTGACGTTCGAGTCGACGATCGCGGACCAGGCGTTGGCGAACCCGACCCGCATCGACGTTCGCAGGCTGCGTTTACCCGTCGCATACTCCTCCCGCGCCCGTTCGAAGACGAGCACGTTCGCGTCGACGGCCATCCCGATCGCGAGGACGAAGCCGGCCAGGCCGGGCAGCGTCAACGTCGCCCCGATCGCGAGCAGCGCGGCGTAGGAGATCAGCCCGTACGCGATCAGCGCGATCGCGGCCAGCCCGCCGACGATGCGGTAGACGGCGACGATGAACAGCATCGTCGCGATCACGCCGATGAGCGCCGCCTGCGCCGACGCCTCGATGGCCGCCTTGCCCAGCGTCGGGCCGACGGTCCGCTGCTCGATGATCTCGACGGGCACCGGGAGGGCACCGGCACGGACCAGTAGCGCGAGGTCCTTCGCCTCGGTCTGGCTGAACGACCCGGTGATGACGGTGCTGCCACCGGCGATCCCGACCTCGCACGCGACGGTCGGCTCCACCTGCGGCGAAGAGATGACCTTGTCGTCGAGGACGATCGCGACGCGACGGGTCGGATCACCGGCCGGGGCGCAGGCCGCCGCGCCGGTCAGCTGCTGCCAGGCCCGCTCGCCGGTGCCGGCGAAGTCGATCGACACCTGCCACTCGCCGAGCTGGCCGAGCTGCGCGTCGGCGCCGCTGACCTGCTGCCCGGACAGGGCCGCCGGACCCAACCGGAGTCGCTGGCCACTCTCGTCGACGAGTTCGACCTCGGATCCCGCGCCCGCCGGCGGCGCGGAGGCCGCCGGCGAAGGCGCGGCGCTTCCGGCCGGTGCCGGCGCGGCGCTTCCGGCCGGTGCCGGCGCGGCGCTTCCGGCCGGTGCCGACGGCGCAGCGCTGCCGCTCGGCGCCGGCGACGCCGACGGATCGTCCGGTGCGATGCCCAGCACCGGCCGGAAGGTCAGCTGGGCGGTGCGGCCGATGACCTCGACCGCCTCATCGGGATCGGTGACGCCGGGCA
>Ga0111539_10000111_pt1 | contig 89076 bp, 73 predicted proteins | sample RhiMethybrSRZTD1_FD_79667 | JGI IMG/M metagenome (GOLD analysis project Ga0111539, IMG submission 79667) | Populus rhizosphere microbial communities from Tennessee, USA - Rhizosphere MetaG P. TD hybrid SRZTD1 (version 2) (version 2) | ecosystem: Host-associated > Plants > Roots > Rhizosphere >...
CGCACGCCGCCCGCAAATCGCTTCCGGTCACCGGCACGGTGTTGCGCGGCCGGCTGCCGTCGAACTGACCGCGATAGACGAGCCGGCGTGCGGCGTCGAACACAAAGAGATCGGGCGTGCACGCGGCGCGAAACGATTTGGCGACGTCCTGACTCTCGTCGAAGAGATACGGAAACGTGTAGCCCGCTTCGCGCGCTTCCAGGCGCATCCCCCCGGGACTGTCATCAGGAAACTCGTCCACGTCATTCGAGTTGATCGCGATGACGGCGAGACCGCGCGCCTGATACTCACGCGTCATGCGCGCAAACTCAGACCTGATGTGACGAACGAACGGACAGTGACGACAGATGAACGCGACGAGCAAGGCAGGGGCGTCGCGGACGTCATCCGGTGAGACGAGACGGCCATCGAAATCGGGCAGCCGGAACGGCGGCAGCGGCGTCCCCAGCGCCAACATCGTGGACGGCGTGGCAGTCATAGAGCGATTGTGGCCGGAAACGGCAGTGTAAACGTAAAAAAGGCCGGCGGAACCGGCCCTGACGTGGATGACGACAAACGGAAAACTTAGCGGAGTGTGAACGTCAGCTCGATGGTCACGAGCACCGCGACCGGCTCGCCGAAGCGCGTACCGGGTCGGAACCGCCACTGTTTGGCGGCCTTGATCGCTTCCTGGTCGAGACCGAACGTCGAGTCGAGCGATCGCACGACCTCGACACTGCCGACACTGCCATCAGGCAGGACGACGCACTCGAGCAGCACCGTGCCCTGGACCTTGGCGCGCATCGCGTCGGCGGTGTATTGCGGCTTCACTTCCTTGAGCGGCTGCGGCAGCTGCACACCATTGCCCGGCCGGTAGGCGCCGCCACCGGTGCCGCCGCCGAATCCTGGACCGAGTCCCGAGCCCTGGCCCGAGCCTGCTCCAGTGCCCGAGCCCGACCCGGTGGACAACGTATCGGGGTTCGGCGTGAGCGCGCCGGGCGAAATCACCGGGGCCGCGGCGAGCGTCTGCGCCGGAATATTCAAGGTTTCCTGCGGAGGCTCTACCTTCGGTGGCTCTGGTTTGGGCTCGGGCGGAGTGGGGACCGAAATCTTCTGCTCGCCCTTCAGCTCGGCCTTCTTGGGCGGATCGGGCATCTTGTTGCCGCCACCACCACCACCCCCGGGTCCGGGCTGCGACAACCAGACGATGTCTTCGGCGAGCCGATCGGGCAGCACGGCCTGATAGACCTTCTTTGGCAACAGGCTCATGACCAGCAGGACCAGACCGATAGCGACGAGCTCCGTAAGCAGACCCGCACCAAGCGAACGTCCGAGACGCTGGCCGTCAGGCTGGTCGAACATGAACCGCACTTCGGGCGGCCCGTCCGTTTCCGGACGCACGGTCAGATGAGAAGACACAAGTGGCGGCTTCTCATGCCGTTCGCGCTGGGTCGTCGTCGTCATTGACCGGGAGCCCCTGGAGGTTTCCTTATTGTCCCCGACACGGCTTGAGTGCCGCAAGGTGCAAAACGAGTACCCTCGAGCTTGTTCGTGCGCAGCGCCCGAGCACCTCTCAGATAAGACGCCGCTGCCCCTGATTTCGGCCAGTCACTCATTCCGCTATGTACCCGTCTCGGGCCCGCACGCGGACGCCGGGTGCAGGACTTTTCAGCGCCACTCGAATGGCACGCCATTCGTGCACGCCGGTTTTCGGCGCCGCGCTCGGCACGTAGCCGATTAGATACTGATACCGTAGCTCCCGCGCGATTGTCGTAAGCGTCCGCTCGAGCTCCTTCGCGTCGCGCAAGAGGAACGATCGCCCGCCAGTGAGTGTCGCCAATTCGACCGCGGCCGGCACGCGTGCCTTACCGATCGTGATTGGATACACGAGCGCCTGGCTGCGCCGGGCGCGGGCGAGCACCTGACCGCTCGTCGCCTGACTATACCGATCCGCGCCATCCGAGAATACGACGAGGGCCTGCCGACCCTTTTCAGGCTCCAACCGATCGAGCGCGACGATCACCGCATCGTAGAGGGACGTGGTGCTCCACGCATCGAGCCCGGCGATCGCCTTGGCTTGCTCGGCGTGATCGCTCGACAGCGGAGCGATCACGTCCGCGTTGTTGCTGATGGCCACGACCATCGATCGATCGTCGGGCCTCAGCTGCCGGAGAAACGTCTGCGAGGCGAGCTTGGCGAGGCGCAGTGGCTCGCCAGCCATGCTGAAGCTCCGGTCCACGCCGAGCGCCACGGTGAGTGGAAACTCGCCGGCGGCAAAGGCCGATATCTCCTGAGGGCGGTCGTTCTCGAACACCTGGAAGTCGGACTGGCGCAGGCCGGTGATTAACTCGCCCTTCATGTCGGTGACCGTGGCGTAGACCTCAATGAGCTGAACTCCTGAGGAAAACTGCGCAAACAGGCCCGTACTTGTCAGGGCGACTGCCACGGCCGCCAGCACCCCGATCCACGGAATTCCGCGGAATTTGCGTGGTACAATCAGCGCGGAAGGTGACATATGAACCTTGGCGTTCCTGAGCTAATCATCATTCTGGCGATCGTCATCCTGATCTTCGGCGCCAACCGGCTGCCCGAGATCGGCCGGGGCATCGGCAGGGGCATCCGGAATTTCAAGGACGCGACGAAGGACGGCTCGCAGCCCTCGACAACCGAGAAGTCCTAGCGACGCCCGCCGCGGCCGGGGCCGCGGCTCTTCCTCGCCTGCCGCTCGCGTCGCCCCGGGCGCTGGGCTTTCCGCCTTTCCGTCTTCGTCCGAACACGACTCCGCTGCGGCCCCCGAGCGCGCTCGTCTTGCCGCACGCGCTCCAGAATCTCGGCGAGTCCGAGATCCACCTGCCGGCGCTCCATATCGACTTTGACGACCTGCACACGGACCTTGTCGCCGAGCCGGTAGATCCGCTTCGTGTTCTCGCCCTTGAGAATGTGCTGCTGCTCAATGAAGCGGTAGTAGTCGTCGGCCATGCTCGAGATGTGCACGAGGCCTTCGACGTAGTGCTCGCTCAGCTCGATGAACAGTCCGAACGGCGCCACGCCGGTGATGAAGCCGTCGTACTCGTCGCCGACCTTGTCGGCCATGAACCGAACCTTCTTCCACTGCAGCAGCTCACGCTCGGCTTCATCCGCACGGCGCTCCATCTCGGACGTGTGCTTGGCGATTTCCGGGAGATCCTCGACGAGCTCCTCCTGTCGCGCCGGCGTCATCGCACCGTGACGCGATTCGCGCAGCACACGGTGCACGAGCAGATCCGGATAGCGCCGAATCGGTGACGTGAAGTGCGTATAGTGCTCGGTCGCCAGCCCGAAGTGTCCGAGGCTGGCCATGTCGTACCGCGCCTTCTGCATCGTTCGCAGCATCAACGCCGCAATCGGCCGCTCCTCCGGTGTACCGCGGATGCGATCGATCAGCTTTTGAAACTGCTTCGGCGTCACGCCGCGTTCTGTCGCGGCGAGGCTGTAGCCGAGCGTGGTGATGAACTCCTCGAAGTCCGCGACCTTCTTCACATCTGGCGCTTCGTGCACGCGATGGAGCGACGGCACGTCATTCGCGACCAGATGGGACGCGACGGTCTCGTTCGCCAGCAGCATGAACTCTTCAATGAGCCGATGCGCCACGTTGCGCTCCGACGCCACGATGTCCTCGATTTGCCCCAACTCGGAAAGGATGACCTCCGCTTCGGGCAGGTCGAAATCGATCGAACCCCGACGTCGTCGTCGCTCGTTGAGGATGCCGAACAGCTCGTGCATCTGCTCGAACATCGGCACGAGCGGCGCGTACTCGCGCATGACCGCCTGATCCCGGTCGGTCAGGATGGCATTGACGGCGGTGTAGGTCATCCGTGCGTCGCTGTTGATCACGCCGTCGTGCAGCTCGTAACGGACGACGTTGCCTCGGCGATCGACTTCCATCAAGCAGGTTTGCACTAATCGATCCACGTGTGGATTCAAACTGCAGAGCCCCGTCGCCAGCTCCGCCGGAAACATGTGCACGGCTCGCTCGGTGAAATACACCGAGGTCCCTCGCTCGTACGCCTCCTCGTCGAGGGCACTTCCTTCCTTCACGTAATGCGCGACGTCCGCGATGTGCACGCCGAGCCAGAAGTGACCGTTCGGCAGTCGCTCGATCGTGATCGCATCGTCGAAGTCGCGCGCGTGCTCGCCGTCGATCGTGACGGTGGTCACACCGCGGAAATCGGTGCGGCCCTTGATATCGCGTTCCTTGACGGCCGCGCCGAGACGCGTCGCCTCGGCGATCGCCTCCTCGCCGTGTGTGTCAGGAATGTTGAACTTGCGAATGATGATCTGTGTGTCCACGCCGGGGTCGTCGATCCGGCCGAGCACTTCGACGATGCGCCCGACCGGCCCGCGTGTCGCGCTTGGCCACCGCGTGATCTCGACGACCACCATTTCGCGCGGCTCCGCCGATGCCCACTGCCCTGTCGGCACGTGCACGTCCGTCAGCACACGCCGGTCGAACGGTGCGACGAAACCCAGTCCAGCCTCGTCCACCTCGAAGCGGCCAACGATGTTGGACTGACTGCGTTCGAGAATCTTGATGATGCGCCCTTCGGCGCCCTTCTCGCTGCGGCGCTCGATGCGCACCACGACGCGATCGCCGTGCATCGCTTCGGTCAGATTGGCGGCCGCGATGTAGATGTCGCCGCGAGTGCCATCGAGGGAGTGCTCAGGGACGACGAAGCCGAAGCCCCCTGGATTCGTCGTGAGCCGCCCGACGATGAGATCCATCTTTTCAGGCAGACCGAAACGATTGCCGCGAATCTGCAACAGGTCGCCCGACGAGACCATCGTCTTGAGCTGACGCTTGAAGCCGGCCCGCTCCTCGCGCGGGACGCGCAGCACCTGCATCAATTCCCGCGCGGTAGCGGGGTGATGGACCGTTTCGCGAATACGTTGTAGAACGTCCTGATTGCTACGCAATGAGAATGACCTGAAGATCGCCGACGTTCGTGTTGGTGGGACCGGTGCGAATGAGATCGCCGATCCCGTTGAAGAATTCGTACGTGTTGTTGTCAGTGAGATAGTCCTGTGGTGCGGCAAGTCCTGCCGCGGCGGCCCGCTCGAATGTTGTTGGATCGACGATGGCGCCAGCAGCATCGGTCGGGCCGTCGATGCCATCCGTGCCCACGCTGGCCGCGGCCACGCGTGGTCCGAGCGCGTTGAGCGACTGCGCCATTGCGAACGCAAATTCCTGATTTCGTCCGCCTTTTCCCTTCCCGGTCACAGTCACCGTCGTTTCTCCTGACGCGATGACGCACGCCGGCCGCGGCATCGCCGCGACCGCGGCGGCCGTTCGAGCGACGTGCTGCCGCGCAGCGTCGCGCGCCTCGCCGGTGATCGGCTCAGCGACGATGTGCACGTGATAGCCGAGCGCTTCGGCTGCCCGGCGCGCACCATCGATCGCCCCGCGCTGCGGACCAATTACTCGCGCCTCCGCCCGTGCCAGCCGCGGATCGCCGCTCGACGGCGTCTCAGCCACCTCGCCCGCTGCGCCGCGCTTGAGACGTGTGACGACCGGCGCGGGATACAACGCGTGACCCCCGCGCCTGGCGAGCACGTCGAGCGCCGCAGCAAACGTGCTGTCGTCCGCGACTGTCGGACCGGACGCAATCACCGACAGATCGTCGCCGACGACATCGGACACCGCGAGCGTGAGCACAGCGCCGCGCGTCGCGAGCGCAAGCTGTCCGCCTTTGATCGCCGAGAGATGTTTGCGCACCGTGTTCAGCTCGTAGATGTCGGCACCCTGCTCCATGAGGATACGAGCCGTTCGCTGTTTTGCGTCGAGCGGAATCTCAGGCGCCGGCAGGGCCATGAGTGACGAGCCGCCGCCCGAGATCAGCACGAGCAGCAGATCCCGCTCATCGCAGCCACGCGCCACGTCGAGGGCGTGCTGTGCGCCGGCGACGCTGCCGCCGTCCGGAAGAGGATGCCCGGCGTCATACCAGATAGCTGATGAGGGCATCGTGATTGGCGTGGCCGGATCGCGTCGCGGACCAATGGCGAGCAGCGTTCGCAGCGGCACTCCAGCGATGGCTGCGCAGGCGGCGATCATCGGGGGCGCCGCTTTGCCCGCAGCAATGACGTCAATGGCGTGGGCGCGGCGGAGCGCATCTCGCGTGTCGCCGCTTTCAAGCGTACGGCGAACGAGAACGCCAGCGTTCGCCGCATCGATGGCCGAGCGCAGTACTGTGACGAGATCGTGTCGGAGGTGTGAAGCGGAGGAGCTCAGTGCACTTGCCGGGGATCGGACCAGGCCGACAGTCCCGTGACGACGTCGAACTGTCGAAGGAGCTGGCTCACGACTTGGTCGGCGTCGGCTTCGGCGCACAGACGATCGAGCTGTGACATCACCTTGACGAGCGCTTGCTCGACGTCGCGAATGGCGTGCTCCGAGTAGTACTCGCGCTGCTTATCGAGACAGCGTTGGCACTTGACGAATTCTTCGCGATAAAAATCTTGTACGGTGTGGATAACCGGCTCTGGCAAGCGCGAATCGGTGAGATGCCGTAACAGGCGTTTCCGCAAAGCGGGCATAACCTGAATGAGTGACTTCAAGTCTAAACAGGGCGTTAATAATCTGTCAACGGAGCCCTAGGCGGCGTCCCGGGCGGCGACGAGACCGCCGGCGCTGCCCACCAGCATCCCACCCAGAACCAGATACAAACACAGGCGAATTGGAAGGAATTGCACGGACCCGCCCAGCAGGCTGTTGAGGTCGCCTCCCCACCAGGCCATGGCGACGAGGAACCCAACCCACAACGCCGTGATGGCGAACAGGGCGCCGATGCCGCCCTGGAGGAAGCCTTCGGCCACGAATGGCCCGCGGATGAACGCCAGTGGCGCCCCCACGAGCTCCATGATTTCGAGCTCCTCCCGCCGGGCACGCAGGCCAAGGCGAACGACGGTCGCCACGGTTACCGCTGCGGCGACGCCCATGAGCAACGCGAGCCCGACCCCTGCGGCCCGTATCGTCCCGAGGCCGGCGCCCACCCGCGTCAGCCAGTCCCGGTCGTAGCGCGCGTCGGCGACGCCGGGCGTTGCAATCAGCCGCTTGACCAGTCCCTCCGCAGCCTCATGGTCCGCCCCAGGTCGGACCCGCACTTCAATCGAGGCGGGAAACGGATTTTCGTCGAACCCGCTGGTCAGCTCTGCCAGCTCGGCGAACTCGCGGCGGAAACGCGTCAACGCCTCGGCTTTCGACACGAACTCGCGCCCCTCCGAGAGTCCGCTCTGATCGATCGCTGTCTCGATCCCACTTCGTTGCTCCGACGTCGCATCGTCACGCAAATAAACCGAGAATTCCGCCGCCGACGACCACCGCGCGAGCAGCTGCTCCGCATTCCACGTCACGATGAGCAGGGCGCCGAGCACGATGAGGGCTAGCGCGATGGCGAGAACGGCAAAGGCACTCGACCCGCGACTGCGCCACAAGCTCGCACCGCCCTGCCGGAAGGCGTATTCGACAGACCTCATGCCACCTCGACGATCTTTCCCTGATCCAGCGTGATCGTTCGCCGACCGACGAGGCGAATGAGCTCGCGATCGTGAGTCGCCACCAATACCGTCGTGCCGCCGGCGTTGATCTCACGCAGCAGATTCATGATCTCGAGCGAGAGATCCGGATCGAGGTTGCCGGTGGGCTCGTCAGCGATCACCAGGACCGGGTCGTTCACCAGGGCGCGGGCGATCGCAATGCGCTGCTGCTCGCCTCCGGAGAGATCGTTCGGATACGCATTCATGCGGTGCTGAAGACCAACCCACTTGAGCACCTGAAATGCGCGACGTCGTTGCTGCGCGGCGGGGACACCGAGTACCTCCGGCACGAACGAGATGTTCTCGAGCACCGTCCGGCTCGGGATCAGCTTGAAGTCCTGGAAGATGAACCCGATGCCGCGGCGGTATTCCTGGATCTCACGGCGGTTGAGTGTGGCCAGGTTCTGGCCGTTGACGAAGACCTCGCCCTCGCTGGGACGCTCCTGCAGCAGGAGCAGGCGGAGAAACGTCGATTTACCGGCGCCGCTCGGGCCGGTCAGGAAGACGAATTCAGCTTTCTCGATAGCGAGCGTCAGGTCTCGCAGGGCGTACAGCCCGCGACTGTAAACCTTCGAGAGGTGATGCGTCTCGATCACGTTTTTGTCAGGATAGCTTACTTAACTCCCAACTCCCAACTCTCCAATTCCCAACCACTCCCAACGCTCAACTCCCAAGCCAAGGCTCAAACCCGCCAATTCCACCACTCTCCCGCAAACCGGATGTATCGTTGGAGGCATCGTGTCACGATGCCTTGGCGCGCTTCGCGGCGCTTGCGTGCTCGCAGCTCTCGCCCCACTGTCCGGAACCGCCTCATCGCAAGAACAGCGGTCATTATCGGGTCCGCACTACACCGTCGTGGCGCGCGATGGCTCGGATGCCGATCTGATATTCGCTCGCAGGTGGCTGGATGCCGCTGAGCAGCTGATGGCGACCAAGTATCACGTCGTGCCGGATCGCTATCACACAGAGGTGAACCTCCTTTACCGCCCCGAAAACGACATCGACACCACACAGAGCGGGCAGAACCGCTGCTGCGCGACGGATAACCAGGGTCGGAAGACCGGAACGATCTTCCTGCTCGGGCCCTCAGCGCCGGTCTGGAAGGCATTGCCTTTGTTGTCGAGCCTGGGCCTTCCCAAAGACGGTGAGGACTACCACGCCAAGGTCCTGATGTCGGAATACATCCCGATTGGCCACTATGCGGTTCAGGACAGTCGAGCGTCCGGAGGGTGGCTCTATTACTCGGCGCCGCAGTGGTTTGTCCAGGGGCTGCAGGAGTACGACGGGATTTACCACACGACGGACAGGAATCGCGTTCAGACAGCCGCCACGCTCATGAAGTGGGCGCGCACGAACGCCCGGCGCTTTGCCTGTTGCACCAATGGCATCGAGCTCGGAGATGTCTACAACGGCGGCGCTGCCCTCATGGCCTTTCTTGCGGCCGAGTTCGGAGAAGGCATTCATGAACGAATCCTGAGGAATGCGGCCAGTACGTTCGACGAAGCGTTCGCGGCCGAGACGAGACCGCGCTCTCAACCCGAGCTGCTCGTCCGCTTCCGCACATGGGTCGCGGAGTCCAAGTAGCGTTGCCTTGGGAGTTGAGAATGGGAAGTGGTTGGGAATTGGGAATTGGGCGTTGGGAATTCAGGAGCCAAGCTCGCGCTTGAGTAGCTCACCGGCGAGCTTGGGATTCGCTTTCCCGCCGCTGCCTTTCATCACCTGCCCGACCAGGAACCCAAACGTCTGCTGCTTCCCGGCGCGGTACTGCGAGACGGCATCGGCGTGCCTGCCGACGACGTCGCGGACGATCGCCAGCAGCGCCCCTTCGTCACCGATCTGGGCGAGGCCTTCGGCCGCGACGATGGTGTCGGCCGAACGTCCCGAGTCGTACATCTTGGCGAACACGTCCTTCCCGACCGAGTTGCTGATCGTGCCCTTGTCGATGACGGCGATGAGCCCGGCGAGCGCCCGCGGCGTGATCGGCACATCCTCAATCGTCTGACCGCGCTCCTTCACCGTGCGCAGGACCTCGCCCATGATCCAGTTGCTCGCCGCCTTCGAATTGCCCGACGCCTTGGCGGTCGCCTCGAAGTAATCGGCCAGCGCCGCGGACTGCGTCAGCACGCCGGCGTCGTAGGCGGGAATGACATATTGCTCGACGAGTCGGCGGCACCGCGCTTCAGGAAGCTCGGGCATCGTGCCGCGCACGCGCGCGATGCGTGCCTCATCCACGACGAGCGGCGGCAGGTCGGGCTCCGGGAAGTACCGATAGTCGTGCGCCTCTTCCTTGCTGCGCATCGAATGCGTCTGGCCGGTCGTCGAGTCCCACAAGCGGGTTTCCTGGACGACGCGCCCACCGCTGTCGAGGAGTTCAATCTGACGCGCGATCTCGTACTCGAGCGCCTTCTCGAGATAGCGGAACGAGTTCACGTTCTTGACTTCGGCCTTGGTGCCCAACGTCGTCTGACCGGCCGGTCGAATCGAGACGTTCGCGTCGCAGCGAAGGCTGCCCTCTTCCATGTTGCCGTCGCTCACGTCGAGCCAGACCAGGATATGGCGCAAGCGACTGAAGAACTCGGCCGCTTCGGCCGCCGATCGCATGTCGGGTTCGCTCACGATCTCGATGAGCGGCACACCACTGCGGTTGTAGTCCACATAGGTCCGCCGATCCGAGTCCGGGAATCCCTCGTGCAGCGACTTGCCCGCGTCCTCTTCCATGTGGATGCGAGTCAGAGAGACGTGCTTCGGCACGCCGTCTACAGTGATGTCGAGCCCGCCGCCGAGCGCGAGCGGCCGCTCGTACTGCGAGATCTGATAGCCCTTCGGTAGATCCGGATAGAAATAGTTCTTGCGCGCAAAGATGGACGAGGGCTGCACGCGGCACCCGAGCGCGAGCGCAGCCTTGATGGCGTAGTCAACGGCCTGGCTGTTGAGAACTGGAAGTGCCCCGGGGAGTCCGAGGCACACTGGACAGACCTGTGAATTCGGCGGCGCGCCGAAGTCGGTTCGGCAGCCGCAGAAGATCTTGGTGGACGTACGAAGCTGCGCGTGGATCTCGAGTCCGATGACCGCTTCGTAGGACACGTCTCGCCTTTATGAACTCCTAGGCGTTCGGACCGGCCGCCTTCACCGACGCCGAGACATCGCCTTCGAACGTCTTGAAGTTGTCGGCGAACATCTTGGCCAGCCTGGCTGCCTGCTCATCGTACTTCGCGGCATCGGGCCACGTGCTGCGCGGATCGAGCACGGTGTCCGGCACGCCTGGACAGCTGGCTGGCATATCCAGATTGAAGATGGGGTGCTTCTTGTACTCGACCCGATCGAGTTGACCGGTCAGCGCCGCCGTGATCATCGCGCGGGTATACGCAATCTTCATTCGGCTGCCGACGCCGTACGGTCCGCCGGTCCAACCGGTGTTGACCAGCCACACGCGGGCGCCGTGCTTGGCGATCTTTTCACCGAGCATCTTGGCGTAGACGTTCGGATTGAGCGGCAGGAACGGCGCACCGAAGCAGGTACTGAACGTCGCCTTCGGCTCGGTCACGCCCTTCTCGGTTCCGGCGACTTTTGCCGTATAGCCCGACAGGTAGTGATACATCGCGCCATCGGGCGTCAGGCGTGCGATCGGCGGGAGCACCCCGTACGCGTCGGCGGTGAGCATCACAACGTTCGTCGGATGACCGCCCTTGCCTGACAGCTCCGCGTTGTCGATGAACGTGATCGGATATGAGCCGCGCGTGTTCTCCGTCAGCGAGGCGTCATCCAGATCCAGGGCCCGTGTGTCGGGATTGACGACGACGTTCTCGAGGATGGTGCCGAACCGTCGCGTCGTCTCGTAGATCTGCGGCTCGGCTTCGCTCGAGAGCTTGATCACCTTGGCGTAGCAACCACCCTCGAAATTGAAGATGCCGGTGTCGCTCCAGCCGTGCTCGTCGTCGCCAATCAGACGGCGATCCGGGTCGCTCGAGAGCGTGGTCTTGCCAGTGCCCGAGAGTCCGAAGAAGAGCGCGGTGTCGCCATTCGCGCCGATGTTGGCTGAGCAGTGCATCGAGAGCACGCCCTGCAGTGGCAGCGAGTAGTTGAGGATTGAGAAGATGGACTTCTTGATTTCGCCGGCGTAGTGGGTGCCGCCGATGAGGACAACCTTCTTGCCGAAGTGAACGAAGACGAAGACCTCAGAACGCGTGCCGTGCCTGGCGGGGTCACTCTTGAAGTTCGGCGCATCGATCACCGTGTACTCGGGTCGATGCGCCGCGCGCTTCGCCGGATCGGTCTCCGGCAGAAACATGTTGCGCGCGAACAGATTGTGCCAGGCGAACTCGTTGACGATGCGGATCGGCAATTTGTACTTGCTGTCGGTGCCAGCCCAGGCATCGAGGACGTAGAGGTCCTTGTCCTGGAGATACGCCATCATGTCCTTGTGGAGCGCGTCGAACTTGGCCTCATCCACAGGCCTGTTCACGTTGCCCCAATGGACGTGCCGCTCGCTCGACGGTTCGCGGACCACGAACTTATCGTTTGGTGATCGGCCGGTGTGCTGGCCGGTCTTGCAGACGAGCGGCCCTTCAGCGGCCAGAATGCCCTCACCGCGGCGTAGAGCCTCCTCGTACAAGGCGGCCGGGTTCAGGTTCCAGTGGACGCGTCCCGATCGAAGAATGCCAAGGGCCTCGAGACCGTGCGCCCGCTCAACCTGGATAGACATGCTGATCGACTCCCTCCGTCGCCCACTCTGCGATCGCTATATCCACTGCAGTTTCACGATCCGCAATAGTGGCGAAAACGTCGATCGTACTGGTCCGGTCGGGGTCCGTCAACTCGGGTTCCAGGTTCCACGTTCCAGGTTCCACGTTCCACGTTCCACGTTCCAGGTTCCACGTTCCAGGTTCCACGTTCCACGTTCCAGGTTCCACGTTCCGGGTTCCACGTTCCGGTTCCACGTTCCCGGTTCGAAGGTTCCCCGGTTCAGTTCCGAACCTGGAACCTGGAACCTGGAACCTGGAACGTGGAACCGGCAACTTCCAGTTCCGAGGTATAGTGTTGCAAGGGAAAACGTTAATCGCCGGCGGGGTAAACAGCCTGCGCCGGTTGGCGTAATCCAATGAGAACGCCTCCTCGACGCGTCGCCAAGCCAGGGCTCGAGCAGCGAACGGTGTCGTCTGCGGCACCGAAGACGCCGGCACGAGTCCAGTCGCCGCCGACGTCCAGGGATTCGGAGCTGGCCGCCAACATCAAAGCGCTCGTCCTCTCGGGCGAACGCGATGCAGCGCGAGAACGCTTCGCCGACCTGGTCACCCGACAGCAGCGCCGCGCGGTGCGCATCGCGTACAACTACCTGCGCGATGCTCACGATGCCGACGAGGCCGTTCAGGACGCGTTTCTCAAAGTGTTTACGCACATCACCAGCTATCGCGAGGAATATCCCTTCGAGGTCTGGTTCACGCGCATCCTCGTGAACGGCTGTCTCGATCTTCGCAAGGCGCGCACCCGTCGTCTGCGCTGGGCGCTCCCGATGTCGGCACAACCGAACGGCGCCGCGCCACCCGAGCCGGCCGCGCAGCAGCCCAGCCCTGAAGATCGCTTGATGTCGAGCGAGCGCGCGCAGCAGATCACGTCCGCGGTCGAGCAGCTCCCCGATCGCCAGCGATTGGTCTTCACGCTCTGCCACATCTCCGAGCACACCACGAGCGAGGTGAGTCAAGCGCTTGGTCTGAGCGAAGCCACCGTGCGGGTTCATCTCTTCCGCGCCGTGCGCAAGCTGCGGAAGCTGCTCGAGCGCCCACGTACTTTGTCGCCCGCCGTGGCGGCACTCGATCCGGAGACGTCAGCTCTATGAAACGCGCGCACCTCTCCGATGATCGATTAATCGAAATCTGTCTCGCCGATCCGCTCACGCCGATTGACGAGCCGCATCTGCGTGGATGCCACCGCTGCGAGAGCAGACGTCTCGCACTCGCCTCAACACTGGGCGATGTCACTGCGCGTGTGATTGACGAGGCCGATGACGTCTTCCCTGCTGATCGGCTGGCGCGTCAGCATGCGCGCATCATGCAGCAGGTCGATCATCTCGGCCGGCCGGCGCGCGTGATTGCCTTCCCGGTCGGGCATGCGCACGACGCGGTGCGGCCGGCGGCGCGGCGCGTTCGTCGCTGGATTGCCGCTGCCGGTGCGGTCGCTGTCGCGTTCCTCGTCGGCGTCTTCACCGAGCACCTTGCGCATCAGCTGCCAGGCGGTCCTCGTCCCGAAACACGTATGGCGTCGCGCGGTAACGACCCCGCCGTGACGCGCACCATCACCGCATCGATGTCGGACGACGACGAACTGCTCGGGCAGATTGAAGCCGCTGGCGATAGTGCGAGTCCGGCCGTGCTCCGTTCGCTCGACGCGCTTACGCCCCGCGCCTGGGACGTCCAATAGGCACTTTGCCGCCGCTCATTTTCCGCCGCGGCCTCGATCGCAAGAACGAGGTGGCCGGCGTGCTTGCCGCCAGCTATCACAGCGATCTGGTCGCCGACATCAAGGCGTCCGAGTTCACCTTTCAGTCCGGCCGTCTCACGATTCACCTCGCCCGCGAGTTCGGGTTCTGCTACGGCGTCGATCGCGCCGTGGACTACGCGTATCAGGCGCGCCAGCGGTTTCCCGACCGGCCGGTCTTCCTGACCGGCGAGATCATCCACAACCCGCACGTCAATCGTCAGATACGCGCGCAGGGTGTGCGCTTCCTGTCTGACCCGGGTGAATCGATCGATGCGCTGACGCCGAACGACGTCGTGATTCTGCCGGCATTCGGGATCACCGTGGAGCTACTCCAGATCTTGGTGAGCCGCGGGTGCACGCTGGTCGATACGACGTGCGGGTCGGTGTTGAACGTCTGGAAAAACGTGAAGCGCTATGCCGAGCAGGGCTTCACGTCGGTCATTCACGGCAAGTATTGGCACGAGGAGACGCGCGCAACCGCGTCGCAAGCGCAGCAAGTCGGCAACGGTCACTATCTCGTCGTCCTCGACCGGACGGAAGCCGCGCTGGCCTGCGACTACGTTCGGGGACGCGTCTCACGGGCGCATTTCCTGGAAACGTTCGAGCGCGCCGTGTCGCCCGGGTTCGACCCCGACCTGCATTTGCAGCGCATCGGGTGCGCGAACCAGACCACCATGCTGAGCTCCGAGTCGCTCGAAATCGGCGACATGTTCCGGTCGGTCATGAGCGATCGGTATGGCGCGGAGCAGCTGGACGAACGCTTCCGGGCATTCGACACCATCTGTAGTGCCACCCAGGACCGGCAGGACGCGATCATCACCCTCCTGGCGAACCAGCCACTCGACCTGATGATGGTGCTGGGCGGGTATAACAGCAGCAATACGTGTAACTTGGCCAGAATCTGCGCCGAGCGGCTACCCACCTTCCACATCGCCGATCCCGACGGTCTGACTTCGGCCACGGAGATTCATCACAAGCCGGCGGGGGAGAAACACGAGACCGTGTCCCGGGACTGGCTGCCGGAGGGGCCGCTGTCCATCGGCCTGACGTCAGGCGCCTCGACGCCTGACAACCTCGTTGAACGGGTGATCCGGCGTCTGGATACCCTGGCCAACGGCGACTTCGGCGAGGAATCCTGACCGGCTCTGTGCCTTGGGCCGCAGCGCCCCTCCGTGTTACCGTATGTCTTTGCACCAAATGCAGTAAACGGCTTTTCATGGATAGTCGTATGGCCGGGTATTGGCTATGACTCCCAAGAACCTGCTGAGCCAGCTTGTCGTCTCGTTCGCCTTCCTTGTTGCGATTGCTCTGCCCGCCGCTGGTCAGGGCAAATGGTGGCAGTCAGAGGAATACATTCGCGAACTGCGGCTGACGCCGGAGCAAAGCAAGAAGCTTGAAGACGTCTTCCAGGCGGCGGTGCCATCACTCAAGTCGCTGAAGAAGGCGCTCGATCAAGCGGAGTCAGAGTTCGAGCGCCTGCTCGAACGCGGCGACGACGGATCCGTGATGGATCAGGTTGAGCGCGTCGAAGCGGCCCGTGCGGAATTGAACAAGTCGCACACGATGATGATGCTCAAGATGAAGCGGGTGCTGACGCCGGACCAGTGGGCCAAGTTCAACACCATGCACCAGACGGCTGAGCGCGAACGTAACCGATCGAACGCACGCAAATAGCGTCCGATCGGCTTTTCCACACAACAGGACTTAACAGGTTTTACAAGACATCATGAAGACTTCGTGTGCCTTCTTGACGCTGCTGATTGTGGCACTGGGATCCTCGTCGGCGTTCGCGCAGGCGACCGAGCAGGAGCGGATCGACGCCATCACACGCGAAGCCGTCCGGCAGTTCGCCGAGTCGCGGAACGCCGGCAGCTCCGAGCAGACGCGGCCAACGAATCCTCCCGAAGCGGGCGTGCGCGTCGAGTTGACGCTCGACGATGCCGTCAAGCGCGCGTTGGATCGCAACCTGGATATTGCCGTCGAGCGGCTCAATCCGCAGGCGTTCGACTTCTCCATCGCCTCGATCAACGCGAGCTATCACCCCACACTGACGTCGAACGTCGGCGTGCGCAACCAATCGGCGTTCGAGCGAACCACGACCGCCGGCTCGTCTTCCGCGAACGGCCTGACGACAACCGAGACGCTGACGGGCAACTATGGCCTGACGCAGAACGTCAAGTTTGGAGGGGGGAGCTTTGCGTTCGGGTGGAACAACAACCGCATCGAGCAGTCGCTCCTCACCGCGACACGCAATCCGACGCTCAATAGCAACATCACCATGGCGTATGTGCAGCCGCTGCTGAGGAACTTTCGCATCGACGGCAATCGCGCCACGCTGAAGATTACGCAGATCAACCAGGAGATGTCGGAGACAGCGCTGCGTGCGACGATCGTTCGCACCGTCGCCAACGTCCGCAATGCCTATTGGGATTACGTGTTTGCCATCCAGGCGGCGGAAGTCGCTGACCGATCGTTGCAGCTCGCCACCAAACTCGTCGAAGACAATCAGGCGCGCGTCGAAGTCGGGACGCTCGCGCCGCTCGACGTCGTGCAGGCGCAGGCTGAGCAGGCCACGCGCCGACAGGCAGTCGCCACCACGCAAGCGGCCGTTCGCACCGCGGAACTCGCACTGAAGCGCCTGATTGTGAATGGCACCGAAGACCCCTATTGGGTATCAAACATCGAGCCTGTCGATCGCCCGACGTTCTCAACCGAGGCTCTCGACGTCGCGGGCGCGGTACGGAGGGCACTGGCCACGCGGACCGATATCGAGACGTCACGCAAGCAGATCCAGGCCAACAACATCTCGATCCGGAACCTGTCGGATCAGCGGCTTCCCGCGCTCGACCTGACGGCGAGCTATGGCGCGGCCGGCATCGGCGGGACGCAGTTCGTTCGTGCGCCCGGTGTGTTCACCGGCCCGGCGACGCAAGTCATCCAGAGCGGCTTCTCGAACGCGTTGAGCACGCTGTGGCAACAGGCGGCTCCGACGTGGAACTTCGCGGTGAGCCTCAACTATCCGATCGGCACGAGCACGGCCGATGCGAACCTGGCCCGCGGCCGTGTGCAGCAGCAGCAGACCATCGCGCAGCAGCGGCAACTGGAACTGCAGATCGCGACCGAGGTGACCAACGCCGCATTGCTCGTCGAGTCGAACCGTGAGCGGCTGCAGGCCGCGCAGGCCGCGCGCGATCTGGCAGAGAAGCGCCTCGATGCCGAGCAGAGCCGCTTCGAAGTGGGTCTCTCAACGAACTTCTTCGTTGTGCAGGCGCAGCGCGATCTGCGTGACTCGCAGAATTCGGAGCTGCGCGCGCTGCTCGACTATCGGCGCGCCCAGGTTGATTTCGAGCGCGTGCAGGAAATTCCAGCAGCCGGCGGCGTAGGCATCACCAGTATTCAGCCGGGCGGCGGTCAGGCCAGCCGCGCCAACGCCGGTGGCGGTGGTGGTGGCGGCAACTTCGCTGGTGGCGGCAACTAAGGGCGACGGATGCGTCGCCCCTACAGGGCGTCAGGTTTGATCGGAGGAACGAGACTCATCTCAGCGTCATGCGAAAAATAGTCATCGTCGCGGTGATCGTCGGAGTCGCTCTCGCGGGCGTTCTCTATTACAGAAGCTCGCGGAGCAGCTCGGCCACCGAAGCGGCTACAGCTGGCGTTGAAGGTGGTGGCCGTCGCGGTGGCGGCCGAGGCGATTTCGGCGGCGGGGGCGGCGGCTTCGGAGGCGGGGGCTTCCCCGGCGGTGGCGGTGGCTTCCGCGGGGGTGGCGGCGGACGCGGCCCGATGGTCGTCGAACTCGCCAACGCCCGGAAGGCGTCGATGAATCAGGAGGTCCGCGTCGTCGGCAACCTGATCGGCGAAGCCACGGTGGCGGTCGCGCCACGCACGGCCGGACGGTTGCAAGACGTGTTCGTCCGGCTGGGCGATCGCGTGGCGCGCGGCCAGCGCATCGCGAAGATCGAGGACTTCGAAATCGTCGAGCAGGTGAAGCAGCAGGAAGCGGGGCAGGAAGTGGCCGCAGCGACGATCCGTCAGCGTGAAGCCGACCTGCAGCTCGCGCTCACCAACGTCGAACGGTCACGAAATCTCTTCCAGCGTCAGCTGCTGCCCAAACAGACGCTCGACGACAACGAGGCACGCTATCAGGCAGCGGTGGCCCAGATCGATCTCGCCAAGGCGCAGAGCACGCAGTCGAAGGCCCGTCTCGACGAGCTGCGCATCAACCTGGCGAATACGGTGATCGTCTCGCCGGTGAATGGCTTCGTCGCCAAGCGCACGGTCGATCCCGGCGCGTTCGTCTCGCAAAACGCACCTATTGTCGATGTCGTGGACATCAGCCGCGTTCGCCTCGTGGTCAACGTCGTCGAGCGCGACCTCAAAGAGCTTCAGGCTGGCGACGTCACAAAGGTCGAAGTCGATGCATACCCCGGTGAGATGTTCCGGGGACGCATCGCCCGCGTTGCCCCGGTGCTCGATCCGGCGACCCGGACTGCGCCGATCGAGATCGAGATTCCCAACCCTGACTTCCGTCTCAAGCCCGGCATGTATGCGCGTGTCGGCATCACGACCGACGTGAAGAGGGACACCCTCGTCGTTCCCCTCAACGCTGTCGCCGACCTTGGCGGACGCCGTGGGGTGTTTCAGCACGTGAATGGCGTGGCGATTTTCCGCACCATCGAGCTCGGCACCGAAGGCGAGGAGGTCGTCGAAGTGCTGGGCGGTCTTGCCGAGGGTGACCAGGTGATCACCACTGGCGCGCGCGCGCTACGTGACGGCGATCGCATTCAGCTCGCGGGCGGCGCAGACGGACGACGCGGTGGACGCCGCGGCGACGGTGCGAACGGCGGGGGACGAGAAGGCGGCGGACGAGAAGGCGGCGCACGCGAGGGTGGCGGGCGCCCGGGCGGAGGCCGTGATGGCGGGACGCGCGGCGACGGGCCTGCGACAGGACCGGGACGCGACGGCCGCAGTGACTTCTCAGGCCGGCGTTCTGGCGGTGATGGCTCCGGGCGCCGGGTCGGCGGTGATGGGTCCAGCCGCTCCGGCGACGGCACGCAGCGTCCGTCGAGCGGGCAGCGGCAAGGCAACAGCGGTTCGTCACAGTAGGGCGGACAGCAGGGCGCGTCCTGTGGACGCGCCGGGTCGGATAGGTAGCTCGAGACTCACGCACGTCAATCGTAGAGTGTCCATATGAGCATTCCTCGTTTAGCGATTCAGCGTCCGGTCACGATGTTCATGATCAGCGCGGTGATCACCCTGCTCGGGTTGATCTCCCTCACGAGGCTGCCGGTCGATCTCATGCCCGAGTTCGAGCAGCCGACGCTGAATGTGCGCACCAGTTACCCAGGCGTCGGTCCGCTCGAGATCGAGGAGCTGCTCACACGGCCGCTCGAGCAGGCAGTGAGCGCGGTGCCCGGCATCGTGCGCGTGACCTCGTCGTCATCCGAGGGCAACAGCCAGGTTCAGCTGAACTTCGAATGGGGCTCGGACTTGTCGGAAGCCGCCGACGAAGTGCGGACGCGCGTCGATCGCATGCGCGGCCGTCTCCCTGAGGACGCCGACCCACCGACGATTTTCAAGTTCGACTCCAACCAGTTGCCAGTCGCGCAGATCGGTATCGAAGGCGACTACGACCCGGTCACGCTGCGTGAAATCGCGCAGAACGAGATCGCGCCGCGCTTCGAGCGCGTGGACGGCGTGGCAGCCGTCACCGTCAACGGCGGCGTCCGCCGGCAGATCCACGTCGAGCTGTCAAAAGAAAAGATCACCGCGCTCAATCTGTCGGTGAATCAAGTCGTCAACACGCTGCGCAGCGAGAACCAGAACACGCCGCTCGGCGAGATCTACTCCGGCGACGCCACCTACCTCGTCCGGAGCCAGGGGCAGTTTCAGAACCTCGAGGACATTCGCAACATCGTCGTGATGACTCGCGACGGCGTGCCCGTCTACATGCGCGACATCGCCGAGGTGAAGGACACGACCGAGCAGAAACGCTCCTTCATGCTGATCAACGGCAAGCCCGGCGTGCAGATTCAGGTACAGAAGCAGTCGGGCAAGAACACGGTGGCGGTGGCCGCGGCCGTGCGCAAAGAGGTCGAGCGCGTCAACAATGAGGTCCCGGGCATCAAGATGACGGTGACCCAGGACAACTCGGTCTTCATTCAGCGCTCGATCGACAACGTCCAGGAACACGCGCTCGTCGGCGGCATCCTCGTCGTGCTGATCATCTTCGCGTTCCTCCGCGACTTTCGCTCGACGCTGATCGTCTGCACGTCGATTCCGGTGTCGGTTGTCGGCACGTTCGCGCTGCTCTATTTCGGCGGCTTCACGCTGAACACCATGACCTTCGGCGGTCTGGCGCTCGGCATCGGCATGATCGTGGACGCCGCGATCGTCGTGCTCGAGAACACCCACCGGCACCTGCACATGGGCAAGGACCGGATGACGGCCGCCATCGACGGCAGCGAGGAAGTCTGGTCGGCGATTCTCGCTTCGACACTGACCCACATCGCCGTCTTCGTACCACTGCTCTTCCTCTCGGGCACGGCGAGCATCATGTTCACCCAGCTGTCGTTCGTGGTGATGTTCTCGCTGGCCATGTCGCTGTTCGTCGCCGTGACGATCGTCCCAGTGCTCTGCTCGCGCTGGCTCAAGACACCCGATGAAGAAGCGACTGACACCGGGATCATGTCGCGGTTCTACAAGATGAGCGAGCGGCTCCTCGAGCGGATGGACGAGGGATATGGCCGGGCGATCCACGTCGCGCTCAACCATCGGCCGAGTGTCATCGGCGGCGCCGCCGCGCTGGTCGTCGCGGCCGCGTTGATTTATCCGCAGATCGAAACCGAGCTGATGCCGCAGACCGACGAGGGCGAGGTCAACGTCAACGTCGAGCTTGCCGTCGGCACCCGCATCGAGCGGACTGAGGAAGCGCTGCTGCGCGTGCAGGACATGGTCAAGGAGAGCGTGCCCGAGGCGGTCACGATGATCGTGCAGGGGGGCGGGGGCGGCAATAACAACTACCAGAGTGGTGGCGGCAGCACGCACCGCGGTCAGATCCGTGTCCTCCTGAAGCCGCGTGATCAGCGCACGCGCACCAACGAAGAGGTCGCCGTTGCCCTCCGCCGGCAGCTCTCAGGCAAACTGCCGGGCGTGATGGTCCGCGCCAATCCGTCGGGCGGCAACAACCAGATCATGCGCTTCCTCAGCGGCGGTGGGAACAACAACAACGGCGGCTCGAGCCGCCTGCAGCTCGAGATCAAAGGCCACGACCTCGACGACGCACGGCGATTGGCGCAGGACGCGCGAGCGATGATGGAAGACACCGACGGGATCGCCGACGTCCAGATCGGCCGCGAAGAAGGCCGCCCGGAAATCGCCGTGCGCGTCGATCGCCCGAAGGCTGCGATGCTCGGCATGTCCGTCTCGACCGTCGCCAACACCATTCAGACCAACGTCGCCGGCACGACCGCCGCGCAATACCGTGAGCGCGGAAACGAGTATCCGGTCGTCGTCCGCTTGCGCGAAGAGGATCGCGAGGCGATCAGTGACGTGGGGGACGTGTTGCTCAGCACACCGCAGGGTCAGGTGGTACCGGCCAAGAACGTGCTGCTGCTCAATCGTGAATCGGGGCCGGTGCAGATTCAGCGCAAGAACATGGAGCGCATGACCACCGTGAACGCCGAGATCGAAGTGCCGCTGAGCCAGGCGGTCTCGGCCGTGCAGGGCCGTCTCGGACAGCTGCGCGTGCCACCCGACTTCTCCGTCGGTTTCGGTGAGGAACTGGAGGAACAGGCGCGCTCGTTCAAGCAGCTGCAGCTGGTGCTGATCCTTGCGGTGCTGCTCGTCTACGCGGTCATGGCCTCGCAGTACGAGTCGCTGCGCGATCCGTTCATCATCATGTTCTCGGTGCCGGTCGCCGCCATCGGCGTCGTCTTGAGCCTGCTGCTCACCGGCACGTCATTCAGTATGCAGGCCTACATCGGCATCATCATGCTGGCCGGCATCGTCGTCAGCAACGCGATCTTGCTGGTGGACTACATCAACACGCTTCGTCGTCGCGACGGCATGCCGCTCCGCGAGGCGGTCGAGCTCGGCGGCCGCACGCGACTGCGGCCGATTCTGATGACATCGATTGCGACGATGCTCGGCCTGGTGCCGATGGCCATCGGCATCGGCGAAGGCGGCGAGCTGCAGGCGCCGCTGGCGCGTGTCGTCATCGGCGGACTGCTCACGTCCACGATGGTGACGCTGGTCCTGGTTCCCGCTGTCTACACGCTATTTGAAGAAGGGCTGTCGGGGCTCTTCAAGAAGGGCGCTAAAGCGCATTGATGGCACGCCGGGTCTCGAGAACACGACCCGGCCTACGCTGTCAACGTTCGTAACAATTCCTCCACAGTTCGCCCTGTCACGGGATCGCGCCAGTCCGGCGCGATCTCGCACAACGGCTCCAGCACAAATCGGCGCTCTCTGAACCGCGGATGCGGGACGATCAGCGTCGGCGCCTCGTCGATGATCGCCTCGTCATAGAGAATCAGATCCAGATCCACCGTTCGCGGCGCGCCGGGAAACGGCCGCTCGCGTCCGAGGTCGCGCTCGACGGCGAGCAGCGTCTCGAGCAGCGCTCTCGCACTCAACGACGTCTCCCCGACCGCCGCGGCATTCAGGAACGTCGGCTGTGGACCGACGCCGACCGGCGCGGTGTCATGGAATGTCGAGACGCGCAGACGATGGATTGACGGGTGGAGTGCGGCGACCGCCGATCGCAGATAGCCTTCGCGATCGCCGAGATTGCTGCCGAGTGCTACCGCAACAGCGGTCACTTCATTCTTGCCAGCGATCGGGGAGCACGGCGCCGACGCGCGCGACGCCGCCGGTGCGGCGACCGATCACGTCTTCGAAGCCCGCCGCGGCCTGATCGAAGAGACGCTGGTGCTCGACGGACTCGCCGAGTACGACGTTGAGCATCGTGCGATGACGCGCGTGCGTGACGGTCGGCACCCGTTCGCGCCATCGAGCGACGAACGCGCTGAGGAACTTTGCGTCGGCGGTGAGGATGTCGCGATACGCGGCCCCGTCCTCTTTCTTACCCTTCGGTGCTTCGACTGAGGACAGCGGCAGCGTGGACTGCGGGAGCGCGGCGCCGAGCTCGACGAGTGCGCTCTGCAGCCAGGAGAGATGCGTCTCCTCGCGCGCGATCACGTACTGGTAGGTATTGTTGAAATCGTAGTGGCCGACCACGCGGGCGGCAGCCTCGTGGCGTTGCAGAAGAGCCAGGCGTTCAGCCGCAAAGTCGGTCAGGAACTTCTTCAGCTCATCCTGTTGCACAGCGTCTCTCTATGGGTCGCTCAGGCGTTCTGCTTTTCCTTGCAGCTGATGCAGGACCGCGTCCACGGGATCGCGGTGAGGCGGGCTTCGGCAATCGGCTCGCCGCAATCGCGGCAGACGCCGTACGAGCCCTCTTCGATGCGTCGCAACGCGCCTTCGATGGCCTGCAGAATCTTCGCGTCGGTCTGTTTCAGCTTCAGCTGAATATGGACTTCGTTGTTGCCGGCGGCCTGATCGGCCATGTCGCCCTGGCGCCCGGAGTTGTTCTCCATCGTCCACTGCAACGGCTTGGTCGCAGTTCCCCCCAGCAGCTCGGCGCGCTTCTTCATCAGCGCATCCCGAAAGATCTCCACATCCATTGCTACGATTCCCTGCCGGGCACGTGACGCCCGGACCAAGCGGTAATTGTACAGGCTTCGCCGGACAGGCGCTACTCGGCGCGCAGGGTCGCCGCGCCACGCCTACTCGGCGCGGAGCGTGGCGAGCGGCTTGTGCCGCAACACGTCGAGACTGGCCAGGACACCGATCAGGGCCACGACGATCGCGGTCACGACGATGCCGCCAACCGTCAGGACGGGGGACGCTTCCCACGGGAGGTCGAGCGCGTAACGCGCGACCGCCCAACTGAGGGCGACTGCCCCGAGCGCGCCGACCGTGCCGGCGATCGCACCGAGCACGCCGTATTCGACGAGCAGCGTTGTCGCGATCAGACGGCTGCTCGCGCCGAGTGTCTTCAGAATGGCGGCTTCGTAGACGCGCCGGAACTTCGTCATCGACACGGCGCCAATGAGAATCAGGCTACCGCTCAGGAGCACCAGACCGCCGACGACCGTCACGGCAAGCGTGACGTTGTTGACGACGCTCGCGACGGTGTCGAGCACTTCGCGAAGATCGATCACCGACACGTTCGGATAGCTGCCGACGAGCAAGCCCTGCATGCGCGCCCGCGCCGCTGGCTCTTTCGCGCCCCGCACGGCAGCAATGAACGTGTGCGGTGCGGTGTCGAACGGACCGGGCCTGAAGACGATCATGAATCCGCCAGCGCGGAAGTCCCGGAAGTCCACTTGGCGGAAGCTGGTCACGCGCGCCGTCACGATGCGGCCGAGCACGTCGAATCGCATCTCGTCGCCGAGCTGAATCTGGAATCGCGATCGCAGGCCCACCTCGATCGAGACCTCCGGTATCTCCGTCGCCGGTCCATCGCCCCACCACTTGCCATCAATCAGCTTCTCATTGGCTTCGAGATTGGAGCGGTAGGTGATCGTGAACTCGCGCGAGAGCCCTCCTCTGCCGCGCACATCCTCGAAGCTTTCGAGATTGACGTCGCGCCCGCGGACGCCGACGATGCGCGCGCGCAACACCGGAATGAGCTTCGGAGCGGGATCGGCACCGTTCTCGCCATCAACGAGCGCGGTCAGCCCCTGGCGCTGCGCCGGCTGAATGTCCATCAGGAACATGTCCGGCGAGTCCTCACCCATCTGCAGTGCGAAGTCGCGCAGCAGGTTCCCCTGCAGCGCGCGCACGCCAAGGATGAAGAAGGTGCCAAGGCCGACCGCCAACAGAATGATGCGCGTCTGGTTGCCGGGGCGCGCCACGCGCAGCACGGCCTGGCGCAACGCAAACGATCGGGCGTGGCGGAGCGGCTGCACCGCCCGAACCAGCGCGATGCCGGCCAGATGCAGCACGAAGGCGATCGCGACGAATCCACCGGAGAGCACGAGGCCCACGGCCAGCGAGCCGGCCTGCCAGGCAGCGACGCCGACCAGCGACGCAGCGACGGCGAGCGCGACACTCCACTTGACCCAGTCGAACCTCGGCATCGACGGGATGTCCTGGCGCAGCAGCAGCGACGGCTTGACGTTCCGGATCTCGAGCAGCGGCACGACTGAGAACAACACCGACACGAGCATGCCGACCGCGAGGCCCTGAATGACCGCGGCCATCGTCAGCCCGTACTCGACCTGCAGGAGGGCCGCGAGATCGCCGACGAACAGCGGCAACAGCATGAGGACGCCGCCGGCGATGACCACGCCCAGGGCACTACCAGCCATGCCGAGGAGCAGTACCTGCGCGAGATAGACGCTGAGCACCTGCTTCGTCGTGCTTCCCACGCACTTGAGAATGGCGATGCTTCGTACCTTCTGTTGCACGAACACACGGGTGACGCTCGACACGCCGATGCCACCGAGAATCAGCACAACGAGGCCGACCAGGCTCAGATAGTTCTCGGCCCGCGTCAGGTTCTCGCTCATGCGCCCTTCGTTCTGCCGATACGAGCGAGCCCGAACGAAGTCGTTCACAAAGGTGTCACTCAGCTCGCGGGCGAGCAGCGTGGTCACGTCGCGACGTCCCGGCGCGAGCGGCGGATGCGGCACCTGCAGCAACAGCTCATACGAGGCGCGGCTTCCGAATGACAGCAGTCCGGTCGATGGCAGGTCGGCAAAATCGATGAACAGTCGCGAGCCGAGCGAGAACGCGCCGAGGTTGCGGCCCGGCTCCTTGTCGATCACGCCGCGGATCTGGAACCGCTGTGTGCCGATCAGCAGGTCGTCTCCCACGCGCAGGTTCAGTTGGGCGAGCAACTCCGGCCGAACCAGCGTGCCGTGGCCCTGCAGCAGGGCGTGCGAATACTGGCCCTCGCGCAGCGTCATGGTTCCATAAAGCGGATACGCGGCCTGCACGGCGCGGAGCTCGACCATCCGCGTCATCGTCGCGTTCGTCGGCCGGACCATCGTGGCGATTTCGATCGCCTCCGAGACCAGGCTCACTCGACCGCCGGTCCGCTCCTTCTCCACTGCCGATCGCACGTTGTCGCCGATCGGCCGGTCGCTGCGTACGACGACATCCGCGCCGGTCATCGCGCGTGCTTCCCGCGTCAGTCCCTCACGAACGCTCTGGATGACAGAACGGATCGCGACGATGGACGCGACGCCGACGGCGATGCAGACGAAGAAGAACAGCAGGCGTTGCCAGGAGGCGCGTATCTCGCGCAACGCCATGCGGACGACGAAGCTCATCGCCCCGCCCCGGCGGACGACGTCGCGCCGGCAGTGCGCAGCGAGTCGTCGGGACTGACCGGCCGCCCGTCGCGCAGCACGAGGCGAGTGTCGGCCAGCGACGCGAGCTCCGCGTCGTGCGTGACCAGCACCAGCGTCGAGTTGCGCGAGCGGCGGACGCTGAGCAGCAAATCCATGATGTGCCGCCCGGTCGTGGAATCGAGATTGCCGGTCGGCTCGTCGGCCAGCACGATCGGCGGATCGTTGGCGAGGGCACGAGCGATGGCAATGCGCTGCTGCTCGCCGCCGGAGAGCTGCGACGGATAGTGATGCGCGCGCTCGGTGAGACCGACTTCCTCGAGCAGCTGCCGCGCGCGAGGGACCGCATCGCGCCGCCCGGAAATCTCCATCGGAATGAGAACGTTCTCGAACGCGGTCAACGACGGGACGAGATGAAAGAACTGGAAGACGAACCCGATCTTCTCGCCGCGCAGCTTGGCGAGGCCATCTTCGGTGAGCTGCGTGATGTCCACGCCGTCGATCCGAATCTCGCCGGTCGTCGGCGCATCGAGCCCGGCCAGCAGTCCGAGCAACGTGGACTTTCCGCTGCCCGACGGACCGACAACCGCCACGAACTGACCGGATGGAATCGCGTAGTCCAGCGGATGAAGGATCGTCAGTGGATGGTCGCCGCTCTGGACCGTCTTGGACACCCCTCGGAGCTCGATCATTTCACCCCGCTCCGGACGGCTGCCGACTTCTCGAGGAGGGGCTCGAGCGTGCGCCACATCGTGCGCTCGATGATGCGCGCGCCTTCGGCGTTGGGATGCATACCGTCGGCGATGTTCAGGTGCGGAATTCCGGCGACCCCGTCCAGATAGAACGGCATGAACGTGACATCCGGCAACGTGCCGAGATCGCGATAGACCTGACGGAATTCGGCGGTGTAGGCCTGTCCGAAGTTCGGCGGCGCTTCCATGCCGGTGAGCAGGACTTTGATGCCGCGCGACTGCGCGCGGGTGATGACGTCCGTCAGATTGCGCTTCATGTTGGCCACTGGCAGACCACGCAGGCCGTCGTTGGCGCCGAGCTCGATCACCAGGACCCTCACGTCGCCTTCGAGCGACCAGTCGAGACGACTCAGGCCGCCCGCCGACGTATCGCCAGACACGCCGGCATTGATCACCTCGTACGGATAGCCCTCGCTCTGCAACCTCGACTGGATGAGGGAGGGCACCGACTCTTCCTTCGCCAGCCCATAGCCGGCCGTAAGACTGTCGCCAAGAAAGACGATGCGCGGATGCGACGCCGCTGGCCGTGGAGTCGAACGCTCGATAGCCGGCGCGTCGCGCGACGCAGCGTCCCGGGACGATCGCACCTCGGCGGGAACGTCCGGCTGCCCGCATGCCGCGCACACCAACATCGACAGCCCAAGGGCCAGTGGTACCACCCGTGTCATGACCGGTGCTTTCATTATGTTATAAGACTGACGGGGCAACCTCCCCGTTCCTGTCGCTCTCGTGACCACCTTCGCCATCGAGCCGGGCCCGCTGACCAACGCCATTGACCATGCGTACTCACGTCTCGATCAGCTTCGCTTCGCCGATGCGCTGTGGCGGAAACAGCTCGACGTCTGGTCCGCGGATGCCGCGGTCCAGAAACTGATCGCCGGACGTCTCGGCTGGCTCGACGCCCTCGACGTCGTCACACCGCAACTGCCGCGCCTGCGCGCGTTCGCCGATGGCGTGCGACGCGACGGCTTCACACACGTCGTGCTGTTGGGCATGGGCGGATCGAGCCTCGCGCCCGAGGTCATGCGCCAGGTACTGGCGGCGTCAGATTCGGTCCCAGTCTTCCACGTCCTCGACTCGGTGGATCCCGACGCGGTTCGCGCGGCAATGGCTCACGCCGCCACGTCCCTCTTCGTCGTGGCGAGCAAATCAGGCTCGACCATCGAGCCGACAACGATGGCCGCGGAAGCGCGCCGGCGTGTGACGGATGCGGGTCACACGCAGTGGGCGACCAGATTCATCGCGATCACGGACGAGGACACCTCACTGCATCGCAGCGCGTCGGCCGACGGATTCCGCGATGTGTTCGTCAATCCGTCCGACATCGGCGGCCGCTATTCTGCGCTCTCGCTGTTCGGCCTCGTGCCAGCGGCCCTGATGGGCGTCGATCTCGATCGTCTGCTTGCCGGGGCGCGCGCGATGGAGAGCGCATGCCGGCTCACTCAAGTTCGTGAGAATCCCGGCCTCGCGCTCGGCGCGGTGATGCACGCTGGGTTCGAGAACGGACGGGACAAGCTGACGCTGCTCCTGCCGAAGCGGCTCGCGTCGTTTGGACTCTGGGTCGAGCAACTCGTTGCCGAGAGCACGGGCAAGCACAAGAAGGGCATCGTGCCGATCGCAGGCGAGTCTGCCGAAATGTCGATCGGCGAGGATCGTGTCTTCATCACCGTGCGTGTGGGTGATGAAGCTCCGGACGTCGCAGTCCTCGAACGAGCGAAAGCATCGGGCGCGCCGATGGTCACCATTCAGCTCCCCGATGTCTATGCGCTCGGCGCAGAGTTCCTTCGCTGGGAAATTGCCACGGCCACCGCTGGCCTGCTGATGAAGATCAATCCCTTCGACGAGCCGAACGTGAAGCAAGCGAAGGATGCCACGTCAGCTCTTCTCAAGACCTACGAGGAGAGTAAGCGGCTGCCGCTGCCGGAGCCGCACGCGGAAATGAGCGGCGTGCGCCTGACGCTGAGTGAAGCCGCGCAAGCACGACTCAGCGGCGAGCCCGCAACCTCGTTCTATCGGGTGATAGGCCCGAACGACTACTTCTGCCTGCTGGCGTTTCTCCCACCCGATGACCATCGGTTCGACGGTCTGCTGCAGGAGCTTCGCATGCGCGCCGGGGTGCGTGGCCGCTGCGCCACCATGTTCGGATACGGGCCGCGGTATCTGCACTCGACAGGGCAACTGCACAAAGGCGGCGCGAACAACGGCGTCTTCGTCATCGTCGTCGCTGATGCCGAAGAAGACCTCGCAATTCCCGGCCAACCGTTTTCATTTGCCGTGCTGGAAACCGCGCAGGCGCTGGGAGACTTTCAGTCGCTTGACCGCGAAGAGCGACGCGCGTTGCTGGTGAAGATGCCGAAGCGCGATCCGGAATTGCTCCGGCGCGTGCTGATGTCGTTCCTCGATTAGTCGCGACGAACGACGACGGCCGTGACGTTGTCGGTCGCGCCGTGAGCCAGCGCTTCACGCACGACGCTCTCGGCCACCGCTTCAACCGGTGTACGGCTCGCGAGCAGCTTCGCGAGCGTCTCATCCGACACCGAGCCGTGCACACCGTCGCTGCACAGCAACAGAACGTCGCCGGCAACGAAGGGACATCCGGCAACGCTGGGCTGCAGTTCTGGCCGAAGCCCAACGACTTTGGTCAGCACGTGGCGCATCGGATGCTGTTCCATCTCACGCGCATCGTCTGAGACGCCGTTCATCGCCGCAGCCACCCACGAATCATCTCGCGTGAGCTGCTTGAGCTCACCTTTGTGCCACAAGTACGCGCGGCTGTCGCCCGCATGCGCATAGAACGCTTCGCGGTCGCCTACATAAACGGCGACCACCGTCGTGCCCATGCCTGTGTAGTCGGGTTTCTCACCAGCGACGGTGAGGATGTGGTCGTTGGCCAGCCGCAGCGCCTCATCCAGCACATTCACGCTGGCAGGCGTGCCGTACTCGAGGGACTCACCGATGGTTTTGACCGCAAGGCTCGAGGCCACTTCGCCGGCGTTGTGGCCGCCCATTCCATCGGCGACGACAAAAAGACCGCGTTTCGAATCGACGAGGAAGGAGTCTTCGTTCGTGGTCCGGCGGCCCGGGTGGGTGGCGCCATGGGCCGCCAGCGACATGGGCCGCAATTATAGCTTCCATCAGCTTGTATACTTTGTATACTCCTGACGTGCCGACTACCGCCCTCCACCCTGCGCTCGCCCGTGCCAATGCGGCGCTGGAGCGAGGGCGGGGCGCCGAGGCCTCGCCTCACCTGGTTCCCTTGCTCCGTTCAGGTTCGCTCAATCGTGAAGACGAGCTGAGGGTTCGCACCAGCTTGGCCGAGGCCTGGCTGCTTCAGGACGATCTCGCTCAAGCATTGACTGCGTTGGGCCGGCCTCCGGACACGCTGCAGGAGCACCTGAGCGACGCCCAACTTTCGGCGCTCTGGCGCCTGCACGGTCGCATCGCGCACGCCAGGGGCGAGCAGTCACGCGCCATCGCCCTCCATTCCCGCGCCCTGAAGCACGCGGAGCTTGCACACGATTCTCGTGGCATTGGTCTGGCGCATTACGAACTGGCGCTCTGCTACAAGCAGGTCGGCGACTCAGGCATCGTTCGCGATCACCTCACCGAAGCCGCATCGGCGCTGCATGCCGCCGGCGATCGGCGTCATCTCGCGCTCGTGCACTCGCTGTCCGCGGTGCTGCTCGCGCAGGCGGGCCGAGTAGACGAGGCCACGGCAGGACTCCGTCAGGGTGAGCGTCTGGCCATGGCGATTCCCGCAGACGACGTGCTCGCCGGGATCGTTCACAACCAGGCGAACGTCGCGCTGATGCGTCACCGGCACGACCAGGCGCTCACGCTCGCGGAACGCAGCGTCGCGTTGCACGAGTCGCTTGGGTCGGGTCATGGACTCGCCGTCGCGCTGGCAACGCTCGGCCAGATTTATGTGCAGCTTGGCGATCTCGAGCGAGCGGAACAGATTCTCACGCGCACGCTCGAAGTCCGCAGTCCGATTCAGTTCCATGAGACGACCGGGGCGGTGTTCGACACCCTGGCGCAGATTCATCTGATGCGCGGCTCGTACGAGCGCGCCGGCGACTATCTACGCCAGGCCAGCGATGCCTACGGCGCGTATGGCACGCAGACGATGCGCTGGTACGAGTGGTCGATCAAAGTCCTGGGTGTGAAGCTTGCGATCAGGCGACGGGCCTATGATGAAGCCGTCGCCATGGCCGATGCCTTGGCGCAGGCACCAGGCGTGCCGCCTGCCGATGCCATTCAGGCCGACCTTGCCGCATGCGAAGCGATGGTGGCGGCCGGGCGTATCGACGATGCGCAGAAACGCCTCGAGGCGTGCGAGTCGCGGCTCGATCCCAAAACCACACCGGCCAACTGGGGCGAATTCTTGCGCGTTCGCGGGCTCATTCGCGAGCAAGCCGGACGTCCACAGCTCGCCCATCATGATTTCGCGCAAAGCGCCAACATCTTCGAGCTGCTTGGCGAGCGATATCAGGCGGCGCTCAGTCATCTGGCACTTGGTCGAATCGCTGCCGCGGCCGGATCGCGTCCCGGGGCGGAGCGGAACCTCGACTCGGCCACAACGGTCTTCAAGATGCTCGGGGCGGAGCGAGATCTCGATGAGGCCTCGACCGCGCGCGCGTTGCTCGCCCGCACCTCGTCAACAGCGCACCCGATGTTTGCGCCGGACGCCGAAGAAGGCATTGTCAGACGGCTGGTCGATGCGGCGATTTTTCCGGAGCTGTTGTCGCGCGAGACCGCGACGGCCATCATCGAGGCGACCGAAGCCGACGCGGTTGTGATCTTCGTCGAATCCGCGACCGACCTCCGCATCGTTGCAAACGCCGGATGCGATGCGACGGTCGCAGGCACGCTGGCCCGAGCCGCACATCAAGGAAGCCGGGAATACGGTCGTGGCGTTCTGCTCGTTGAACCGCTCGGCAAGGAGCACGATGGTCCACGCCGCTGCATCGTGGCCGTGCCGCAGCCATTGAATGATTCGGCGATGCGGCGCTTTCGCATGTTCGCGCACATCGCTCGCCAGGGGTTCGAGCTGTGCGGCTTACGCGATCGCCCTGGTCAGGCAGTCGAGACGAGCAACGAGCGTCCGCTCGAGCCGCTTCTGCCGGGATTCATCTGCGCGAGCGCCGCGATGAATCGCTTGAGCGATCAGATTCAACGACTGCAGGGGCACAACCTGACGGTGCTCATCACCGGAGAGAGCGGCACCGGCAAGGATCTCGTCGCGCGGGCGATTCATGCCGGCTCGCCGCGTCGAGCGTCGATGTTCCTGCCGTTCAACTGCACCACCACGACGCGCGAACTCGCCGACAGTCAGTTATTCGGCCATCGCCGCGGCAGCTTCACGGGCGCGGTGAGCGATCAGCAGGGGCTCATTCGATCGGCGGCCGGCGGCACGCTGCTGCTCGATGAAATCGGTGACCTGCCGCTCGACATCCAACCCAAGCTGCTGCGGTTTCTCGAGCAGGGCGAGATCATGCCGGTCGGCGAGACGCGTCCGCAGGCCGTCGATGTCCGCGTGCTCGCAGCCACCAATGCCGACCTCGAACAGAGCGTGACCGAGGGGAGGTTCAGAGAGGACTTGTACTATCGCCTCAGCGTGATCAGGGTGCACGTGCCACCCCTTCGAGAGCGGCGCGAGGAGATTCCTCACTTGAGTACGTATTTCCTGCGCGACGCGTGCGAGCGGCTCGGCAAGTCGGACGTCCACCTCAGTTCTCCCACGCTCGATCTGTTTGCGCGCTACTGGTGGCCGGGCAACGTGCGGCAGCTTCGGAATGAGATCCAGAGGGCGGTGGCGATGAGCCCCTCCGGCGGTTCGATTGAGCCTGACCAACTCTCCGCCGATCTGACGGCGCCGACGCCGAGTTCCTCACGCGAGGGCGCTCCAGCTGGAGCGTCGAACCGGGCCATGCAGCCGGGCAATCTCGCCGCCGCCGTCGAGGACATCGAACGCAGCATGATCTCGGTGACCCTCGAGCGCACCCGCGGCAATATCTCAGAGACGGCCCGGGTCCTCGGTCTCACGCGACGGGGTCTCTATCTGAAGATGCGACGCCTCGGACTCGACGCAGTCGCAGCGGATATCTAGTAACCAGGTATACAGCTGTCTTGGATACCAGGTAACCAATTTGCACAGAATTGACCTTCCAAGACTTCAGCGTTACTGCCTGATTATCAACGGTTTACACGGACAACGCGTGTAGACCATCATCGCTCGTGCAGCGGCCTGCGCATTGATAGTCACTCTGGCATCTCCACTCCACGAACTCAGGGGGCCATCGTGATTAACACGGCTATTGCGCGTCAAACCTCATCTGAAGCCCGGCACTCCCGGATCGGCCAGCGCCGCAAGGTCAGTGTTCCTGCCCGGCTGACGTGGCGGGACGCGAGTGGGACGCTGCGCTTCGTGTCCGTCGTGATGCGGGACGTCAGCGACGTGGACGCGTTCGTGGAATGCCAGGTGCCGGCCTCGATCCCCTTGTATCGCCTGGTGCATTTCCAGGTCGAACGCCCGGCGCGCGATGGACAGGAACTGCCGGCGGCGCTTCGAGAAGGCAAGGTCCTCTCGGCGGTCTATCGGGTGGGGCCCTACAAGACGTCAACCGGAACGCCCAGTGGCTACGCGCTGCGCCTGCTTGTGGAGAAAACGCACGTTGCCGGCCGCCGCGAGCGGCATCAGCTGGCAGTGGCGAATTAGCGTCTACTGACCGGCGCGCTTGCGCCAATAGCGCGCCAACCCGAACCACAGATACTTGAAACCGGACGCGACGATATACGAATCCACCTGAGCGTCGGACATATGTCGTCGCAGTTCCCGCCGTAGCCAGCCCGCGAACCTTTCGCTTTTCTCTTCATCGCTGCCAGGACCCATGAGTGAGTCTCGCACCACGTCGGCGGCCACCGTGAGGTTGTCCATCAGCTCAGCCAGGTGCGGCCGGACGCGAGTCACCGGTCCGAAGTGCGTGAGGAAAAGCGTGGAGGGCGACCAGGCAAGAATGCGATCGACGCTGACACGCCACGCCTCCATATCGATATCTGGCGGCGGCGTCGGCGGCAGCACGTAGCCGCCCAGCGCGCACACCCCTGCGACGTCACCAACGAACGCCAGGCCAGATGAGGGATCGAAATACGAGACGTGGTGCGACGCGTGCCCGGGCGTATAGGCCACCTCGAGCGTCCGCCCGCCTGCCTCGATCGATTCACCGCCCGACAACGACACGAGGTTGGCGTCTGGCACGGCGGCGAACTCGCCCCACAGTCGATCCATGTCCTCGCCGTACACACGCGTCGCGCTCTCGAGCAGACGCGACGGAGCGATCATGTGCTTCGCGCCGCGCTCGTGGACCAGCACGGTGATGTGTGGATGGTCGCGCACGATCGTGCCGGAGGCTCCCGCATGGTCGAGATGAATGTGCGTCAGCAGAATGTGCCGCACGTCATCCCAGCGAATGCCCTGCGCCTGCAATCCTGACTCGAGAGTACTCAGGCAACTGGTGGGACCGGGATCGACAATCGCAACGCCGCCTGGACCTTGGACCACCGCGGCGGCGATGACATCGGAACGGCCCAGAAAATCGAGGTCGATCCACGACAGACCATGGCTCAATGTGTTCACGCGATCCGAGGATTATACTGGTCGGTCAAGATTCATGGGCCAAGCCGATCCAGTGCACGTGCTGACGACGGTCGCGCGCCTCGTCGCCGAGGCTGGCAGTCTGCGCGACATCGTGCCGCGTCTGGCTGTCACGCTGCGCACCTCGATACCGTTCGAACGCCTGCACATCCTGCGCCTCGACCGGGCCGAGTCGTTCGTGCTCTATGTGGCGCGTGACACCGGCGCGCTCGAGATCCGTGAGCACCGCGTCGGCGATCCGCCGACGTCGGTAGACACGATGGACGCGGAAGCGCGCTCGCGTATTCTGTGCACAGTGCGCCAGGGCACGCGTGTACACGGCGCGGCATGGTTGACCTCGAGCATCGAGGAGGCCTTCGATGCCTCTCATCAGGCGCTGATGGACAGCGTCGTCGATGTCCTGGGACTGGCCTTCGAGCACACGGCGATCATCGAACGGGAGACGCTGCGCCGGGAGCGTATCGACAGCCTGCGGGGCCTTCTCCACACGATGGCCGGCGCGCTCGATATCCGTCACGTGTTCAGCGAGATCTCGGACGTCGTCCGCGGCGGCCTGCCTCACGACGCGCTGGTCATCACCGCCTGGGGCAAGGATGGCGCGTCTTTCCGGCTGTACGCCGTCGCCGGACTCGAAGCTGATGCGGAGCTCCTCGAGCCGCAGGCGCTCACCGGCGACGACCGGGCGGCGCTCAATCGCGACGCCTACGTGATTCACGACGCCGACTCGGAGGTGGCGCCCGACACCATTCGCGGCCGGATCTTCAAGCGCTTCGGTGTGCGATCGGCGCTGCGCGTGCCGATGCCCCTTGGCACCGAGGTATTCGGCTCGCTGTTCTTCCTGTCGCGTCTCACCGACTCGTTCAGCGAAGACGACGTGGATTTTGCACGCCGCGTCGCCGATCACCTGGCCCTGGCGCTGTCGCATGAGCGGCTGGCGGAGGCGGCGCGCAGCCAGGCGGAGTCGCGTGAAATGGCCGCTCGCCTCGAAGCGCAAGTCGCCACGCTCACACGCGAGCTCGAAGCGCGCAGCGGGCAGCGGCGCGTGGTCGGACAGTCGAAACAGTGGAAGGACGTGCTGGCGCACGCGGCGCGCGTGGCGCATACCGAGACCACCGTACTCCTCACCGGCGAGTCGGGCACTGGCAAGGAAGTCGTGGCGCGATTCGTTCATCACGCGTCACGGCGAAGCCTCGGGCCGTTCGTAGCCATCAACTGTGCCGCGCTGCCGGATCAACTGCTCGAATCCGAGCTGTTCGGCCATGAGCGGGGCGCGTTCACCGGCGCCGTATCCACCAAGCCAGGACGGATTGAGCAGGCCGCCGGCGGCGTGCTGTTTCTGGACGAAGTCGGCGAGATGGCGCCGACCGTGCAAGCCAAGCTGCTCCGCGTGCTCGAAGAGCGTGAATTCATGCGCCTCGGCAGCACGCGCGTCATACATGCCGACATCCGCGTCATCGCCGCAACCAACCGCGACCTCCATGCCGCGATGCAGCGCGGCGAGTTTCGCGAGGATCTGTACTACCGCCTCGGCGTGTTCGAGATCTCGCTGCCGCCGCTGCGCGAGCGGCTCGACGACGTGCTGGAGTTGGCTGACGCCTTTCTTGCCGAGATCGGCGAAACCGTTGGCCGGCCCGCAGCCGGCATCTCGCGTGAAGCGCGCGAACACCTGCTGGCCTATGCGTGGCCGGGCAACGTCCGAGAGTTGCGTAATGCGATCGAGCGCGCCGTGATCCTCGCCGATGGCGGCTTCATTCGCAGCGAGCATCTGCCGGTCACCGCGCCCAGGCCCGGTCTGGTGAAGTCTGACGATGCGCCGGGCCCGCTGCCGGCGGGCGGCGTCAACCTCGAGGACATCGAGCGTTCACTCGTCGTTCGCGCCCTCACACAAGCGCGCCACAACAAGACTCGGGCCGCCAAGCTACAGGGCCTGACCCGCGCACAGCTGTACTCGCGAATCGAGAAGTACGGGCTGGCAGAATCCGAACCCTCCTGAACACGTGTTTTCCCAGCGCACCCGTCACATCGTCGTCGCCGTGGCCGGACTGGTCACGTTCACGATCCTCGCCGGCGTCACCTATCAGAGTGTGGCCACCGCGCTCGAGCGTCGGCAGTTCCCGTACCCCGGACGATTGATCGAGGTCGGCGATCATCAACTGCACCTGCACTGCACCGGTAAGGGCACGCCGACGGTCGTCCTCGAGGCGGCCGCGGCCGGCATTTCGGTCGGCTGGGCGTGGGTGCAGGACGACCTCGCACATCTCACGCGCGTGTGCAGCTACGACCGTGCCGGGCTCGGATGGAGCGAGGCTGGGACTGGCGGGTATCGTGCGGCGCGTGTGCCCGATGAGCTCCACACCATGCTGGCGCGAGCCGGTGAACGGGGGCCATTCCTCATTGCTGGCCACGAGCTTGGCGCCTCGTACGCGCGCATGTTTGCGAGCCGCTTCCGGAGTGACACTGCAGCGCTGGTGCTCATCGACGATCCATCGGCGTCAGCCGAGTCCGCGGCGCATAGTGCACGGCTGGTGCGAGCGTGGCCCTGGCTGGCCCGCATTGGGCTGCTGCGCGCGACGCGTGCTCTGTCGCGCCATGCGTCCGGCTTCCCTGCTGAATCAGGTGGCGCGACGCGCGCGTTCCTGAACCGTCCGGATCATCTGACGCGCGGAGCGCTGGAAGTTGCGAGATTGAACGAGACGGCGCGAGCGGCGTCCGCGGAGCGGGTTGATCCGTCCCTGCCGGTGACGGAAGTCACTGTAAACCGCGAATCGCCGCCGGCGCTGCTGGACTCCGCCGATCGCGCGCGCGAGGTCACGCGCGCGATCGAGGACGCCATCACCCGCGTCAGACGCTAGGTCTTGACGCGCACCGTGAGCGGCGCAGTCAGCCGCGTCGTCACGTCTGCGCCAGGGCCGCGGCGCACTTCGTCGCCGCGCGTGGCGAGAACCGCGCCAGTGCCGGCGCCGCCACCAATCGCAGCGCCCTTGGCTGCGCCGCTGCCGCCGCCGAGGAGCGCGCCGATGGCCGCTCCGGCGCCCGCGCCAATCGCGATCTTCTTGGCGTCCTCTTTCTTCGTCGGCTGCGCCTCGTGCGCGATGGTTGCCGTCGCGATGTCGTAACGCTCCGAGTCATGCCGCAAGCTGTTGAAGCGATACGCGACACGCGCGCGGCCCTTCACACGGCCGGAGCGTGCGACGTCGGTCACGGTTCCCACGAGCTCGGTGCCAGCCGGCAGCACGGTCTCGCCGTTCACCACGACGGCCTGTCTCAGCGAGGCGCGGACAGCATCCTCCACCTTGCTGGTGTCAGACGCGACCGAGGACTTGAGGTCCAGCCGCAGTGTGGTTCCCGCCGGGATCGTGACTTCCTTGTAGACAGGAACCGCAGGAGCCGAAGCTTTCGTATCTTCTGCCGCTCCAGATTCCGATTTCGCGTCACCAGCCGGGGTGGCGGGTTCAGTTCCCGATCCGCCACACGCGGCGCAGAGACAAGCCAGGGCAGCCGCGCTCAACCACTTTCGCATTTAGTCCTCCTCAGGTTATGTCGGTCCTGGGGCGAAATCCGTTACTCAGCCGTGTATATAAAGCCCCAAAACCGGTAGATATGCCAAATCGTTGCCGGCTGAGCCAGCCTGGGCCGTTGGTCCCACATTCCATCACTCTCGCGATTCTTCTGTTAACGTGGAGAGATGACCCGAGTGTTGAGATTACTGGCCTTTTTCTTCATCGCTGCAACCCCAGCCGCAGCGCAGAGGCTTCCGGGAACGGTCGTCCCCGACCACTACACACTCTGGTTCGAGCCCGACCTGGCCAAAGAGACCTTTCGCGGCCGTGAGTCAATCCGCGTCACGCTGACCGAGCCCACAACGAGCATCACGCTGCACGCGGCCGAGATCACGTTCGGCGAGGTCACCATCACGGCAGGCGGACGCACGCAGACCGCAACGGTCACAACCGACGCAAAGGGCGAGACGGCAAGACTCACCGTTCCGGAGCGTCTGGCTGAAGGTCAGGCGACGATCCAGATCAGTTACACCGGCGTCCTCAACGACCAGCTCCGAGGCTTCTACCTCAGTAAGGCAAACGGACGAAAGTACGCCGTCAGCCAGATGGAAGCCACCGATGCTCGCCGTGCGTTTCCGTCGTTCGACGAGCCGATCTACAAGGCAACCTACGACATCTCGATGACCGTGCCCAGCGGCGACACCGCGATCTCGAACGGCAAGATCACCAGCGATACCCCAGGCCCGCAGCCGGGTACCCACACGCTGACGTTCGCGCGCACGCCGCACATGTCGTCGTATCTGGTCGCGCTCCTCGCCGGCGAGTTCGCGTGCCGTGAGGGTTCGTCGGAAGGCATTCCGATCCGCATCTGCTCGACGCCCGACAAGCGCGAGCTCACCGGCTTCGCGCTCGAGGCTGCCGCTCAGCAGCTCAAGTTCTACAACGACTACTTCGGGATCAAGTACCCGTTCGGCAAGCTGGACATCATCGGCATCCCCGACTTCTCCGCCGGCGCAATGGAGAACATCGGCGCGATCACGTTCCGCGAACGGCTGCTGCTCATCGATCCGGCGACCGCCTCGATCAGCGCGCGCAAGCGCGTCGCCGGCATCATCGCGCACGAGATCGCCCACCAGTGGTTTGGCGACCTGGTGACGATGAAGTGGTGGGATGACATCTGGCTGAATGAAGGCTTCGCGACGTGGATGGCCAACAAGCCGCTGGCGGCCTGGAAGTCCGAGTGGCGCGTCGATCTCGATGATGCGGCAGACACGCAGGGTGCGCTCGGCATCGATGCCCTGAAGTCCACGCGGGCCATTCGCATGAAAGTCGAAACGCCCGAGGAGATCAACGAAGTCTTCGACGGGATTGCCTACGAGAAGACCGCCGCGGTCCTGCGGATGATCGAGCAATACGTGGGGCCTGAGGCGTTCCGGAAGGGCGTGGCGTCGTATCTCAAGAAGTACTCGTATAACAACGCCGCCGGCGAGGACTTCTGGAGCGAGGTCGCGCGTGTGACCGGGAAGCCCGTCGATCGAATCATGCGCAGCTTCGTGGACCAGGTCGGCGCGCCGGTCGTCACCGTCCGCAGTTCGTGCTCGCAGAACACGAACCAGATCGAGCTCAAGGTAGGCCGCTTCATGGGAACGCCCGGGGCGTCACCGACTCCGCAGACGTGGACGCTGCCCGTGGCGTTGAAGCTGGCCAACGGCCAGACGAGATACGAGCTGCTCGATCGCGCTGAGCGGACGATCAAGGTCGAGGGGTGCGGCGTGACGTTCGCCAACGCCGACAGCCGCGGCTATTACTTCACCGACTACACCGCGGACACCGTGGGCAGCTTCGCCAAGAAGCCGGCGAGCCTGAACGCGGCTGAGCGCATCAGCCTGCTCGGCGACGAGTGGTGGATGGTGCGGGCTGGCCGGCACGACATCGACCAGTATCTGGAACTGGCGGCGGCCATGGCCAACGATGAGACGCCGATCATTCTCGACACGGTCACGAGCCGGCTGGAGACGATCGGCGACGACATCGCCGACGCGACCGAGAAGGCACGCTATCAGGCGTGGATCCGCGCGCGCTTTGGTCCGGTGCTGAACGGACTGGGTCTGCCCGGCCCCGTCACCGACAGCGACGATCGCCAGTGGCGGCGCGCGACGCTGATCAAACTCGTTGGTATCGTCGGCAACGATCCGGCGGTGCAGAGCACGGCCCGAGATCTGGCGACGCGGTACATCGCCACTCCGAGCGCAATTCCACCCACGCTCGCGAACACCGTGCTGCAGGTCGGGGCCATCGGCGGCGACGCGACTCTCTATCAGCGGTACCTCGAGCAGTTGCGGACGCCTGGCGTGCAGCCGGAGCAGTACTACCGTTACTTCAACGCGCTCCCCTGGTTCTCGGACCCGTCGCTCGTCAAGCGGACGCTCGAGTTCGCAACCTCGCCCGACGTCAGGTCGCAGGATGCGAGCACGCTGATCGGCTCGCTGCTCGTGCATCCCTGGTCGAGCAATCAGGCCTGGGAGTACACCAAGGAACGCTGGCCCGTACTGCTGAAGACACTGAACATCTTCCAGGCCATCCCCGACATCGTTGGATCGTTTGGCTCGTTCTGCTCGGCGACGCGCGCGGATGATGTGAAGGCGTTTCTCGCGAAGAACTCGGTGCCGGCGGTCACGCGGGCGGCACAGCAGGCGATCGAGCGCATCGACAGCTGCGTGGCGCTCGACATGCGACAGTCGAAGCCGTTCGCGGCCTGGCTGGCTCGGGCGTCTTAAGGAACCAGTTCCGAAACCCGGAACCCATTGAACACAAACTTCCGGAACCATCGGAACCTACGGAACCCAAGGAACCTATACAATGCGCGGCGTGCCAAGACAGTTTCGTCTCACGCCTGCGCGCGACGCGCTGCGGCGCGTCAGCCTCACCACGGTTGTGCTCATCTCCACCCTTGTGTCGGGCGCGGCTCAGTCCACGAGCAGTACCGGCCGAGCGCTCATCGTCCGCGCCGCGGACGCGCTCGGCGGACGCGATCGCATCATGGCGATCAAGACGCTCAGCGTCGAAGGCTACGGTCAGCTCGCCTATCAGAATGGCGGCGGCAACATCACCTCGTCCCTCGATGCGCCGCAGAAGTGGATGGACGTCAACGACTACGTGCGGGTCACTGACCTCGAGCACGGACGCACGCGCGTACGACAGCGCCAAGTAAACGACTTCGTATTCGCTGCCGCGCAGAACATGAAGGGCGTCGTCTCGACGCAGGCGCTCGACGGCGACATCGCGTTCAACCTCAACGCCGCCGGCGCCGCCACACGCGCGCCTGCCGCCGCCGCGCGTGCGCGCCGGATGGAATCGCTCGCGCATCCGGTGGTCTTCGTCCACATGGCGCTGAATCCGAAATCCACGGTGACGAACCCGCGCAAGTCGGCCGGACTCGAGCTGGTGGATGTGACCTCTCCGCTCGGAGATTCGTTGACGCTCGCGGTTCATGCGTCCTCTGGCCTGCCGGCATGGGTCAGCTGGGTGGGGCCGGACGGTAACCTCGGCGACGTCACCTATCGCGCCGCCTTCACTGGCTACCAGCCGGTCAGCGGCGTGCTGATGCCGACCGGTCTCAACACGACAATCGATTTCCGATCGATCGTGCAGAGCAAGCTGTATGTCGATCGTCAGGCGATCGACGCGCCGATTGGCGACCTCGCCGCACCGGTGGCCGTGAGGTCCGCGCCGGCTCCCGTTCCGCCCGCTCCGACCATCGACGCGACGACGATCGCGAAAGGCATCCGGTTCTTGCGCGGCGCCGGCAACTCGGTGCTCTTCGAGTTCGACGATCACTTGACGCTGTTCGAGGTCTACGCCAGCGAGGCGAACGCACAGGCGGTGATCGCCAAGGCGAAGTCGCTCGTGCCGAACAAGCCACTCACCGAAGCCATCGTCTCGCACCATCACTTCGATCACACCGGTGGGCTTCGTGCCGCGGTCGCTGAAGGTCTCACGATCGTGATGCAGCGCGGCAACGAGGCGTTCATTCGCGAAGTGACGTCACGGCCTGCGAAGCTCTTTCCCGATGCGCTCGGCCGAGCGCCGAAGCCGCTCAAGTTCCGCGCTGTGGACGATCATCTGAAGATGTCTGACTCGTCGATGGACATCGACGTCTATCGCGTCGTCGCGAACACGCATATGGCCGACGGCCTGATGGTCTACGTCCCGCGGGAGCGGTTGCTCGTGCAGGGCGACCTCTTCGACATCAATTGGGACGTCTACTGGTGGGGCAGCACCTACATGGACAACGTGAAGTTCAGGAACCTGGAGGTCGCTCGCGACGTGCCGGTTCATGGCCGCATCCTGCCGCTTGCGGAAGTCCAGCAAGCGATCGCCAAGCAGATCGCCAACGCGCAGGCGCTGTGCGCGTCTGTCGAAGCGGCCGGCCTCTCTATGCGCGGTTGTCCGGTGAAGACGACGGTCGATCGCTAGCCTTCTTGCCGCCGTTCTCCTCGAGCCACGTGGCGATCTGCTCGCGTGACCATTCGTGATGGTCGTTGAGGTGCACGATCATCGCCGACAGCAGCAGCCGTTTCTTGCAGCCCTCGATCGGACAGCTACGGATCGTCCCTTCGAGGCAGTCGAAGAAGGACGTCAGGTCCCTGGTTGGACGCTTGCCGTCCATGTCCTTGGCCAGCCGGTACATCCCCTCATAGGCGGCGCCCAACGCACACGAGGCGCGGCTGCCGACGAAGTAGTCGCCGAAGGCCTGGTCGGGCCGTCTCGCGGCGCCGGCACGGATGGCTGACGCCAGTTCCTTGGTTCCGTGATGTTCGTCTGCCATGGAGGTCTACCCAACCAAACTCAATCCACGTGCCACTCGGAGACGCCGCTATTCCTAGCGAATCCCACCATCGGCGCGGCCCTCCTGTTCGTCCATGGGATGCCCGCGTTCGTCGCCGCACACTCGAACCAACCACTCAACTTCCAACCACCAACCACCAACCACTTACCACTAACCACTTACCACCAACCAGCACAGCCACAGGAGTGTCAGGCGTCGTGCGGCACCGTAATGCGATCGAGCCCTCCCTACCCAGCGCCACCGACACGATCATCGCTTTTCCGGAGCCGTTTGCAAGATTGTTGCGCGCGCCGCGATGGGAATGTCTTTTGCCAAGACCTCCGCGAAATCACCATGGCCTTTGCTGGACTTGGCACCGACCTCGCCGTTGACCTCGGCACCGCGAATACCTGCGTATTCGCGCTCGGGAAAGGCGTCGTCGTCAGCGAGCCCTCGTTGATAGCCTTCAACACGTCCACGGGAGCCGTCGAGGCCGTCGGCGAGCACGCGCGAAACATGCTCGGCCGCACGCCCGACCGCCTCCGCGCCATCCGGCCAATCCGCGACGGGGTGATTGCCGATTTCGACGCCGCGGAGAAGATGCTGACCTACTTCCTCCGCAAGGCCAATCAACAGATTGGCGGCTGGGTCCGTCCGCGCGTCGTCTTTGGCGTGCCGTCGCAGATCACGCCGGTCGAACGCCGCGCCGTCAAGGAGAGCGCCTACCGCGCCAAGGTCAGCGAGGTCTTCCTCGTGGACGAGCCGATGGCCGCTGCGTTCGGCGCCGGACTGCCAATCACCGAAGCCGCCGGCAGCATGATCATCGACGTCGGAGGCGGTACCACCGACATCGCCGTCATCTCGCTCTCCGGTGTCGTCATCAGCGCCTCGGTGCGCGTCGCCGGCGACGCCTTCGACGAAGCGATCATCCTGCACTTGAAGAAACGGCACGAGGTGCTCGTTGGCGAGCGCACCGCCGAAGACATCAAGCTGCAGATTGGCTCGGCCACCAAACTGGACAAGCCGCTGACGATGGAAGTGAAGGGACGGCACATCGGGAAGGGCGTGCCGGTGAAGGTGATCGTGAACGACACCGAGATCCGCGAAGCGATTGGCGAACCGCTGAAGACGATCATCAACGCTATCCGCGAGACGCTGGATCAGATTCCGCCGGAGCTGTCCGCCGACATCTTCGATCGCGGCGTGGCGCTCTGCGGCGGCAGCGTGCTGTTGCGCAACCTGGATCGCCGGCTTCGCGAAGAGACGCAGTTGCCAGTGAAGATCGTCGATCAGCCGCTGTCGGCCGTCGTGCTTGGCGCGGGAAAAATGTTGGAAGACCGCAAGCTGCTCAAGAGGCTCGCGGCGTAGACCTCCGCCTGAACATCGATTTAATCCTGCGCTCATTCCCGCGTCGCCTTCCCAGTCGTCCAACCGTACAGGGGGAAGGAGAAGACGCCATGAAACGGCTTTCACTCACGCTCGGGCTGGCGCTGCTCGTCGGCAGCGGCTCCGCGCTGGCCTCGGCACACTCCGATTACACGAAATCGTTCCCGCTGCAGACGCTGAAGACGTTCGCGTTCAAGGATCAGCGGCGCATCTCACGAGACCCACTGGCCAACAACGCCATCTGGGCCAATGACGTGAAGGATGCGATCCGCCGTGACCTGACCGAACACGGCATGATCGAAGCGACCGACGGCCCGCCTGACTTCTTCGTTGCGTTCTACGTCGGCTTGCAGGATCGCTACGACATGTCGTCCATCGACTACGGCATGCCGTTCTTCCATCGAGGCTACCGCTCCGGATGGTGGGGCTGGCCGCGCGGCTATGACGTGTGGGCCGTGCCATACACACAGTCCACAGTCATCGTTGACGTGATCGACGCGCGTACCAATCAACTCGTGTGGCGTGGTCACGATGTGGACACGCTGAACGCCGATCACCCGGACAAGACGCTCTCGAAGGCTGTGGACAATGTGCCGTCGCGCTTCTATCACGACGCGAAGAGCACCAACGGCCATGCGTGAAGCACGACCGGAGGACGACATGCTGTTCACACGAAGTCTTCCTCTGGTCCGGCAGGCGGTGGCCTCAGCGCCATCGCCTGCCGATCGCGTAAGGTCTCCACACACCCGGCGGCGCGTGCTGATCGAGAGCATCGTCGCGGCGATCTGTGCCTATATCGCGAGCGCCACGTTCGAGGCTGCGCTCATTCGTTCCATCGGTCCCACCGAATGGGAGCTGGCGTGGGTGAGCGACGCCGCGCTTGCGACCGCCTTCGGGACCGCCGTATACCTCTGGCGCCACCTGCTCGGAACACGGCGCGAGCTCCAAGAGCGAGAGCGCGCTCAACTCGTCGTGCAGACGCAGCTGTCAATCGCCGCCGACATTCAGCGGCAGCTCCTGCCGCCGGTCCCGCCGAACGAGTTCGGATTCGAGTGGGCCGTCGAGCTGAGGTCCGCGGGAAAGATCGGCGGCGACTTCTACGACTTCGTCCGCTTCAGTCCTTCGGTGCTGGTGGTGTTGGTCGCCGACGTCTCTGGCAAGGGAATTCCGGCAGCGATGGCACTGGGCTCGCTGCGTTCCGCGTTTCGCACCATCGCCCGCCAGAGTGCCGACCCGGCGCGGATCGCCGCGCAATTGTCGGCGGGTCTTTTCGACGAGTGGCACGGCTCGCTCTACGTCACCTGCCTCGTGTCCACGTTCGACCTTGGCCAGCGCACCCTCACATCCACGAATGCCGGCCATCCGGCGGCGATTGTGAAGGGACGCGGCGGCCTGAAGTTCCTGCGTCGAGGCGGACCGCCGGCTGGTCTCTTCCCGGACGCTTCATATGAGCGCGAGTCGATTCGGCTGCACACCGGCGACGTCTGCCTCATCGTCACCGACGGCGTTACCGAAGCCCTTGACGATGACTCACTCGAGCGCCATCTCGATCGGCTCCCGATGCGCCTGTATACCGGCAGCGCCACCCGGCTGTGTCACGCGGTGATGACCCGCGCGCTCGCCGGCCATGGCCCGACTGATGCGCAAGATTGGGATGACGACCGTACGGTCGTGGTGGCAACGATCGGTGCGCCAGAATCGCGCGGCCCGTTCAACGGAAGATCCGCGCAAGCCGTACTGACGCACGCAGGTTCGCCGTAACACGTCGGTAACGTGTTCGAAGCTAGACTCCCCTGGGTTCTCTTACGGGAGTCTTCAGATGAAAACAAGGACAACGGCTTTCATCACCGCTCTTGTGGCGGTCGTTTCAGCCGGATCGCTACTGGCTCACCATTCGCTCGCCAATTTCGACACCACGCAGGCCGTCCGCGTGAAGGGAACGATCGTCAAGTTTCATCTGATCAATCCTCACAGCTTTGTCTTCCTGGATCAGCAGAATGCTGATGGAACGATGCGCAGGTGGGCCATCGAAGGTCCATCGCTTCTTCAACTGAATCGAAGGGGTCTTGCCAAGGACTTTCTGAAAGTTGGCGACATCGTCGAAGTGTGCGGGTACCTGCCCAAAGAAACCATCATCTGGCAGATTGCCAGCACGGATCCCACTGTCCCGAGCACGGCGGGCCGTTTGATCAACGCTGAACTGCTCGTGATGCCCGATGGACACGAGGAGAGCTGGGGTGGTTACGGCATAAACAAATGCTATCCGGCCGGATCCAACGACCAGCGCACGAAATGACCCCGCACGCCGTCAGTTATCGCTGAAGAGTGCGGTAGCGGGCTGACGCGCAGATCTATTCGCCTCGCAGTGCATGGACTGGTTCAATCACCATCGCGCGGCGTGCGGGAAGATAGCTGGCCAGAACCGAGACGACGAGCAGCAGCGCCGAAACAACCGCATACGTCAATGGGTCAACGGCGGTGACGCCGAACAACAATGACGACATGAGTTGTGTCAGTCCGGCAGCGGCGGCGAGCCCCAGAGCGACTCCGGCGCCGGCCAGCAGCAATCCTTGACGTACGAACACCCGCAACAATCCGGCGCTCTGCGCACCCAGCGCGATGCGGATGCCGATCTCGCGAGTCCGCTGCGAGACCACATAGGCGATCACGCCGTAGATTCCCACGATGCCGATCAGGAGTGCCATGCCGCCAGCGATCGCCAGAATGACCAGCGTGAACGACGTCTGCGCCATCGATCGGTCGTACAAGGTTTCGAGCGTGTTGACGAAGAATAACGGCTGCCTTCCGTTGACGGACCAGATGGTTTGCTGCACCTCCTTCAGCAGACCCTCCGTTCCAGCCCGATCCGAGCGGATCGCGAACACCCCGACGCGGGTGACTCGATCCATCAGCGCCGGCAGGTACGCGAACTCCGGCGCCTTCACGTGCATCCCGTAGTCATAGACGTTTTCGACGACGCCGACAACTTCGCGCCACGCAGCGGTAGGGCGCTCACGAACCCGTTTGCCCAGAGCGGCGCGCGGGTCGTTCCACCACTCCCGTGCCAGATTCTCCGAAACGATGGCTACGTGCCGTTGTTCATACACCTCGGTCCAGGTGAAATCCCTTCCCACGATGAGGCGCGTTCCTATCGTTCTGAAGAATCCCGGGGCAATAAACCGATGTTCGGGGCCGCGAGGTACCTGGCCCGCCTGGAGGGGCTTGTCCTCGGCATAGAGAAACTGCATGTTTCGGAAGCCCAATATCGATTCCAGGGGAGCCTGGCTGGCAAACCCGACCGAGGTGACACCGGGAAGCGCGGCGAGTTTGTCGCGCATCTCCTCCCACATCCGCATCACGCGCGCGGACTCTTTGGCGATGGCGACCGGGATCGAGGAGTGCACGTATTGGATGGTTGCGGGGTCTGTGAATCCGGGCCGCACGCTGCGCAACTGCTGAAACGTGCGAATCATCAAGCCGGACCCGACAAGCAACACCAGCGCGAGCGCCACCTGCACTGCGACCAGCGTGTTGCGCGCACGATGGTGTTCCCGGCTCGGGCCGATGGTCCGACTGGCGCCGCCAAGCGTGGCTCCGACACGCGCGCGTGCGTATTTGAAGACCGGTATCAGGCCGAAGAGCGCGCCCGAGAGCAGCGATAGACCGAGAGCGAACGCCAGCACCGATGGATCGACTCGGATTTCGTTCAGCCGCGGCAGCGTGTCCGGACCGTTGGCGACCAGTATTCGCAACGCCGCGTACGCCAGCCCCACACCCAGGGCACCGCCGAGCACGCCGAGCGTCATGCATTCGACGAGCATCTCTTGCGTGATTCGCCTCCAGCCGGCGCCCAACGCGGCTCGAATCGCGAGCTCCTGCCGGCGGGCTTCCGAGCGCACGAGGAACAAGTTCGCGACGTTCGCGCAGGCGATCAGGAGCACGAGGCCCAGCGTACCCATCACGACCCAGAGCGCCGTTCCGACGTCTCCCACGACGTCCTGCTTCAGCGGCTGGATCCTGGGTCCGTAGCGAGCGTTCCGGAAGGCCGCGCTATCGAATCCTGGCGGCGGGGGCCAGGAGCGCATCCAGATTTCCAACATGCGACCCAGATCGGCGTTGGCCTGCGTGATCGTGACGCCGGACTTGAGCCGCGCAATCCCCTGGTAGGCGAATGTTCCCAGGTTGACGGTGTTGCGGTCGAAGCGCGCAGGAAGAATCAGTTCGGGATCGCGCTGAAACCGGAATGCTTCCGGCATGACACCGATGACCGTGCGGGGCGAGGCATTGATCGTCATCGCCCGTCCGAGAATGGACCTGTCGCCGCCGAACTGGCGTTGCCAATAGCCGTAGGTGAGGATCACCGTTTCCGGTGAGCCAGGCGTATCGTCGGCAGCAGAAAACCAGCGGCCCAGCAACGGCTTCACGTCCAGGGCGTCCAGGACTCCGTGCGTGACGAACAGCGCTCGAACCAACTCAGGCTCGGCGACTCCGGTCACGCCTGCGCCTCCTGAGTTCCACAAGCCGAATTGCTGAAAGGTGCGATTCTCTTCACGATAGGTGAAGTACATGGACGGCGAACTGCTGCTGATTCCGCGTGGTGCCGCCGGCGCGGTGTGCCAGATGCCCACCAGCGCCTCTGCATCCGGATACGCGAGCGGCCGCAACAGGATGCTGTCGATCACACCGAAGATGGCGGTGTTCGCACCGATCCCCAGGGCGAGCGTGAGGAGAACGGCGGCCGTAAACGCGGGAGTCCTTCGCAGACGACGTACGGCATGTCGCATATCGCGCAGGAGCGTTTCCATGAAGGGGAGTCTTCGCTGATCGCGATAGATTTCCTTGGTGGCCTCCACGTTCCCAAACTTTAGGAGAGCCTGCCGTCGGGCTTCGATGGCCGTCATCCCCGCCCGAAGGTTGTCTGCCGTTTGCCTGGCAATGTGATCGTCGATTTCGGTCCGCAAGATTTCCTCGTCGCGCGCGGACGTGGTCCATGAGGTCAGCCGCCGGAAGAACCGTCTGAGGGCTTTCATTTCAGGTCCTCAACTTTCGCGGCAAAAAATCGTTCGATGATCGCTGCGGTCTGTTCCCAGCTCCGGGCTTCGGCCTGCAATTGCTTGCGCCCCTGCCGTGTGAGGTTATAGAAGCGTGCTTTGCGGTTATTTTCGGACGCTCCCCATTCGGAGGTAATAGAACCTTCCTGCTCTAGCTTGAGCAGCACAGGGTAGAGAGTCCCCTGATTGACCGTCAGCAGGTCCCCGCTGATTTGCTCGATGCGCCGGGCGATTCCGTATCCATGGAGGGGGCCAAGAACATCGAGGGTCTTCAGCACCATCAGCGCCAGCGTGCCCTGCCGAACGTCCGTTTCTTTCATAGAACCTCTATTTGGGTTTCCAACAGGAAGGATCACATGCTTCATTTGGGAAAGCAACAGGGCAGTTCATCGGGGCCTCGGATGATCACCGATCAATCCTGAGTAGGAATTGCTCGCCGCGCGACGTGAGCCCGAGAGCGCTACATCGGATGATCGCCGCCCGAAGTCGCCCGGTAGTGGGTCAGTTTGAGATTCCGGCGGTCAGGCCATCAGAGTGAAGGACTGGCCCACACCCCCGCGACCCCAGCCAGAGCGGTAACGTGAGCAGCACCAGAACAATGATGGTGTGAACAATGACCCGACGTGGCTTTAACCGCATACGCGTGCTCCCTGCTAGTCAAGCAACCCGACGATTTCATCGATGCTCCAGACGTGATCGGCGATCCCGGCTTCCACGAGCCGAGTGGCCCCGATTTTCAAACTGACCACTACCAGTCGCCCGAGTTAGCCCACGACAGGTAGAGTTTTAGGTAGAGTCAGCGGCGCCAAGCGTGAGCCTGCGGACAGATCAGTAAATTCGTTAGACAAAAGTGCCGGGGTCGCTCCCGATGACCGAGCCGCGAAGCGGCGAAGGTCCAGTGACCGTGCCCAGCCACCGGCGCGACGACTCGCGAAGCGAGTCGGAGTGCCGGGGGTGGGGATCGAACCCACACGCTCCTTTCGGAGCCCAGGATTTTAAGTCCTGTGCGTCTGCCAGCTTCGCCACCCCGGCGTCGGTGATTTCCTTCGGATTCTACGCGGGCCTGAAGTTTGCCGCCGACCCAAAATCCTGTCCGAAAGGGTCGTGCGAGATTAAGCAGGAACGTAGGTCAACCTGATCACATCCTCGTCAATCCGGTCATTAGTCATAAGGCGGAGCGGCGGCCGGGGTCCGGCGAAATATGGTTTGCCGTGACCTAGCACGACGGGGTGCAGGTAGATTCGATACTCATCGATCAGGCCAAGCTCGGTGAGGCTTTGCGCCAAGCCCGGGCCAGCAACTTCGATCTCGCCTTCGCGCTCGGCCTTCAGCTCGCGGATCGCCGCCTCAAGATCATCCTCAACAAGCCTGGCGTTGGGGCCGACCGACTTCAACGAGCGCGAGACGACCCATTTCGGCTGTTTCCGCCACGCCGCCGCGAAGGCGTGTTCCTCTGCACCCCATTCGGGATGATCGTCGTCCCAGTAACGCATGACCTCATACATTTGGCGACCGTAGAGACTGCCCGCCTGCCCCTGAGCCTCCTCGATGAAGTGGCGGAAGAGCGTGGGGCTTGGCGCAAACGCCATATGGTCGACGTAGCCGTCCAGGGACTGGTTCATTCCGAACACGAACTTAGCCATACCACTTTCCCTCCTCACGCGAGACCCGAGACCAGAGACCAAAGCCGACGAGGCCTCAGTGTCAGTGGATGGGACGTGAGCCGGTGCCGTTCGAATCGAGTTTCGAGACAAGCTCCGACGGGGAGAACGGCTTGGGCACGAACTCGAACGCGTGCGCACCGAGGTCACGCGTGGACAGCTCGTCGTCGATATAGCCTGAGCACACAACGACGCGTCCGTCGGGGCGGACGCGCAGATACTCGTCGATCAGCTGACGCGTGCTCCCGCCGGGCATGATGCCGTCGGTCACGAGAATCGCGAACTCGGCGCCGCGCTCTCGCACGACGACTCGTCCCGATGCGACGTCACTCACTTCGACGACGCGATGACCAGCCTGCCTGAGCGCCCGCGCGAGCGTCGTGCGGATGTCGCGATCGTCTTCAGCCAGCAGCACCGGTTGACCGACAGAAGACTGTGACGCGAGCGCGCCGGAGGCCGGTCGCATCTCCATCTCCGTGACGGCAATCGCAGGCGGGAAGAAGAGCCTCACCGATGTGCCGTCGCCAGGTGCGCTGCGAATGTCGATCGCGCCGTGCGCTTTGTGGACGACACCGTACACGGTGGACAAGCCGAGACCAGTACCGCGCGTGCCCTTCGTGGTGAAGAACGGCTCGAACACACGGCTCCTCGTCTCCTCGTCCATGCCGGTGCCCGTGTCCGTCACATCGATCTCAATGGCCCCGTGCTCGAAGCCAGTCACGCTCGGCGGCAGCTCTGAACACGGGCTGAACCTGGCGATGAGCGCGAGCGTGCCGCCAGTCGGCATGGCATCGCGCGCATTCATGACCAGGTTGAGGAGCACCTGATTCAAGTGCCCTTTGTCCATGAAGATGCTGAGTCCCGGGTCGGTGCGCGCCACGATCGACACGTCGTCGGGCATCAGCCGCCGATACGAATGGACCAGCGACGGCAGGAACTCGTCGAGATCGATGCGGGTCGGCATCGCCATCTCCGGCCGGCTGAACGTCAGCAGCTGACGAGTCAATCCGCGACTCCGTTCGGCAGCATCGTGAATGTGATCGATGCCCTCCCGCAGCTGCTTCATGTCGGTCTCATCGCGCAACAGCTCGGTCCAGCCGAGCACGACTTGCAGCGTGTTGTTGAAGTCGTGCGCCACGCCGCCAGCCAATCGTCCAACAGCGTCGAGCTTCTGCGCCTGCTGCAGCGTCGCTTGCGTCCGCAGCAGCTCGTCCCGCGTCTGCGCCCGGAGGGCCTGCTCCGACTGCACGCGCTCGAGCGCCAGCGACCACTCAGAGACAGAGTTCTCGAGCCGGCTGACCACGAACTGCACGATGACCGTCAGCACACCAGCTACGCAGACGACGTCGAGCGCCGTCAACCACTGGCTGAATCCCGCACTCGGCTCGGGACGGCCGATCGCAGCCAGCGTCGCGCCAGTGATCGCGAGGCCCGCGACCATGCCAACGCGCCCGAAGAACAGCGCCGCGAGAAGCACGTCCAGTCCAATGAGGAGAACAGGAGCCGGCGCGAGACCGCGGAGGACCACCGCACAGACCGCCGCCGTAAACCCTGCACCAATCAGCGTGACCGCTCGCGCGGCAAATGGCAGTCGCGGCGTCAATCGGAGCGCCACGATCGCGAAATAGCCGATCAGCATGGCGGTGAACGCGGGGTGATGGATGTCTATGAAATCGTTCGTCCGTGCGCGAATGATGACGCCGATCGCGATGACACCGCCAAAGACAGCAGACCAATGGGTCAGCGTGAGAAGCAGTTCTTCACGCCACGATCGCGCATGCGCACTCGTTCGCGAGTCCATGATCGCATCGTGGCGTAGGCGTCACGGCAAGGTCAAGGTGGCGAAAAGCACTATGTCTTCGCCACCTCTGCTGTGGAGGCGATTACATCGCGTCTTCGAAGAGACCTGCGAGCGTCTCGGCGTTCGCCGCACGCGGTGCGAGCGTGGTCAGACGCTCCTGCGCGAGTGTCCCTTTCACCAGCGTGGGAATGTCCTCGCTCGTGTAGCCGACCGCTCGCAGATTCTCTGGCGCGCGCAAACGTTGCATGAACCACGTGATGCGGTCGGCGAGGATGTGTCCGGCGTCCTCTTTCTTGCAGCGCGACACATCGACGCCCAGCGCTTCGGCCGCCATGAGGTGACGCTCGGGACTGGCCGACGCCGTGTAGCGGAACACCGCAGGCGCGTTGAGAATCACCGAGAAGCCGTGCGGCACGAGCGGATGATCGTCGGGATATCCGGGCGCGCGGTAGCTCCGCACACCGCCGGCGACCGGATACGCCATTGCGTGCGGCAAATGCACACCCGCGCTGCCGAAGCCGATCCCGGCAAATGATGCTGCCAGCATCATCTGCCCGCGCGCTTCATCGTCAGCGGGATCTTCGAACGCACGCACCAGGTGCGTGGCCACCATGCGGAGCGCCTGCAGCGACCATACATCGCTGATCGGATTCGTCCCTTGGTAGGTGGGGCGCTGCGACGGCCTCGCTGGCCTGGGACGCGCGGTAAACGGAATCACCGTGTACGACTCGACGGCGTGACAGAGCACGTCGAGCCCCGCCGAGGCCGTAACGGCTGGCGGCAGCGTTCGCGTATGTTCCGGATCGAGGTAGCCAAGCGTCGGCTTCAACAGTCGGCTCGAGATGCCGGTCTTCACATGCATCTGCTCGAGGTCGAAGACCGCAACGCCAGTCGTCTCGCTGCCAGTCCCGGCCGTCGTCGGGATGGCAAAGAGCGGCCGCAACGGACCAGGAACCGCAAGCCCCTTGCCAATGGGCGGATTCACGTAGTCAAGGAACTCGGCCGGCGGATGTGTCGAGTAGAGATTCGCCACCTTCGCGGTATCGATCGCCGATCCGCCGCCGACCGCGACGAACGCATCGCACGACTCGCGTTGCGCAACGTCGATGGCGTCGCGCATCGAGCGGTCCGTGGGCTCGACCCGCGCGTAGTCGTACAGGACGATGTGGATTTTGTGGCGCTCGAGCGAATCGAGCACGGCCGCGACGGGTGGAAGTGCCGCCACAACGCGATCGGTGACCACCATCACCCGGTGGTGGCCACGCTCCGCCAGGTCGGCGCCGAGTTCGCCCGTGACCCCGGCTCCGTAGCGCACCGACGAGGCAGCCATCTCGAACGCGATGTCGTGATCGTTCGTCACGACCACGACTGTAGTGATCTCAGTCGGGGGTTGGCAACTCGGCGCTGTCGATGACGATGACCGGCACTGGACCTCGCACCGGGTCGAGCCTGAGTCCGAGCTGCTCCTGGAGCGCCGTCGGCAGCGGCGGTCCGTCTGATGGTGGCGACGGCGGACCCGGCAGTCCCACCGGCCGTCTGCCTCGAGGCGCGAACTCCAGCTCGAGGTCGAAGGGGCCGTCGAGACCAGTCTTGTTGACGATCAGACGCTCGACTTCGTTTTGCAGCAGGGTCGCCAGTCGTGAGAGCCGGACGCCTTGCAGGATCAACGTCATCGAGACGATGCTCGGCCGTCCGCCACTCACCTCCCCCATCTTCGGTCGGAAGCGCAGGTCGCAGCGCGCGAGGTCATCGGCGGTCGCCGTCCGCGACGTGAGCAGCACGTCGCAGTCGAACATGGACGGCCGCAGCTTCTCACCGAGCTTGCCGTCCCGCCGCGCAATAACCAAGTCATAGCGTGGCATCTCGCGCGATTCCGTGCGAGTCCGCAGCATGAAGCGATCGCTGAGGAGACGACGGACCAGCGCCCGCATGCCGTCCTGGCCCGCCGGTGTTGATGCGGCACGAGCGTTCACCTCGAATCGCTCGGACCGCACCCAGCTGGGACCGCCTTCGATCTGGAATTCCTGCAGGTTGTAGGCATAACGAATGAGATCGAGGAGCGTCGCGTCTGGCCGAACGAATCGATTGGGCGATGAAGGAGCGACGGCGCCGCGCCGTTCCCCACTCACGGGCTTGATGGACGCGACCTCGAACGCGCCCATCGATGGAGCGATCTGGGCGTCAAGTCGAAGCACCAGTGACGCGAATACCAGCATGACCAGGGCGCGGATAACCCGACACCGGCAAGCGTTCGCCATGCCCGCCTTTGACGAAAACCCTGCGGTAGAGGTTGAGATCAGGCTGTAAGTGACTGATTTAGTTGAATTTATAGGCAGTGCTAGCGCGATCGGAGTGGAGTACACTCTTTAGCGGGGACTCACGACGCGTCGCCTTCTCCGCGACACCCTCATACCACGTCGTGAATCCCCGCAGGCCACAGCCGGCGGCTTTCGCCCCGCCGGCTGCCGGCCGATTAACGGCCAAACAATCCACCGCTAATGAATCGACTCGCTCCTCGGGCTCATCCCGCTCATCGCGCGTGACACCGTCTTCGCATCCGCCTCGATCGCGTTGTGAATCATCACGCTGAGGTCGCGCTCCGCGATATTGAACGGGCCGGCGACGATGGCACCGAGCGACAGCTCGAGAGCGATGACCACGCCGCCTTCATCGAACGGATTGACGATCCAGCTGAATCCGCGCAGCGCCACCGGTCGGTCGGCGGGCGACTGGGGATTTTTCGCTCGCTCCAGCGTCCGCAGCATCCCGACGAGCACCGCACTCACGTCGCTTTCGGTCCAGCTCCCTGGCTCGCGTCCCACCGGGTTGATGACGTACGTCGTCGCGTGGTTCTCGCCGCGAAGCCAGACGTCAACGCTGATGTCCATTTCTCCGATCACTCTAACTCAAAACGCGCAATTGGCGATCGAGCTCTTCACGATCGCTGGTGGGCGCCTGACAGCTGAAGTCGCGGCACACATACGCGGTGGCCCGTCCGTTGCGAGGCTGCATGGCCGCCATCCACGGCAGGTGACGATCGAGACGTTGGCGGCTGGCTTCATGCACTGGCACTGTGATGGCAGTCGGCAGATATCGGCGTCGGACGACATCAAGCAGCGCGCGAGTGTCGTCTGACGCGGGGTCACCGACGATCACCACCTGAGGCATGCCCGAGTGATACGTGGACAGGGCGGCAAGCATCATCGGGACGGTCCGCCCCGACTGTGCGACACGCGCCGCGAAGTTGCCGAGGGTCAACTCAACCTGGCCGCGCGGCTCGAGCGCGTCGCCCTGTCCCGAGCGAAGAGCGGTCTTCGAATCGAGACTGAGATGCGCAAGCGCCAGTAGATTCAGCACCGAGATCGAGCTCGCCGCAGGCTCGGCACCGTCATAGTCCTCTTTCAGACGCAGCAGCACCGACTCGTCCCGGCCCGTCGTGCTGAACCAGCCGCCTTCAACGGGATCCCAGAACAGCGCGTTCTGACGATCCTGGAGCGTCTGCGCCCATTCGAGCCACCGCGGATCGCCGTCGGCTTGAAAGAGCTCGATCAGACCGAAGACGAGATACGCATAGTCCTCGGCGTAACCTTCGACGCCAGCTTCTCCCTTGCGATATCGGCGAAGCAGCACGCCGTTTGCTGGATTCCACAGTTTCGAGTGCACGAACTCCGCGGCGCGACGTGCCTCGTCAACGAAAGCGGCCCCACCATCGAGCACGCGGGCCGCGCGCGCGAACGCGGCGATCATCAGGCCATTCCACGCCGTCAGGACCTTGTCGTCGAGATGCGGCCGGGGGCGCGCGGCGCGACGTGTACGCAACGCTTCCCTGCTGCGAGCGAGTGACGCCTCGACCTCGTCTACCGAGACACCCGTCGCCGCGGCGATTTCCTCGATCGGCCTGGCGGTATACAGCAGGTTCTTGTGGACGAACTCCGACTGCGGGTCGAACGGAGCGTTGCCGTCAGGTCGAACGCCGTAGCGAGCGATGAAGACGTCGGCATCCGGCCCGAGCACGTCCCGGATCTCGTCCTCGGGCCAGATGTAAAAGGCGCCCTCCATCTTATGGGGGTGCGGAGTCCCAGCGTGCTCGGGAGGCACGCTGTCGGCGTCTTCCGCCGAGAAGAACCCGCCGCCCTCGTCTGTCAGGTCGCGGCGAACGTAATCGAGCGTATCGATGGCGACATCTGCAAAGACCGCGTCGCCAGTGAGCTGCGCCGCCTCGACATAGGCCAGCACCAGCTGGGCCTGGTCGTAGAGCATCTTCTCGAAGTGGGGCACGCGCCATTCGGCATCCACCGAATAGCGATGGAATCCGCCGCCGATGTGGTCGCGCATGCCGCCAAGCGCCATCGCGCGTAGCGTGACCAGGACCATGTCGCGCGGCTCCGCCGCTCCGGTCCGCGCGTGCTCTCGCAGCAGGAACAGGAGTTCACTCGGGCGCGGAAATTTAGGCGCCTGGCCAAACCCGCCACGGCGGCGGTCGAAGGCGACGGCGAATTCCTCGGTCGCGCGATCGAGGACGTCGGGCGGCGGCACCGGTCCGCGACCGCCCTGCGAGCGCAGACCGCGCAGCCGCTCGGTGATCGTGGCGGCCGACTGCTCGACCTTGTCGCGCTCGTCACGCCAGACGCGTGCGATCTCGAGAAGCACGTCCACGAAACCCGGCTTGCTCCACTTCGCCACCGGGGGGAAGTAGGTGCCACCGTAGAACGGCTGCAGCGACGGCGTGAGCCACACGCTCATAGGCCAGCCGCCCGAGCCGGTGGTGACTTGGACGAACGTCATGTAGACGCGATCGACGTCGGGCCGCTCTTCCCGATCGACCTTGATCGACACGAAGTGGCGATTCAGGACCTCGGCCACGTCCGCGTTCTCGAAGCTTTCGTGCTCCATGACGTGGCACCAGTGACACGTCGAGTAGCCGATCGACAGGAAGATGGGTTTGTTCTCGCGGCGAGCGACGTCGAAGGCCTCGGTCCCCCACGGCCGCCAGTCAACGGGATTGTCTTTGTGCTGAAGGAGGTACGGACTGTGTTCGGAGGCGAGACGGTTAGCCACGCTTGCGATTATGGACCCTCTTCTTCATCACCTGGAACTCGCGGCTGTCGCGGCGACCCGTGCGATGCGTGGCCACGATGGCCGACAGTTCCTTGATGCGCTCCTGAGGCGTCGGATGCGTCGAGAAGAATGCCTCGACGGCCGTCGGGTTGCGACCCGACTCCTTTTTCAGGATCTCGAACATCTCGACCATGCCGCGGCCGTCCCATCCGGCTCGGCTCATCAACGCCAGCCCAACGCGGTCGGCCTCGCGCTCTTCGTCGCGGCTGAACCTGAGCCTCGCGCCGTTCGCGAGAAACTCCGCAGCCACCTGCGCGCCGCCCGCTCCGCCGGTGTTGCCGAGCAGCGATCCAAGCAGATTGAGTCCCCACCTGGTCATCGCCACTCTCGTCAATTGCGCCGCCGCGTGGCGGCTCGCGACGTGCGCGATTTCGTGCGCCAGCACGCTGGCCACCTGCGATTCGTTCGTTGCTTTCTCGAGCACACCCCGATAGATCCACACCGGACCACCTGGCAGCGCCAGTGCGTTGATGTCGCGGGTATCGGCGATCGTAAAGCTGTAGGGATATTTCGGACCTGTTGCCGCACGCGCAAGTCGGCGGCCGACGTCACTGACATAGTGGGCGACGGCTGGGTCCTTGAGCTCCGGCGTCTCCTTGCGGAACTGCGCGTTGGCCTGCTTGCCGACGGCAATCTCCTGCTCGACGGACACGAGCGTCATGGTTGCCGGCGACGCGCCAAGGCTGAAGAACACGAGCGCGAGCGCCACACCAGAGACCGAAGACCAGAGACCAGAGGCTTTCATACGCGTGGCGAGGGTGCGGCAGGCATCTCGTCCGGTCGGCGACGCCGCAGCCGCGCGTACGCCGCCGTGAACTCGACGCCGTACATCAAGATGATCGAGGACACGTACACCCAGAGCAGAAACACGATGACCGTCGCCACGGAGCCGTGAATCATCTTGAGACCGGCATTCACCCGGACATACCAGGCGAAGCCCTGGAACGCGAGGCGCCACAGAATGCCGGTCAGGATCGCGCCCACCCAGACATCGCGAAACCGCGTCTTCGCGTTCGGGATGAAGTAGAACACCAGCCCGACGCCGACAACGAGCAGCACAGTCGCGAGATTGCGGAACGCGAGCGTCTGCAGGTTGGTCAGCCAGGTGTAATGGGCGAGCATCGCGCCGAACCACGACGCCTGCGCCATCTGAATCAGGCTGACCAGCAACAACGCGACGATCATCACGCCGCCGGCGGCCACGAGCATCAGGAACGACACCAGGCGGTGCTTCCAGAAGCTCCGCTGCTTTTCGACGCCCCAGGCTTCATTGACTGCGCTCGTGACCGCGCCGAACACACCGAGCGAGCCCCAGATGAGGGCCAGCGATCCCACCACACCGAGCTGCAGCCGCGCCGTGGTCAACGCGTCGAGCTGACCCGTCACGAAGTCGAGCTGAGTCGGAAAGTAGGTGAAGACGAAATTCAGCACCGCGATGCGATCGGTGTCATCGGCGGTCACCGTGCCGAGCAGCGAGATGACCATCAAGAGAAACGGAAAGAGCGAGAGGAGCGCGTAGTAAGCGATCGAGGCGGAGTGTGTGAGGTCGTTGCTGTTGAGGAGTTCGACCAGTCCGCGCCAGGCGGCGAGCCCCGACAGCCGGAACTCGGCGCGCACCCGGCGCAGGAGCCGCTCGCCACGCACGTTCAGCGAGCGGCGCTGCTGCCGGCGCTTGTGCCTGCCCGACGCGGCGTACGCTGATCCTTGATGTCGTGTTTCTTCATCTTGCTGTAGAGGGTCGGCCGATACAGCCCCAGGATCTGCGCGGCTTCCTGCTTGTTCCAGTTCGTCCGCTGCAGCGTCTGGACGATCGCCATCTTCTCGATCTCGGCCAGCGTCCGGTGCGGAGGAATGGTGAAGTCCTGCGTCGGCGTCGCTTCTTCGCGGACCGATTCGGGAAGATCGCTCGGCTGAATCTCACCCGCCTTGCGCACGAGCACCGCGCGCTCGATGGCGTTCTCGAGCTCTCGGACGTTGCCGGCCCAGCGGTTGCGGATCAGCAGGTGGTACGCCGACGGGGACACCGAGCGGACCGACTTCTGATACCGCTGGTTGAACTTCGAGAGGAAATGATTGCAGAGCAGCGGAATGTCTTCGGTCCGCTCGCGCAGCGGCGGAACCCGCATCGAGATGGTATTGATGCGGAAGTAGAGGTCCTCGCGGAGACGGCCGTCCTTGAGCGCAACATCGAGGTCGATGTTGGTCGCACAAATCAGCCGGAAGTCCACCGCGACGAGTCGATCGCTTCCCACCGGCCGATACTCGCGCTCCTGGAGCACGCGCAGCAGCTTGGTCTGCAGATACGCCGGCATCTCGCCGATCTCGTCGAGCAGCAGCGAGCCGCCTTCGGCGAGCTCGAGCAGACCGACTTTGTCGTTGCCGGCGCCCGTGAACGCACCCTTCTTGTATCCGAAGAGCTCGCTCTCAATCAGGTCCTTCGGGATCGACGCGCAGTTGATCTTGATGAACGGCCCGGCTGCGCGATTCGAGTTGTGATGAATCGCGTTGGCGATCATCTCCTTGCCGGTGCCGTTCTCACCCTGGATGAGGATGTTGGCGTCGCTCGCCGCAACGCGATCGACGAGCTCGAACAGATCCTTCATCACCCGGCTCTGCCCGATGACGTTCGAGAAACTGTACTGTCCGCGAATCTGTTCGCGCAGGTGCTGATGCTCGGCACGCTCTTCGGTGCGATTCGCCGCCTGGCGCAGCAGATCGACCAGCGCGTCCTGCAGCATCGGCTTCTCGAGGAAGAAGAACGCGCCGGCGCGACCGGCCTCGACGGCGCGATGGATGGTGCCTTCGCCGCCGATCACGATGGTTTCGGGTTGGGAATCGATTTCACGGAACTGCTTGAGCAGCTGGATGCCGTCGATGTCGGGAAGTGTCAGACCGACCAGCACGACGTCGGGACGCCAGTGTCTGAACAGTTCTTGACCGGACTCGCCGCTCAGCGCGGCGCGAACCTCATAGCCTTCTGCTTCGATGACATGGCGGAGCCAGTCAGCAGCAGCTGGCTCTTCGTCAATCGCGAGTACGCGCCGCCGGCGCTTGCCGTTTAGAGACATCGTCTTTAGTTACCTGGGACCCGCCGGGTAGGCTACCACAGGCGTCTCCAATTCATACACTCAGCCATTTCCTTGGATATGAAACAGACAAAGTGTAGGAATTGCACCTGCTCCAGTTCCCTTATAATCCGGTCAACTCGATCCGCGTACTGATCCGCGTCACGGTTCGTCGCGGGCGCGGAACGCTGCATGGACATTCTCCCGACGCACGTCCAGCTGGACGATCCACTCTACCGCGAGAACTGTCAGCGGATGACGCAACTCGTGGCTGAGCTTCGAGATAGGGTCGGCCGCGTTCGCCTGGGCGGCGGCGAGAAATACCTCCAACGTCATCGGGAACAGGGAAAGCTGCCGGCTCGAGAGCGTATAGAGCGTCTGCTCGACCCTGGCTCGCCCTTTCTCGAGATGTCGGCGCTCGCGGCCTGGGACATGTATGACGGCGATGCACCCGGCGCCGGCATGGTGACGGGCATTGGCCGGGTTTCGGGTCGCGAGGTACTGGTCGTCGCCAACGACGCGACCGTGAAGGGGGGGACCTACTACCCCATCACCGTCAAGAAGCACCTTCGGGCGCAGACCGTCGCGCTGGAAAACCGCCTGCCGTGCATCTACCTGGTGGATTCCGGCGGTGCGTTTCTGCCGATGCAGGCCGAGGTCTTCCCCGACCGCGAGCATTTCGGACGCATCTTCTTCAATCAGGCGCGGATGTCGGCGGAAGGCATCGCACAGATTGCGGTGGTGATGGGCTCGTGCACAGCCGGCGGTGCCTACGTACCGGCGATGTCGGACCAGACCATCATCGTGAAAGGCACCGGCACGATCTTTCTCGGCGGTCCGCCGCTCGTGAAGGCCGCCACCGGTGAAGAGGTCACCGCCGAGGAACTGGGTGGCGCCGACGTCCACACCCGGCTGTCGGGCGTCGCCGACTACCTCGCCGAGAACGACGCCCATGCGCTCGAGCTGACGCGCACAATCGTCTCAACGCTCAACACGAGCAAGACGCTCCCAGCCGACCGAACCGCGCCCGAGGATCCCGCCTACGACCCGGACGAGATCTACGGCATCGTCAATGCCGACGTGCGCAAGGCGTACGACGTGCGCGAAGTGATTGCCCGGCTGGTGGACGGATCACGATTCGATGAGTTCAAGGCGCGCTACGCGCCGACGGTCGTCACCGGCTTCGCGCGCTTGCAGGGATTCCTGGTCGGTATCGTGGCCAACAACGGCGTGCTCTTCTCTGAGTCGGCGCTCAAGGCCACGCACTTCATCGAATTGTGCAACATGCGCGGCGTGCCGCTGGTCTTCCTGCAGAACATCACCGGCTTCATGGTCGGCCGGCAGTATGAGCGCGGTGGGATCGCCAAGGACGGCGCGAAGATGGTCCACGCCGTCGCCAATTCGGTGGTGCCGAAGTTCACCGTCGTCATCGGCGGCTCGTTCGGCGCCGGGAACTACGGCATGTGCGGCCGCGCCTACGATCCACGTTTCCTGTGGATGTGGCCGAACGCGCGGATCTCGGTCATGGGTGGCGAACAGGCCGCCGGCGTCCTGACAACCGTCAAACGAGATCAGCTCGCGCGCGAAGGCAAAGCGTTCAGCGCGGAAGAGGAACAGGAGATCCGCGGCCCGATTCTCGAGAAGTACGAGCAGGAAGGCTCGCCCTACTACTCCACTGCACGGCTGTGGGATGACGGGATTCTCGATCCGGCGCAGACGCGCACCGCGCTCGCGCTGGCTATTTCTGCGGCCTACAACGCACCGATCCCGCCAGTGAAATTCGGCGTGTTCCGCATGTGACGAACGAACCTTTTTCACCACGACGCACACGAAGGTCACGAAGGGCACGAAAACTCTTTGGTAAAGCCATATGATTTCGCGACCTTCGTGATCTTCGTAGCCTTCGTGGTTGATTAGGCATGTTCTCTAGAGTTCTCATCGCGAATCGCGGCGAGATCGCCGTCAGGGTCATTCGCGCCTGCCGCGAGATGGGCATCGAATCCGTCGCGGTCTATTCAGATGCGGATGCGCACGCCCTGCACACGACGCTCGCCGATCGCCGGGTGCGTATCGGTCCGGCGGCGGCCGCGGAAAGTTATCTCTCCGTCGATGCGATCGTCAGCGCGGCACGAGCCAGCGGTGCTCAAGCCGTGCACCCCGGCTACGGCTTCCTGTCCGAGAACCCGAGTCTGCCCTCCGCATGCGAACAGGCGGGTATCACGTTCATCGGTCCGCCCGCGGACGTCATCAACGTCATGGGGTCCAAGATCGCAGCACGACGTCTGGCGGAGAGCGCCGGGGTGCCGGTCGTGCCCGGCGAAACGTCGGCCGATCAGTCGGACGCCGCGATTGCCGCAGCAGTCGAGAGTATCGGCTTCCCTGCCCTGCTGAAGCCATCGGAGGGCGGCGGCGGCATCGGCATGAAAACCGTTCGCGACCGCGCGTCGCTGGCCGGCGCCATCGCGCAGGCGCGGCGTGAAGCGACGGCCGCCTTCGGCGACGGCACGCTCTACGTCGAACGGCTCGTCGAAAAGCCGCGGCATGTCGAATTCCAGGTGCTCGCCGATCAGCAGGGCCACGTCGTCCATCTGTTCGAGCGCGAGTGCTCGATTCAACGCCGGCATCAGAAAGTGATCGAGGAGACGCCGTCCACGGCGTTGACACCGGCGCTGCGCCGTCGCATGGGCGACGCCGCCGTCGCTGTCGCGCGCACGGCCGGCTACCGGAACGCCGGAACGGTGGAGTTCCTGCTCGAGGGCACGGGCGATTCCGCTCGCTTTTACTTTCTCGAGATGAACACGCGCCTGCAGGTGGAACATCCGGTCACCGAGCAGGTAACCGGCGTCGATCTGGTGCGCGCGCAGATCCTCGTCGCGGCTGGCGAGCCGCTGCCTTGGACGCAGGACGCGCTCGGCCAGCGCGGTCACGCGATCGAAGCGCGCATCTACGCCGAAGATCCGGCGCGCAACGATCTCCCGCAGGCCGGCCCGCTCCTCCTCTATCGCGAGCCGTCGATGCCCGGCGTTCGCGTGGATGCCGGCATTACGGAAGGGTCCGAGGTCAGCGTCCACTACGATCCGCTGCTCGCCAAGCTGATTGCGTGGGGCGAGACGCGCGACGCAGCACGGCGACGGGCCCTGGCGGCGCTGCGCAGCTACCCGGTGCTCGGTATCCGAACCAACATCGCGCTGCTCGTCGAATTGCTCGAGCATCCGCGCTTCATCGCCGGCTCGCTCGACACCGGCTTTCTCGACGCCGAAGGCGACGCGATCCGTGCGCGCCTGGGCAGCGAGACTCCCGCCATCGTCGAGACCGTCGCCGCCGCGGCTCGCACAGGTAGGGCCGGTCCTTTCGGACCGGCCGGCGGCGATCCCATCGGACGCGCCGACAACGATGGACCAGCCGTCACCGACCCATGGACCTCATTGCGTGGTGCGCGTGTCTAACGTCACGCCACTCGGCAACGGCCGCTACCTGGTCGAGCAGGACTCGAACGTCGCGATCGCGTATGCCGTCGCGTCTGGCAAAGAGACGTGGGTGTTTCTCGATGGCCGCACGTTCCTCGTCACGGCAGCCGCAGCGGCCGGCACGCGCGCCTCGACGCGCGACGATGCCGATGCTCTCGCTGCACCGATGCCGGCAACCGTGGTGCGGATCGAAGTGAGTCCCGGGCAAACGGTCTCGCGAGACAGCCTGCTCGTCATGCTCGAGGCGATGAAGATGGAACTCCCGATCCGGGCGCCGCGCGATGGCCGCGTGACCGCGATTCACTGCCAGGTAGGCGAAATCGTCCAGCCGGGCGTACCCTTGTTAGAGATTTCATGATCGAGCCCGACGTCGGCGCGCTGCTGGTTGAACTGATCGAGAAGGTGGGACTGCTCCGCCGCGACATGCAGCAGAAGAAGGAGCTCGAGAAGTACGAAGCCCGGTTTCAGCGCATCGAACAGAAGTTCAATGCGCTGGTGGAGCGGCTGTCAGCCGACGATCCGGAGTTGGCCCAGGCGCTGCGCACGGCGTGGCAGCTGCCGGCGCGCAGCCTGGCCTTCCGCAACGCCGATCATCAGAAGGAATTGAAAGAGGATTCGTAGAGCGCGGGCTTCAGCCCGCGCGTCAGTCTTTAGACCCCTGCGTCTGATTCGACAGATACCGCTCGTAGCCCATCTCCTTGATCTGATGGAGCTGCGCTTCGAGCCAGTCCACGTGCTCTTCCTCGTCCTTCAGGAGCTTCGAGAACAGCTCGCGTGACTGATCGTCGCCCTGCTCGCGCGCGATCTGGACCGCCTTGTTGTACATCCCGACGGCGTTCACTTCGAGCTTGAGATCGGCTTCGAGCTGCGACTTCACGTTCTGTCCGATGTTGAGCTCCATCGGCTCCATGTTCGGCGTCGCGTCGAGGAACAGCAGCCGCTCGATCAATTCCTCCGCGTGCTTCATCTCATCGATCGACTGCTTCTTGATGAAATCGCCGAGCCCGTGATACCCCCAGTTGTGGCACATCTCGGCGTGCAGGAAATACTGATTGATCGCCGTGAGCTCCTCGCGAAGAGCGAGGTTCAGTTGCTTGATGACCTGAGCATTCCCGCGCATGCCGCCGCCTCCTTGACTGCCATTCGATGTCGTGCGCCACGCCATCGTATGCCGGATAGCGCAATGCGCCAAAACGCAAAGTGGAACACTGGACCTCGAGCTGGCTGTGTTACAGTACTATGTCGGTGCTGGCCAAACCGCTCGACCTCACTCTCGAGATCGCCCCGAAGGCGCGATTCGACGTCGTCGATCTTCGCTCCCAATTCGCAGCCGAACACGAAGCCCTAGGCGCTTATCGGAACTGCCTGTACTGGTCGTTCCACACAACCGCCGGCTTCCTGGACCGCAGTCTGGCAGCGAGGCTCCGCGCGCAGCACATTCCGACGTACGTCGATGCCGTGCGGGCATTTTTTCCGGAAGGCGCCGGCTACGAGCACGACCGCCTGGAGCGCCGCGGCGACCTTGATTCCAGACAGCGTGCCGTCGAGCCGCGCAACGCCGACTCGCACCTGGCGTTCATGGCCGGCGGCCTGCGCACGTGCGTGACGCATCCGAACCGGCCGAACGAGCCGGTGTATTTCGTGGATCTCGATGGGATGAACGGTGACCGTCCCCGTCGGCGGCTCGCGAAGTTGATCGCCTTCACGCGCGAGCGCGTCATTCGCTCGACGCGCATCGAGGTGCCGGTCTCCGAGCACCCGATCGATTCTGTGAACCTCAAGGATCCACATCTCGGCATTTATCAGCAGCTGTGCAACTTCGTCAAAGAGGCTGGCGTCGCGAAGGGCCGGCTGCGCGTCTCGCTGAATCCGACCGAACGTCATTCAGCGCTGACCGTCAACGAGTACGAAACGCTACTGATGCGCTACGACCTCGCTGAGGTCCTGCGCAACCCGCTGCGCTTCTTTGCCGAGAAGTCCCGCCACGCGCTGGCCGATCCGCTGGCGGTGCCGAACAAGGCACTCGGTTACGCCAAGTACGACATGGTCCGCGTGCTCAACAAAGGTCTCGACGCGCTGGGCCTGCGCGGATCGATCATCGAGAAGGCGATGGCGCGGACGCTTGCAGTACCCGCCTCGCGCTTCTTCCGCATGCAGCGCTCGGTCAGCCTGCTCGTCTCGGCCGGCGACGATGGTCAGCCCATCATTGTCGAAGGGACGTATCAGAGTCCCATCCTCGTGCAGTGGCAGAACGCGCCGACTCAGTCGCGCATCCTCGACGTCGCAATTACCGAAATCCGGTAACCACTCACCACCAACCAACTACCGGGGTAATCGCTCCGGCATCTCGGCGACCGCGTACGAGATCGCCGCGATGGCCGCGGCTGCTTTCGAGACTTCCTCGGGTCCGATGCGCTCGACGGTGTCGGCCGCGCTGTGGTGAATCACGAAGTAGCGCGCCGCGTCGCCGAGATACGCCATCGTTGGCACGTTCCCGGCCTGCGCGATGGGACCGATGTCTGCACCGCCGCCTCCGGCAGTAATTTCAGGAAAATCGAGCGGCGACAACAGCGTGCCGATCTGCAGCATCATCGCGCGCGCCGCTGCGCTGCCCGAGAAGCCTAGTGCCGCCGGCGCAAACACGCCCGAGTCCGACTCCAGCGCGAACACATGGTCGGCGGCCGTGGACGCGTGCTTCTCGGCATACGCTGCGGCGCCGCGTAGCCCGTTCTCCTCGTTGGTGAACAGCACGATGCGCACGGTCCGGCGCGGCCGGATGCCCAGCTTCTTCATCAGACGCAACGCTTCCCACGTGACGATGCAGCCGACGCCATCGTCGGAGGCGCCAGCGCCCACGTCCCACGAGTCGAGGTGACCCGCCAGCAGCACAATCTCCTGCGGCTTCTCCCGGCCGCGAATCTCGCCGACGACGTTCGCCGATTCGGCGTCGGGTTCGTTCCGCGATTCGAGGACCAGCCTCATGCGCACCCTCTGACCACGAGCCGTCACCCGTGCGATTCGGTTCGCGTCTTCGACGGCGACGGCCGCCGCCGGGATCTGTGCCTGTCCTGACGTATAGGACACGCTGCCCGTATGCGTCGTGCGCAGCCCAAGCGGACCGACCGAGCGAATCAGCACGGCCACCGCGCCGTACTGCGCGGCGCTGCGCGCGCCACTGGTTCGATAGGTGACCGTCTCGGAGTAGCCGTTGTACGGCACATTGAAGAGGACGATCCGGTTCTTGGCCTCAGCGCCCTTGACCCGCAGATCGTCGAAGCTGGTAACGACCAGCACGTCGGCCTCGAGACCGCCAGGCGGCGTCGGAACCGTGCCGCCGAGACCGAGAACGGGGATCGCCTGCCTGAGAGGATCGACGATCTCGGCCGCTTCCCGGCCGCGCACCCAGGAGGGCACCATCACCCGCTCGGTGCGCACGTTCTCGAGGCCGTCGGCCTTCATCGTCCGCACCGCCCATTCGATGGCGCGCGACAGGTTCTCCGATCCGCTCAGCCGGCTTCCGTGGGTGTCAGTCAGTTCCGCGAGCCGCTGCCAGGCAAAGTCGTCGGCGCTCGCAGCCCTGATCAGCCGTGTGACGTCGTCTCGGAGAGGCGTCAGAAACGAGTGCGGGGCCGACGGTGTCTGGGCAGAGACGGTGGTAAGGATCGCGCCCGCGACGAGCGCGAGAAGACCGGTCAAAGAGGGACGCATGCAGGATTTAGGGATTAGTTAAGTATCGGCTGAAAGTAGTCCGGAAGTCCCGGCTTCGTCTCGCGCAAGATTTCGACGATTGCGCGGCGATCGGCCACCGTAAGCGCGCGATAGCGCGGCTGCTTCTCGCGCCCGGACAATACCTCCCACATCCTCGCATACACCGCATCCCGGGCGAGCGCCGGCATCGCGTCAAACGCCGGCGTGTAAATCATGTAGCTGCACGGGTATTGAAACAGACGACGCCGGAGGTCGAAGTCGCGCAGCGATCGCCCCTGTTTGTCGCGCGGCCCGGCCTTGACGAACCGCTCGGGGAAACCCGAGCCACTTTTCACCGGCCCGACCAGCGGGGCTTCGTCGATGAACAGCAGATAGTCCACGAGATCCCGCGCCGCCTCGGCGACCCGCGTTGACGCGTCGGTGCTCGGCTTGGCAGCGAGCAGCCGCGCCTCCCAGCCGGTGCGGGTGATCAGATTGGTCATGTTGGTCTGATGCGCGAGCACCAGCTGCGCGACGACATCGCTGTAGGGAGTGGGATAGCCCTTGAGATCGAAGAGCCCCTCGACGGAGGCGAGCACGCGCGTCGGGTTCGCGATCTTCAGCTTGCCCTTGTCGGCGGGCATCACCGCCACATTGCCCATATGCTTCGCGCCGCCGTGATCGCCGGTGACGAACCATCCGCCCCAGCGCTGCTCGAGCGGGCTGCCATGAATCGTGGTGAACCCGTTCGCGTACGAGATCTCGTCGGGGATTGGGTACATGCTCTGGACCGTCAGGCCCGGCACACCAAGCGTGTCCCAGGAGAGGTGACAGGCCAGACAGTCGTTGTTCCGTACGAAGCGCGGCGAAGACGACGCCTTCTGCTCCAGCTCGTAGAAGATGACGCCCTGAGTTGGATCCTGCGCGGCGACTTCGAGAATTCGTCCGCCGCGAACCCACCCAACTGCCACGGTGTCGGCAAAGTACACGGCGCGGGGATTGAGCACGTTGATGAGGGGCGCCTGGAAGCTGCTTTGCGAAAACACGAGCGCCTGTGATTCGACCGGCACGTTGAACGCGTCGAGCACGGCCCGCAGATAGCCATTGGCCGGATCGAACGCGAGCGACGCCGAGCCCTTCTGCAGTCGTTCGTTGAGCGCGGCTACAGGATCGGTTGGAGACGTTGACGAGTAGCGGATCGCGGGCTCGTCGCGGGAAGCGATGAAGACGTCACGACGCTGCGCGTTGGCGACGAGCCCAGCCGCCAGGACGAGACTGCACGCGACAAATAGACGGCAAAATCGGCTCACAACTGAAGGCTACGTGGTCGCAGAGGGCTCTGGCAAGCCCTCCGCGGACTATGATGACAGGCAATGAATCCCGCTGTCAGTGTCTCGAACGTGGATGGGGTCGCGCTCATCCGCATCGATAATCCTCCGGTCAATGCGCTCAGCCAGGACGTGATCGACGGCCTCGGCGCCGCTTTCGAAGCGGTGGCGCGAGATACGTCGGTTCGCGCGGTCGTCGTGATTGGCGCCGGCCGGACCTTTCCTGCCGGGGCGGACATCAAGGGGCTCGAGAACATCGCGTGGGGTGGCGACTCCGGCGCACCCAATCTGCACGATCTCCTGCAGCGGATCGAGGACCTCGAGAAGCCGGTCGTCATGGCGATGCACGGGTCCGCACTCGGCGGCGGGCTCGAGGTCGCGATGGCGGGACACTACCGTGTCGCCGCGCCGGATGGGCAGATGGGACTGCCCGAGGCGAACCTGGGAATCGTTCCGGGCGCTGAAGGGACACAACGGCTTCCCCGTCTCGTCGGTCTCGAGAAGGCCATCGAGATGTGCGTCTCCGGCAAACCGATCAAGGCCAAGGACGCGCTCGGCGCGGGCCTCATCGATCGCGTCATCGAGGGTGATCTTGCGGCAGGCGCAGTCGCGTTCGCGCGCGAGATCGCGTCGCGTGCCACACATCCGAAGACGCGAGAACGCACCGACAAGCGGCCCGACGCCGCGGCAGTGCCAGCCATGATCGCCGCCGGAAAAGACCTGGCCCGCAAGACGCGGCGTCACATGGAAGCGCCGGTTCGAGTGATCGATGCGCTCGAGGCTGCGGTGACGCTGCCCTTCGCCGAAGGCTGCGTGCGCGAGCGCCAGATCTCCCTCGAATGCACGAAGTCCGAGCAGGCCAAGGCCCTCATTCACGCCTTCTTTGCCGAGCGCGGAGTCTCGCGCGTGCCGGGCGTCACCAAGGACACGCCAGCCGCGCCCGTCGCCACCGTCGGGATCGTCGGCGCGGGGACGATGGGCGGCGGAATTGCGATGGCGTGTGCGAATGCCGGCATCCAGGTGCGGCTGGTCGATGCGACGCAACAGGCGCTCGACAACGGCATAACGACGATCCGCAAGAACTACGACGTCTCGGTCAAGCGTGGACGCTTCACGCCGGAGCAGGTCGAGCAGCGGATGACCGCCATCCGCCCGCAGATCGGCTACGACGGATTCAGCGAGACCGACCTCATCATCGAGGCGGTCTTCGAGAACATGGCATTGAAGAAAGAGGTCGCCACCGCGCTGGATCGCGTCGCGAAGCCGGGGACGGTCGTCGCCACGAACACGTCAACGCTCGACATCGACGCCATCGCGGCCTCGACCTCGCGTCCGGGTAGTGTCGTCGGGCTGCACTTCTTCAGCCCTGCCAATGTGATGCGGCTCGTGGAAATCGTGCGGGGGAAGGCGACGTCACCAGAGACGCTCGCGACCGCGATGGCCGTGGCGAAGCGGCTGGGCAAAGTCGGTGTGGTTGTCGGCAACTGCGAGGGGTTCGTCGGCAATCGCATGATGTTCCCCTACATGTACGAGTGTCAGTTCCTCGTCGAGGATGGTGCGACGCCCGAGCAGGTCGATCGCGCGCTGACGAACTTCGGCATGGCCATGGGCATGTTCGCGGTGGACGACATGGCCGGACTCGACGTGGCGTGGCGGGTTCGCCAGGAGCTCAAGCAGTTCAGCAAGCCCGGCGACCGCAAGCCGCTCGTCGCCGACACGCTGTGTGAGATGGGCCGTTTCGGACAGAAGACCGGCAAGGGCTGGTACGTCTACGGCGACGATCGCAAGCCGGCGCCCGATCCGGAAGTGCTGGCGTTGATCGAGAAAGCCGCCACTGCCGCAGGGATCCGCAGGCGATCGTTCAGCAACGACGAGATCATCGAGCGCACGATCTACGCGTTGATCAACGAAGGCGCTCGCGTGCTCGACGAGGGCTACGCCAGCCGCGCCGCCGATATCGACGTGGTGTACATCAACGGCTACGGCTTCCCTGCCTGGCGCGGCGGCCCGATGTTCTACGCCGACCGCGTCGGACTGGGCACGGTCTACGAGCGCATCGCGGCGTTTCATCGCGAGCTCGGTCAACGATGGGAGCCGGCGCCACTCCTCGCCCGTCTCGCGCGCGAAGGCTCGACGTTCAAGGCGTACGACCAGAGCCGGGCCGCGGAACTGGCTGGCGCCACCGCGTAAGATGACCGCCACGCACCACGTGCGGGCCGTCCGCATTGCGCCGTCTACCGCGTCCGTTCGTCGCGCCGCGGACGGCGCGGTCTACCTGCAGGCGAGCGCGCCGCTCGGTCCGTATCAGACACGCATCACCGATTCGCTCGAGCACTGGGCCTCGGTCGCGCCCGACCGCGCGTTCCTCGCCCAGCGGGAGCCTGCGGACAACGTAGAGGCGGGTCTTCAGACCCGCCTGAACGGCGCATGGCGCCGCGTCAGCTACGGCGATGCGCTCGCGCGGGTGCGCCGCATTGCCCAAGGCCTCCTCGATCGGAAGCTGTCGATCGATCGCCCCCTCGTCATTCTGTCGGGCAACGGCATCGACCACGGACTGCTCGCGCTGGCTGCGATGTACGCCGGCGTGCCCTATGCGCCCGTCGCACCGGCCTACTCGCTGCAGGCGAAGGAATACAGCTCGCTGCAGCGCATCTTCGATCGCGTCGAGCCGGCGATGGTCTTCACCGACAATGGCGTGGCCTACGAGCGTGCGTTGCGCGCGGTCCTGACCGATCGCGCGGAGCTCGTCGTGTCACGCTCGCCGGGAGACCTGCCCGCGACGCCGTTCGCCGAGCTCGAGAACACATCGGTTACAACGGCCGTAGACCAGGCGCGTGACCACGTCACCGGCGACACCATCGCCAAGGTCTTGTTCACGTCGGGCTCGACGGGCCGACCGAAAGGCGTCATCAACACGCAGCGCATGCTGTGCGCCAACCAGGAAATGATTCGCTCGGTCCTCACGTTCCTGACCGAGGAGCCGCCGATCATCTGCGACTGGTCACCCTGGAATCACACGGCGGGCGGCAATCACAACTTCGGGCTCGTGCTGCGCAACGGCGGCACGCTCTACATAGACGAGGGCAAACCGACGCCGGCGCTTTTCGCCGCAACGTTGCGCAATCTGCGCGAGATTCCGTGTACGGCACACTTCGCTGTGCCGCGCCTCTACGAGATGCTGATGCCGCACCTGCGGAGCGACGCGGTTCTGCGGCAGACGTTCTTCAGTCGAGTGAAGCTGCTCTTCTACGCGGCGGCCGGTCTGGGTCAGCGGTTCTGGGACGAGCTGCGCGACCTCGCGCTCGAGGCGTGCGGCGAAGAGATCATGATCATGACCGGCTTCGGCGCCACAGAGACCGCGCCGTTCGCGTTCACGACCGGCACACTCCACGCGTTCGCCGGGATGGTCGGGCTCCCCGCACCAGGCATGGAGGTGAAGCTCGCCCCAGTCGAGTCGAAGATGGAAGCGCGCGTGCGCGGTCCGAACATCACGCCGGGCTACTGGCGGGATGACGCGCTGACCGCCGCTGCATTCGACGAGGAAGGCTTCTACCGCCTTGGCGACGCGATGCAGTTCGCGGATCCTGCCGACCCGCGCAAGGGCCTCGTATTCGATGGCCGGCTGGCGGAGGACTTCAAGCTCTCGACGGGAACCTGGGTCAGCGTCGGACCGCTCCGCGCGAAGGTCCTTGCGCAGGCGGCTGGACTGGCGCAGGACGTCGTCATCGGCGGTCACGATCGCGAGTTCGTGACGGCGCTGGTGTTTCCAAATCCACACGCGTGCCGGGAGCTGGCTGGCACCGTCGCCGACACGCCTCTCACAGACGTGCTCGCCCATCCCGCTGTCGTGGCCCGTTTCCACGATGTGTTCAACACCCTCGCCGCCCAGAGCACCGGCAGCTCGACGTTCGTCGCGCGGGCGATCGTGCTCGAGGACCCGCCGTCGATGGAGGCGCGCGAGGTCACCGACAAGGGCTCCATCAATCAAAAGGCCGTGCTGGCCCATCGCGCGGCGATCATTGACGAACTCTATTCCGCGTCTCCGTCCGCGCGCGTGCTGATCGCCCTTGCCCCGCCGAAGCCTGTGGCGAAGGCGGGCCGTCAGCCGGCGGGAACGGCGACGGCGACGACATACCGCTGATGCCCACTCACTCAATCGACGTCGATCAGATCGTCGCCCTCGACGTGCACGTGCACCTCGAACACACCGGCACCGAGACCGAAGCCGACAAGCACGCGGCTGCCTACTTCAAGGGCGGCGGCGCGCGCGATGCCGCGTCGCTCGCGGAGTACTACCGCTCGCGCAAAATGGCGTGCGTCATCTTCACCGTTGACGAGACGCTCAGCGGAACGCCGCGCCTCTCGAACGATGCGGTGCTCGAGTTCGCCGATCAGAACCCCGACATCGCCCTGCCCTTCGTCAGCATCAACCCGACACGCGGCGCCGAAGCGGTGCGCGAAGCGAAGCGGCTGGTCGCCACCGGCAAGGTGCGCGGATTGAAGCTGCATCCGCCGATCCAGGAGTTCTGGCCCAACGACAAGCTGGCTTACCCGCTCTACGAAGTCTTCGCGGAGGCAGGCCTGCCGGTGCTCTTTCACACCGGGCACAGCGGCATCGGCACGGGCATGCGCGGCGGCGGCGGCATCCGGCTCAAATACGGCAACCCGATGCCGATCGACGATGTCGCCGTGGACTTCCCCGACATGCCGATCGTCCTCGCGCATCCCTCGTTCCCGTGGCAGGACGAGGCCATCTCCATCTGCCTGCACAAGCGGCAGGTCTACATCGACCTCTCCGGCTGGTCGCCGAAATACTTCTCGCCGACGCTGGTGCAGTACGCGAACTCGCTCCTCAAGCACAAGGTGCTGTTCGGATCCGACTATCCGCTGCTCACGCCGGATCGCTGGCTGGCCGACTTCGAGAAGGTCGCGTTCAAGGATGACGTCCGGCCGTTGATCTTGAAGGAAAACGCGTGCAAGTTGTTCGGGCTTCGAGGGTAAAGCGCCTGCCGGGTCTTAAAGGCAGGACCCGGCCTACCGATAAACCGGGGAGTGAGCGCAGAGCTTTCTCCCTCGCAATCTGTCCATGAGATGCCGCACGGCGGCAACGACGGTCCGGAGTCTCTCCATCCCGAGCTGAAGCTCAAAAAGAAGGATTTCAAGCGGCTCTTCGACCCGACGCGCGAGCTCGATGGCTGGGAGCGCTATCGGGCGCTCACCGACGCGTCCGACGAGGCCTACGACCTGATCGACATCAGCAACCGCGAGGCACGATTTGCACTAATCGTCATGGGCGCGCTCAACGCGCTGCCGCTGCTCCTGCTGACCAAGAACGACATCATCAGCTCGATGACCAGATTCGAACGCATCTGGATGGTGTCGTTCCTGATCGGCTACGCGGTGCTCCTGCTTTACTTCATCCTGCAGGCGATCGAGGCGCTGCATCCCGGCCGCTTCCGCCCGTCGTTCAAAGACTGGCCGTCCAACAGTCCGGACTTCCCGGCTGGCGTCCGCTACTACGAAGACGTCATCAAGCGAACCGACTTCGAGCACTGGACGGCGTGGCAGCACGTGAGGCTCTCGCAGCTGAACGCCGAGCTCTCCGTGCAACTCCACGGCCTGGCCATGAAGAACGACGCCAAGCACCGCGCCGTTCGACGGCTGTACATCGGACTCCGCGCCATGGCCTTCATGCTTGGCGCCGTGTTCGCGATGTATCTGTTCTTTTCCTGGACGTAGCGCAGGGCGCGTCCTTTCGGACGCGCTGGTCTAATGACAGACGTCGCTGCCGGCGTCTGTTTTTGCGCCGCCAACCTGCAGGTATTCCCAGCTGTAGGCCTGCGCGCTGAGCGTCAGCTTCAGCAGGCCGTGCGCGACGATCTGAATTTCACTCTGCGGGTGCGCGCGCATGACGGTGTAGAGTCCCGCCCCGCCGGTCCCGACGATGAACTGACGAATACCGCGTGCGTCGTTGCGCTGGCCGTCGGGGGACATCGGCGCGTAGCGTTCGTAGAGATGCTCATGCGCACTGACGATCACATCCACGCCCTGCTCGTAAAGCATTTGCCAGAGACCCGCCAGTCGAGCGTTGTCGCCGTTCGGCCCTGAGCTATAAAGAGGGTGGTGGAAATACGCGAGCGTGCATCGCGACGTGTTTGCGGTCAACTCCGAGCGAATCCATTGGCCCTGTGCTGTACTGCTGCCAACCGGCAAATTGCTGTTGAGTGAGAGCACGAGCCAATCGCCCGACCGGAAGCTGTAGTAACCCTGCCCTGATGGACCAGCCACGCTACCGAAATAGTCGAAGTACGGCTGCGCGCCCGACGACTCGTACTCATGATTGCCAGGACTGGGCCGGGTGCGTGCCTTGTGTCGTCCCCAGACCGGGTCGTAGCACGAAGCGAATTCCTCAGGAGTGCCATGCCGGTAGGCCAGATCACCTACCGCGAGAATGGTGCCCTCGAGCCCGTCGAGCATCAGACCCGTCTCAACGGCCGGCGCTGATCCACACACACCGACATCGCCGGCAGCCAGCAACACCGTCGTCGCCGGTTGCAGTACCGTCGGGCCGTTTACCAACTGGTCGCCACCGCCGGCGCACGAGAGCGTCGCCAGCAGGAGCAAGAGCCAGAGTGTGCAATACCGTGTGCGATGCACCTTCATGAGTCGGCCCGCGTGAGCCGATATGACCTAAGGCTTCTCACAATGATTCGCCCGATCTCTTCAGATATCGGCTCCTCGAGACGGGGCCCGCACGCCGTTTTTCGCCCCCTGTTCGCGGCGGCTGTGCTGATACTCGCAATCGCGGTGCCTGTTTCGGCTCAGCAGAAGGGCACGCAAAAGGGTCAATCCGGCGTGCAGTGGGATGACGGCTCGATTCGCTTCGGCGATTCGGTCCGCATCGATCCCAAGGTCCGCGTGCAGGGGGACGTCCTGCTATGGAACGACCCCGGCTCCGTCGAGGATCGCTTCCAATGGGGCAGCCGGCGCCTCGGCGTCGATGGCGAGATCTTCAACCGGGTGCAGTTCCAGGTGGAGCGCGCCTTCACCGAGGACGATGACGACGACACGCCGTGGCGGGATGTGTTCGTGGACGTGCGCATCAACCGCGCGCTGCAGGTGCGCGGCGGACGTTTCAAGCTGCCCTTCAGTCTCGAGCGCAACACCAGCCGCGATCAGCTCGACTTCGTGCAGCGCGCCACCGCGGTCCGGGCCCTGTCGCCCGCGCGCGACACGGGCGTCATGCTCCATGGCCGCGTCGCCGAACGTCTCGTCGACTACGAGGTCGGCGTCTTTCAGCATGCCGACGGCTTCGACCTGACCGACGATCCCAATTCCTGGAGTGCGCTTGGCGCGACGCTGGCCGGCCGCGTCACGGTCTCACCGATTCGCGACAAGGACGATGGTCCGACGCGCGACCTGGAGTTCGGCGTCGCGCTGACGCGCAACACAGTGCCAGAAGGACTGAACAGCGTCGTCGGACGTTCGTTCAACAACGACCGCTTCTTCGAACGACTCGACGTGAACGGCCAGCGCACGCGGCTCGGCGCGGAGGGCATGTGGCGAGGACGTCGCGCGACCATCAAGGGCGAGCTGCTGCAGCTGACCGATCAGCGCTTGCAGCAGTCCATCACAGGTGAGGATCTGTCGGACCTCGTGCTGCGCGGCGGGTACGTCACCGCGCTCGTGCGTGTGTTCGGCGAGCCGGGCCGGCGCGGTCAGGCGGTGGACGTCGCCGCGCGCATCGATCGGCTGACGCTCGGCAGCGGCAACGACACCGACGAGCCATTCACCAATCCGCGGGCCGATCACGTCGCGCCGCTGGCCAAGAACACCTTGACCTTCGGCGGCAACTGGCAGGTCCATCGCTGGGTCAGAGTCCAGGGCAATCTCATTCGCGAAACCCTGGTGGACTCGCTCGGCGTACGTGATGTGAACACCGAGCCGGTGTGGACGGCCATCATGCGTTTTCAGTTTGCTCTCTAGCGGGAATCCAGGATGCTCAAACCCTTGCTTCGGCGTCTCGTCATTGGCCTCCTGTTGCAGTCAGCGGCGGTCACTTCTGTACAGGCGCAGACCAACGATGATCTGTTCAACGAAAGCGCTGTCCAGACGCTGCAGATCACCATTCACTCGCGCGACTGGGAGTCGCTGCGCGCCAACTTCACCAGCAATCAGTTCTATCCGGCCGACGTCACGTGGAACGGCCTGCGCGTGCGCAACGTCGGCATCAGGTCGCGTGGTCTCGGCAGCCGGAGCGGTATCAAACCCGGCCTCGAGGTGAACTTCGCCCACTACAGCTCGCGCGGACAATTCCTCGGCATGCGGGCGCTCGTACTCGACAACCTGACCACTGATCCGTCGATGATCCGAGAGCGCGTGGCCTTTTCGTTTCTGCGCCGGCTCGGCGTGCCGGCACCGCGTGAAGTGCACGCGAACTTGTATGTCAACGGCCAGTACTCCGGCCTCTACGTCATCGTCGAGCCCGTGGACACCGTGTTCGTGCAGCGCTGGCTCGGGGAGAACAGCGGCGCGCTCTACGAATACCACTGGCTGACGCCGTACTACGCGACGTTCCTCGGCGAGGACCTCGACATCTACCGGCCGCTCTTCGAGCCGCGCTCGCAGGAAAACCTTTCGACCTTTGATCTGTTCGACCCGGTTCGCGAACTGTTCCGCACGATCAACACCGCGCCGGCTGGCTCGTTCCGCGATGCGGTGAACGCAAAGCTCGATGTCGAGTCCACGCTGCGACTGGTTGCGGCCGAATCGTTCCTCGCCGAGTGGGACGGCATTCTCGGCTACGCCGGGATGAACAACTTCTACCTGTATCGCCCAGCGGCATCGGCGCAGGCGCGATTGTTCCCCTGGGATGCCGACCACACGTTCCATGCCCTCGACTATCCGCTGCTGGCGGGCGCGCCTGAGAACGTGCTGATGCGGCGGATGCTCGAGGACCCGGTGCTCCGCGCGCGCTACTTCGATCTGGTGCTCGAGGCAGTCAACTCGGCCTCGTCGGGCGATTGGCTGGTGCGCGAAGTCACCAACGACTATCTGCAGATTCGCGATTCGGCGATCGCCGACACGCTGAAGCCGTACACCATTGAGGAGTTCGACGCCGCGTTCGCCGAACTGCTGGCGTTCGCGCGATCGCGTCCGTCATTCGTCACGTCGCAGGTCCAGCAAAACAGGTAACCCACTGTCGGTGCAATCGGACTGACGCGGGTCGGTGCGATTGGACTGTCGCGTGTCGGTGCGATCGATCTGACGCGTGTCCCTGCGTGCGCCGTCCTGTTCGGAGCCAATGCGAGCGGTGCGGGACTGTAGGTCCGGACCAAACCGTGGGGAGTGTATTGGCAAAGCTCGTTGGTCGGAAGCGAACGCTGAGGTGTGTGGATCAAGTCGGTTTGCGGAGCGACCTACAGGCCCGCACCGCGTGACGGCGACACTCAACGAGCGAAACAGTTTCCCGGCGTGCGAGTCGCGACCGCAACGCGGCGTGCCGTCGTTGCCCGCCCTGCGGCCTATAATGCCTCTCGAATGGGAGGCTCCATGTTCGGACGTGTTCTTGCCGTGTGCATCACGCTGCTGGCGTGCGTGCAGGTGACGTCAGCGCAGTACTTGAAGCACCCGGATCCGCGGATCCCGCGCACGCCCGACGGCAAGCCCAACCTCGCCGCGCCCGCGCCGCGGCTCCCCGACGGCAAGCCCGACATGAGCGGCATCTGGAACGCCGCCGACGGCCGCTTTCTGACCAACATCGCGCGACGTGCCGGATTCGACGCGCCGTTTACGCCCACTGGCGCGGCATTGTTCAAGGAACGTCAGGAGAACGAGGGCCGCGATCGACCGGCCGGCCGCTGTCTCCCGCACACGATTCCGACGGCGATGATGGTGCCCAACTACCCGTGGAAAGTCGTGCAGACACCGAATCTCATGGTGATCCTGTTCGAGAACTTCACGCAGTGGCGGCAGATCTTTACTGACGGCCGCGACTTCCCCGCCGAGCGCGCGCCCACCTGGTTCGGCTACTCGATCGGCAGATGGGACGGCGACACGTTCGTCGTCAACGTGACCGGCTTCAACGACAAGGCCTGGCTCGATGACGGCGGGCATCCGCGCAGCGAGTCGATGAAGGTCACCGAGCGGTGGCGGCGGCGCGACTTCGGGCACATGGACGTCGAGTTCACGTTCGACGATTCGACGATGTACACGAAGCCCTGGACGGTGACGATCCCGTTCGTGCTGCTGCCCGATACCGACATCATCGAGAACGTCTGCGAGAACGAAAAGGACGTCGAGCACATCTTCTTCGGCGGCCTCAAACCCAAGCAGTAATTCGGGGTCAGGCCCGGGGCAGGCCTGGGCCAGTCCCCAGGGTGTCGGGAGTCCGACGCGACCGCCGCCCATCCGACAACTTCACGCGCCACTTCTCGTCTGTTTGCGCGTGTTTCTCAGGAAATTCCTGACCCTCGGGCTGGACCCGGCTTTGCCAATCACCGGGTTACAGGCCACATGGCACCCCTTCCCGCGTCCGACGTAATCAATGCCGTTGCACGGGCGACCCGGCAAGTCATCTACGTCTTCGACCGCGATACGAAAGCCATCATCTATCGCAACCGATCGATCCTCCGCGACCTCGGACACGATGTCCCCATCGACCTGCCGGCCGCGCTGTGGGTGGCTTACGTGCACCCGGACGATCGCGATCGGCTGCGACATCTGGCGGTCCAATGGACCGCGCTCAGCGACGACGCCGTTCGTAAAGGCGAGTTCCGCATTCGCGATGCGAGCGGCACGTATCACTGGTTCCTCGCGCGCGAAACGGTGCTCACGCGTCACCCGGATGGCCGGGTCGGGCAGGTGCTTGGCGCGCTGATCGACATCACCGACGCCAAGCACGCCGCGCAAGTACTGCGCGAACGCGACACCGACATCAGCGATCTGATCGAAGCTCTTACACCGGTCACCGGGCCCGACTTCTTCCGGTCGCTGGCCGATCACCTCACCGACACCTGTCGGGTGGACTACGCCTGCGTCGTCATGCTCGACGAGACCGATGCGACGCGCGGCCAGACGATCGCGCTGTCGCATCGCGGCCAGCCGGTCGAGGACCTGTCCTACGACTTGCGCGGTACGCCGTGCGAAGAGGTCGCCGGCAAGAACTTCTTCCACTGGCCGACGCGCGTTCAGCAGCAGTTTCCCCTCGACACCGCGCTTGTCGACATGGGTGTTGACAGCTACATGGGGATTCCGCTGTTCACGACCGACCGCAGACCGCTCGGTCTGATCGCGCTGCTGCACTCGACGCCGATCGACGAACCCGAGCTGGCGCGAACGATCCTTCATGTGCTGGCGCCGCGCGTCACCGCCGAGCTCGAGCGGACGCTGGCCGAGCGAGCGCTGCGCGACAGCGAGGCACAGCTCCGCCAGTCGCAGAAGCTGCACGCGATCGGCCAGCTCGCTGGCGGCGTCGCGCACGACTTCAACAACCTGTTGACGGTCATCATGGGGTACGCCGACGCGATCCTGGCCGACATGGACTCGACGCATCCGATGTTCGATGCCGCACGGCACATCCACAACGCCGGCGAGCGCGCGGCGCTGCTCACCAGTCAATTGCTCCATTTCGGCCGCAAGGCGATCCTCGAGCCGCGCCCGCTCGATCTCAACACGGTGATACAGAACACCGGGTCGATGCTGCGGCGATTGATCGGCGAAGACGTGACCGTCACCACGGTGCTCGCGCCGCACTTGAGCCTGACGCGGGTGGATCGCGGCCAGATCGAGCAGGTCATCGTCAACATCTGTCTCAATGCCCGCGACGCGATGCCGCAGGGCGGCCGCATCACCATCGAGACGCGCAACATCTCGTTCGACGAGCAGTACTGCCGGTCGCATCTGGCCTACAAGCCGGGCCAGTTCGTCGAGCTCTCGATCGGCGACAGCGGCACGGGGATGACGGCGGAGGTCATGAGCCATCTGTTCGAGCCGTTCTTCACGACCAAGGGGCCGGGCAAGGGCACCGGACTCGGGTTGGCCACGGTCTACGGCATCGTCCAGCAGGCAGGTGGTTTCATCACCGTTGACAGCCGGCTCGGCACCGGTTCGATGTTCAACGTGTTCGTGCCGGCAATTGTCGAACAGGAACAGCGAGTCACCGTCGAGCGGATGGCGCCGCCGCCGCGCGGCCGCGAGACCGTCCTCCTCGTCGAAGACGAGCACGGCGTGCGGCGCCTGGCACGGCTCTCGCTCGAGCGACACGGCTACACGGTGCTCGAAGCGAGCAGCGGACGCGAAGCTATCGAGCTGTCAGACAGCTACGACGGCGAGATCGAAGTCCTCCTGACCGATGTCGTGATGCCCGAGATCAACGGGCGCGAAGTCTCGGAGCGGCTGCGTCTGCGCCGCCCCGATCTGAAAGTCCTGTACATGAGCGGGTACAACGACGATGCCGTCGTACGGCACGGCGTAGTGGACTCGCCGGTCGCGTTCCTGCAAAAGCCATTCGATGCGCGCACGCTGGCCACGAAAGTTCGGGACGTGCTCGGTCAGATGGAGTGAGAGAATGGATCCACATGAGACGCCTCATGTGGATCACGTTGGTTCTCGTCGCCAGCGGCCTGGTCGCGCTTGGTGCACAGAATGCCGCAAAAGATCCCGATCGCCTCTACGCCGATCGTGAGCACATGGAGAGTGCGCTCGACGCCGCCTCGGTGTGGGAGTCGCGCCTCAAGACCAATCCAAAAGACTTCGAGTCAGCGTGGAAGCTCGCGCGGTCGTGCTACTGGCTGGGCGGTCACGTTGCCGAAGATGGCCGTCGCGCCCAATACGAGCGCGGGATCGAAGCCGGACGTCAGGCGTCGGTGATGCAAGCCAATCGGCCCGAAGGGTATTTCTGGATGGCCGCCAACATGGGGGCGATGGCGGAATCGTTCGGGCTGCGCGCCGGCATCAAATACCGCGGTCCGGTCAAGGCGGCGCTCGAAAAGGTGCTGATGCTCGATCCCGACTTTCAGCAGGGCTCCGCAGATCGCGCGTTGGGCCGCTGGTATCTGAAAGTGCCGCGGCTCTTCGGCGGCAGCAAAGACAAATCGGTCGAACATCTCAAGCAGTCACTCACCTACGATCCAGCGAGCACGGCCTCGCACTACTTCCTCGCCGAGACGTATCTCGAGATGGACCGCAAGAGCGAGGCGCGTCAGGAGGTTCAGAAAGTCCTGGACCTTCCCGTCAACCCGGCGTGGGCGCCTGAGGACCGCGAGTTCAAGCAGAAAGCCAAAGCCCTCCTCGATCGCCTCCGATAGCTGTATAGTTCCGCTCCACGAGGTGATCACATGACTCCACTCACGCGCACGCTGGCAATCACGGTCGTCGCTCTCCTTCTTCTGCCTGGCGTGCTCAGCTCGCAGGCCACGCAGGGCTGGCTGAATCCAAAGGGCGTCGTGGAGTCTGTCAAACCCGCAGACATCAAGTGGGTGCGCAATGCGGCGGGCACGCAGGAAACCGTGACGTTGTTCGGCGATCCCTCGAAGCCCGGCATGTACGTGCAGCGGCTGCGCTGGCTCCCCGGCAATATGAGCCGGCCGCACTTCCATCCCAACGATCGCTTCTTCGTGGTGATCGAGGGCACCTGGTGGCTTGGGTCAGGCGACAAGTACGATCCGAACAGCACCGTGCCCGCGCCAGCGGGAACGTTCGTCGTGCACCGCGCGGGTGAAATTCACTACGACGGGGCCAAGGACGCGCCGGTCGTGATTCAGGTGACGGGCATGGGGCCGAATACGTCCACGCCGGCCGAGAAAAAATAGTTGGTGGTTGGTCGTTGGTGGTTAACGGGACTTGTTCAACCACTAACCACCAACCACTTACCACTAACCTAAAAGTCGATCTGCGCGCTGATCTTCGCGAAACGTGGCGTCAGCACACCGGTCGGACGTGGGAACGGCAGCGCCGTGCTGTAGGCCGCGTTGTAGGTCAGCGCCGGGTTGGCGTTGAGCAGGTTGTAGATATCCACGCCGACGTTGGTTCGCGTCCGTCCGAAGCGAAGCAGCTTCGCGATCCGGAAGTCCACTTCATTCAGGCGATCGCCGTACATCGTCCCCGGCTCAATCAGGTTCACGACGACGCTGCCGCCCGGCGCCGAGAGGTTGCGACCGAGCTGGCTGGCTACCATCGCGTTGGTCACCGTGAAGTTGGCGGCCAGCGGCGCGCCCTGCTCGCTGCGGAAGGTGCCGCTCAGAAGCACGTCGATCTTCGGCACCGTGTAGGTGGCCAGTCCGGTCACACGTGTCGTGAATCCCGTTGACGTGTGGCAATACGGAAACACCGGGCTCGCGTAGACGTTGCCCGGGCCACTCGCATTCGCCGGTGTGATGTAGTTCAACTCCGGGTTGACGTTCCTGATCCCGCATAGATCGCGCACCGTCTGCCCCGTCAGCAATCCGCCCTGCATCGTCAGGCCGTTTCGCGGACGTGCCGTCACGTTGAGCAGGATGCCGTTGTAGTGCTGATACCACTCGCCGAAGTTCTCGGCCTTGGTGAAGTAGTCGTTGACCTGGCCAAACTTCGTCGGCACCACGTCGTAGAGCCCGTTGATCGTGTAGCCGCCGCCACCGGGGAGACGAGTGTCGCTCGGCGCGACAATGCTGAACGGCGTGAAGTCGGCGGGCACCGTGGCGAGATTGTCGTCAACGAAGAAGTTGTCGAGCCATCGGCGGAAGTAGCCGACTTCGACCGATACGCGCGGCAGCACTTCCTGCTGCACCGACACGCCGAACTCCCAGTCGGCCGGACGAACGCCCCAGCCCTCGAGCGCCGCCGGATCGAAGTTCCGGCTCAACGTCGCCGTGCCGAAGTTGCGATCGCTCGTCGCGCCGCACAAGTCGCCTCCACCGGCGCGGTTGTCCTGCGCGTTCGGGTTCAGCAGATCGCAATCGGGTACGAAATTGCCGTTGTCGGTCCACGTCCGCGTGATCGCCGGGCGGCCGAGCTCGGTGCTGCCCGCCATCCGCGACGTCGGGTTGGTGATCGAGTAGTTGCCGTTGTTGTTGCTGGCCGCATCCAGGTAGCGTCCGAGGTTCACCTTCAGCGCCGTCCTGCCGTTGCCGAACAGGTCGTATGCCACACCGATGCGCGGTGAGATGTCGTTGTAGCCGACGACGCCGGCGGTTTCCGGGAAGACGATGGGAGTCGGCAGGAAGCGCGTCGGGCCCACCACTTGTTCCGGCGAATAACTCCACGCGTGATCGAAGCGCAGGGCACCCTGCAGCGTCATCCGGCCCAGCGTCCACTGCTCCTGCGCATAGAGCGCGTGGTAGCGCGTGCGCAGCTTGCGCAGGTTGGAGTGCAGCGTCAGCGTAATCAGGTTGGGAGTACCGTTGTTCAAACGGTAGGCGACTTTCTCGTCGTTGGTGAAGTACTGCTCGTCGTCGGCGTAGAACGTGCCCTGGTAGCCGACCTTCATGTTGTGCGCGCCGGTGACATACGTCATCGAGGCGTTCCAGTTGTGCTGCCCCATCCAGTGCGAAGCCCAGTTCGCCGAGCGATACGTCAGGTTTGGCACCGGGATTCCTGCGACGGTATTGAGCGGGCACGACGGCGCGCACTGCTCGGTGACGCGAACCAGGTTGCGCGTTGGATTCCCGGGCATCTGGTCGCCGCCCCAGCGCGTGAGATAGTCGCCGAACCCGGCGGTGAGCAGCACGCGATTGGTCACCGGCGAGTTCCACGTGAGTTGCTGCACGCGCTGGAAGCGGTTCTCATAGGTGGCCGTTTCAGGAGCCGCGGTTGCCGAACCGCCGTAGACGAATCCGCCCTCGCTCGGCTGATTCCGGCAGCCATCGTCATTGGCGGAATAGGTGGCGCCGGTACAGGGCTTCTGCTCGTCCCAGTAGATGTTGAACTTGTTGCGCGGCGTGGCCTGCAGCGACAGACGAAGACTGGCCACTGACCAACTACCCGCCGTGCGCGACTGACGCGTGGTATCCGCCTCGTAGGTCCACTTGGTGGGATCGCCGGCGTTCCTGTTGGCATACATGCCCGACACCGATGAATGCGATCCCTGATTGCGCAGGTTCAGGAAGTACCACAGCCGATCCTTCTTGATCGGCCCGCCGATGCCGGCGGTGTAATCCCACAGCTTCAACAAACGGCCCGGCACGCCAAGCCCCGCCGCCTGCAATTCGGGCGTGTAGTTGCTACCGACCATGCCCTCGCTGACGCCGGCAAGGAACAGCGAACCACGCAGCGAATTGCCACCCGTCTTCGGCACGACGCTCAAGGACGGGCCCGAGACTTCAGCCTCGCCGAGTCCCGCTGAAACGGTGAACGAGATCTCCTGCGCGTTGGCAATGTCGGCGTTGTAGCCGGACACGCCGCCGCCATTCCGCGCTGCGCCGACGCCAAGGCCGTCCACCTGCAGACGTCCTTCGTTGCCGTTGCGGCCGCCGGGCGTACCGAACACGACCATCCCGGGTGTGGCTTGCACGTTGGCCGGTGAGGTCCCTTGCGTCTGAATCGCGGGGACCAGCAGCATCACGCCGGTATAGCCGCGCGCGGTGGGAATCGTGCTGAGCACATCTCCTGAGATCGTCGCCTGACGACGAACGCTCTGCACGTCCACCATTGGCGACTCGCCGGTGACAGTGATCGTCTCCTGGACCGCACCGACGCGCAGGTCCACACTCACCGTTGCGGTCATCAAACCGGTCAGCTCGATGCCCTCGCGTTTGACGGTCGAGAAGCCGGGCAGGGTGAACGTCACGGCATACGTGCCGGCGCGCAGATCGACAATCTGATAGCGGCCCGTACTGTCTGTGACCGCCGTTCGCACTTTCTCGATGAGCACGTCGCTGGCGGCTTCGACGGTGACACCGGGGAGCACCGCGCCCGAGCTGTCTCGCACGAGACCGGCGATGGTCGCCTGCGCCGACGCCGTCATAGGCGCCAGCGCGACGATGATGAAGGTGACGACGAACCACGTCCTCAGACGATTCCGCATATCTATCTCCCTCTGACTGGGCGCGGAGACGTCCGCCCTACCCGTGCGCGGTTATACGCCTGTGCACAGATCGAATCAACACAATCGCGCGACACCCGGTTCACCCCTGGGCGCCGTAGCGCACCGCGCGAAGGCGCCTTGACTCGCGGGGTTGCCGACGCTACCTTCAATGAGCAGTCGCGAGTTTCGGACCTAATAGAAAAGGACTAGCCGCGCATATGTACGCCGCGCACGCAGGCACGCTGCCAACCACTGGCGACGAGACGTTCCGAGATCGCCTCAACACGCAGTGGCACGAGCGCGCCCTGCAAGGCTTCATGCTGATTGTGCTCGCTCACTGGGCAGAGCATCTGCTGCAGGCGTTTCAAATCTACGCGCTCGGCTGGCCGGTGCCCCAGGCACGCGGTGCGCTCGGCTACTTCTTTCCGTACCTCGTCACGTCCGAGATGCTGCACTACGGTTACGCGCTCGTGATGCTCACGGGACTGTGGCTGCTGCGTCCGGGATTCACCAGTCAGAACGATCGCAAGTGGTGGACCATCGCGCTGTCGATCCAGTTCTTCCATCACATCGAGCACTTCCTGCTGCAGGGGCAGTATCTGCTCGGTCAGAACCTGTTTGGCAAGCCGGTACCGACGAGCATCGTGCAGCTGTGGGTACCGCGCGTGGAGCTGCACCTGTTCTACAACTCGATCGTCTTCATCCCGATGATGATCGCGATGTACTACCACATGTTCCCGTCGCCGGCCGTGGCAGGACGGCAGCAGCAGTGCACGTGCGCCTGGAACCGCGGGCTCAGCACCGCGTCCTGACGGCCCTTCGACTCCGCTCAGGGCAGGCGGCCCTCGTCTTCGTCTGCAGCGTGTTGTGTCTCGCCGGGTGCGATCGCACTGATCCGGCGGACGCCGTCCGTGTCAGTTGGACGCTCGATCCGTCGCCCCCACGGGCCGGCACGCCGATCGTCGCGCGACTCACGCTGCGCGACGCCGCACAGCAGCCGCTCACCGGCGTGCACCTGCGGCTGGAGGGACTGATGTCGCATCCAGGTATGGCTTCAGTGAGCGCGGCCGTCGTCGAGCGCGGCAACGGCGAGTACGAGGCGCCCCTGCAGTTCACGATGGCCGGCGACTGGATCCTGCTCGTCACCGGTGAGCTGCCTGGCGGTGAGCAGATCAAGAAACAGATTGAGATCGCTGGCGTCCGCCCAGCTCCCTAGCGATGGACATCCTGCGAGCGCCTGTCGTCGGCTCGTTTCTTCGCTGGCGCTACGCGAGACCGGCGGTGCAACTCGTCCTGCTGCTCGTCTCGCTCGCGGTCGTTCTACACGGGCTGTTCGGGCCACAACTCGCGCCGCGCAACCTCGCCACCGTGCTCACGTCAATTCACTGGCGCGGCTTCCTCGTCATCGCCATCGTCGCCGTGGGCAATCTGTTCTGCACGGCGTGTCCGATGGTGCTGGCACGCGACGTGGGACGGAAGTTTTTTCATCCGGCGCTCCGCTGGCCGCGCCGTCTTCGTGGCAAGTGGCTGGGCCTCGCGTTGCTGGTCGCCGTCTTGTTCTCGTACGAATTGTTCGATCTCTGGTCGCAGCCCCGCGCGACGGCTCTGCTCGTGCTCGGCTATTTCGGTGTGGCGTTCGTCATCGACACCGTTTTCGCCGGCGCATCGTTCTGCAAGCACCTCTGCCCGATCGGTCAGTTCAACTTCGTCGCCTCAACGATGTCACCGGCGGAACTGCGCATCGTCGATCGCGAGACCTGCCGATCGTGCAAGACCTCGGACTGCATCAAGGGACACTATGGGCCGGCTGAAGCCGGCCACTACGAGCAGAAGCAGCGGGGTTGCGAACTCGGCCTCTTTCTGCCGATGAAGGTCGGCAATCTCGATTGCACGCTGTGCCTCGACTGCGTGCACGCCTGTCCGCACGACAACATCGCGCTGACGACGCGCATACCGGGCGAGGAGCTGCTCGAACGCGGACGGCGGTCTGGCCTTGGCCGCTTGATGCTGCGTCCCGATCTGGCCGCGTTGGCCATCGTGTTCACGTTCGCCGCGCTCGTGAGTGCGTTCGCCATGACGACGCCGGCGTATGCCGTCGAACAACGTATCGCCGCGTCGATCGGCGCGCGATCGGAAGGTCCGGTCCTCGCGGTCATCTTCATCGTGGGTCTCTTCGTCGCGCCAGCTGTTCTGCTTGGTGCCGCCGGTCTTGTCACTCGTGGCCTGACCCCGGGCGCCACTTCGCTGCGAGCCGCGGTGCTCCCCTACGCGTATGCGCTCATCCCGATCGGGCTAGGCATCTGGGTCGCGCACTACGGTTTCCATCTGCTGACCGGAGCCCTGACCATCGTGCCCGTCGTGCAGAGCGCGGTTGTCGATGCATTCGGCCGCGCGC
>Ga0111539_10000112_pt1 | contig 89047 bp, 73 predicted proteins | sample RhiMethybrSRZTD1_FD_79667 | JGI IMG/M metagenome (GOLD analysis project Ga0111539, IMG submission 79667) | Populus rhizosphere microbial communities from Tennessee, USA - Rhizosphere MetaG P. TD hybrid SRZTD1 (version 2) (version 2) | ecosystem: Host-associated > Plants > Roots > Rhizosphere >...
CCGAAAGAGGCACACAAGAAAATGGTCCTGGAGCTCGATGATCCGGAAAACAAGAAGATGCACGACATCACCGCGTACCTGTGGACGATTAAGTAAAGGCGCGCCAATATGAAAAAACTCGTAATCGTCACAGCGCTGCTGGTTGGACCCGCGCTTCTGTACGGACAGTCCCAGTCTGGTGCGCAGTCTGGCGGGCTCGATCCCGCCGACATCATGAAGCCGCTGGCGGATCAGTGGACCAGTTACTCGGGAGACCTGAGCGGCAAGCGTTTCAGCGCGCTGAAACTGGTCAACACCACCACGGTCAAGAATCTCAGCCTCAAGTGGATGACCAGTCTGACGACGGGATGTGGTCCAACCGGAACGCCGCCGGCCGGCGCTGCCGGTGGGTTTGGCGGCGGACGCGGCGGTGGACGCGGCGGCGGCGGTGGGCCCGCCGCGCCGATCATCGTCGGCGGACTGGGCAACGGCGATGCGAACAATTGCAACCCTGCTCGGCTGGGTGGCGGGATTCTGTTCGTCGACGGGATCATCTATGCCTCGACGCCTGACAACGTCTACGCGATCGACGCGCGCGACGGCGCCCTGCTCTGGCACTACTACTGGAAGACGCGCGGCGGCACGAGCCTCCAGACGCGCGGCCTCGGCATGTGGCACAACTACATCTACTTCGAGCTGCACGACGACTGGGTTGTTTGTCTCGATGCAAAAACCGGGAAGGAAGTCTGGAAGCACGAAATCGCGCCGTTCGATCAGCAGTACTTCTCATCGAACGCGCCGATGGTCGTTGGCGATCACATCCTCGTTGGCACGGGTAATGACCTCGATGCGCCGGCGTTTCTCAAGTCGCTCGATCCACAGACCGGTAAGTTGCAGTGGATCCTGTATTCGACGCCGCAGAATCCAGGCGATCCCGGCCTCGAGACATGGCCGAGCCTTGACGCGGCCCGTCATGGAAATGGCGCGACGTGGATTCCCGGCTCATACGATCCGGAAACCCACCTTTATTTATATGGCACCGGCAACCCGACGCCTGCGTACACCCAAGGACGGGGCGATGGCGACAATCTCTTCACGTCGTCACTCATTGCCGTCAACGTCGATACTGGCAAGATGGCGTGGTATTACCAGACGTCTCCCCACGACACGCACGACTGGGATTCGACGCAGACGCCGGTGCTCGTTGACGCGCAATTCAACGGCAGGATGCGCAAGCTCGTGATCACCGCCACCCGGAACGGGTACTTCTTCGTGCTCGATCGCACGACGGGTGAACACCTCGTCACGTCAAAGTTTGGTCTCGTGAACAACTGGGCCAGCGGCCTCGACGAGAAGGGACAGCCAAAACGTAATCCGCACAAAGACGCGACTATTGCGGGATCGCTCGTCAACGCCGACGTCACCAACTATCCACCACCAACGTTCTCACCGTTGACCGGCCTCTTCTACGTGCACGAGCAGAACTCGATGCGGATCAGTTACCTGATGGAACCCGATCCACGCGGGTCAATGGGCCTCGGCGGCACGAGCGGCGGCGGCAATCTCAACTGGGGCACGAACATCGTCGCCATCGACTACAAAACAGGCAAGGTCTCCTGGCGGAAAGAGATTAATGGAGGCAGTTCCGGTCTGCTCTCGACCGCTGGCGGTCTGCTCTTCCTGAGTAACGGACAAAACGTCGAAGCATGGGACGCCGCGACGGGCAAAGGCCTCTGGTATTCGCAGATCGGTGGTTTGTCGAGTCCCCCGGAAACCTTCATACTCGACGGCAAGCAGCACATGCTGTTCACCGGAGCGGCTGGGTTGTATCTCTTTGTGTTGAACTGAGTGCATCCTCGCCCGTTCGCGCCACGCGTGGCCGACGCGCCGTACCAGATCTGGGGACGTAATCTCGAACCAGATGCCGTACGACAACTGCAGAACGCGTGCAGGTTGCCCGTGGCTGTTTCAGCCGCGCTCATGCCTGATGCGCATGTTGGCTACGGCCTTCCGATCGGTGGTGTTCTCGCAACCAACGAAGCCGTCATTCCGTATGCGGTCGGAGTCGACATCGCCTGCCGGATGAAAATGACAGTGCTCGACTTGCCGGTCAGCACGTTGAAGATTGACCAATCGCGTCTCGCGAAGGCGCTCGAGCGTGAAACGCGATTTGGAATCGGTGCGACGTTTCGAGCGCCCCGTCAGCACGACGTGATGGATCGCGATTGGAACGTCACCCCGCTCACGTCGCGCCTCAAGGATCGCGCATGGGCGCAGCTCGGGACGAGCGGCAGCGGCAATCACTTCGTCGAGTTCGGCGAGCTGACAGTAATAAATGATGTCGTTGGGCTCCCGGCCAACAGATATCTCGCGCTTCTCAGTCACTCAGGCAGCCGCGGTACTGGCGCGCAGATCGCGCAGCATTACAGTCGGCTTGCGCGGGATCTGCATCCGGAACTTCCAAAGGAGCTTTCCCATCTCGCGTGGCTCGATCTCTCGAGCGAGCCCGGGCAGGAATATTGGGCGGCGATGGAGCTGATGGGTCAGTACGCGGCGGCCAATCATGCCCTGATTCACGCCCACATCGCGACCACGCTTGGCGTCGATGTACTGCTCGATCTCGAGAATCATCACAATTACGCGTGGCGCGAGCGCCATCTCACGCCGGATGGTTCGGAAGCAGAAGTCATCGTTCATCGAAAGGGCGCGACTCCCGCTGGCGCTGGCGTGCTCGGGATCATTCCCGGCTCAATGGGAACGCCCGGATATGTCGTGCGCGGAAAAGGAGTGGAGAGCTCGCTGAATTCCGCGTCACACGGCGCCGGACGCCGGATGAGCCGCACCAAGGCGAAAGAAACATTCACCTGGGACATGGCGCGGAAGTTCCTTCGCGAGCGCGGCGTCACGCTCCTGTCGGCTGGTCTCGATGAAGTGCCGATGGCGTACAAGAACATCGACGAGGTCATGGCGGCGCAGAAGGATCTTGTGGAACCGCTGGCGCGGTTTGAGCCGCGCCTGGTGAAGATGGCGCCAAGTGGCGAGCCGGCGGAGGACTAGGATGACGGAGGAGGTGTCAGGCAGTGAATCGTGAAAGGGACGAGGGAGCGGCGGCGAGGAGTGGCGGCGAGGAGTGGTGTCAGGTCGTGAATGGTGAAACCCACGTGATTATTGCTGCGTGACGCGCCCGCGACAAACGTCGCAGTAATTGCAACATGTTGCTGCCACGAGCCGAATTTTGCTGACTGTCTGTCGGCGCGGTATTTGCCCTCCGTCGGCGGATGGCGAGGCGAGGCCGCATTCAGTTTCCGGGCGCCGTGTACCACGTGATGGCCCGCGGCAACCGCAAATCCATGATCGTCGACGATGACGATGACCGACAGTCGTTCATGGACACGTTCGGCGCCGCCGCAAGCGACTATCAGGTACGTGTCTATGCCTGCTGTCTTATGGGCACGCACTACCATGCGCTGCTCGACACGCCGCGCGGCAACCTGTCCGACTTCGTCCGCAGCGTCAACGGCAAATACTCGAAGGCGTTCAATCGCCGGCATGCCCGTGTCGGACACACGTTCGAACAGCGATTCCGATCAGTGCTGGTCCAGCGCGAAAAATACTTGCGCCGGGTGGCGCGCTACATTGCGTTGAACCCGGTGAAGGCGTGCCTGTGTCGTGACGCGACGGACTGGCCATGGAGCACGCATCGCCCCACGGCCGGCATGGAAGCCGCGCCAGCGTGGCTGTACCTGGACTGGCTGCGGTGGGCGTTTCGCGTCGACGGGCTGCGCGATGCGCAGCACCGGTATGAAGAGTACGTGCGCGACCCTGCCGGGCTGACCTGGTCATTCGACGATGTGGCGGCACTCGGCACGCCTCGGTTCAGGACAGCGGTGGCTGAGTTATTGAGGCGTGACCGGGAGAATCGGCTCATGCCCGCAGGATGCCGCGGGCGGGCGCGGCCGCCATTGGAGCGCGTGTTCGTCGAGGAGGAGAAAGACAGTCGCAGCCGGGACGCCCTGATTCTAGTCGCGCACGTCAGGCACGGCTATCGGCTCTCTGAAATCGCGAGATTCTTGGCCGTGGCACCCTCGACGGTCAGTAAGGCGGCGAGCAGGGCCCGACTTCGGACTTGTGCGTCGGCGTAGGCATGTTCACGATTCACTGCCTGACACCACGTTCGGTCCGGCGCCACGTTCACGATTCACTGCCTGACACCACCGCCGCCGCGGGCGTCGCACCAAGACCGAGTGTGAGAACGATGAGGACCACAATCGTGACGCCCTTGGACGAGCGGAGTGAGCGAGCGGCCGCTTTCAGATCGTCACGCACTTGACACGATTATATGGAAGGCTATCGTGACGGGTATGGTTAAACCGGTAACGGTGCCGTGATGAACAAAAGACCCGACCGATCGGAAGCGGCCGAGTATTACTTCACTTACATCGACAAGGTCCCGGAAGGAGATATTTGTCGGATCCTCGAGTCGCAGTCGGTTGAAGTCCCGGCGCTCTTCGAGGGAATTCCGGAGACGCAGTCGGACTATCGTTACGCGGCCGATAAGTGGACCATCCGTGAAGTGTTGGCTCACCTGAACGACTGCGAGCGCTTGTTTGCGTTCCGCGCGTTCTGGTTTGCGCGCGGGTTCGACACGCCGCTCCCCAGCTTCGATCAGAATGTCGCGATCACGCGAGCCGGCGCCAGCCAGCGACCATGGAAAAGCCACATCGAGGAGTTCCGGGCGATTCGGACCGCAACGCTGGCGCTCTTTCGCAATCTACCGCCCGATACGTGGGACCGTCGCGGCATCGCGAGCGATAATCCATTCACGGTGCGCGCCCTTGCCTACATCGCGGCGGGCCACGTCGTACATCACGTCGGACTCTTGCACGAGCGGTATCTGGCAGACACGCGCTAAAGAAAAACGGCCAACCGAACGGTTGGCCTGGGCGAAGGATGGCGGGGCCGACGAGACTCGAACTCGCGACCTCCGGCGTGACAGGCCGGCGTTCTAACCAACTGAACTACGACCCCGCAAAGGGAACTGACGCTGCCTCGCGTCCATGTGTCACCCGTGAGGCAGCCTGGCCGAAGCCTCGCATTACCGATAGCGGACCGAGGCGAGGGCTGGTGGGCGGTACAGGACTCGAACCTGTGGCAGCCGGCGTGTAAAGCCGGTGCTCTACCAACTGAGCTAACCGCCCTACGTGCCGAACTGCAGGTCCGTCGAGTGCCCGGCCAAAACTCGATTATAGGCCACGGAGTCGGCGCTGAGCAAGCGTGGCCACGGATGAACATGGAATAACGCGGATCAAACACGCCACGGATGAACACGGAATAACACGGATCTAACACGCCACGGATGAACACGGAATAACACGGATCTAACACGCCACGGATGAACACGGAGTAACACAGATTTCTCGTGTCCCGAATCTACCAGTTGAACGCAGCTTTCAGCGCCAGCAAGGCGACCGCAACCAGCAACCCGATCATCGCTCGATACTCGCGGTTGCGCATCGCGCGCGCGAGGGTGAACTCTCGGGAGACGGTCGCGCTGCGTCCGGCACGGTAGTCTGGATAGGCGGCGCCAAACTTTTCCGTCAAGTGCGCTTCTTCCGTGCGAATGGCGGCGATGAGTGTGATCGCGAGATACGCGAGAGTGAGCACGGCAACGACAACGCTGGCGGAGGCGATCGCCAGACCGATTCCGATGATGATCGATCCCGCATACAGTGGATGACGGGTCAGAGCGTATGGACCCGACGCCGTCACCTCTCTTCCCTTCTCGAGATGACCGGCAGCCCAGACGCGCAGAGCTTCCCCAAGCGTCGCGACAATCGCTCCGAGGATCACGCTGCGCGACGTCGGGTGGGCGAGCCACAGGACGACGACCCCTGCCGCAAATCCGATGGGGACACGAAGACGCGCGATCCGTCGAAGCGCCGTCATTTCTGGAAGCGTTGTTGAATCGCGGCGGTGACTTCGGGCACGGCAATGGACTCGAGGCACCACTCGGCCTTCCGGCATCGGCGCTCGTAGTGACACCCGCACACGCCGTATCTCGACACGCTCACATCATCGGCATTCCAGGGGCCGTTGCGCTGAGGATCGGTCGGACCAAAGAGTGAAACGGCCGGCGTCCCAACCGCGGCGGCAATGTGGAGAGGTCCGGTATCGCCAGACACCATCAGCGACGCCGCACGCGACAGGGCAAGCAGATCAGCGAGACGCGTCGGCGGCGCGACGCGAGCGGCTCCGCCGGAGGTCTCCACGACCGCGCCGGCGAGTCCTTCCTCGCCCGGGCCCCACAGCACAAACGATGTCAACCCGCGCACGTCCCGCAGGAACCCGGCGATCTCGCCGAATCGATCCGGCGGCCAGCGCTTGTTCGGCCAGGCGGCTCCCGGGTTGATCAGTGCGAAAGGATGCCTGCCGCCGAGCACGCTGTAGATTTCTTCAAGCGCGCGCGCACTGACGTCGGCGAGCGGAAAGCGAATCGTCACGTCGGTGACGCCCAGGCTGCGCAACAACGCGAGATTCTGTCGGACGATGTGATCCGCTCGCTCGGCCGGTGTGTCGCGGTGAATCTCGGAGTAGAACGGACGCGCCCCCTTTTCGCGGAGATGCCAGATAGAGAATCCGATCACGCGGCGGGCGCCGGACGCGCGCGCCAGCACGGCCGACTTCATCAAGCCCTGGAAATCGATGGCCACGTCGTAGCGAACCTCGCGCATTCGGCGCGAGACATCCAGCCATCCGGCGATCGACGGGCGCTCGAGAACGATCGCGCGATCGATGACACTCACCAGATCCACTATCGGCCGGTGCCTGGCCTCGACCAGCCAGTCGATCCGCGCGTCTGGAAAGGCATTGCGCAGCGCGGCCGCCGCCGGGACGGCATGAACAATGTCCCCCAGCGCGCCCAGCCGGACGATGAGAATGTTCATTCGCGGATTCGAGCGACGAGATCGCGCGTCGAATGATGCTTTGGGTCGCCGACGATCGCGATCCGGCCGCCATATCCAAGGACGGTCGCGCGTTCGGGAACCGTCTCAACAGTGTAGTCAGTACCTTTGCAATGCACGTCCGGCCGCAGCAGTTCGAGGAGTGGCGCGACAGTGGGCTCGGAGAAAATCGTGACGTAGTCGACACCGCGAAGTGCAGCGACGAGTTCAGCGCGTTCGGCCGCTTTCAGAATCGGCCGTCCCGGCCCCTTTCTGGCGGCGGCTGCATCGTCGTTCACGGCAACGATGAGTCGATCTGCTTCCAATGACGCGGCCTGAAGATAGCGGACGTGGCCCACATGCAGCAGGTCGAAACAGCCATTGGCGAAGGCGATGGTTCGTCCCGCGCGTCGATCGGCAGCAACCAACTCGAAGAGTTGGTCGCGGGTCACGATCTTCTCAGCCACGGTCACTCAACACAGCACTTCGAAGTTCGTCGGCGCTGACGGTCGCGGTGCCCCGCTTCATGACGACGATCCCGCCAGCACAGTTTGCGAGCCGTGCCGCTTCAATGAAGCTCGATCCGGCGGCTAGCGCCAGCGTCATCGTGGCAATGACGGTGTCACCGGCACCGGTGACATCGGCGATCTGATCCGACCCGTAGATCGGGATGTGCACGGTGCGCCGATCCGGTTCGAAGAGCGCCATGCCACGGCTGCCGCGGGTGATGAGCACCGCCTCCGATCGCGTACGGCGAAGAAGCGCACGACCGGCGCGCTCGAGGACCCTGGCGTTGTCACGAATGCGGATCCCGAGCAACTGCTCGACCTCGGATTCGTTCGGCGTGCAGGTGGTCATGCCGCGATACCGGAGCAACGCGTATCGAGAGTCAACCAGAACCGGCGGCGTCCTCTGCTTTGGTTGACGAAGCGTCTGTGCGGCTTCATTTACCAATTGCGGCGAGACAGCGCCGCCACCGTAATCCGAAACGAGCAAGGCGTCGCAGCGCGTCACCGCCTTCAACAAGGTCGTGCGAATCGCGCGGCGATCGCCGTCGGACACCTCGAGTGTCGCCGCCCGATCGATGCGCACGACCTGCTGTTTCGCAGAATGAATGCCCCCCGCGAGGATCCGGGTCTTGGTCGGGGTGCGAAAGCCCTTCGGCCGAAGCACCGAGCGGGTATCGACTTTGCGGCGGAGCGCCTCGATCAGCCGTCGCCCGGTCTCGTCGGCGCCGGTAAAGCCAATCGCCGTCGCGGCTCCGCCGAGCGCGGCGACATTGTTTGCCGCGTTGCCGGCTCCCCCCGGCACGATTTCCGTCGAGTCGTAGTTGAGGATCAGGACTGGCGCCTCTCGCGAGACTCGAGCGATGTCGCCGTAAATGAACTCGTCAACGATCAAGTCGCCGAAAACTGCCACGCGGACCTTGGTAAACCGATCGATGAGCTCGAGCAGCCGCGACGGATCAACGGCCGAAGGATGGGTGGCTCGCATCAGGAGGCGCGAAGAATCCAGGACACAGCTTCCACAAGATTGTCGACGATGGCCGCCGGCGTCACGCGATCGTGTGGCGACCGCTCCTCGGTCCTGCCGTAGCCAGTGCGTACGAGAACGCCGCGGCAGCCGACGCGCTGCCCCGCTTCGAGATCGTGCCATCGATCGCCAACGACAAAGGATCGATCGAGCGCGAGATCGAGATCTTTCGCGGCCTGCTGCAACAATCCCGGCTGCGGTTTCCGGCAGTCACACGACTTTCGATATTGCTCGATGACCGCCTCGGGATGATGAGGGCAATAGTAGAACCCATCGACGCGCGCGCCGCCGGCAGACAGCCGCGCCGTGATGTGCTGGTGCGCTTCCGCGACAAACGCCTCTTTGAAAATGCCGCGCGCGATGCCGGCCTGATTGGTCACGATGACGACGGTGAAATCCGCGCGGTTCAACAAGCGGACCGCGTCGATGCTGTAGGGAAAAAACACCAGGCGCTCGAGACGATCGAGGTAACCGGCTTCTTCGACCAGCGTGCCGTCCCGATCGAGAAAAACTGCAGGGCGCGGCATTATCTGATCCGGGGGGGCCAAGCTGTCCCCGCCGTGAGCCGTGCTGTCACCGCATCAAACACTTGGTCGGCTGTGATGCGTGTCATACATCGGTGATCGATTGGACAATCGCGCAACATGCAGGGACGGCAGAAGACCTCGCGAACCATGACATCGTGATGGCCAATCGGGGCGGTCACACGCTCGTCGGTCGGGCCAAAGATCGCCGTCACCGGAACGCCGACAGCGGCCGCGAGATGCATGGCTCCCGAGTCGTTCGAGACGAATGCGGCACATCGTGCCAGGATTCCCGCCACCTGGCGGAGATCGGTACGGCCGATCAGATTGACAACCCTGACGCCGGACGGCAAGGCTGATTCTATCTCACGCCCTGCCTCGCGATCGTCGTGGGCACCGACGAGGATCGAAATCACGCCACGCTCCCGGGCCAGTCGTGCCGCAACCGCGGCAACGCGCGGTGGTGGCCAGCGCTTCGCATGGCCGTACGCAGCGCCCGGCGCAAAGCCGACGAGCATCGCTGATGGACCGATGCCGAGCTTGGCCAGTAGCTCGGCGGCACGCTGTGTCGTCTCCGAGCGGAGTGCCACGCGTGGCACCGTATCGGTCACACCAAAGCCGAGGGCCTCGACGAGCGTCGAATAGTACTTGGACTGGTGAACGCGAGCTCGAGGCCGCGCCACTCGACGGGTCAGGAGGAACCCGCGAGCATTGGTCGCGAATCCCCAGCGATCAGCAATCCCCGCGCGCCGCAGCATCCAGGCGGTTCGAAATGAATTCGTCAGCAGAAGCCCCGCATCGAATGTGCCGTCGGCAACCGTCTTCGTTTCACGTGAACGATCCGGAATCGCGAGCACGTCATTCGGCGCCGCCGACGTGTCTTCTTGAAAGAGCGGGGCCACCGAGGTGATCGCCGCAATCGTAATGTGCGTCTCTGGCAACCCCGCCCGTACAGCCGCGAGCGCCGGCAGCGCCATCACGGCGTCGCCGAGCCAGTTCGGTGCGCGAATCACGAGCCGCTGGGGCGCACTCACTGCGTTCTCTCTTCCACATCGTCGGCGGCATCGCCAGTTTCGGCCGACGCCGACGGAAACATCCCCTTCACATGCTCGCCCGCCGGAACATCGCGCCACCGGCGATGCATCCATAGCCAGAGATCCGGATATCTCCGGACGTACATCTCGAGCACGTCGGTGCAGCGTTGGGTGAATTCGGTGATCGCGTGTTCGTCTTCCGCATTCGGCGGCTCGACCGCGTGCTCGTATACCATGCGGAATCGACCACCGGGCAATGGGAGCGCAAATACCGGCACGACAGGCGCGCCGGTGCGCAGCGCGAGCGCCGCCAGCGCCGAGGTCGTCGCCGCGGGGCGATTGAAGAAGTCGACATACACAGAATCGGCCGGCTGCATGTGTTGATCGATGAGGAACGCCACGGCCTGATTCGCTTCAAGGGCGCGCAGGACCCGGCGGATGGCGCCGCGGCGGTAAAACACCGAGTTGCCAGTCGCGGTTCGAACGCTTTCGAGCAAATCGTGCAGCAGCGGGTTGTCGAGCGGTCGTGCGAGGACCGCCATCGGTTTGAGGGTCAGCGCATGGACGAGTGCGTTGATTTCCCAGAATCCGAAGTGGCCGGTGTAAAGCAGGACGCCACGGTTCTGTGCGTGCGCGTGAATAACCCGTTCTTCCCCTTCGAACTCGACCCGCGCGAGCATCTCGTCTGGCCGCATCGTGCTGAATTTCAGCAGGACAACCAGCAGGCGGCCGAAGTGCGAAAACATGTCGCGGCAGATCGCCTGACATTCCTGTTCACTCCGGCCAGGAAATGCGGCACGCAAGTTCTGGATGGCGAGTTGCCGGTGGCTTCGATCGAGGGTGTAGAAGGCGCGGCCGAGCAGCGTCCCAATGGCCAGGACGCCGCGCATCGGCAACAAGCGAACGAGCGAAACCGCGCTCACGACGGCGAGGTACTCGAGCCGGTGCCGGAACGATGCACGTGGGCGAGCGGGCGTCGGACCCGCGGGTAGTTGCTGGTCAGCCAACGATGTCGCGAGCCGCGCCGAGCGAGCCGGCCAGCCAGTGGCGGAACTCGGATTGCGGATCGGGCTCCATTGTAAGCGTCGAGCACTCGACTCGGATCGGAAAAGGCCGCCACGGCAGCAATCGCACGTAGTCCTTCTCCGTCGTCAGAATCACCTCCGCCCCTGCCCTCCGCGCGGCATCGGCAAGGCCCGCCACATCCTTTCGCGAGTAGGCATGATGATCGGCAAATGCGCGGGTGCCAACAATCGCACAACCGGCGCGGCGCACGTCTTCAAAGAATCGTTCAGGTGCGGCGATTCCGGCAACCGCGAACGCCGGCAGATCATCGATCTCGGGGATGTGCACGGAGCGGCGCGTGCGGAAGAACGGCAGATCGACCCCGACGGCGCTGAGATCGACATCATCATCGGAGGCGAGCACGGCATCAGCCGCGATTAATGTGTCGAGCGGCTCGCGCAGCCGTCCGCGTGGCAGGGTGAGCGGGTGCGCGATGTCATCGCGTCCGATGAGGACGATGTCGACGTCGCGATCGAGTTGCAGATGCTGAAACCCGTCGTCGAGCAGGTGAACCGTCGCGCCCAACGCGTGTTCCGCCAGAGTGCCGGCAAGGTAGCGATCGGCAGAGACCAGCACCGACGCACCGGCAAGGACGCGCGCCAGCATCAGCGGCTCGTCCCCTGCGCGCGGGAGATCGCTGCGAATGCCATCCGGGTCGCGAACGATCACAACACCATCGTCGGCTTGCGTGCGTCCGTATCCGCGACTCAGGATGGCCGGCCGTTCACCCAGCGCCAATAGCTGGCGCGCGATGGACGCGACCATTGGCGTTTTGCCACGGCCGCCGACGGCAAGGTTGCCGATGCTGATCACCGGACGGCGCAGGCGGTGGCGAAGATCGGGGCGCCTCGCATACCGCTCGCGGCGGCGCCGAACGATCGCCGCGTATAAATCGCTCACCATCACTACCGGCGCACCACTTGGAGACTGGCTGCGAAGCCATCCACCGCTGACCAGTACGCCTGGGCATTGCGCGGGACATCGTCGTTGTGATCGCCCCCTTCGATGACGACGAATTGCTTCGACACGGTCAACGTCTTGAACAACTCCTGCCCGAGCGCGAACGGGATCACGCTGTCGCGATTGCCGTGCATCACCAGAACGGGGCGGTTCGCGCGATTGGCAAATTCAGCCGTTGGAAACCGGTAGGACGACAGGAAAGACAACACCAGCAGGACTGGCGAACTGCGGACAGCCGCGCGCGCGCTCACAAAGCCCGACTCCAGGATGATGCCGTCAGGCGGCTGCACGGTCGCGGCATATGCCGCCATGGCCGCACCGAGCGATCGGCCCCAATAAATGGTTGGAATCGATCCCGATTCTTCCGCGCGTGCGCGCTTGACGATCGCGTCGACGTCACGATAGAGCCCGCGCTCAGTCGGATGCCCGGTGCTCTGGCCGTATCCGCGGTAATCGAACGCAAAGACCGAATAGCCGCGCTGAACGATGCCGGTCAAAATCGGCGCCCAGTTCGACAAGTTCGCGCCGTTGCCGTGGAAATAGACGACATTGGCGCGCGGAGTGGGCGCGCGCATCAGCCACGCACGCAAGCGCTCGCCGTCGGTTGTGTCGATCGTAAGCGCGTCGAACGGCACACCGAAGTCTCGAGGCGTGTCCGATTCGCCTGTCGTCGGGAAGAACGCCAGGCGCGGCTCGGCCCAGCGTACGAATAGCCACGCCAGGATGCAGGACCCCGCCAGCGCGTAGACCAACAGCAGCATTATGCGTCGCAGCACGAAACACTATTGATTGTGAGTTGTGGGCGAACGGATCCCTGACTCCGGATCCCGGAACGGGTCATACTCGTCTAAACGGACGAACCACATTCATCGGATCGAGCAGTTGCGCGATTGCCGCGAGCGTTTTGACCCGTGCACCGCGGTTCGCCTCGACCAGCGCGCGCGCCGCGGCACCCAGGCGTGCACGCCGCACGGGATCACCGAGCAGCTCGAGCAAGGCCGACTCCAGTTCGCGATCGGAGTGCACCTGCACAGCGGCGGCGTTGTCCAGGAACGTCCGCGAGATCTCAGCGAAGTTCTGCATGTAAGGACCAAAGACGATTGGTTTGCCAAACACGGCGGGCTCCAGGATATTGTGGCCTCCCATGTCGGCCAGGCTGCCGCCGACGAACACGACGGTCGCGATCTGATAGAGCTGTGCCAGCTCGCCAATCGTGTTGAGGATGACGACGTCGTGGCGCGGATCGGCATCGACGCGCAGGTCGGTTCGCCTCGCCACGTTCCAGCCTGCGCGTCGCGCGAGTTTCTCCACGTCGTCGAACCGTTCGGGCTTTCTCGGCGCGATGATGAGGAGCGCGTTGGTCATCGTGGCGCGGATCCGGTGAAACGCTTCGAGGACCGGTTCTTCTTCGTTGCGGACGGTGCTCGCGGCGATCAGGACCGGACGATTGGTGGCGACTCTGAAATAGCGAAGGACGCGGTTTCGACCGCGATCAACCGCAGAGCTGCCAGGGATTTCGAGCGAGTCGAACTTGAGTGACCCGGTCACGACCACGCGATCGCGATCGGCGCCAATGTCGATGACGCGCCGCGCGGATTCGTCGCTCTGCATACAGAAACGGTCGATATGCCGGAGGACGCGGCGGAAGAACGGACGCGCAATGCGGTAGCGCGGATACGACCGGGATGAGATCCGGCCGTTGACCAACATCGTTTTTACTCCCGCGCGGTGGCACGCGCGGAGGAGGTTCGGCCAGATCTCGGTCTCCATCATGATGAAGAGTCGCGGGTTCACCAGCTTGACGGTCCGATTGACGATGAAGCCGAGGTCGAAGGGAAAATAGAACACACCATCGACATATTGAAGATTGTTGCGCGCGATCTGCTGCCCCGTCATCGTCGTGGTCGAGAGAAACAGCCGCAGCTTCGGATAGCGCTCGCGCAAGTCGGGCAAGAGCGCGCGCGCGGTCAGCACCTCGCCGACCGACACGGCGTGAATCCAGATCGACTCGTCCGAGTCGAGATTGAATGAGATCGGAAGATAACCCAGACGCTGGGTCAGGCTGCCGATGTACTTGCGGTGACGCACCGCCTGATAAATCAGTGATGGCGACATCACCACAAAGAACAGGACGATGACCACGGAGTAAATCACATACATGGCCGCGGATGAACACGGATCAACACGGATAACGACACGCGTTGGATGCGACTCACTCTAGACCGGCGTTGACCACCGCGCAAGCCGTTCATTAAAATCAATAGTTTCACAGTAGCTCAGAGGAGACGTAGATGGCCATCAAAGTCGGGATCAACGGGTTCGGCCGTATCGGCCGCAACATCATGCGCGCCGCTATGGGCGACCGCGGCATCGATTTCGTCGCCGTGAACGATTTGACGAATGCTGCCACCCTGGCCCATCTGCTCAAGTACGATTCCATTCTCGGGAACCTGCACGGCGATATTTCCGCGAGCGGCGACAAGATTCGCGTCAACCAGGATTCGTTCCAGGTTCTCTCGATCAAGGATCCGGCCGAGCTGCCGTGGCAGTCGCTCGGCGTCGACGTAGTCTTCGAGTCGACCGGGATCTTCACGGGTCGCGACGGTGCCGCGAAGCATCTCGCCGCGGGCGCGAAGAAGGTCATCATCACGGCGCCGGCAAAGGGACCGGACCTGACTGTGGTCCTGGGCGTCAACGACGATAAGTACGATCCGGGCAAGCACCACATCATCTCCAACGCGTCGTGCACGACGAACTGCCTGGCGCCGGTCGCCAAAGTGCTGCACGAGACGTTCGGCATCAAAAAGGGCTGGATGACGACCGTCCACTCGTATACCAACGACCAGCAACTTCTCGATCTTCCGCATAAGGATTTGCGTCGCGCGCGCGCGGCGGCGCTTTCGATTATTCCGACCACAACCGGCGCAGCCACCGCGGTCGGTGAGGTGCTGCCAGAACTCAAGGGACGTCTCGACGGCATCGCCATGCGCGTACCGACACCGAACGTGTCGGTCGTCGATCTCGCCGTGCTCGTCGACAAGAAAACGTCGAAGGACGAAGTGAACGCGGCGTTCAAGAGCGCCGCCGAAGGCAAGTTGAAGGGCATCCTGCAGTACGTCACCGAACCGCTCGTCTCGGTCGACTTCCGCGGCAATGCCAATTCGTCGATGCTCGACTCGGCCTACACCTCGGTGATGGATGGCGACTTCATCAAGGTTCTGTCCTGGTACGACAACGAGTGGGGATATTCGAGTCGCTGTGTTGATTTGCTGCATTACCTCGTGAAGAAGGGGCTGTAGCGTTGGCTCGAAGCGTCAAGGATCTCGACCTGTCGGGCAAGCGGGTCTTCATCCGCGTCGACTTCAATGTCCCGATCAAGAACGGCGCGATCACCGACGACACACGGATTCGCGCGTCGCTGCCCACGATCAAATACGCGCTCGAGCAAGGGGCGACCGTTGTTCTCGCCTCCCATCTGGGCCGGCCGAAGGGCAAGCCGAACCAGGAATTCTCGCTTCGGCCAGTCGCGGTGCGGCTGTCGCAACTTCTCGGGTGTCCCGTCGAATTCGCCGAAGACTGCATCGGTCAAGCGGCGAAGACGGCCATCGATCGCGCCGCGACGGGGGGGAGAGTCGTCCTCCTCGAGAACCTCAGGTTCCACCCGGAGGAGGAAAAGAACGACGCGGGGTTCGCCAAGGAACTGGCCTCTCTCGCAGATGTGTATGTCAATGACGCCTTTGGGTCGGCGCACCGCGCGCACGCCTCAACCGAAGGCATCGTCCATCACGTCACGCAGGCAGCCGCAGGTCTCTTGATGGCGGCAGAGGTGCAGTATCTCGGGAAAATCCTCGAGCATCCCGATCGCCCGTTCATCGCGGTGCTGGGAGGGGCGAAAGTATCGGACAAACTCGAGGTCATTCAAAACCTCGTCCCTCGTGTCGATGCGCTCCTGATCGGCGGCGCCATGGCGTACACCTTCTTCAAGGCGCGAGGACTGCCCGTGGGCAAGTCGCTCGTCGAAGACGACCTCCTCGACGCGGCCCGAGAAGTGGAGAAACAGGCGAAGGAGCGGCATCTTCGGTTCGAGCTGCCCTCCGATCATGTCGTCGCGCCAAAGCTCGAAGCGGGAGCGCCGGTAGAGACGCTCGACGTCGTCGACGCGAAGATCGGTGATCGTCTGGGACTCGACATCGGCCCGGAGACGATTGCGCGCTATCGCGAGATCATTTCAGGAGCGAAGACCGTCACCTGGAACGGGCCGATGGGCGTTTTTGAAATCGACGAGTTCGCGAGGGGGACGATCGCGGTTGCCAGGGCGGTCGCGGACGTACAAGGCACCACGGTGATCGGCGGTGGTGATTCGATTGCCGCGGTGGCAAAGGCCGGCGTCACCGATCGTATTACCCACATTTCAACCGGTGGCGGGGCGTCGCTCGAGTTCCTCGGCGGCCGCAAGCTCCCCGGCGTCGTCGCGCTGGGTTAGAATTCGCCAATGCGCGTACCCTTCATCGCCGCCAACTGGAAGATGTACAAGACCGTGCATGAAGCGGTCGCGTTCGCGAAGGAATTTCGCGTGATGGTCAAAGACGTGACCGACGTCGAGATCGTGCTCGCGCCGCCGTTCACCGCCCTTCATGCCGTCGCCGACGCGGCGAGAAACTCGAACATCGGCGTGGCGGGACAGAACCTGCACTGGGAACGCGAGGGCGCATTCACCGGTGAAGTGAGCGCAGCGATGCTGAAAGAGGCCGGCGGCGAGTATGTGATCATCGGCCATTCCGAACGTCGCCGCCTTTTTCACGAAACCGATGAAACCGTGAATCGCAAACTCAACGCCGCGCTCGGCGAGCACCTCACACCAATCGTTTGCATCGGTGAAACACTCGAGGAACGCGAACGGAACGAGACGCTCCCCGTCCTCGACCGGCAGATCAAGGCCGGACTCGACGGTCTGACCGGCGATCAGGTCGCGGCCCTGGTACTTGCCTATGAACCCGTGTGGGCCATCGGCACCGGACGCAATGCCACACCCGCTCAGGCCGGCGAAGCCCACGCGCATATCCGCTCGCGGCTGCGCCAGTGGTTCGGCGGACACGCCGCCGATCAATGTCACGTGATCTACGGCGGCAGCGTGAAGCCAGACAACATTCACGAGCTGATCCTGCTGCCGGATGTCGACGGCGCACTCGTCGGCGGTGCCAGCCTCGACATCCGCGCGTTCGGCGACATCGTGGTGCGGAGCCGGCAGAGCGCGGTCTAGCGTCTCACTCGAGCACGTATACCGTCGCGGTCCCTTCGCCGTCGCTGAACGGACCAAGGCTGCGCACGCCTTCGGCTTCGTTGAGCGTCATCAGGATCTGTTCGTAGGCCTCACGGTCCTCACCATATCCGGCTTCGTGAATCACCACGTAACGAACGTCCGCGCGCCGGAGAACGCGAAGCGAGAACGGGTCAGGAAACCGTCGCAGGTCCTGCAATCGACGAATGTAACTGGCCGGATAAAAACCGCTGTATCCATTGATCAGCGGCTTCCAATGAAAGATGGACAGGTAGGCGTATTTGGGATCCGCGCCCGGCAGTCCGCGCTTGGGATCCTGTCCAGGCCGCACATTCAGCATGGGCGCGGGAAACTCGGCGACCACGCCTGGTGGCTGACTGGCGAGGAGCTTGTACACCGGCGGTGGCTCGTTCGGATAGCTCGCAAGCGTGACGGTCGTGAAATACTCAGCGAGTACAGCCGTCAATAACAGAGCAAGGAGTATGAGCCGAAAGCGCGCGCGGAGCGCGGAGGTAAGCCACGAGTAGCCGAATCCCGCCAGCACCGCCAGCGAGAACACGACGAATATTCCCAGACGCGCGGGCGCTCGGAGCGCGCGAAACGGGCTGAGGTACTCGTAAAGGAGCGAATACGAATAACCACGAAGCCCAAGTGAGGCCTCAAACGCCGCGACACCGACAAGCAGATACACGACGATGACGCGCGAGGGAGAGCGCAGGAGCAGGGCCACTGTCGCGAGCAGCAGCGCGATGGCGCCGGGAAAGAGGCGGCGTTCCATTTCTCCGCGTGTCTGCCAGCGGCCATAGAGCCAATTGGTATGCGGCACGACGAGATAATCGGCCGGCCTCGCGGCAAACGCCTGGATCTCGTCCACCGGCCGCTCACCCACTCGATCGCGGGCATGAAGGTAAGGACGTGCATAGGCCCCGGTTAACGCGAGCGCGAGTACCGCGCCGGCGGCAAGGGGAATCATCGCGCGTCGATTTGTCGTCCACGGCTTGCCAATCAGCAGCAGAAGCGAGCCAATGGCGATGAGCGTCGCCAGAAATATTCCGTAGTACACGCTCGAGAGCATTTGCAGCGCCACGGCCCCCCCGCACATCAACCCGTCGCGGACGCGGTAGTTGTTGAACGTACGGTGCAATGCGAGAAACGCGAGCGGCACCCACATGGTCCACTGCAGTTCCATGTGCATGATGTGTTCGAATCGATAGGGCGCGAAGGCGAAGATGGTGCCTGCGAGGATGGCGGCGCCGCGACTGCGCGTAAGAGAGTGAACCAGCGCGAACATCGTCGTCGCAGAAACAACGATTGCGCCGAGCAGCATGATGTTCTGCACGAGGACCGGCCTGATGCCAAACCAGATCATCGGTGCGGCCGTGATTCCCTGGACGAGCATCGCGTCGGAAAACAGGAGCGTCCGCGGCTCGGGATAGAAGATGTTTGCGTTGAAGATGCTGGTTGGCGAGGTGGCGAGCGCATGCGCGATCCAGTGCAGCCGCCACATGTTGAAGTAGGTGTCTTGATGCGGCACCGCACTGTCGCCGATATGCCACACCTGCTGCCACATCATGACGCAGGCGAGGAGGGTAAAGGCGACTAGCGAGGCGACTGTGTCGCGAACTGATGTGGCTGAATCGTTCATTGCATCGAAAGCCGAACTGGCAGCCGTTCGTACTTTCGGACCCAGTCAATACCACCGGATCGGGCGGCGAGCCGTCAAGCCGGTTGCCCGACCGGCGCCTGAACTGGTAAAATCGGACGTTATGCTCTATTACCTGGTTGCAGTTCTATACGTGCTCGTGTGTTTTCTCCTGCTCCTGGTCGTGCTGCTCCAGCAGGGCAAGGGTGGAGATATGGCGAGCGCGTTTGGAGGCGGCGGCAGCCAGACGGCATTCGGCGCGCGCGCGGGTGCGACGGTCCTGACCAAGGCGACGACCGTGCTTGGCGTGCTGTTCATGCTCGGCGCGATTGGTCTCGGGGTCATGGGTCAGCGCGGTCCGGGATCGTTGATGCGCGGCCTTGGCGGTGCGCCTCCTGCGCCGGTGACAACACCAGCACCGACGCCGGCGCCAACTCCGGCACCAACGACGCAGCCGGCCGAGCAGAAGGCGCCAGAACAGAAGACGCCAGAACAGAAGACGCCCGAGCAGAAGACGCCAGAGCAGAAAGCGCCGGAGTCACCGGCGCCGCAGACGCCGAAGAAGTAGATCCAACCTCCCTCGCGAAAGTGGCGGAATTGGCAGACGCACCAGCTTGAGGGGCTGGCGGTCGCAAGACCGTGGGGGTTCGAGTCCCCCCTTTCGCACCAATACTGAATCGGCGGGGCCCCCTGCACCCCGCGACATCCGTTCGCAAAAGATCACTTCGTCGTCAACCATTCTGCACGATCGGCTGCTCCGACAATGAGCGGCGCTTTCGACTCATCTCCCGTCGGTCGCCACTGGGGCTCATGGAGGACATAGAGGTTGTAACGGCCGCCAGCCGGAACGATCCGACTGGTGCTTTTGATGTCGTACCGATCACTCCCGTCCGTGAAGCTGAGCAACGTGTTCGTGACTTCGCCAGCACGGCGCAACCCGAGCTTAGGATTCGGCAGCACTGACATCATGAAACGGCCTCGCTCCGGCAGGTAGAACCACAGCACGGCGCCAGAGATATTGCCACCGACACGCGTCGAGGCGTCCTGCACGGTTCCGTTCACGCTGATCCGGAAATCGTCCAGCCGAAGGTGCACGTCAGCCAGGGACAAGTCCCGGACCGGGCTGAGGCCTGCGGCAGTGGCGGTCGAACGTTTGAATACGAAATAGTCCACGACTTTCTGTCCAGTCGTGGGATTCTCCAGCAGATCGATCGCGACGCTATCTCCCGGGCGCACATCAGGCACCAGGGGGTACTTGAGCAGCGGCACATATGTCCAGGACGGATCAACATCCATCTCCGCGAGATCCGTTGCCGACAGGCTGAACGGTTCGATGCGAACCTGAAATGCTGGAGAGCCAGGCTTCGGTTCGACGAGCACGTCGTATGCAAAGTACCGCCTCTGGCTGCGATCCTGAACGACGCGATGGAAGCGACCGATGTTGATCGCCATCACGCCCGATGGAATGCGCACGGAACCAGGCTCGATTCGCGCCGTCATCTGGACTTCGATTCCACTATGCATGGAGACCGACACTTGCGCCGCGGCCGGCGCTGCCGCGACGACCACAAGGAAAAAGACGAACGCTTTAGTGGATCGCATCGCTGGTCCTTTCGATTCGCACGTTAACGGACTTGACCGGTTGGAAGCCCCGCAGGTCGTAGCTCGTGCCGAGCGGTTCCACGACCGGGATGCGATCGCGAACCGCGAGGACGCTGAGCCACACCAGAGCCACGGAGAACGCAATCGCGACCGGCAACGGGATGCGAACGCGCGAGCTGAGCAGAATCCTCCACCACGGCTCCCGCTGACCGAGCACGCGCCGTTCGAGCGTGTCAGGAGTTTTGGGAGCCTCCCATTCATGCAGCAGACGTTTCAGCAAAGGATCGTTACCGGGTTCCATACAGAGTGCCTTTCTCTTCGAGTAGCGGGGCGAGCATCCGCCTCAGATTCGCGCGTGCACGGTGCAGTCGTGACTTGACGCTGGTGACTGCCGATTCGGTTGCGCGCGCGATTTCTTCCAACGTCAAATCCTCATATTCGGCCAAAATGACCGCTTCCCGCTGCAAGGGGGGCAGCATCTGCACCGCGCGGATCACCATCTCGGCACGCTCCTGAACCAGTACGTCGACTTGCCCACAGATAAGCGAATCCTCTTCGAGCGAGTCGTATGGGTGCTCGTCTCGCCACCGTTTGAGAACCAGCTTGCGGGCGATCCCGAGCAGAAACGCCCGCAGCGTTCCGCGATTCGGATCGTACGCCTCGGGCTTGCGCCACAGCGTCAGAAAGCACTCCTGCACGATGTCCTCGGCACCGTTGGCCGATCCGGTCATCCGATATACGAAGCGGTAGAGGACATCCTTGTGAACGTAGAAAGCCTTTCGGAACTCCGGATCGGTCATGTCCTCTAGTTTCCCTGAGTCAGCAAAAAGATACGGATCCGGATACGTTCTCCGGTGGGGACACGTGATCGGGCGGATTGCGGGGTCAGCGGCGAGGCCGGATCAACGCGCGGCGTCCTGTCTGAGCTCGAACGGCTGGCCCGCAATCGTGAGCACAACGCTGCGCGCGGGACCATCATTGGCTTGCACGAGGAGGCGAACCTTGCCTTTGCCAGGGCCGGTGGCCCCCTCCACGACCGTGACCCAGGTGACAGTGCTAGTCGCCGTCCACGTGCAACCCGGATCGGTGGTCACGTCGACATCGATGTCGTCCGGCCCCCGTCCCGAGTGATAGTTGTTCGGCTTGAGCTTGTACGAGCACGAACCTTCCTGAGGCGGGGCGGCTTGCTGAACGGTGACGGTCTGCGACGCGACGGTGATGGTTCCACTGCGAGCGGATCCGGTATTGCGCTCGATGTCCAGCGCGACCAGTCCGTTCCCCGAACCGGCTGCGCCGGAGACCAGGTGGATCCAGTTGACCCCGTTGCTCGCATTCCAGGCGCACTCTTGCGCCGAGGTCACGGTAATGGTTCGCTGGCCGCCGCTGGGATCAATCGAGATCAAGGTCGGCGACACACCATAGGTGCAGCTTGGCGGTGTTGGCGCCGGTGCGGGATCGGGCGGTGGAGTCGGCGTCGGTGTGGGAGTGGGCGTCGGCACCGGCGGCGTGGGAGTGGGCGGTGGTGTCGGTGTGGGAGTGGGCGTTGGCACCGGCGGCGTCGGGGCTGGAGCCGGGGCGGCCGCCTGATTTACCCGGAACGTCGCATCGCCGAGCGTGACCGTCCCGGTTCGCGCCTGCGACGTATTGGTGGCGATCGGCACCCTTACGGTGGCACTCCCGGCACCTGAACTTGGAATCGGACTACCGATCCAGTCCACACCGCTGCGCGCGCTCCACGAACACCCCGCCGTTGCGGTCAGCGCGATCGACAGTTCAACCTGCGCCGACGACGCATCGGTGCTTGATGGGGAAAGCGTGTAATGGCATGGTGCCGCGGCCTGCGTCACCTCGACGGTTTGATCTGACACGGCGAGATGGCCCTGTCGGCGGGTGCCATTCGGATTGGGCTGCACCGTATATCCGATGGTCGCTTCCCCCTGCCCACTGGTGGCGCTGAGGGTGATCCATGGATCTTTTGAGCTGGCCGACCACGCGCATTCACGCTCGGTGTTCACGGCGAGGCTGCCGCTGCCCCCTGAGGCCGGAACTTCTGGCGGACTGTTGCTGATCGCCACGGCGCATTTCGTGAGCGTTGGAGCACTGACACTGGTGGTCGCGGATCCGCCGCACGCGGCGAGCAAGACTGCTATGAAGAGTGGCCAGAGCTGTCGAGGAGAGAGATGGCGTCCAGCCCACATGGTCGTTTGCACAAATCAGCAAACCGAACCGTTGCAAACTGAGCGACCTGAGCTGTTCAGTGGATCTGAAATTACACGTCGCCCGTGCTTACGGGGTAGATGCCGGCACTGAACCAGTTATCGACCTGAAGAAGAACGGCTCCCAGAGGTCGCAACGCGACTCATGTGGTCGTTTGGCCTGTCGAGTCGCGCCGTCGAGGATCAGATACATGTCCGCTACATGTCCGCGCCCCGTCCGCTTCCGGTCGGATGTTTGAACGCGGGCCACTCCAAAGAGGTTCCCTCCTCTTCATTGGGCGAGCCGGTGCTTGCGAAACGTGTCCAGTACGCAAAGTTGTTCCCGAATACGAAATTCACGTCCATCCCATGAGCGACACGGTCGGGAACCACGGGATCGATTTCGTACTCGAATGAATAGAGATACACGGGAGTCTTCGTCGCTTCGATCAGACGCGCAACACGGCGCGCCTGGTGGGAACTCGAGCAAACGCGCCTTGCTCGAACAGCGCGCGAGGTTGATCCGGAACTTCGACGCCGTCGACGATAGGCGTCCACTGCGATCGGCCTGTTTCGAGGACCTGTTCGGCGATCGCCGGCGAACTCCTCTCCCTGGACGCGCGCGTCAGCGGCGGTGCGCCAGCGTACCGATGCAAACCCGCTCTGCATGATCGCGCGATGGAAGAGACCCGCGCTGCCAGGCGAGACGAGGTGAAGCGCGACGCTGTGTCCGCCTGCCGACTGTCCGGCAATCGTGAGGTTGTCCGGATCGCCGCCGAAGGCCGCAATCTGATCGCGAACCCACGCAGTCGTGAGATAGCCAATAGCCGCCGACGCCGCTACCAGCGCAAATATTCTCCACAGTCGCTCCATCTCGCCCTCCTTGAGTCGCCAAGTGGGCGTAATATGAGGGCTCCGCGCGACAGAGTCTTTGGCGAGCCGTAGGCGTTCGCCGGGTTTTCCATAGGCTCTATGACGCCTGACATGACGCTGGCAGCCGGCGCTCGACTCGGCCCGTACGAAATCCTGTCGCTGATGGGTGCCGGCGGAATGGGGCAGGTCTACAAGGCCCGCGACACACGTCTCGATCGTGTCGTTGCGATCAAACTTCTATCTCCCGATCACGCCGAGCGTCCGGATCGCCGCCACAGACTCGAAATCGAGGCCCACGCGATCTCCTCGCTCAACCACCCGCACATCTGCACACTGTTCGATGTCGGCGAACACGACAATCGGATCTTCATCGTCATGGAGTACGTCGACGGCGAGACGCTCGATGACCGGCTCGTGCGGGGTCCGCTCGAACCGAACGAGGTCCTTCGCTACGCCGGCCAGATCGCGGATGCGCTCGACTGCGCCCACCGGCAGCACATCGTCCATCGCGATCTGAAACCGAGCAACGTGATGCTCACTCGGTCGGGCGCGAAGCTGCTCGACTTCGGTCTTGCCCGGGCGCCTCTGCTCGAATCAAAGGGGCTGCTCTCAACCGCGTCATTCGATCATCGACGGGCGACAGCGGAAGGCACGATTATCGGGACCGTTCAGTACATGGCGCCGGAACAGTTGGAGGGAAAGGATGCTGACGCGCGCACCGATGTCTTTGCCTTTGGCACCTTGCTGTACGAAATGGCAACGGGCCGCAAAGCCTTCAATGGCGACAGTCAGGCCAGCATCATTGCGTCCATCCTCACCGCCCACCCACCTGCGATCTCGACGTCCCGGCAAGGGCACTCGGCGAACGGACTGCCGAAGTCGCTCGATTACCTTGCCGAACGGTGTCTCGCGAAGAACCCCGACGAGCGATGGCAGACAGCGCGCGATCTCAAGGCTGCGATTGACTGGCTGGCTAACGGTCACGATCCAGGACGGACGGAGATCGTGCGGCGACGACCGCGGCGAACGATCGCCATCGTTGGCTGGTCCGCCATCGGTCTCGCGGCCATGGCACTACTGGGAGTGCTCGGTGCGAATGTGCTGCGGCCGAAACCGTCCGCCGAAATCACGCGGTTCGTCGTCGAGTTCCCCGCAGGCACAACGGTCGCTGGCGCGCGCGCGGAAACTCGAATCGCGGTATCGCCCGACGGTCGTCACCTGGCCATCATCGCCACGACTGAGGGCACAGAACGGCTCTGGGTTCACTCATTCGATTCGTTGAAGCCACGGTTGCTCGCAGGCACCGAAGGAGCGAGTTCGCCGTTCTGGTCACCGGATAGTCGCTTCATCGGGTTTTTCGCAGCCGGCGAAGGACGATTGAAAAAAGTGGAACTCACGGGCGGTCCAACCCGCGTCATCTGTGCTGGATCGGTTTCCGGGCTGTCGTCCTGGCTGCCAGACGGCACGATCCTTTTCAGCGAGTTCCGTAAGGGACTGTATCGCGTGTCGGCGGACGGAGGCGCGCCGACCCAGATCACCCGCGTGGACCCCAAGCGGGGTGAACTGAATCATTACTGGCCGAGCGTGCTTCCCAATGGCCAGCAGTTTCTCTACACCGCGACGTGGCTGGGGGAAGACGGGCGGCGAGCCACACCAATCATCTACGTCGGGTCCCTCGATTCCAGGGAGACAAAAGAGATCGCGCGCCTGAATTCGCGCGTCGTGTATGCACCATCGGGACATCTGCTCTACGTGCACGAGGGCGCACTTCTGGCGCAGAAGTTCGATCTCGATGACCTGCGAACGACAGGAGAACCCGTTCGCATCGCAGATGATCTGGACTATTACCGATCGACCGGGGCGGCAGGGTTTTCGGTGTCAGACACCAAGCTCGTGTATCGCGGGGCGGCAGGACCTCTTGATCTCATGTGGTTTGGCCGACGCGGAGAACCGCTCGAGCGCCTTTGGACGGATCAGCGGTTCGGCAATCTACGGATTTCGCCCGACGGCGAGCAGGCGGCCGTCGAGGTCGTCGACCCGCACCGCGGGACCTCGGATTTGTGGATGTATCACTTCAAGCGCGCCGTGAACAACCGCTTCACCTCGGATGTGAATGACGAGACGCTGCCCGTCTGGTCCGCTGATGGACAACGCATCATCTTTGGATCGGATCGCGGGACGGGAAAGGATGCATCATCGGACTTTTTCACAAAGAGCGCCGACGGGATGGGACCGGAAGATGTGCTCTTCGTCCAAACAGGTTTTCAGGCGCCCGACGATTGGTCAAGGGATGGCCGCTGGCTGTCTTACACCGATGATAATCGGCAGACTGGCAACGATGTGTGGGTCTTGTCGCTCGCCGGTGATCGCAAGGCGCGACCGTTGCTCAACACGGCGTTCGGTGAATGGGGCAGCCGGTTTTCCCCCGACTCGCATTGGATTGCATATGTATCGGACGAGTCGGGTCATCCTGAAGTCTCGATCGCGCCGTTCGAACAACGGAAAGGCGGAAAAGTCAGGGTCTCGACCGGCGGCGGGCTCGCACCTCGATGGCGCGCCAATGGCCGGGAACTCTTTTACATGACGGCCGACGGCAAGGCTGTCATGATGGTCCCCATCGAGTACACGCCAGTGTTCAGGGCCGGCGTGCCTGTGAAGCTCTTCACCATCGACAGGGAGACCGGCTTCCGCAATCGTGCCCGCAATGTCGGCTACGACGTGTCGCCAGACGGCCAACGCTTTCTGATCAGCGTCGCACCAGGCGATCGTCAGCGGGAGGCGGCGCAGATCGTTGTCGTGCAGAACTGGGCGTCGCAGTTGAACAAGTAGTCACCCTGCTCCGTGCCAGGTGGCGGTAGGACCCTTGCGCGACGTCATCCGGAATCGCATGACAACGGAACCCGTGCGAATCTCATCACCGTCGTTCAATCGCACCGGCTCGGAAACCTGATGGTCTCCGACGAACGTGCCGTTCTTGCTTTCGAGATCCTCCAGGACCGCTTCCGTCTCGGAGATGGAAATCCGGGCGTGACGCCTCGAGACCGTCGGCGAATCGATGCGGATCCCGTCGTCGAGGTCGCGGCCGATCAGGTTTTCACCGGCTTTGAGTGGCACGCGACGGCCGTCCTTGATCAGCCAGCAGAAGCTCGCCGGTAGTTCGACGACGGACGTTTCGACCGCCTCCCCCGCATTTCCGCAAAAGGCGTAACCAAACCGGCGGGCGGTGCGGATGAACGTCGGCTCGTGGGCCGTATCGCCCAGCGCTGAGCGGATCTCGGCGATCAGACTGGCCAGGTTGACTTCCGAGACAAACGTGTCTGGCCAGAGATGCTCGTGGAGTTCCTGTTTCGACAAGGCGCGCGGACGCCGATCGATCAGCACCTTGAGCAGCTCGAACGCCTTCGGGGACAAATGCACCTCGTCGGCACCACGAAGGAGCTGCCGGGAATCTCCGTCGAACGTCAAGTCACCGAGCTGAAGTCGCACGGCTAACCAATCCCCATGGAATTCCCATGCATTTCCGAAGAAAGGGCGGGCGAAGCGCCTCTATCTTAGTCTCGTTCATGGAGAGACCTTCGTTCGGGACGGAAGTAATGGATATATGCTGCCATCCTCCTGCGGCTACTCGAAGATGCGAGGCTAACGCCGTGAAGATGCTTCTGTTTGTTGCGCTGCTCGTCATTCCGGCGACAACCAACGGGCAGCCGCTTGGCGCCAGCGTGACCGGTGCGATCGTTGATGCCTCCGGCGCATCCTTGGCTGATTCTGTCGTCACGATCGCACACCTGCTCAATGGACGCCGGCAGCAAATCAAAACAAGCACGAGTGGAATCTACCGCGCCGTAGGACTGCTCCCGGGCAACTACGAAATTACAGCCGAACACGAGGGGTTCGCCCCGGTGATGAGGCGTGTCACTCTGGTCGTCGATGGCGAAATGACGGTGAACTTCACGCTGGCGCTCGCTGGCGTGAAAGATCGCGTTACCGTAACGACAGAGACTGCACTCCTCGAGGTCACGCGCTCCGAACCATCATCGGCAATCACGAAGGCCGAGGTCGATGCGCTCCCGATCCTCGACCGCAATTTCCTGACCCTTGCCCAGCTGCTTCCTGGATCAGGTCCGGTCAATGGCACGGTCACGCGATTTGCCATCACCCGCTTTGGCGGTCCGGCGGACCAGCGCAGCGGCTACACGACGATTGTAGATGGCGGGGACATCGACGACGCGCAGTGGGGCAGTCCGACGATGAACATCGGACAGGATGCGGTCGAGGAGTTCAAGGTCTATCGTGGTCAATTCAACGCACAGTATGGCCACGCGTTGAATGCCGTCGTCACGGTCGTCACCCGTTCGGGCACCAACCAGCTTGGTGGCCGGGCATTCTACTTCGGTCGCGACAACACGCTGAACGCCAGAAACCCGATGGCGTCGCAGATCCTTCCATTCGATGAACAACGAGTGGGCATGTCGCTCGGGGGACCGGTGATCCGCGATCGCAGCCATTTCTTCGCCGCGATCGAAGGCGACAACGTCGACAACGTTCGTTTGATCGCGCTGCCTCCGGACAATCCACTCGCGGCGACCGAAAATGGTGTCTTCCCGGCGGCGTCTGATAACAGAACCGTCGCCGCCCGCCTGGACCATCGGTTTCAGGCTGCGCACACCCTGTCGCTCCGTTATGGATCGGATTCTCAGCACTCGCTTCGATCGCTGCTCTCTCCAACGTCAGACTCGAGCCAGGTTGACACGCGCAATCGCTCTCACCGGACGACGCTTGAATACATGTGGACGCCGCGAGAGCACCTCGCCAATGGATTCCGTTTCTATGCGCTGAATCATGCGCTGGGAACAACGCCCCGAACCTCGGACGTCGGTATCGTGCGGCCGTCCGGCACGACGGGTCAAACCAACAACGACTCTCAGATTCTGTCGCGGATGCGAGTCGTCGCCTCCAACGAGGTTTACATTCACACTGGCGGGCATGAAATCAAATTCGGGGGAGAGTTCGCCTACACCACACACGATAACGATTCGCACGCGCTCGAAAACGGGGTCTTCAACTTCGCGACCGAGCGCGCGTTCAACCCGGCGGATTCCAGCACATGGCCGACGGTATTCACGATCCAGGGTCCGAGCGTCGTCAACTACACCTCGCGCGAGCTTGGTGGATTCGTCCAGGATGACTGGCGGCTTGGTCCGCGGTGGTTCCTGAATGCAGGCGTTCGCTACGACATCGATGTGCATCTGCGCTTGAATGCTTTTTACGATGGGCTCCTTCGCGACCCCGCGATGGCCGGCCTTGAACGCTTCATCAGCGGTGATCGCGGCACCGACACGAACAATCTTCAGCCCCGACTCGGGCTTACCTGGGATGCGCGGGGCAACGGGCGGCTGATCGCGAAGGGCGGATGGGGGATGTATGTCACCCGTAATCGACCCTGGTTCCAATTGCGGGCGATGAACCAGATCGCAAGCCGCGCTATCCGCATTACCAACGCCGCCTGCCTGCGATTCTTCCCCGACATCGCCGCCGTGCTCGGTCCGCAGAGGCCAGATGGGACCTTCGCCTGCGAAGGACCGCGACAGATCGGCACGCTCATCCCTGACGATTTCGTGCAACCTTACGCGATGAACGGAACGGCGGGAGTCGCGTGGCAGATCTCGAATACGACCGCGCTGGACGTCAACTACGTTCATTCAGCCGCCACACGCCAGACCGGCTTCACCGATCGCAACCTGCCGCCGAGCGGCCCGGTGAACGCGGCGAATCCGCGACCGGTTTCGCAATTCGGCCAGGTGCTCGCTCTCGAGAACTTCAGCGACAGCTGGTACGACGCGCTCGAATCACAAGTCCGGCTGCATCCATCCGCGAAAAGCTCGTTCAATATTTCATATGCGCTTTCGCGCAGTTACCTCGACGGCGTCGATTTCTTTCTCTCGACGCGCGGCACGCAGCGCACGCCGCACGAACGTGGCTACAACCCTTCGGACCAGCGGCATGCGCTGGCCATCGCCGGCACGTTGGTGGTGCCCTGGGAGGTCCAGATCGGCGGAATCGCGAAGGTGTCGAGCGGCGCTCCGATGAAGGTTCAGGCTGGAACGGATCTCGATGGCGACACGATTCAGGTCGGCGATTTGCCGCCCAGCATTCCAATTACGGTTGGCCGAACTCGAGTCGCGGAATCACTCGCGGCCATCAATGCCCTCCGCGCGACCTTCACGACGCTCAATCTGCAGCCAATCGACCCCGCGCTGTTGAAACTTGACCTCTTCGCATCGCTCGACATGCGCGTCTCAAAGACCTTCGACTTCGGGCGAAATCGCCTCGAATTCCTTTTCGAGGCCTTCAACCTGACGAATCATTCGAATCTGAGGCCGCCGGTTGGCTCCCCTCCAAATGCTGGTTCGAACATCAATTCCGCAGCGTTTTTACAGCGCTCTGCCGCCCGAGACGCCCGACAGCTTCAGTGGGGCGTTCGTTTCGCCTTCTGAGCCTCTCGGGGAGACTTTTCAGTTCTAGCCCCCAAACGGGGTATGTTTAAGCGGTTCCATTCTGACGGTCGCTTCGAGTCCGACCCGTACCACGGTGGAAAAAACCCCGAACCCGCGTGTCACCGCCCGGCGGCTGGTGTTGCTCTGCGGGGTGATCCCTGCACTGCTGACCGTCGGTCTGGCGATCTGGCGACCGGCCGCGCTTACTCAGCTCGATCGACGTGTTTACGACGGATTCCTCCGGGCACTCCCAGCAACCGCACAAGACAGCAGTCGCGTCACGGTGATCGATATCGACGAGCGCAGCCTCGCGACGGTCGGCCAATGGCCCTGGGGCCGCGATGTGATCGCCGAGCTTGTGACGCGTCTTGGTGAAATGGGCGCCGTGGTCGTCGCGCTCGACGTGATCTTTCCCGAGAGCGATCGTTTTCAGCGGGCCGATTCCGCCCGCACCGACGAGACCGATGCCGCACTCGCCTCGGCACTGCGACAGGGTCACGTCGTCGTCGGTTACGCCTTCACCTTCAATGACACCGCGAAACGGTCGACCAACTGCGCGCTCAGTCCCCTCACGATGCCAGTTGTGCAGTCGGGGGCGAACAACGCCGAGTTGCCGGTCTTTCGTGCAACAGGCGTGGTCTGCAGCCTGCCGCAAATCTCAGGTGCCGCACAGGCGTCGGGATTCCTGAACGCGGTTCCGGATTCCGACGGTATGTTGCGTCGGCTGCCGCTCGTCATCGAGCATCAGGGCCGCCTCTACCCGGCGCTCGGACTTGCCGCGGCCATGGCCGCGACCGGCGCTCGTGCGATCGCCCTGCGCATGCTGAACGTCAACGCGACGTCGCTGGTTCTGGACGCGCGAGAGGTGCCACTCGACGCGCGCAGCAATCTTTTGCTGCGCTATCGAGGACGAACGCGATCGCTCCGTTACGTGTCCGCCGTTGACGTCCTGCAAGGTCGCGCGTCGCCGGCGGCGGTCAGAAACAGAATTGCCGTTGTCGGCGCAACGGCGCTGGGCACGCGCGACGGGGTCGCGACGCCGTTCGATACGCTGTTTCCCGGCGTCGAGGTCCAGGCAACGCTCGCTGACAATCTGCTTCGCGGTGACTTCATCGCCCGGCCTGCCGACGCGCCTTCGATTGAGTTGGCCGCGGTTGTGGGTCTCGGAATCGGCGTGACCATCCTCGTCGCGCGATTTGGCCTCGCCTGGGGCAGTGCTGCGGGATTGCTCCTGCTGGCCGGTGCATGGCGCGGTTCAGGATGGCTGATGACCGGGACGGGAGTCTATCTGTCCCCCGTTTTGCCTGCGATCGGACTGCTGGCGTCGATGCTGGCGGCGACGCTCGCGAAGCTGGCGCAGGAGCGACACCGCGCAGAATCGGCGACCGACGACAGTGAAGCGGCACAGCGAATGATGGTGCAGTCGCTGCTGTCGTTGACGGAGATTCGCGACGCCGAGACCGGCAGTCATTCCCGCCGCACCCAGCAGTACAGCCGCCTGCTCGCGATGCAGCTTTGCGATCATCCGCGCTTTCGCGACTACCTCACGCCGCCGCACATCGAGATGCTCTCGACGCTGGCGCCGCTCCACGACATCGGCAAGGTCGGCATCCCCGATCAATTGCTGAACAAGCCAGGGGCGTTGACCGACGATGAGTACCGCGAGATGAAGAAACATCCCGGTTACGGCTTGAAGGTGATCACGACGGCGCAGAAACGCGCGAATGCCGACGACGACGAGACGCTGACGATGGCGAAAGACATCGTCTATACACATCACGAGCGCTGGGATGGGGCAGGATATCCGCGCGGTCTCAAGGGAGAACAGATCCCGATTCCAGGGCGGGTGATGGCGGTCGTGGACGCCTACGATGCGCTGACCACCGCTCGTTGCTACCGCGGGCCGATGCCCCACGAACGTGCCGTCGAACTGATCGTCGACGGCGAGGGCACGCACTTCGATCCCGCGGTGATTGACGCATTCCGCCGGACGGCACCGCTCTTATACCGGGTCGCTCACGAATCGAACGACACCGCGTTTGCGTCGGTGGCGTCGGCGCGCGGGTCTTCGCTCAATCCTCCACAGACGGGACGGTCATCGGCTGTACGCTGAAATCGCCGTTGGGATCGATCGCCACGGAATACAACTGGTCGAAGCCTTCCTCCAGTAGCGGTTTCGCCATGCGCTTCGCGCGCGTGAAGATCGCGACGTCGGGAACACGCGCCTTTCCTTCCCGCCCCCGATTGCGGCCAACCGCCTCTCGCGTCGTCGCGATGAAGTAGTAGCCCACGACACGCGCGCCGAACTCGCGCGCCAGCGCGATAACCGGTGCCCGGTCGACCGGCGCAGGATTGGTGTTGTCGATGACGACCGACCGCCCCTGCGACAGGGCCTGCCGCATCAATTCAGCCTGGCGTCTGTCCTTGTTCGAGGTGTTCGGCCAGAGATCTTTGCTGATGTGCTCGTGGGTGCCAGCGAACCGGCGCTGATAAAACGTGGTCTTCCCCGAGGCAGGGAGGCCGACGAAGATGACGCATTCTGACACACGTCAATGTTAGCGTTTCTGACTTTGCGCTGACGCCGAGCGACAATCGAGCGCTACATCCGATACTTGCCGAGGCGGGCGAGCATGGTGGCCTTCAGATCCATCTCCGACGTCGACGTCGTCAGATCGACGTCCGCGTCGGCCACGGCATCGAGCAGCGCGCGAATCAGCTGCGCCCGACTGATGGCGGCGCCGCTTTGGGCGCGGATGTTGGCCGCCAGTCGATCGAGGAACACGATCTGCCGGTTGAAGAGCACGACCGTGACTTTCGTCCACGCCTCGTCGTGAACGGGCGGCCGTCCGGGCTTGCGCTTGCCAGTGGTGGTGCGCCGCGTCGGCGCGAAGATGTCAGGCGATGGTTTGAAACGTTTGACCCTGCGACGTCGCGCCATCCAACTCCCCCGCTTCCGTGCTCGTTCGGGACGACGTGGCGTAATTATATCCATCCCTAATTACGCGCATGCTGAATGATTGAGTAGACACGCTATTTAACACTGTCAGCATCGGTTAGTTCAAGCTCGACCGTGCAACCAGACGCTAGCGGGCCTTATTATTCCACCCCAAACGCGTGGATCCTGACGGATTGACGGACTTCAGGCAGTCAGCGAGCGGCGGGCGCGGAGTCGCTCGAGGACTTCTCCGGCCAGTCGACGGAACGCATCAGCCGCTTTCGACCGCGGTGCGAACTGGAACACCGTCCTGGCGGTCATTGGTGCCTCCTCCAACGCGCGGCTGGCGATGATCTCCGTGCGAAACACGTCGCCACCGTGCCGGGTCCTGAGCTGTTTGATCAGCGCCGGCGCCTTGCGTGCCGCGGGATCGACAAGCGAGAGCAGGATGCCGAGCAGGTGGTTGCGTGTATTGAGCCGCAGGCGGACGGTCTCCATCGAGGCAAGCAGGCTGGTGAGCCCCTCGAGGGCGAGCGGCTGCGGCGTCACCGGGACGATCAACGCATCGGCGGCGACGAGCGCGTTGACGCCAAGGAGCGACAGGTTGGGCGCGCAGTCGAGAATGATGACGTCGTACTGCGAACGAATACGCTGCAGGGCGATTTTCAGCGTCAGTTCCCGGCCGGGAACGTCGGCCAGCGCGAGATCGGCGTTGGCCAGTTCGACGCTGCCGGTGATCAGATCGAGATGCGGGACGCTGATCGAGCGAATCGCGTGCTGCGCCGGCAGTTCCTGCAGCAGACAGTTCGCCGACGATGGCCGCAGTTCACTGCGCCGGATGCCGAGCCACAACGATGCCGACGCCTGGCTGTCGAGATCGACGAGCAGCACCCGCCGCCGCGGACCCGCCAGCGCCGCCGCGAGGTTTACCGCCGTCGTGGTCTTACCGACGCCTCCCTTGTTGTTGACGACCGCGATCACCACTGGAGATTTGTCCATCATTCTATCCACAAATTCCGCAACGGCGTGCGCCGCGCGCGGCCCTGGTCGCACCGAGCCCGGGTTGCCGTCAACGTCCGCGGCACCGCCCCGTCCGCCGCGCGGGAGCCCGACAGTGCAATGTGAGCGCCAACCGCCGTTTCCGGCCGGTTGACATCGCCCGTGGCGGCAAGGAAACTCGACCTCGTGTTATTGAGTTCAGATTCCCGACAAGTGGACGAGGACGCGCGGGTGTGATGGGGCTGTGGCGATGGTTCAAAGAACGTGGAGTTGCCCACGTCGATTCGCGGCTGCGACGGTGGCGCGAACACTGGTGGCAGGCGGCGGCGGCGCCCGATCAGGGAAAAATCACGCGACTGGCACACGACCTCGACGCGTTGGCATTCCCCGAAGACGAGATAGAAATCGAGCGCGAGATGCTGCAGGCGTTGATCGATCGCGAGAGGCTCGCCTCTGCGATTGACGAGTCAGGCCTGCCACTCGTGGAAACCGGCCACCGGGTCGTGCGCGGCGAGCCCTGCCATTATTCCGAACCGGCATCGATGCCCGAGGAAGCCGGGCAGCCGTCAGGACGCCTGCTGCTGACCGCCAATCGCGCGCTCTTCGTGGGAAGCGGCAAGACCATCGCCGCGGCCTGGCACACGATATCCGTTGCGCTGCATGCGGAGCGCGACCTCGTACTCGTGAAGAATGGGCGCGACGAGGTGTCCCGGTTCCGCTGCAACAGCTATAGCGACGCGTTCCGCGCCGCCTTCATCGCCCAACAGCTGCTCGCCAAACGGCAGCCGCGGATCAATGCGGACCAAAAGTAGCCACGGATGAACACGGACCAAAATTAGCCACGGATGAACACGGAACAAAATTAGCCACGGATGAACACGGAACAACACGGATCTTTTTCCGTCCGTGTTATTCCGTAGTCCTTCGTTTCGTGTTCTTCCGTGGTCCTTCATTTCGTGTTCTACCGTGGCTGTAATGTCCGTCCGAGTCCGTGGCTCATAATCGGGCGGCATGCCATCGACTGTAACCGCGTCACCCCGCCTTCATCGCCCAACAGCTGCTCGCCAAACGGCACCCGCGGATCAATGCAGATCAAATTGGCCACGGATGAACACGGAACAACACGGATCCCTTTCCGTCCGTGTTAATCCGTGTTCTTCCGTGGTCCTTCGTTTCGTGTTCTTCCCTGGTCCTTCATTTCGTGTTCTTCCGTGGCTGTAATGTCCCTCCGAGTCCGTGGCTCATAATCGGGCGGCATGCCATTGACTGTAACCGCGTCACCCCGCCGTCATCGCCCAACAGCTGCTCGCCAAACGGCACCCGCGGATCAATGCGGATCAAATTGGCCACGGATGAACACGGAACAGAATTAGCCACGGATGAACACGGAACAACACGGATCTTTTTCCGTTGAAGTTGATCCGTTTTGGTGGACACCCAGAAAAGGCGCACAATGCGCGAGGGAGTGTCCCATGGGTCGGCGGCGACGTCCTACGTACAGCTCGGAGTTTAAGGCCGAAGCGATCCGCTTGTCGCGCACGAGCTCCGATTCGATCGAGAAGATCGCGCGCGACCTTGGCATCGCCGCGCCGACATTGCGGTAGTAGCTCAAAGCGACGCGCCCGCCGTCGGAGCCACCGCTGACCAGCGAAGAGCGGGCGGAGCTGGTCCACCTGCGTCGGGAAGTCCAACAGTTGCGTGAAGAGCGCGACATCTTAAAAGAAGCCACCGCCTTCTTCGCCAAGCACGGCGGGTAGTCTTCGCGTTCGTGCAGACGCAGAAGGCGCATTACTCGGTGCAGCGGTTGTGCCGCGCCTTGGGCGTGTCGACGAGTGGCTTTTATGCATGGCAACGACGTCCGCAGTCGAGCCGTGCGCGGACGGATCGCCGACTGTGTGTCTACCTCCGTGCCGCGCACCAGGCGAGCGGTGGCAGCTATGGCAACCCCCGGCGGCAGCACGATCTGCGCGACCGTGGCTTTCCCCGGTCGGTCGAAAGCGGACAATGCGGTGGTCGAAAGCTTCTTCCGCACGCTCAAGAGCGATCTCGACCATGTCGTGTGGACCAGCCGCCATGAGGCCGCCGCGGCGATCGGTCACTACATCGATGCCTACTACAACCCGCGGCGCTTGCATTCGACGCTCGGCGACCGCAGTCCGGCACAATTTGAACGGGAGCACCGAGCCGCGGCATGATTCTTCACACGTGTCTACAAAAACGGATCAAGACCACGTCCGTGTTAATCCGTGTTATTCCGTGGTCCTTCGTTTCGGTTTTTCCTGGTCCTTCATTCCGTGTTCTTCCGTGGCTGTAATGTCCGTCCGAGTCCGTGGCTTATAATCGGGCGGCATGCCCTCGACTGTAACCGCGTCACCGGCCGTAGAACTCGGCATTGATCGCCTGCTTGAAACCGATCGCTCGCTGGTAGCCGGCCGCCGGATCGGCGTTGTCTGCAATCCCGCGTCGGTCGACCGCGCGCTGCGTCATACTTCCGATCGCGTCAGCGGCGATCCGGACATGAAGGTGCTCGCACTCTTCGGCCCGCAGCACGGCTTCCGATCCGACGTTCAGGACAACATGATCGAGACGCCGCACGGGCGCGATGGGCGGCGCGCGATCCCGGTGTATTCCCTCTACAGCGAAACTCGGGAGCCAACGGCGGAGATGCTCAAGAACATCGACGTCCTGGTGATCGATCTGCAGGATGTGGGCACGCGGGTCTACACCTACATCTACACGATGGCCAACTGCATGCGCGCCGCGGCTAAGAATGGAGTGCTGGTCGTCGTTTGCGATCGACCGAATCCGATTGGCGGCATCGACGTCGAAGGCTGCCGACTCGACCCCGCTTACGCGTCGTTTGTCGGACAGTTTCCGATTCCGTTGCGTCACGGCATGACAATCGGTGAGCTGGCGCGGATGTTCAACGACGAGTTCCGGCTCAATTGTTCGCTCGAGGTCGTGCCGCTCGTGGGCTGGCAGCGGCCGATGTATTTCGACGAAACCGGGCTTCCCTGGGTGATGCCGTCGCCGAACATTCCGACGCTCGACACCACGATCGTGTACCCGGGGGCGGTGCTGATCGAGGGGACGCTGTTGTCGGAAGGTCGAGGGACCACCCGCCCGTTCGAACTGATTGGCGCGCCCTGGATCGATGGCGAACGGCTCGCGGACGCCATGAACGCGAAACGTTTGCCCGGAGTGCACTTCCGTGGCGTCTTTTTCGAACCCACGTTCCAGAAGCACGCCAAAGAAACCTGCGGAGGGTGCCAGCTACACGTCCTCGACCGGCAAACCTTCCGCCCGATCCGCACGATGGTCGAATTGATCGCTGAATTCCGCGCGCAGAATCCCGCCCGTTACCGATGGCGGCAACCGCCTTACGAATACGAGCACGAGAAGCAGCCGATCGACATCCTGTTCGGGTCGGACCAGCTTCGAAAAACGATCGACTCGGGCGCAGACGTCAGCCGGTTCGTCGACTCCTGGCGAGCCGATGAAGAAGCGTTTCGAAAACTGCGAGACAAGTATCTGTTCTACTAGCCGCGCAGCGGTCCGACCGCCCGCCAGCTGCCAGGAATTTTATTTCGTCTGTTTCACGGCAGCATCCCTGACGACCCGGATCTGCCGGGCATGTTTATGCGCGTGCTCCGAGTAGGTCTTCAGCCACGATTCCACGCTGTAGGGTCCGACTTCGGTGTGCGTGCCCTCGCGGACCCACTCTGCCGGCGTGAGCCGCTCGAGAATCTCCGACGTTGATCGCCTGGCGAGGTGAAAGAGCTCCAGCGAGATCTCGTGCGGGCGATCGTAATAGAGCCGGCGCGCGAACTCGTCCTGGTTGTAACCGTGGAGAGTCGGGCGATCCTGGGCCACGAGCAACCGCAACCTGACGGCGGCGGTCATCTCGCTGTCCGCGAGATGATGCACAATCTCGCGAACCGACCACCGTGTCGGGTCCGGCTTGAAGTCGAGCTCCTCGGGCGTGATTTTGAGCAGCGCCTCGGCCACTGCCGCGTATCCACCGCTATACAGTTCGACGAGTTTCTTGCGTTCTTCAGCCAGCACTCTCAAACCTCCTAACCACGCGTCTTCGCGATGCCGGGCGCCTTGGTCTCCTGCGCGGTTTGCGGCACCATGTGATGCTTCATCAGATGCCGCTGCAACTGGTCGAACGCATCCTCGACCGAGTCCACCCGGCAGAGTAAGTTCAGGTCTTCGTCGTTGATCGCGCCCCATTCGGCGAGCGGCTCGAGCCGGAACACGTCGTTCCAGTAGTCACTGCCATAGAGGATGACCAGCAGTTTCTTCGACAGCTTGCGTGTCTGGGCGAGCGTCAGGATTTCAAACATCTCGTCGATGGTGCCGAAGCCGCCTGGAAAAATCACCAGCGCCTTGGCGAGATACGCGAACCAGAACTTCCGCATGAAGAAGTAGTGGAAGTTGAAGACGAGATCTTTCGTGATGTACCGGTTCGGCGCCTGCTCGAAAGGGAGGGCGATGTTCAGCCCGACCGATTTTCCACCGGCCTCTTTGGCCCCGCGGTTCGCCGCCTCCATGATGCCCGGCCCGCCGCCCGAACAGACGACAAAACGATGCCGTTGTGCCTCGAGCGACATGCTCCACTTCGTCAACTGTCTCGCGAGCGTTCGCGCGTCCTCGTAGTAGCGTGACCACTCGAGCGCTTTGCGGCTTCGCTTGAGCGCAGCCTTATAGTCGGATTTCCCACGTTCCGTCGTTTTCTGCAGACGCGACAGATTTCGCTGAGCCAGATGACGGCTGAGCACGCGCGCCGACCCGAAGAACACGACCGTATCCTGAATGTTGTGCGCTTTGAAACGGCGAAGAGGATCGAGATACTCCGCCAGGATGCGGATGGGCCTCGCTTCCTGGCTCTCCATGAACTCGGTGTCGTCGTAGGCGAGCGGATGATCGTTCATCACCAAAAAACTGTATCATCTTCAAAAGCGATATCGTGCACTCGTCGGGGTTGAACAGGAGAGAACATTCATGAGTCGGCGGTGGATTGCAGTCGTGTTTCTGTTTTCACTGATGACCATCTCGGCACTTGCGGCGCGCCAGGGTGCGAAGCCGGCGCCGGCATCTGCCAGCGGATGGATACTGCCACCGGAGGCCCAGACCACGAAGAATCCGCTCACGGTCGACGCCAAGCTGGTCGCCACCGGCAAAGCGATCTTCAAGGACAAGTGCCAGAAGTGCCACGGCGCCAGTGGAAAGGGTGATGGACCCGACGCCGATCCGGATGCGCAGGAGGACATGGATCTGACGCGCGCCGATCGCGCCGCAAAGAACCCCGATGGCGTGGTGTTCTACAAGGTCTTCAACGGCCGCAAGAAGCCGAAAATGCCGGCACAGAAGGACGAGTTGACGAAGGATCAGATCTGGGCCGTGGTGTCGTATGTCCAGACGCTGCGCAAGACGACAACGCCCTAGTTACAAGACCCGCGTAATCCATTCTCCAATCAGATAACCGAGGGCCGCGACACCGAAGCCAACGAGGAACATGTCGCGGCCGCTCGCCCACAGGCTGCGGCCGGTGAAGACGCTGCGCGCGGCACCGATGGCGAAGTGCGCGAGCATGCTGACCGCGAGCGACGTCCACATCGCGACCCCGTGGTCGAAAGCGAAGAACGGCACGATGGGAATCAGCGCACCGACCGCGGTGGCAGAGCCAGTAACCAGACCGTCCTTGATCGGCGCCAGTTCTGCCGGATGAATGTTCAGCTCCTCGCGCACCATCGCGTCGAGCGCGAGTGACGGATCCTGCATCATCGCACGCGCCGTCTCGCGCGCCCGATCGGGAGGCAAACCTTTCGCCTCATAGATCAGCGCCAGTTCCTCCTCTTCGAGGTCCGGCATCAGTCGCATCTCATGCCGTTCCATTTCGATCTGGTGGGCCTGAACCTCGGCTTCGCTCTTTGCCGCGAGATATCCACTCGATCCCATCGACAGCGCGTCGGCGAGCGCCCCGGCGACACCACTGATAATCACGATATGAGGTGCGACGTCCGCGCCGAGCACGCCGGCGACGAGCCCGAAGTTCGCCGTGAGCCCGTCGTTGAAACCGTAAACGATGCTTTTGAGATAGCCGCCGGAGCCGCCAACGTGCCACGGCTCCCCCTCACGGCCCATCATTTCTGACAACTCACGCGCGTGCACGGCGGAGTCAGACGCGATGTCGATGGCGGCCTTGTGAGTCTGGCGATGTTTCGAGTGCCGGGCCATACCGAGGTACGCCTGCACTTCTCGTCCCTCTTCAGCGAGCATGAGCGGAAGGATCACCGAGGTCCCGAAGTGTTTCGCAATCCACGCCAGGAGGCGGGTGCGACGCGCCGTCGAATACGCGGGCAGCGGGCGGCCGCTTTGCGCGAACAGCTCACGCCAGCGCTCGGCGTGACGGTCTTCGACGACCGCAAGCCGCTCGAACAGGTGCTTTCGATCTTGATCGTGTTCGACGGCAGCGAGTGCGCGATAGAGATATGCGGCGTCCCGTTCGTCGCAATAATGCTCGTCCCAGGACGGATCGGACGGCGGCGGATCGGATGCCGAGCTTTCCGGCTGAGGCGGTGCGCTCGTCTCCATCCGATCAGCATAGCCGCTTTACTCGTTCGCGTGCTAGCCGATACCATGCCGCGGTGGCTCGTGAGACAAACGATCTCGCGTTCGATCACTCGATCCTGATCACGGCAGCACCGACACGGGTGCTCGCGGCCTTCTTCGATCCGACCGCACTGCGAGCGTGGTGGCAGACGGTTCGCTCTGTGACCACGGCCCGCCCACTGGGCATCTATGCGGTCGAGTGGGAACCGACCATCGAAGTCGACGACCTGCTCGGTCGCCTCGGCGGGGTGTTCTATGGCAGCGTCATGGAGTATCAACCGGGTCGTGAGCTCGTTATTGCCGATGCGTGGTGGTTACCGCCCGACAGCGGACCGATCGGGCCGATGTCTCTGCAAGTGCGCTGCGCCATGGATGGGCCCGCCTGCCGGCTGCACGTGCGCCAGAGTGGTTTCGACGATAGTCCGCGATGGCGCCGGTATTACGGCGTCATCGAGGTCGGCTGGCTGAAGTCGATGGTCGCGCTGAAGCACTACGTCGAACATCTCGCGTAGCGTGTCATTCAATTCTTTGCACATTCAAGAAGTTCGCATCGATTCGCGCGAGTTCGTCGCTGACGTTGATGAATACGACCACTTCACCAGCGGGCAGGATTCGCCGTTCGATCAGCACGCGCGCCAGGCGTTGCTCGTTGCGCTCCGCCGACACGATCGGAACAACGCCCTTCAGCAACGTCAGCATGCGCGCCAATTCTTCATTCTCGGTCGCCGCATAGATGGTGGCGGCCGGGCGAAGAGCCGATAGAAGCCACGCCGTCTTTCCCTCGCGCGTAACCGCAATGATGGCGGAGGCGTGACCGGTGGTCGATAACGTGACCGCCGCCTCACATAACGCCAGGCCGTGACGGCTTTCGATCGAGTCCGTTGACAGCGCCACTTTTTCAGATGGAATCCGTTCGGCGTCTTCGATGACCCTGCTCAGCGTCTGGACGGCTTCGATCGGATACCTTCCCGCTGCCGTTTCGCCAGACAACATGACCGCGTCGGCGCCTTCTTCGACCGAATTGGCCGCGTCGCTCACCTCCGCCCTCGTCGGACGGGGAGACTCGCGCATCGATTCGAGCACCTGGGTCGCGACAATCACGGGTCGGCCCACGGTGCGGGCCGACCGAATGATCTGCTTCTGGACTCGAGGCACCTGCTCGAGCGGCATTTCGAGACCGAGATCACCTCGCGCGACCATGACGCCATGTGCCTCGGAAAGAATGGCGGTCAGGTTCTCGAGGGCCGCCGGCCGTTCAATCTTCGCCACGATCGGGACAGTTCGACCCGCCTCGCGCATCAGTGCCTTTGCTCGAACCACATCGTCAGCCGTCTGCACAAAGCTGAGGGCGACGAAGTCAACGCCAAGTGCGAGGCCGAATCGCAGATCTGCCGCGTCTTTGTCGGTAATGCTCGACGCCGGAAGACGGACGCCCGGAGCGTTGATGCCCTTGTGCTCACCGAGCGGGCCGCCGATCACCACGACGGTCTTCAGCTCGTTGGCTGAACCGCCCACCACCCGCAACTCGATCTTCCCATCGTCGAGGAGCAGTCGGTCGCCTGCACGCGCGGATCGAACCAGCTCGACAAAGGTCGTGGAGACGCGCCCCGCTCGACCGACCTCGTCGCCACCGACGATCGTGAGGTCGCCTCCTTCATCAAGTGTGATCGCCGAGCCGCCGGCGAGCAGACCGGTACGGATCTTCGGTCCGCTGAGGTCCTGCATCACGGCGGCAATCCGTCCCGTGCGAGCCGACGCGTCGCGAATTGTTTGATACGCCGCTTTGTGCGACTCGTGAGTGCCATGGGAAAAATTGAGCCGGAACAGATCGACGCCAGCGACAAGCAGCGCCTCGATCATCTGCGCGCTGTTCGATGCCGGGCCGACGGTCGCAACAATCTTTGTGTGTCTCATTTGTCAGATCCGGGAGGCTTCGCCCGCGCTTGAATGCGTTGACCCATTTCGCGGTCGGATGTCGCCGCCCCTGGATCGACCACGGCCTTGGTAATCCGCATGGATTCCGCATCGGCGAGTGCCTGATCCAATTGATCGAGGCGATACACCCGCTCGCCGATTGCCTCGAAAGGAACGCTGGAGCCCAGCCGCTCGAGCAGCGTCAACGCTCGAAGGAAATGCGCGGGTTCGCTCCCCCAGCAGCCGCGAATATCGAGATGCTTGCGATTGATCGCCGTATGCGCATTCACCGAACTCGATCCGGCGTCGGTATGGTGCCCGGCAACAATGTAGCGTCCACCATCTCGCGCCAGATACGATCCTTCCTCGAACGCGCGAGGGGATCCCGCGGCTTCAACGACGACGTCGACTCCTTCACCGTGCGTGAGCTGTCGCACTTGTTCGAGCCGCTCCTCGACAGAGGTCGCGATCAAATCGAACACGCGATCGGCTCCCATGCGGCGCGCGAGATCGAGACGACTCGCGGGAGCACCAATGGCAAGAATCAGGGCCGCGCCGCTGAGACGCGCGAGAGCGATGGTGCTCAGGCCAACGGCACCTGTGCCCTGGATCAGGATTGTCTCGCCGGCACGAACACCGGCGCGCTCGATGATGTGGACGGCGGTGAGCAGGCCGCAGCCACCGCCGATGTATTGATCGAACGAGACACAATCCGGGAGCCGTGCAATGTGAACGCCCGGCTCGAGATAGATCGCCTGCGACCATCCGCCGAGCAATCCTTCGTCGGCCGAGTCGGTGATGCCATAGACGCGCCGCTCGATGCATCGCGTCGGTGTGCGATGAACCGCGCACGGCCGACACCGGCCGCACGTTCGATGGACGTCAAAGAAGACGGCACGATCGCCTTCACGGAGGCTGGTGCCATCCATGCCGCGCAGCGGCCCGCGAATGGATTCAAGGACGCCGGTCGAGACGTGTCCCGGGATGATCGGATATGGGACGCCTGACAATCGGCCGTGCCAGAGATGAACGTCGGTGCCGCACACTTCCGATCGCGCCGTGCGCAGCAGTGCCGCACCAGGCGCGAGATCAGGTGGCGCGTACTCGCGAATCTCGATCGGCCGCTTTGGCGCAGCCATGACGGCGGCAAGGATGCGATCGCTCACGGCGTACGTTACCCTTAAATGAACGGAGACAGTCGAGATCGGTCCACTGGCTGAAAGATCGCTAGCTTACCATTCACGTCCGTGCACCCAATGCTGCAACGACTTGTGATCACAAGCGCCTTATTGGCGATTATTGGCTGTGCCGCAACCGCCGAGGCGCAGACATATGCGCCACGGAAACCACGCCGGCAGTTCGTCACCGTCAGCGCGGATTGGCTCAACACCCAACCCCTGCACTTCCTTGAACACCCGTTGGAGGATCTCGTTGGCCGAGCGGTGGCCACCGCGCAGTTTCAGGCCTATGAATATCGAACGCGCGACGAAGCCATTCAGATCGACGTTCAGGAGTTCAGCCGGCACGGCCGCGGTGCGGGTATCACCGTCTATCCCCTTGGCCTCAGCGTCGGACCGGCATTCGCGCTCCGGCTCAGTCGAGAGGATCTCCCGACGATTCGGATCGGCTTCGCCGGGACCGGCGCGCCAGCAAACTACACGCTTCAAAGCGCGCGCGCGTACGACCTGGGCGCGTCGCTCTTCGTTGCGGATCACTCGCCTGGCTGGGGGCTTGGCAGTCATGCGTTCGTGGGAGGAGGTGCGGGTCGAATCACCAGCGAATTGAGCGATGGGAATCGCTACTTCGCCGAGGCCGGCGGCGGACTGAATTCAGGCCCGCTGGGCGTCGAGCTCGCGGTCAAGTTCGCGTGGAACCACCTCAACGAACCGATCGATCACAAATTCTTCACGGTCCCGATCACGATCCGGGCGACACTCACTTTCTGATTGTTCCATGACTATCGACGATTGGGTAAAAGCCGCGTGTGAAGACGCGGAACGGCGGGGGTTACCCGAGTTGAAGCCGCTGCTGGAGGGACTCGCGCGAGCGCTCGCCGGCCTTCGGGAGGCCGATCGCCTGATCGATCGCGGATACGGCAAGTCATGAGTTTGACCCTGTCAATCGAGGACGTTGCCGCGAGGGTGAAGTCGCGAGCGATCTCGCCTCTGGAACTCGTGCACGGCTGCCTGGATCGCATCGAATCGCGGCTCGAATTGAACGCGTTCATCACGGTGATGGCCGACAGTGCCATTAGCGCCGCAGAGGCGGCGGAACGCGAAATCGCGAGCGGACATCATCGCGGTCCGCTGCACGGCATCCCGATCTCAGTGAAGGATCTCGTTGACGTGGCCGGCACGCCGACGACCTCCGGTTCCGCGGTCGCGCCTCGACTTCCGGCTGAGGACGCGCCCATCGTGGTGCGCCTTCGCGACGCCGGCGCCATCATCATCGGCAAGACCAACCTCCATGAGTTCGCATTCGGCACGACCAGCGAAGAATCGGCATTCGGTCCCGTTCATCACCCCAAGGATCCGTCACGATCCCCGGGCGGCTCCAGTGGTGGCGCTGCCGTCGCACTCATCGAAGGGATGTGTTACGGCTCGGTCGGGACCGATACCGGAGGATCGGTACGGATTCCGTCGGCGCTCTGTGGAACCGTTGGGTTGAAGCCAACCTATGCGGAACTACCGTGTGACGGCATCGTTCCTTTGAGCACGACGCTCGATCACGTTGGACCGATGGCGAGAAGCGTCGCCGACGTGGCATTGATGTTCGAAGCGATGAACGCTCAGAGTCACCAGCTGCGCGTTGTCGGCCAGGAGCGGAAGTACGTCTTTGGCGTTCCGGAACCGTATTTTTGCGATCGGTTGCATCCCGAGGTCAGAGCGGCGCTGGACCGGACCCGACAAGCGCTGGTCGCCGCGGGTCACCAGGTCCGTCGAGTGGTCATCGAGCACGCGGCCCACACCGCGGACGTGTATCTCCACATCGTCTTGCCGGAAGCGTCGTGGTATCACGCACCGATGCTCACGTCGGATCCGGATCGCTACTCACCGGGCGTTCGTTTGCGACTGGAGATGGGCAGGTATGTGTTGGCGGAGGACTACGTGCGCGCGATGCACCTGCGAGGCGTGTTGCGCCGGGCCGTCGACCAGGCACTGCAGGGCTGCGACGTCCTCCTGCTACCCGCTCAACCGATCCCGGCACCCGAGCTCGGTGCCACCAGCGTTGACGTCGACGGGACCCGTGAGCCGGTTCGCGCCATCATGCTGCGCTTGACTCAGCTCTTCAATATCACGGGGCATCCCGCTATCGCGCTGCCAGCAGGCACAACACACGACGGCTGGCCCGTGAGCATCCAGCTCGTGGGACAGTGTGGAACGACGAGTCAGCTTCTTCAGGTCGCCGCGACCGTGGAGCGCTACAGCACAGGCGGCGACGGATCGGTCGGCGGCGGAACCGGATGAACATCAGGCTTATCGTCAGCCGCCGGATCACCAGGAGGAACCGGCACTTTTGGTGGCGGCAAGTGGTCGATCAGGTCCGGCGGGTGTGGAGTATCGGGTACAGGTGGTTGTTCAATCATGCCTGCGATGAAATGCAACATGATTGCCGTAAAGGGGTTCTCGATTGATCTCGCGTGTGTTTCACAGCTGGGAACGTAAACTTGCCGCCGCCGCCGACAATCGGGTGGTTCGGCCCTTCGAATGGGGCCTCGAGTGGATAGAAGGGATTGAAGCGGAAGACGACGAGATTGCGGAGCGTCTCGCGGCCTGGGCGTCGCAGATGGTTGCGGCGAGTGATGCATTTTTCGCGCTGCCGGCCTGTGACGACTACACGCTGAGCGGCGATCGGCTGGTGTTTCCGAGTGCGGTGACGACCCCGCATCCACAAAACAATCTCGTGCACGCGCGCTACTTTCCCGACCTGTCCGAGCGAGGACGACGGCGCGCCGTCGTCGTGCTCCCGCAGTGGAATGCCGACGACGAAGGACACGTCGGCCTGTGCCGGTTGATCAATAAGTTCGGGATCAGCGCTCTTCGATTGAGTCTTCCCTATCACGGTGCCCGGATGCCTCCGGAACTCAGGCGCGCGGACTACATCGTGAGTTCGAACGTCGGGCGCACCGCACAAGTTTGCCGTCAGGCCGTCCTCGATACACGCCGCGCAATTGGGTGGCTCGCGCGGCAAGGCTACGAGTCGATTGGCATTCTCGGCACCAGCCTCGGGTCGTGTCTCGCGATGCTCACCGCGGCCCACGAACCGCTCGTGAAGGCCGCTGCGCTCAATCACATCTCGCCATACTTCGCCGATGTCATCTGGGAAGGGCTGTCGACCGAACACGTGCGAGCCAGCCTCGACGGGCAGATTCAGCTCGACACACTGCGGCAGATATGGATGCCGATCTCTCCGTTCCCGTATCTCGAACGGGTTCAGGGAAAACGCGTCCTGCTTGTGTACGCCAGGTACGATTTGACGTTCCCTGTGGCGTTATCGAAGATGCTGGTCGAAGAGTTTCGGCGGCGCGACGTCGATCACGAGGTGGCTGTCCTACCGTGCGGCCACTACAGCACCGGTGTCACACCGTTCAAGTGGATCGATGGACTCATCCTGTGTCGTTTCTTGAACAGGAGTCTCTGAAATTCGTGATTGCTGAATTTCAGAGAAACTTCAAGATTCCCCGCAGTGCGTCGTACAACACCCCTGCAACTGCGCGAACGATCGGAGACACCTCGCCGTTGGCGATGTTCTCCGCGGTGCTGACTGGCTGTGTAACGAGAAGGTAAATCAACCCGGCGGCAAACGCGGCCGTGAGGATCCCGATGATCCCCGCAAGGCTGAGGCTGCGTTGAGCTAGGCCCATAGGAATCGATACAGTGTACATCGACATCGACCCCGCATAACTGTCAGTTGGACGGAACTACCCGACTAACGGTTCACCAGGGGGTCAAACAGGTACCAATTCCGATGCGGCACCGAGGTTCAGGCGCGACAGCGCGGGTGCCACCTTTTCGCGGTCGCCGACGATCACGGTTACGAGCCGTGACGGGTCGATGTACTGTTCTGCCACGCGCGTCACTGCGGTCTCGTCGACGGCAAGCACTCTAGGAGTGAACGTCGAGAAGTAGTCGTCCGGCAAATCGTACAGCGCGAGTTGTGCGGCGCCCCGGCTGATTTGGTCCGCCGTCTCGAAATTCCGCGGATACCCTCGAGTGAGCGCCGCGCGGCCGGCGCGAAGCTCCGCGGCAGTGACCGGGCGGGGGCCGCGGATTGCGTGCAGCTCGTCGAGCGCCTCCAGGATCGCCTCCACGGTCACCTCCGATTGCACACTCACATTCAAAACAAATGGGCCTGCCGCAAGACGGAAGTCGAACGATGTTCGGGCGCCGTAGGTGTATCCCTTGTCCTCGCGGAGATTCATGTTGATCCGGCTCACGAACTGTCCGCCGAGAATGATGTTCAACACGATCAGGGCGTGATAATCGGGTGTCCGCCGCGGTACGCCGACGTGGCCGATCCGCAACTCTGACTGTGCCGCGCCCGGGCGGTGCAGAAGAGCAAGCCGCTCCTGGACGGCCGGCGGCAGCGGCCAGGTCGAGCGATCGAGCTGACTCGCCTCGGCGAGAGGCCGCCAGCTGCCGAAGGCCCCTTCGACGGCGGCGGCAAGCGCATCATGCGTCGCGTCGCCTGCGGCGATCACGAGCATTCGCGACGGTACGAACATGGTGCGGTGAAATCTGCTCACCTCATCGAGCGTAATCGCTTGCAGCGATGGCTCCGTCCCGAGCGGCATATGCCCGTACGGATGCTCACCGTACAAGAGGCGGGCGAACGCGCGATCGGCGAGGGCGGGCGCGAGATCGCGCAGCTGAATCAGCCGGTTCAGGCGGAGCTCGCGCACCCGGTGAAAATCCGTCGCGTCGAGACGCGGGCGGGTGATCATGTCGGCAAGCAACCCGCTCGCACGATCCGCGTAGCGCGCCAGACTCGAGATCGTCAGGATTGTCGCGTCGGAGCCAATCTCCGAATCGAGGTGGCCGCCGATACGCCCGAGCGCATCATGCAACTCCATCGCGTCGAGATCGCCGCATCCTTCATCGAGCATATCGCTCGTGATCGCGGCAAGCCCGGGGCGGTCCTGTGGATCGGCCGATGCACCGACAGGTAACATCGCCAAAAAGCTGACAAGCGGAACCGCCTCATGCTGGATGGTCCAGACTCGCAGGCCATTGGCCAACGTGCGCCGCTGGATTTCAGGAAAGCGGAGCTGGGGGTCTGCGCCGAGCGCAGGCAACCGGCCGCGATCGATCTGCATCACGACACCGCGACGGGCTCGGAGCCGGCAAGCGCCAGATCGCGCCGTCCTCTCGGCACCACACTCAACAACACACGCCGCTCGGGAGCCAGCCGGTCGCGCGCGACGCGCTGCATCGATGCCGCCGTCACGCGACGGTATCGATCGAGATCCCGTTCGAAGAACCCGGGATCGCCAATGAAGACGTTGTAAGCATTCAGCTGATCGGACTTCCCACCGAACCCGCCGACGGTCTGCAACCGGTAGACGAAGTTGGCCTCGGCCTGCGCCTGGCACCGCTCGATTTCACGCCCGCTCGGTCCCTCATCGACAAAGGTCGCGATCGCCTCCCTAATCGCACGGTCGAGTTCAGTGAGTGTGCGGCCAGGTGCCGCCGTCGCGACCACCTGAAAGTAGCCGCACAGCTCGCGCGAGTTTTGCGAGGCCGCAATCTCTGTGGCCATTCGGTCGTCGTAGACCAGCGAACGATACAGGCGGGACGTCTTGCCGCTCGCCAGCACTTCCGCGACGAGATCCAGCTCCGCATCCTCTTCGCCGAACATCGATGGCGAATGCCACACGATGTAGAGTCGCGGGAGTTCGACCCGGTCCTCGAGCAACAGCCGCCGTTCCGTGGTGTTTGGCGGAGGTGCCGTCGCCTGAACCGCAGGAGGCGTGTCGCCAGCATCGAGCTCGCCGAAATAGCTCGCCGCAAGATCGATGGCGCGTTCGGTATCGACGTCGCCGGCCAACGCGAGCGACGCGTTCCGCGGACGGTAATACGTCTGAAAGAAGGCGCGCACGTCGTCAAGCCGGGCGGCGCGGATATCCTCCGCCGCCCCAATCGTCATCCAACTGTAAGGATGATCCGACGGATAGAGCGCCGCCATCAGCGCCATGCCGGCAAACCCATAGGGACGATTTTCGTAGTTCTGCCGGCGCTCATTCAGCACCACTTCACGCTGATTCTCGAACTTCGCGTCGGTGAGCGCTGGGAGCAGGTATCCCATCCGATCGGATTCCATCCACAAGGCGAGCTCGAGTGCATTGGTCGGAACAACCTCCCAATAATTCGTCCGGTCGGCGTTGGTCGAGCCGTTCAACAACGCACCGGCTTCCTGCAACGGCTGGAAGTAGCCCTTGTCGTAGTGCTGCGAGCCTTCGAACATCAAGTGCTCGAAGAGGTGGGCGAATCCGGTACGACCCGACGTCTCGTTCTTCGATCCGACGTGATACCAGAGGTTCACGGCGACGATCGGACAACCATGATCCTCGTGCACGAGGACGTCGAGCCCGTTCTCGAGTGTGTGCCGCGAATACGGGATGTTCATCTGAAGGGAACGGCCGTCAACGGTATGGTGGTCTTCTTGTAGCTGGCGATTGAAAGCTGCGCCGCCAGTTGACGCGCGGCGGCACGGAACGCATCGGCGGCCGGCGACTGTGGTTCGGCAATCGTAATCGGCACGCCGGTGTCGCCGCCGGTTCGAATCGGCTCATAGAGAGGCACGCGGCCGAGGAATGGAATGCCCAGATCTGTCGCGAGGTTTTCTCCCCCCCCCTTGCCAAAAATATCACTTTCGTGACGGCACTCCGGGCAAACGAAGTGACTCATGTTCTCGACGACACCAAGCGTCGGGACATTCAACTTCTGATACATGCGCACGGCACGTCGCGTGTCGGCAACCGAGACCGTCTGCGGTGTCGTGACGACGACGCTGCCGGCGACGGGTACGGTTTGGCTGAGCGTCAGCGCGACGTCCCCGGTGCCTGGCGGCATGTCGATGATCAGGTAGTCGACATTCTCCCAACGCGTGCTCCGGAAGAACTGCTGGATCACGCCGTGCAGCATCGGCCCGCGCCAAATGACTGGTGAATCGTCGCTCGCAAGAAACGCCATCGAGACGAGCTGAATGCCGTATTGGGTCGCGGGAATAATCTGTCCGCGGTCATCACCCGTCAGCTGGGTGTGGATGCCGAGCATGATCGGCACGTTGGGGCCGTAGACATCACCATCGATCATCGCGACGCGGCTTCCCATCTGCGTCAGCGCGATCGCGAGATTGACGGCGACCGTGGTTTTGCCCACGCCTCCTTTGCCGGCGCCGACCGCGATGATGTTCTTGACTCCAGCGACCGGTGTCTTCGCGCTATCGACATTCGACGTCGAACGCACCTGGGCGGTCATCTCGATCTCAACGGATGTGACGCCTGGAATCGCCGACACCGCCTGCCGAGCCTGGTCACGCATCTGATCCTTCACCGGACAGGCCGGCGTCGTCAGCTCGATCGAAAATGCGACGGCTCCTCGCTCATCAATGCGGAGGTTCTTGATGAACTTCAACGCGACAATGTCGCGATTGAGGTCAGGATCGCGGACGACTCGAAGAGCGTCGAGGACGGCGGCTTCGGAAACGGGGGTATTCATTTGTCTGATGAATTGTACCGTGATCCGGGATCCGGCCCTGCTTTCTTTCAATCAGCAATCAGCACTCGAAAGTCAGCAAGTCCGGGATCAGATCCGCTGTTCCGCGATCTCTCCGGCGACAGGAACTTTGAATCGCTCGCCCTGATACGCCTTGAACATCAGGATCAACCACAGCGCGGCAGAGCCCCAGAAGACGAAAATCGACAGAATCCAGCCGAGAAACGGAATCGAGAGACAGACCATGATCACGACGCAAGCCGTGCCGAATACCAGCATCGACTGCATGGCGTGAAACCGGACGAAACTGTTTTCCGGCTCGGTGGCAAAAAACAGCAACCCGGTGACCCATCCGAGTCCATAACAGAGCGCGCCGGCGAGGTTCTCGTCAAAGCCGCTGGCAGTCTTTCGTGGTGAACCCATATGCCCTCATTCGACTTGGGCGGCCGTGAACACGGCGCGCGTTCGATTGTGCAGCAGCACCCAGAACGCGTAGATGCCCAGGGCCGTTCCAAACGGCAGGATGAAGAGATTGAGCGCGCCAAGCCACAGCACCGCCAACCGGCCGCGTGGATGGTTCCGTCTGAGTTGGCGCCCGGCCCACACGTTCGCGCCGCCGCCAGCCAGGAGTGTGATGGCGAACGTCGTAAACGCGGCCGCGGTGATTCCTGCTGCCAGCCGATCCGCACCCGCGCCGACCCCGATGGCGATCGCGCCCATGGCGAGCAGGAGCATCGACACGCCGAGCAGGAGGCCGATCGCGCCCCACAAAAGCTGCAGGATCCCGAGCAAATGAAGATGTGCGCGCACACTTGTCCCGCCGGAGCTTCGCAAAAGATTCAGGCGAGCGTCGGCGGATTAACGGATTGTAATCCGGACTTCGACGCCTGTCTGCGGCGCTCCGGGAGGAGCGATGGTGAAACGGAACGTGGCGCCTTCTTGAACCCCGGCCGGGACGCGGAGACGCATTTCATGTGTGTCGCGGATCTCTCCTGCCCCACGGCAGGAGGCGCACCATTCCTCCCACACTTCGCCGCGGCCGCCGCACCGCGGGCACGTCCTGCGAAGCGGCACGTGCAGCGGGACGAGGACACCCCAAAACGCTTCCTGGGGACTCACCACGATTTCGGCGGAGAGAAACGACTCGCGCGCGTCTCCAAAAAATGAATCGCGCATCCGATCAAGAAGACTGCTCACCGAGGGAAAGTCGATAGCGACCTCGTCGGCAAGCCACTCGGTCCGCCCTCCCGCCAGCAGGCGCGCATCGTATGACCGTCGCCGATCGGGATCACGCAAAACCTCGTACGCACGGGACACTTCCAGGAAGGCACCGCCGCGATCATCTCCGGAAATGTCCGGATGATACCGCCGCGCCAGCTGCCGGTACGCGCGCTTGATTTCAGCCGCTCCTGCGTCCGGCGACACGCCCAAAACGTCGTAGTAGTCGCGCATTCCCTCGTACTAGGCCCTGCAGAATCAATGCCCGCGCTCACAACCCGCCGTGAGCGTTTGGACTAGTCGTTACGATAGGGGGCAGGTCGCGCCAAGTCAATAATGTAAGTAGCCGCCGCCGCTGGTAGAATTGAGAGATGCGCGAATGCCCGCTCTGCGGCGAATCGATGCGCCTCAGCGAACGTGAAGTCCAGGAAAGGGACGGGACGATGAGGCACGTGCGCGAGTGGATCTGCCCCGAGTGTGATTACTTCGAAGAAGCCGAAGCGGAAGGATAATCAGCGGGCGCCGAGCGTCAACAACACTTCGTTGCGGACCTCCTCTTCAAAATCCGCAAAGTTCAACGCCATCTCACATTCGTCGCAGAGCACTTCGATCACCGCGGGGCGACCTTCCTCGTTGGCTTCCACACGCGAGTCGCGCAACTGGACGATATGCATCTGCAGGGTCTTGACCAGAAAGTTCTGATCGTTCCCGCAGCTCGGACAGGTCAGGGCCATCTAGATCGCTCTCCTCTCGGCCGTTTCTGGGCCGCTCACAAACCTTCGAATTGTACGAGAACGCCTTTCCCATACGCAATCAAGATCTTCCACGATTTTTTTAGTCGCGTGCCGCCGCCAAGCGCCGGGTATACGATGCTCGTATGTCGGAACGGAATTCGTCGCGTGAGGTGAAGTCTGAAGAGCGCGGACCACACTGGGTCGCCTGGATCGCGGATGCCTCTGGCAAGCCGTTAGGTTCAGTTATTCTTGTCGGGAGAAGCCGGGAAGAGGCGGTCGAGCGGGCGAGACGCTGGGGAGACTTGCAGACGTAGAGTTAACGGACTATTCCTCGGTGTTGTCGTCCTCGTCGAACTCGTCGGGCTCACCAAGACGGAGAATCTGACCGCTGGCATGGCCTGCCAGAATGCAGTGCGGTCCCTTCGCTTCGAGCGATACAACCGCCACGTCCCAAGGACGCGCACGATACGCCGCCGCCACGCAGCCGCACGGCAGCCCCTCGAGCGCCTCGAGCTCGAAGATGGTCGTCGTCTTGGGCCTTCCGTGGTTCAGCGCACTCGCAGGAACTGACATTCCGCACCTCCCTGACGCCGGGGAGGAATGCAATCCCGGCGCCAGTTATCCATTTAGACCGTCGCCTTTTACATTTGGTTCCATCAGCCAAGTAAATTACTGATCATGAAGGACTTCCATGGAAAATGCATCACCGGTTGAGTCGGCAGACGCTGACATCCGTGGGCGACAATGCAACCCCCGTTCGGAGTGCAGGCGCCGCCGGTTTGGGGCGAACTCTCTCTGCGAACGCCGCTTACGGGCTTCCCCAATCAGTGTGCCGATTCATCACACAGAAGACGAAAACAGTCGTCTGTGAGGGACTTGACGGCCCAACGTTCGCTGACGAATCACCGGATTACAGAACTGAGAGTGAAGCGGCGGAAACGGCGTGAGTGGGAACGTTTTTCCCGTGTGAATAAGTGGGTAAGGGTGCGAATCGAGTTGAAGGTTCTAGAAACTTCGCCTCAATCGGCGTAAATCAATCGGCCATCGACGCGAGCCTCAGGAAAGACCGCGGTCGCCGCTTCGACGTAAAGATCAAGTTGTCGCGCATGCCACGAGCGGGGACGCCCAGTTTTGAACTCGACAATCACAACCGAGCCATCTTCTCTTTCAACCACACAATCGATGACGCCGCGAAGGATGACCGGTTTGTTGTCTCGTCGCGCTTGCAGGGAGAACGGAACCTCATGCATCACCCGGCCGGAGGCAAGGAGCGCTGAAACGTCCTTGCGCTCGGAAAGCGTGCGCCAGATCGACACGCCTTCTTGCACGATTGCGTCGATGTCTCCGATCTCAGGGCACTCGTCGGGCCGTAGCAAGGTACGCGCGAACGCCAGCTCGACTGTGGTGTCGGACCCGGGCCTCCGTCGTGACTGAAAAAGCCGGTGCACGAGCACTCCGGCCGTGACGTTTCGTCTTTTGTCTTGGTCCGCGGGTTGAGCGTCGGTTGTCGCTTCGATCCACTCCGTCACGGACATCCTGGGAATGAATTCCTCAATCAGTGGTCCGAAGCGAGTCAGGCGCGTCACCGCGGCGGGACCGCCGGCCCTCGGCGCAATCTCGCCACTCACATGCGGTGGTCTGCAGACGCGCCATGGATACGCCCTGCCGCTTGCCGCCGTCCACGTCAGTTCGGTGACGTCCGCGGGCGTCATTGGAACGCGGTTGAACAGTTCCTTGACCGAATCCGGGAGAACCTCCGCAAGACTGCCGCGCCCTGGGGCGAAAAGGCCGTCCTTTAATGGCGAGGACAAATACAATCGATCCCGGGCGCGGGTAACTGCCACGTAAAGAAGCCGCCGCGTCTCCTGTTTCTCACGATCGCGTTCGGCCTCGTCCGTTTCCGAGACGAATGGCCCGATCGACACTGACGGCGCGTCTCCCTGGCCATCGACGATGATGCGGACGGGGTCGGGCGGGCCGCTCGCCCCTCGGGCCAGATTGACGACAAACACGACCGGAAATTCGAGCCCCTTGGCGGCGTGAACCGTCATCAGGTTCACCGCATCGAGCGCTTCGATGACCGCGTTGGATTCGTCCCCCGGAGTCAGCGCGTCGATATGATCGGCAATCCGCATCAAGGTCGCGTATCCGCGATTCTGAATACGGCGGACCAGGCCTCGCATCTTCTTGAGGTTTTCCCACGCTTGCTGACGCCGTGGGCCAACGAGTTCATACGCGTACGCGGTGTCGCGAAGAATTCGCTCGATCAGATCTGCAGGTGCCACCCGATCGACCGACGCCAGCCACCCGCCGACTCGCGCGCGAAGGTGTTGGAGCACGCTGCGATCCTCAGGATCGAGGACATCGATAATCGATGGCGGAGCCGGATCGATGATCGCCGCCGACAGTCTGGGCGCGACAGCGGCGAGCGCAGCGTCCGACAGCCGCACGAATCGAGAACGGAGGAACGCTGCCGCTCGCAAATCCGAATTCGGGTCGGCCAGGTATCGAATCAGCGCAGATACATCCTTGATCTCATCGGCATCGAAGAAACCAAGTCCCTTGTAGACGTATGCGGGAATCCCACGTGCCTCGAGCGCCTGCTGGAATTCGCGATGACTCGTGCGCGATCGGAAGAGAATCGCGATGTCCCCCGGTGTCGCGGCGCGTGCCATCCCGGAGTCGCGATCCCGAACCGTTTCCTCACCGATGATTCTGACGATCTCGTTGGCAACCGCGGCGGCACACGGTTCGAGCTCCTCGGCGGCAGCCATTCCGAGAACGATCCCGCGTCGATCCGAGCCGGCATCGATCGGAAATCGATCCGCCTCGGTGTATGTAAAGTCGTCAGGCCGCGTGCTCGGCTGCGAGATTTCCGTGAACAAGTCGTTCACGAACGCGAGCAGTTCGGGAAGTGCGCGAAAACTGCGGCGAATCGAGTGCCTCGGATTGCCGGCCGGACGAAGGCCTTCGATGTAACGCGCGGCCTCCTGCATCACCGCGACTTCAGCATCACGGAACCTGTAGATCGACTGCTTTCGATCGCCGACGATGAAGATTGATGGCTCTGTCGCCAGACCCATCCCTTCTCCCCATGATTGGACGAGAAGGGAGATGAGTTCCCACTGCGCGCGACTGGTGTCCTGAAACTCGTCGACGAGCACGTGATGGTACCGCGATTCGAGGCGGAATCGGCTTTGCGAAAACTCGTCCATCTGGCGCAGCAGATCCAGCGCCCGCTCTAACAGGTCGCTGAAGTCCAGGACCGATCGCTCGTTCAGGGCTCGTCGATATTGATCCAGCGCAATGGCAAACATCTGCCTGACACCGCGTGCCAGCACCGCGTTGAGATCGCGGGTGAACACCTCGAGGACCCGCTCGATCTCCGGCGCGATCTGAAAGACTACGTTGCGGTGCTCTTTCGCATGCGCGGTCGAGCGGTAATCGCGATCGCCGCGGTACGGAGGTATACCGCCGCTGCGCCGAGGCGTGCCCTCCGCGGTCAGGAAATGTGCAGATGCGCGATCGAGCACCGCGCGGATCTCGGCGTTGCTGCAGCCGGGGACGTCCGCGAACCGGCGAAGATCCGCGAGCAGCAGTTGGTACCGCGGGTGATCAACCGGTCCCTGCGTCAAAAAAGCCGGTCCGCCTGGAGCACGTTGCAGGACGCCCTGTAAGGCAGCCGCCGCATGGCGGCAGACCGATTCGGCCGTCAGATCGTTGGGGCCGCGGGCCAGAAAGCGGTTGAGCGCTTTCCAGGCGACCAGCCGTCGATCGATAAGCAGCGCAAGCCCCAGGCGCGTGCGCGACACACCCAACTGCGCGAGCACCAGCGCGATGTCGGGACTGCTGCGAGCCTCGGCGGCAAAGATCCGCATCGCTCGATCGAGCGCCTCGTCGATAAGCCGCGGCACTTCCGTTTCATCCGCCATGTCGAAGCCGGGATCGAGATCGGCTTCGAGCGGAAACTCTCGGAGCAACGACAGGCAGAACGCGTCGATCGTCCCAATCGAGATATCGGCGAGACGGTCGCGGATGTCGTTCCATCGGGCGCGATCGAATTCCGAGCGGGCCGCCGCTGCTTTCAGCTCGCGAATGATCCGTTCGCGCATTTCGGCTGCTGCCTTGCGCGTGAACGTCATCGCGAGGATGTTGGCGGGATCGACACCCGCCTTGAGGAGATTGACGTACCGCCACACCAGGACCGACGTCTTGCCCGTGCCGGCTGACGCTTCGAGGACGACGTTTCGACCTGGATCGATCGCGGCTTGCCGCGCGCCCGCGTCAGGATCCGCTGCTGGGGGTGCAACCGCGACCGTCGTCAGTTGAGGATCGTCGACCCCGAATAGCGAGAGCTGCGATCCCGGGCGATCGCGGCTGTTCGGGTCACTCATCGCCGACGTAGTCCTTGCGGCAAACAGATGCGTACGCGCACCGCGTGCAGAGGAATGGCTCCTCGGGGTCGGGAGGAAACTCGCCGCGCTCGATTCCGTCGACCGCCGCGAACAATCGTTCTTGCCCCGCCGCGAGCGCTTCGTCCAGCGAGGACGATCCACCCAGGGACACGAAGGGGTTCTTCTCACGAAACGCCACGTAGCCGGCCCGCCCGACCGTCCACGATCGTCCATGCCGGCCGGCAAGCGCCTGCTGTGCGCAGATGCCGTACACCGGAAGCTGCAGTGCTCGGGACGTTTTCGGTGCCTTGGAGAGTTTGTAATCGACGATGCGAATCGTGCCGTCGGCCATCAGATCGATGCGATCGGCTTTCGCGCGCAGGCGAACGGTACGAATTCCGGCACCGCCGCGAAACTCGAAATCGCCTTCCAGTTCATGCTCGAGAAGCCGCTCGATGACCTCGCCTCCCTGCTCGATCTCGAACGCGAACGCCCGCTCGGCCAAGCCTGGAGCGGCCGCCGATCCCAGCAGATGGGTACGTTCCAGCGCACGATCGGAATCGGGCAGCACGGCGAGCTGACGTTCTGCGATGGTGTGAAACATCGCGACCGCGTCCGACACGTTCGCCGTCGTGATGCTTCCGTGTCCCGAGGCCTGCCATTCACGGAAGAAGGTCTCGAACACTGCGTGCACGAATTGTCCGCGTTCCTGCGGCGTCAGGCCCCACTCGTCCGCCCGCTCCTCAGGCAGGCGCAAGACATGCGACGCGAAGTACTTGAATGGGCAGTCGAGATAGCGTTCGAGGCTGCTGACCGAGTACGCGGCTGCATCGCGAGCGCCCGTGCTGCCGTGGTATGCGTCTGTTGAACCAGAGCTTCGCGACATTCTGAGCGACAGCCACTCGAGCGGCTCTCCATCGAGCGCCGACGGCACAACCGGCTCCTCGGCGATCGCCTCGTGAATCAACGCGCGCGCACGGTCGGGCACTGCGAGATGCTGCACCGGTAGACCAGCGCGATCGATCTCTTCAAGAAACACTGATGCCGGCACTATGGCATCGTCCTCGAGCGTGAAGGTGGAGACCGTAATGCGAACCTGCGGAAGACGGAGGAGATCGTGAAAGCGTGCGCGAGCCGCCGCGAGCCGATCGCCATCGGCAGGCCATCCGAGTTGCCCGAGCAACTGCGCCGGATAGAAGATGCTGCGACTGCTCTTCTCCGGCCAATCGGATTCGACCAGTCCAACGAGCCGGAGATCGTCGATGTCCGCGTACGGCGCCGCGGTGGCATCCATGAATGCGATTCCGTTGCTGCCCGCACGGGGCGCAAACGTTTCCCCCTCGATCCACCTGCGAATCGTTGTCAGGAGATCGCCGATCGTCAGCGGCGCGTCGTCATGAAGACGATGCGCCTCACGAAGCGACTCCAGGACGGCCAGCACCGCGGCGCGCGCGCGAAGGTGGGCATCGCGGGCGGGCGCGCTCGCGTCGGGCAATCGCTCATGGCTCGCCATGAATGCGAGAAGTGACGACACCTGCAGCGAAGCGGACTCGGCGTCGACAACCGCCCGGAGTTCTTGCGCCGCGTCTGCTGCCGCGCGCAACGCGTCCCCCCGACGCGCAGCGCCGGAGGAGCGACGCCGGACGACCGGCGGATCTGTGGCCGGCCTGCCGGCGAGATCGCGGAGTCGATCCCATCCGCCTGCATACTTCAGGTCTTTGAGCTGTTGGTCGAGAGCCGCGACGTCGGCGCGCGAGAGCGGTCGGCCATCAACAGCGAACGACCAATGTGGCGACGCGAGAAGTTCGACGATCGAAGCTCGCGTGGCCTCGGAGATCACGAACGACAAAATGAGGTCGAGCGCAGCCGCGAACGGTTCGGCGGCAAGGGGAAGAGCATCGAAAGCCTGATAAGGAATCTCGGCGTCGGCAAACACTTCTCGTGCGAGATAGAGGTACGGCAACGGACGCTGAAACACGATGGCGGTGCGATCCAGAGGACAGCAAGCGCCCTCTTTGAGTGAGCGCGCGACGTCAACGAGTTCCTCTTCGCGATCGCGACAAACAATCCAGTGCGCCTGATCGGCCGCTATCCCGGAAGCCGGCGCCGCAAGGACTGGAAGCGCCGCCGGGCGACCGAAGCGTTCCTCTTCGATCTCCGGAAGCGCATCATGGATGCGCTGATGATAACCAGTCTCGAGCACGTTCTCGGTTGCGATGATCTCCAGACGTTCAAGACGAGGAAGACGCGCGAGCAGGTCATAGTCGCACGGCCATAATCCGCGGGGATCGGCCGCCTGATCGGGCACCGTGACGATCACGTGGGTGTATACGGCCGGCGTGTCTGAGCCGCTGTCACTGAGAAGCCGTGCCCGGAGCCCGTGCTCGTCGGTACATCCCGTTGCGGCAACTCGCTGTTCGAAGGCGGTGAACGCGCTGGCGAGAAATCGCGTCAATCTCAAGAGCCGCTCGGCTCCACGGTCCGTGTCGGCACTTGATTCGAGCGTGCTGGTCACGAGCCGCTCGAACGCGGCGACCGATCGGTTACGCCGCCGCAACTGGTCGTAGAACGCCAGGATCTCGAGGATCAACCCCGCACGCAGCGAAAACGGCGCCGGAGTACCGTGGCTGGCGACATCCATCGCGGATCGCCGGAAGATGACCTCGCGCTCGAATCCCGTGAGTCGACGCGGGGCGCCGGGCGACCGCGAGTGGAGCCGCTCATACAGCTCATCGCGCGTCACCAGATCCGGTATCAGCACGGCCTTCGCGTCAGCCAGCGATCGCGTTTCGATCGTGGCGCGGAGCGCTTCAGCGGCGCCGCGGCTCGGAACGATCACCGCCAAGGAACCGGGACGGACGAGCTCCACACAGCGGCAGATATAGGCCTGCATCGCTTGCAGGTCCGGCACCCGCACAAGGCGGGTGATACGTGGGGTGATCACCGGTTTGGAGGTGGTGTGGTCAGCCGATCGAGTTGGTCACCGGCGTTTTGAAACATCATGGCCGCGCCGGCCGCAGCCGAAGACGCTTCCCACGCGAGCGACATGTCTCCTGATGATATCGCGTTCCGACGCGCCGAAGCGGCGCGCTTCGCCATCTGGAACGTGGAGATGAACAGTGCGTGGACCGGCTGAAGATCTGGAGGTGGTGTGATCGCCGCGAGTTGCAGCCGGGCCATGATCAGCCGTTGCTCCAGCCGCGGCAAAGCTCGCGGCTCGGGACCCGCGAGCTGGCGGATGCTTTCGAGCAGTGGGCTCGACGTGCGGAACTCGGCCAGGGCCGGAGCGATTGCGGCGCGGTAGTCGCGATACGAGTCGAATCGAACAACCCACGCGTCGCGCGCAAGCCGCGTCCGTCGCGCTTCATCGAGGCGAAGATCCAGCAGCTGCAGGAGTGCCGACGTTTGCTGCGGCCGCCGGCGGCCGAGACGATCGTCGGCCTTGAGCACTGATTGCACGAGACTCTGGACGCCCGGAACGTCGCCTCGCTGCGCGCGGGCGGCCGCCGACGTCATCATCGACGACGACAGGTCGCTGTAGGCCTTGTCGATCCGCCGTTCTGCCGTGAGGTCAGTCATCGCGCGCAGGCGAAGGGCGGCGGCCCATCCGCCCGCACGGGCCGGTTCCTGAAGGGCAGCGGTGACAGCGTCAAGAAGTGAAATGCGTTCTGAAGGCTCGGCAACCGAAGCCGCAGCGATGGCCTGTTCCATGGTGTCGCGAAAGGTCGGCTCCGCGAGGATCTCTGCCGAAGGCGCGGGCATGACGTTGGCAACGAGGCTGACATCGAAGCTGGATTGACCGGCCGCGACGCGTAGTTCAGAAATGACCTCGTCCAGCATGCCGACGAGCTGTGCCACGTCAGCAGCTCGATAGCCAAAGTTCTGAGACGGCCAGCGCGCCAGGTTGCCGCGCGCTTCCACGGCCATCGCCAGTCGCCGTTCGGGATCGGACGTCTGCGCGATTTGATTGAGTGCCTCAGTGACCCGCGCGCTCAGCAGGGCGAAATCCGACTCACCACGCGTTTCGCCGTACCGCTTCGCCCGCACTGCCTGAGAGTACCGATCGGTGCGGAGCCAATCGACCGACGTCTCGGGAATGCTGATCAATTGGAGCGCCGGCGATTGCGAGGGATCCCCGAGTGGAATCGACAGCACGACACGTCCCGCAACCCGCGCGAACTCGCCGTAACTGATGATGCTGGTGCCATCTTGCAGGAAGAGTCGGTAGAGCACGGATTCGGCCGCCTGGCCAGTGGCGCTGCCGAAGATCAGCGGGATGATGAGGAGACAAAAACCGTAAAAGGTGGCTGGCACCTTTCTGCGAAAGGTGCCAGCCACCTTTTTCGATCGTCGTAAACCGCAGATCATTGCAGGCTCACAGGTTATTGTTCGCGCCGACGATCGTCAAGCGTGACGGGACGCTCGTACCCACAACCGATGTGGAAAACGTGTGGAAGGACCGTGGATCTGTTGTTGAAGTTCCGACATCGCGGTTTTTTTTCGTATGGTTCGTCGCTCAAATTGATGGAAGTGCACTCTGTTGATGCGCCTTCGATAGTCCTTTCGCTTGATTGTCGCCGCCGCCACGCTAGACTACAACGCGCTGTCGGCCTGACGACATACTCCAACTCGACGTTATCGTGAACGTGCATCGCTTCGAAGAAGTCATTAACGGCCGCGAGTTCAAGATTGAAGTCTCGCCTGTCGCCCCCGACAAATGGCGCGCCCAGCTCGCGCGCCTTCCTGGCGGGTCGGCCGCCACCATGCCGTTTTACGGCAAGACGCCGCACGAAGCCGCCGGACAGTTGAGCCGCTGGTTGTACCTGGCTCACGGAAACGCCCGCCGTCAGCTATAGTTCAGCCATGCGCGCCCGGGTCGGAGCGACGACGCTGATTCTGACAGCGCTGGTCGGCTTCCGGTTGGCTACTTGTCCCATTCTCGCTGACGCGTTGCCGGAAACACCGGCGCAGGCGCCGGCACCATCTGCTCAGACAGCGCTTCCACGCGTCCGTTTGATTGCCACCGGCGGCACCATCTCCAACCGCAGTGGCGGACGGCTGACGGCCGAGGAGCTGGTTTCATCGATTCCGGGGGTCGAAAAGTATGTCCGCCCCGAGTTCGAGCAATTCGCAAACGTCTCGAGCGGCGCGCTGACCCTCAAGCAATGGATCGGGCTCGCGAACCGGATCAATGCGATGCTGGCTGAAGAGGCCGACCTCGCCGGCGTCGTCGTCACCAGCGGAACTGACACGCTTGAAGAGACGGCGTACTTTCTCGATCTCACTGTCCGCAGCGAGAAGCCGGTTGTGATCGTCGGATCAATGCGGAACCCGAGTGCGCTGGGTTATGAGGGTGCAGCCAATCTGCTCGAGGGTTACCGCGTGGCTGCCGATTCGCGATCGCGTGGCAGAGGCGTCCTCGTTGTATTGAACGACGAGATCAACTCGGCCAGGGACGTGACCAAAACCGACGCCCACCGGCTCGACACCTTTCAATCGCGCGCCTACGGCATTCTCGGCGTCGTCGATGCCGATCGCATCGTCTTTTACCGTGACGTCGTCAAGCGGCATGCGGGAAAGAGCGAGTTCGACGTGTCGAAGCTCGAAGATCTCCCTCGTGTCGATATCGTCATGACCTATCAGGGCGCTCCAGGCGACCTGATCAAATCGATCGTCGATCATGGCGCGAAAGGGATCGTCATCGCCGCCGCGGGTGCCGGCGCGACGAGCGGAACCCAGGAGGAAGGCATTCGCTACGCGGTTGAAAAAGGTGTGTTTGTGGTTCTCACGACGCGGACCGGGAGCGGTCGCATCGCCGCACGCAACACACAGGCCTCCGCTCCGCGTTTCCAGATACAGGGAGAGGATCTCGCCCCGGTCAAAGCCCGGATTCTGCTGATGCTGGCGTTGACGAGAACGAACGAGGGCTCTGAAATCCAACGGATGTTCACCGAATACTGACGTGTCACGGCCGGGCGCGCTCTGCCTCGTCGGCCTGCTCGCTCTCGCACCGATCATCGATGCACCGCCTCAGAGTGCCTCGGGCCTCGACCGGGCCTCATTCGACACGTCGATTCGCCCGCAGGACGATCTCTATCGATACGTGAATGGCGGCTGGCTGGCCAGGAGTGAGATTCCGCCGGATCGCGTCACATACGGTGCTTTCACGGAATTGACCGAAAAAGCTGAGGCCGATCTGCGCGCCGTCATTGAGGAAGCGGCGGCCAGTCGGCCGCGAAATGGATCCTCACGCCAGCAGATTGCAGACCTTTACATGAGCGTGATCGACCAAGCGCGTGTCGATGCTCTGGGCGCGCAGCCGCTCTCACCCATTCTCGGTCGTATCAACGCGGTGGGCTCGACGCGCGATCTGGCTGCGGTGGTCGGCCACCTCGGATTCCTTGGAATGGGCGGACCGTTTCCGACAAACGTCGTCACCGACGCCAGGGACGCGAGCCGTTTAATTGTGCAGGTGACGCAGGGAGGCACGCTACTCCCCACACGCGACCATTATCTGAGCGATCGATTGCAGTTCATTGAGCTGCGTAACAAGTACGTCGCCTACGTGACGACAGTTCTCCGTCTTGCCGGTCAACCAGAACCCGACCGTCTCGCGCGTGGCGTCCTCGAACTGGAAACAGAACTCGCCAGATGTCAGCTGTCGCCAACGGAGAGTCGGGCAGCGGCGCGAGCACCGCGGGGACTCACGATTCGAGAGCTCTCGGCGAACATGCCCGGCTTCGATTGGATGGCGTGGGCACGCCCGCAAGGCATCGACAAGGCTGCCGCCGTCGCCTTGCTTCAGCCATCCTTCTTTGAGCAGTTCGCGTCGCTCATACCTGTTCGGCCGCTCGAACATTGGAAGGCCTGGCTCGCTGCTCGCTACATCACGGCGATGGCACCGTATCTGAGCAAGCCGTTCGTTGACGCGCGATTCGATTTTTTTGGACGGGAGTTGACCGGTCAGGAGACGCCGAGAACGCGCTGGAAGGCTGCCGTGTCGCTGGTGAGCTCGACGCTCGGAGATGCTCTCGGGCGTTTGTATGTCGAGAAACACCTTCCGCCGCGAGTCCGTTCGCGGGTCGAAACACTTGTCGACACGATGTTGAAGGCGTATCGGCAGTCGATCGACCAGGCCGCGTGGCTATCGGCGCCGACACGGGGCGAGGCGATCGCCAAGATCTCTCGCATCACTGCCCGCGTCGGGTATCCCGATCGATGGCGGGATTATTCAGGCCTCGTCATCGAGGCCGACGATCTGGCCGGCAACGTCCAGCGCGGACGGCGATTCGAGAGTGATTACCGCATGACGCGTGTGTCGAACGCCGTCCCGGGAGAGTGGCTCACCACGACGCCGCAAACGGTGAATGCGTATTACAACCCCGCGCTGAACGAAATCGTCCTGCCGGCAGCAATGCTCCAGCCACCTCTTTTCGATCCGAATGCAGACGATGCCGTGAACTATGGCGCCATCGGAGCCACGATCGGTCACGAGTTGGCGCACGCGCTCGACGATCGCGGCCGCCGGTATGACTCTCGCGGCGAGGTCCGGCGCTGGTGGAGCACGGCCGAAGAGGACGAATATGCGAATCGAGTCAACCGTCTGGTCGACCAGTTCAATCGATACGAGCCGCTGCCGGGCCTGCACGTGAATGGCGAACTGACGCTGAGTGAGAATGCCGGCGATGTTGCCGGCCTCTCGCTGGCACTTCGCGCGTATCGCTTATCCCTGAGCGGCCGTGAAGCCCCGATCATCGATGGCTTTACCGCAGAGCAGCGATTCTTTCTGGCATGGGCGCGGGTCTGGCGTATGAAGGTCAGGCCCGACTACGTTCGCGAATGGGTCACCACGTTTCCATATGCGCCGTACGAATATCGAGCCAACGGAACGGTGCGTAATCTCGGCGCGTTCTACCAGGCCTTCTCAGTAACAGAGAAGGATCGGCTGTTCAACTCCCTTGCCGACAGAGTCACGATCTGGTGACAACACCTACTGGGCCGGCTTGGCAAGCAACCCTCGAGCACGTAACCAATTCATTAGAAGATTCGGCCAGGCGCTAAGTGATGGGTCGTTGAGCGCCATTCCGACGCCGTGCGGTCCGTTTTCGAACAAGTGCATTTCGACCGGCACCTTCACCTTCCTGAGGGCCAGGTAAAACCGCACGCTGTTCTCGACGGGAACGCCGGCGTCGTTCGTTGTGTGAAAAATGAACGTCGGCGGCGTTTGCGCAGTCACTTGCAGATCGTTCGACAGGTTCTCCACCAGCTTCGGATCCGGATTTTCGCCGAGCAGATTGCGGAGCGATCCCGCGTGAGTGACGGCGGGATCGAACGAGATCACGGGATATCCGAGAATCAGAAAGTCAGGGCGACTGCCGACGCGATCGATCGGATCGCTGGAATCGGCTTTGCCGGAATCGAAATGGGTCCCCGCGGTCGAAGTGAGGTGACCACCGGCCGAAAATCCCATCATCCCGATCCGATCGGGGACGATGTTGAACTCGGCGGCTCGGGCTCGGACAGTACGAATCGCGCGCTGCGCATCGCCGAGCTCAATGGGATGGTGGTAGCGCGGTCCAAGTCGATACTTCAGCACGAAGGCCGTGATGCCCATCGCGTTGTACCAGTACGCCCATTGCCGCCCTTCATGCTCGATCGCAAGTGCACCGTAGCCGCCGCCCGGAGCGACAATGACCGCCGTGCCGGAACTCCCCCGCGGCGCGCGATAGACGGTGATCGTGGGCTTATCGGTGTCCGCCTGACCGAGGGCACCGGGCGCGCCGTTCTCCCAGAGCAGGATCTCTTGCGGTGACGCCGGCGGCGGAGTGGGACGAGGCGCTTGAGTGGGGCCGGCGTTCTGCGGCGGGCCGGCAAGGGCAGCGAAGCTGAACGCCGCGAGAACGAGCGGCGCCGTGATCATCGGTTTCATCGTCGCTCCAAGGACAACGCTATCTCCGAGCAGGAGGCGGTTGGACAAGTGGTGGTTCGGGTGGTGCCGGCTCCTGCGGCACCTTGCCGCCCAGTTTGAATGCCCACAAACTGTCGCCCCGCTTTGACAACTGGAACGAACTGCCGCCCGCAAGCAGCGCGAGGTACTGCTCGCCATTCACCTCATAGGTGGCGATCGGCGCGTCGGCGCCGGTGCCCGTTTGAAACTTCCACAACGGCTCACCGTTCGCAATGTCGTAGGCGACAACATTGCCATCGGACTCTCCGTGGAACAAAAGTCCTGAGGCGGTGCTTAACAAGCCGCTTCCGGTTCCGAGCGGAAACTTCATTCGCTTTTGCCAGACGATCTTGTTGGTCGCGGGATCCATTGCTGTGAGGGTGCCGGCGCGCGGCACACCGGTCGGACGGAAAAACCCAATGCCCTCATCGAGCGGCTTGAAACGCTGCGCCTGGTCGTCCCATTCCTGACGCCGCAGCGTGAACGCAGAGTTGATGATTGTGCCGGGGATGTAGATCAAACGTGTCTGTGGACTGAAGGTCATCGGCGCCCACGAGATTCCCCCGAGCGTTCCCGGTGCCATCACCACTGCTTCAGTCCAGTACGCGCCAAATATGCACGCGCTCTTCATGCCTTCCGGAACGCTGCCTGGCTCAGGACAGGTCGGCGTGAACGAGTCACCGATCGGAAACGGCTGCGTCGCTGCCGTTTTCATGCGCGGTTCCTGCGGAACGGCACGCTCCTCGATTCCGATGAGCGGTTGTCCGTTCGTGCGATCGAGGACATACATGAAACCGGTCTTGCCGGTGTGGATCACGATCTTGCGGGTCGATCCTTGATACCGGACGTCGGCAAGGATCGGGGCCGCCGCGCTGTCGTAGTCCCAAATGTCGTGGTGCACTTCCTGGAAGTGCCATTTGTATGCGCCGTTCTTCAGGTCGAGCGCAACCACCGAGACGGTAAAGAGATTGTCGCCGCCTCGGGCGGTCCCATCGTTGTCGGGGCTGGCATTGCCAATCGGCACGTAGACCATTCCGAGATCAGGATCGATCGCAGGAGCGGTCCACACAGGGCCACCGCCGTACTTCCACGAATCCCCTTCCCAGGTCTCGTGGCCCCGCTCGCCAGGACCTGGCAACGTCCAGAACTTCCACACCTCTTTGCCGCTTTTCGCGTCGTAGGCACCGAATTGGCCGCGCACCCCGCCTTCACCCCCGCCGACGCCGATGTAGACAAGCCCGTTGAAGTAGACCGCGGGTGCACTCGTGGTGCCGCGTGCAGGATCGGCGAGCGCCGTCTTCCACACCAGTGCGCCCGTCTTCTGATCGAGCGCAATCAGCGTGTTGTCGCGCCGTCCTGAAAAGACCTTTCCGTCTCCCACCGCGACGCCGCGGTAGGTGCCGCCAAGCATCGTTTCGTGTTTCCACTTGATCGTCCCGGTCGCTGCGTCGATGGCGAAGATGTTGCCCGCTCCCGAAACGACGAACATCACGCCATCCACGACGACCGGCGTCGCCTGCATCGTCCCGGGCGTTTTCCCGTCCTCGAGGTGGATCGACCAGGCGCCTGCGAGCTGGGACAGATTGGATTTGTTGATCTTCGTCAGCGCGGAGTACCGGTGATTGGCGAGGTTGCCGCCGACGGTCGCAAAGTTGCGGCCTGATGGGGCCTGCGGATAATCTCCCGCGGGGGCGAGCGCCGCGCAAAAGAGAATTGCGACAACGAGCCCCGCCCTGAGCGAGCGCGTCGGCATGCGAGTCGAAGGGCGTCGTGCAGCGGGAAGGTGGTATGCCATGACGCGCGGATGCTATCACTTCCGCGGAGCCGCCGCGGTTATGCCGATCGGCTATCGCAAAGCGGCGGCGGATGTGATATGAATGCGCATCCCAAAGTGGTCAGACCACTATTGTCGTGGGCAGAAGACTGTTAGTTGCTGGAGGTCGACACATGATGAGCCGCGTGATTTCGCGTCCCGGGCGGCTTCGGCAGGTTCTCGTCGTGCTCGCGCTCGCTATCGCGTGCGCGCCGGCCACGCTGGCGGCGCAGAGCGTGAGCGGTACCATCCTCGGCACGGTAACCGACTCGTCCGGCTCCGTGATCCCCAACGCCAAGGTGACGATCGTCAACGAAGGCACTGGCCTGACGCGCACAATCCAGGCAGATTCGAACGGGGAGTTCACCGCACCCCAGCTCCCCACAGGACATTACACAGTGATGGCGGAACTCACCGGGTTCAAGACGCTGACGCTGTCAAACATCGAACTTGGTGTCGACCAGCGCGCGCGTATTGACCTCAAACTGGAAGTCGGGGCGATGACCGAAACGGTCAGCGTCGAAGCGGCCAGCCCGTTGCTGCAGACGAGTTCATCGGAGCTCGGGACCACGGTCCAGGCGCAGCAAATCGAGGCGTTGCCGCTCAATGGCCGCAACTTCGTCAATCTGACACGCACCATCCCCGGCGTTCTGCGCGGCATTCCCGGAGCCAACATCGACGGCGCGGGGAGCCTTGCCTGGCGCGCCTCGGCGTCGTTCTCGGCCAACGGCCAGCGCCCGCGCGACAACAACTACATGCTCGACGGGGTCGACAACAACGAGACCTGGCTGCAGACGGTCGTCATCTTCCCGAGCGTTGACGCGCTCGACGAGTTCAAGATGCAGACCTCGACCTACTCCGCCGAGTTTGGCCGGTCGCTCGGTGGCGTCGTCAACCTGCAGATCAAGTCGGGCAGGAACAGCCTGTACGGCAGCGCGTTCGAATTCATGCGCAACGATGCGTTGGACGCGAACAATTTTTTCAACAACCGCGCCGGCCGTGCCAAGCCAGACTTCAAGCAACACCAGTTCGGCGGTACCGTCGGTGGCCCTGTCTTCAAGGACAAAACGTTCTTCTTTGGCGACTACCAGGGGCATCGCGAGACGCAGGGCGTCACGGCACTGTCCACGGTCCCGACGATGGCCATGCGGTCCGGCAACTTTTCCGAGCTGACGCGCGTGATCTACGATCCGACCACCGGTCAGCCTTTCGCGGGCAACATCATTCCTGACGGCCGTATCGACTTAGTCGCGCGAAACATTCTGACGCAGCTGTATCCCGAACCGAACACGCCAGGCACGCGACAGTCGAACGGACAGACCATCAACAACTACCTGCTCAACCCGGTCAAACACCGGGACGACAATCAGGGTGACGTCAAGGTCGACCAGAACGTCTCGAATTCGAACCGCTTCTTCGTCAGGTACAGCTACCAGAAAGTTCACCGGCTCCAGCCGGCGAGCCTCCCGCACGGCGATGCAGGGGCGACGTTCGGCGCCGGCGATGGGAACATCACGGCGCAAGGACTCGCCTTCAACGATACGCACACGATTCAGCAGAACCTGCTCAACGAGTTCCGCTTCGGCTGGACGTCGATCAAGTTCCACCAGCTGCCGATCGACTACGGCACCAATCCGGCCAAAGCCGTGGGACTTCCCGGCGTCAACATTAACAACGCCACGTCCGCGATGTCGCAGATGACGTTCCAGAACATCAGGAACCTCGGGGCAAACGGCAACCAGCCGCTCATCACCAATCAGAACGACTTCGCGATTTTCGACAACGTGACCTGGGTCAAGGGAAAACACACGATCAAGAGTGGTGGCAGTATCACGTTTCGATCGCGCGAGATTCTCAACCCGGATACGATCACCGGCGTGTTCAACTTCAACAACAACATGACGTCGAATTGCGCCGGTCAGGCCGCGGGCTGCACCGTCAACGGATCGACGGGCTTCGACGTCGCGAGCTTCATGCTCGGGCTCGTGAACACGAAGGCACGAAACTACTTCGATGAGGACACCTACACGGAAACCCGTCCCGAGTACGCGCTCTATACCCAGGACGACTTCCGTGTGACCAACCGTCTGACGCTCAATCTCGGCGTCCGTTGGGACGTCTACCCGCCGTGGGTTGAGGTCGACAATCGGCAGTCGAACTTCGACGAGTCAACTGGCAAGTTCGTGGTCGCCTCCGATGATGCAGTGATCAACGGCGTCAAAGTGGGCCGCTACCTGCAGACCTACTCGAAGGGGGACGTCGGTCCTCGTTTTGGCTTTGCCTACGACGTCAATGGCAGCGGCCGCACGATCGTGCGCGGTGGATTCGGAATCTTCTGGAACTTCACACCCGGCGGCACGTCGAGTTCGAAAGCGCAGAACCCGCCGTTCCTCCAGGCGACGGCGCTCAACGCAAACCCGTCAGCCTACGGCGCCAATCTGCTGCTCAAGGACGGCCTTCCCGATCCCCCGGGGACCGATCCCGCGAGACCCGCCGCCGGCTCGACGCGATCGATCTTCGACATCAACTTCCGCGACGCGTACGCGCGGCAGTGGAACTTCAATGTTCAACGCTCCCTCGCCACCAATTACATGTTAGAAGTGGCGTACGTCGGCTCGCAGGGCCGTCAGATGTTGCTGAAAGGCGATCCGAACCAGGCTCCGCCCGTGCTTGGCGTGACCGACTCCAATGTGAATCGTCCGTTCATCAAGCTCGCGCCGGCTCTTCGCACCATCGGGCAAGTGCAGAGCAAGGGCACGCTCGACTACAACGCCCTGCTCCTGAAGTTCCAGCGTCGTTTCGCCAACAACTTCTCGTTCTTGAACTCCTACACGTTTGGCAAGGCGATCGACCTGAACTCGGACAACGACGGCACCGTGACCCTGACCAACGTCTACGATCCGCAGTACAACCGCGGACCGGCCGACTACGACATCACCCACACGCTCTCATCGAGCTGGATCTACGAGATCCCATGGGCGCGCGAAAAACTCTGGGGCGGCTGGCAGTTCGGCGGCATCCTGCTGCTGCGCGGAGGTCTGCCCTTGACGGTCACACAGACCCAGGGTGTCCAATCGACGGGCACTGGAAACCGTCCGAACCGGGTCTGCGACGGGAAACTCGCCAACCCCACCATCGACAGATGGTTCGATCTCGATTGTTTCAAGGCGACGACCGAGAGTACCGCCACCTACGGCGATGCGGGTCGCAACATCATTCGCGGACCCGGGTCGTTCAACATCGATGCGTCGCTGATCAAGAACACGAAGATCGGACGCTTCGCGACGGAGTTCCGGGTCGAGGCGTTCAACATCCTCAACCATCCGCAGTTCGCGAACCCGAACACGACGATCGGCAACGCTGCTGCCGGCGTCATTTCCGCAATGCTCTCGAACCCGTCGTGCTCGGTCTGCGGCACGGTCGAGCGACAGGTGCAGCTCGGGGTGAAGGTTCGGTTCTAAGAACCGGCGTGTAAGTCCGCAAGGTCCCGTAGCCGCCGCACGCTTGCGGCGGACACGGGGCCTTCGGCGCTCTGTCCGGCACGCGCGGTGCGACCCACATGGATCTCACGCACCGTGCGCTGCTCCACCAATCGACGAAACATTTCCAGATCGACACCACCGCCCGCGATGATCGTCAGGCGGGAGCCGGCACGCGCCACCAATTGATGCAGGTGAGCGCACCGGTCCTCTATCGAACCGTCCCCGCCGCCGGTCAGAATGCGATCGACGTGCTGGTGCCGTGACAAGACACTGATCGCGTCCTCCTGATCGACGAGCGACTCGAACGCGCGATGGAATGTGACGGGCAGGGGTGATCCAGTCGCGACAACCTCGTCGAACTGGTCGAGCATCAGCCGTCCACTCTTCGCAAAACCTGCCACCAGCCCGTGGACGTTCATCGCCGCTAACTCCAAAGCCGCAGCGCGCATGACGGCAATCTCTTGGGGATTCGTTTCGAAGCCGCCATTCTCGCGTAGCATGACGCGCAGGGGCAGCGATGTGGCGCTGGCGATTGCAGCGACGACGGCGAGGTCAGGCGTCAGTCCACCCACGTCGATCGCGCGCACGACTTCAAGTCGATCCGCGCCGCCATCCTCCGCCGCGCGCGCGTCGTCGACTGTTTGAACGATGACTTCGATCAGCGGCCGTGTTCGGTCAGCTTTTCTCACTGCTCGCGGTCCCCACCCGCGTCATTGACGCGACACCCGGATCGAAGAGAAAGGTTACCCGAGGAGGGTGTATAGTGCGGCTAACCCTGCAAAATTTATGCAGCAGGCGAGCGGCGATTCGCCTTGACTCGGTGTGCCCGTGACCCCGGACGGTGGAATTCTGTGATCAGGAGAGAGGATGACGCTCAGTCGGTCCCCTTCGCAGGGCAGTCCGCGCGATGGACCGTCACCCTCGCCTGTATCACGGTGCTCACTGTCGCCTACGTCGGCTACTTTGGGTTGCTCATCACGTGCGACCTGCTGCGTGTGGCCCCGCTAGGTTTTGTTCCGGTGTTCGAGGACGGCGCCGTCACGGTCGGTCGACTGCAGCCAGACTCCATCGGCGCACGTGCGGGCATACGGACTGGCGACCGCCTCAAGCGCGCGGCCGGCCAGATCCTGGAAGCCCCCGCGGACTGGCAGCGAGTCCGTGCCTACCTGAATCCCGCAAACCCGTTCGATGTCGAGATCGAGCGGAACGGCACCTTGTCGTCGGCGAGCCTTCACCTGCCGTCCGGCCTCAGCGAATGGGGGACCGCGCCTGGCCGACCGGCTCTCCTGGCATTTCGTGTTGCGCAACTGATTACGCTGGGCTTCGCTATCGTGGTCGCGTTCAGGCGCGACTCCCAGCCATCGGCGCTTCTCGGCGCGCTGCTGCTCGCATCGCTCGCAACGGTGTCGCTGGCGCTACCCGTGCGAATGGCGGCCTTCTGGGGAGTCGTGCCAGCGGTCCCAGCGGCGCTCTTGTGGATACCGTTTGCGACGAGCGTCGCAGTAGGCCCATTGTTGTTCGCCTTCTTTGCGGTGTTCCCGCGCCGCTTGTGGTCACCCACGTCGCTTGCTTTGGCGATGACGCCGGCCGCTCTCGTCGTCGGCCGGCACGTGTACGGGTGGCACCGCATCATGCGTGAAGTTGGTCCGCCGACCGGCATGACGGACTGGTTGCAGGGCGTCTATGCCATGAACGTCATCTACGGCGGATTGGCAATCGCGCTGCTCCTGGCGCACAAGCAGACAGCGCAAACACTGACCGACCAGCGTCGCATCCGAGTGCTGATTACCGGTGTCGTTGTGGGAGTCACGGCAGGAGCCGCGGTCGTGGCAGGCCACTGGCGGGATCCCGGAGCGGATATTTTCGCGAGCCGCCCGCTCACGGCGTTCTCGCTGGTGTTCCTCGCCGTGCCGGCGGCGTTCGCATACGCAATCCTGCGTCACCGGCTGTTCGACGTCAGCCTCATCGTCCGCCAGGGATTGCGATATGCCCTGGCGCGCGGTTTTGTCGATGCGCTGATCCCGGCGCTCGCCGTACTCATGCTGTCTGACGTCATCCTCCATCGCCAACAATCGCTGTTGACAGTGCTGCGATCCCGCTGGTGGTGGTTTACCGCAGTTGGCGTCGCGTTGCTGGTCATTCGCATGCGGCGCGAAGACTGGCTGAACCATGTGGACCGCCGATTCTTTCGCGAGCGTTACGATGCGCAACGACTGCTTCGGAGCATTGCGGAGGAAGTTACCCTTGCCTCGAACTTCGAAGCCATTGCGCCGGCGATCGTTCAACGCATCGACGAAGCGCTGCATCCCGAATTCGTCAGCGTTCTCGGCCACGTGCCCGGCGAGTCGATCTTCCACGTAGTACCGGCAGGCTCGTCCGCCGGAGGATCTCCCGAGGAACGGCAGCCCGCATCGCTTCCTTCTTCCCTTGCCGTTATTGGTGTCCTGTCGGTGCTCCGAAAGCCTCTGGCGCTTTCACTCGGTGATACCGCATGGGTCCGGCATCAGCTTCCGATTGAGGAACGCTCACTGTTGCTCGACCACGGCATCGAGCTCCTCGTCCCGATCTCCAGCCGCCTTTCAGGCGATCTGCCGGTGGGACTGCTCGTGCTCGGTCCACGGCGTTCCGAGGAACCCTATAACCAGGAGGATCTGGATCTGCTGGTGACGATCGCGCACGCGGTCGGGCTATTGCTGGAGCGGACATCGGGCGACACGCACACGCTGGCTGAGTGCGAACGATGCGGACGCTGCTTTGATTCCGGTGCAACGGTGTGCCCGCAGGACGGCCATCGCCTGACAATAGTCCGAGGATCACGTTTGTTGAACGGGCGCTACCGTCTCGAACGGCGATTGGGCCGCGGAGGAATGGGCGCGGTCTACGAAGCTCTTGACGACGTGCTCGAACGGCCAGTTGCGGTAAAGGTGATTCAGGAGAACGTCGTCGGCCCTCTCGATCTCGCTGGCCGCTTCCGGCAGGAAGCGCGCGATGCGGCGCGATTCGCGCATCCTAACGTCGTCCGCGTCTATGATTTCGGCGTCGATCGGCATCAACGGCCATTCCTTGTCATGGAGCTGCTCGAAGGCGACACGCTGCGGCAGCGACTCGCGTCGGGGATGCCGCTGACTGCGCCAGAGGCGCTTCACATCCTGCGCGGAGTCTGCTCCGCGCTGAGCGCCGCCCATGACAAGGGTCTCGTGCACCGTGACTTGAAGCCGGAGAACATCTTCCTCCAGCGTCATCCGACTGGCGTCGTGCCAAAAGTGCTCGACTTCGGTCTCGCGAAATCCGTCAACAAGCAATTGGGAGGTGAGCGGGCCACCAACAGTAGCGCCGGGCTGCTGATCGGTACGCTCGACTATATGGCGCCGGAGCAGGTTGCCGGCGACGAGGTGAGTCCGGATTGGGACGTGTGGGCGATAGGTGTAATCGCCTACGAGATGCTCACCTCACACCACCCGTTCCGCCGCACCGTCGCATTCGTCGGCGGCGAAACGGTCACCAACGTGGCGATCGATGACGGTCCGGAGACTCCTCAGTTATCAGAGGCGGTCGCAGCGTTCTTCCGAACAGCGCTTTCGACCGAACGAGCTCTCAGGCCAAGAGAAGCAATGAGATTTCTCGAGGCGTGCGAGCACGCGCTGGCATGACTGACGGCCGGTTTGCGACGACTCGCTGGGCATGGTCAACGCCGCTCATCTCGCAGCTCGACCTTCTCAATCCACAATCCGCAATCAGAGAATCGGCAGTCTTCAGTCGGCAGTCCGCAATCGATCGCTAACCGTCACTGCTTCTCGATATGAAATACCTCTTCCAGCACGACACTCACCGGGCTGTGATCGGGATTGGTCGGCATCAAATCGCGCATGTAAGCCCACCACCGCTGGCATACGTCCGTCGCCGCGACGGCACTCCATTGCTCTTCGCTTTCGAACTCGACGTAGCCGAACAAATGATTGGTGGTGGGATCGAGAAAGATCGAGTACGTGCGCACGCCGTGCTCGAGGAGCGTGCGCTCGAGATCCTGCCAGATGGGCTGATGCCGGCCGATGTACTCAGCCTCCTGACCGGCATGGACCGACATGCGAAACGCTTTGCGCACCGGCGTGACTATAAGTCGGTCAGGTGTTCAATTCTCCCGGTGCTGTCGCCGATGGTTTCCTGCTGGACGCCCACACGGTCGAGAACTGTCAGGAACAGGTTGGTCAGCGGTGTACCTTTCGGATAGACGATATGGCTTCCCATACGGAAGCCGCCGCCGTGACCGATCACCGCGATCGGCAGATCCTCGTGCGTGTGCCGGTTGCCGTCGCTCAGGCCGCTGCCATAGACGATGATCGTGTGATCGAGGAGGGAGCCGTCGCCGTCGGGCGTCTCCTTCATCTTCTTGATGAAGCCGGCAAAGAGCTCCATGTGCAGCGTGTTGATTTTCGTGACACGCTCAATCCACTCCGGGTTGCCGCGATGATGCGTCAACGGATGATGCGGATCGGGCACGCCAAGCTCGGGATAGGTCCGCATGCTGCCTTCACGCCCCATCATCATTGTCACGATCCGCGTCTGGTCCGCCTGGAACGCAATCAACTGCAAATCGAACATCAGGTTCACGTAGTCGGCGTAGACCACGGGGACGCCCGTCGGCTTGTCGATCGTCGGTGTCAGGCCGGTCATGTCCTTCTCGGCCTTTTCGATCCGCTGCTCGATCTCGCGGATCGAGGTGAGGTACTCGTCGAGCTTGCGGCGGTCGGTCGGACCGAGCGTTGATGCCAGCTTGCTCGTGCGCTCGTTGACGAGATCGAGAATGCTGCGCCGATACATGAGACGACGGGCGCGGACCTCCGGGGACAAGCTCGTATCGATATCGCCAAACAGGCGCTCGAACACCAGCCGCGGGTTGGTTTCGGGTGGCATCGGTGTCGCGGGACCCCGCCACGCGAGGCTATTGGTGTAGGCACACGAATAACCCGAGTCGCAGTTGCCGATGGTGCGCGAGTCGTCGCAGCCGAGCTCCAGCGACGGGAATCGGGTTGCCGATCCAATCTGCTGCGCGGCGACCTGATCAACGGAGATGCCGTTCTGAATATCCGCCCCGGCCGTCTTCCGCGGATGGACCCCGGTCAGATACGACGCTGCAGCACGCGCGTGATCGCCCGGGCCATCACCCAGCGCCTGGCCATTTCGTTGGGCGAGGCCGGACATTACCAGCATGTCCTGGCGGAAGGGCTCGAGCGGTTTCATCACCCGCGCGAATTCGAAACCGGCACCAGTTCCCTTCGGGCTCCACTCCGGCATCGTGATGCCGTTGGGCACGTAGGTAAACCCGAGGCGAACCGGACGCGCCTGAAGGCGCGGCGCGGCAAACGCGGGGGTCATCGCGTCGAGCATCGGAAGCGCGATGACCGCTCCCATTCCCTTGAGGAAGCTTCGCCGGGGCAGGTGCATTCGCGTAATGATCATGGTGTGCTCGCAGTACTGGCTGCCCTTCGCGACTGGAAGGGAAGGCTCTTGACGATTTCCAGAATCAACCCCGAGAACCGGTATTCGTGCTCCGGCAGCCGGCTCACGATACCACTGACGGTCCGTTTGTCGTAACGCTCCAGCCCGCGCCCGAGGGCATACGTCAGGAGCTTCGCCGTCAGGCAGTGTTCAAACGCCTGATGGTCGGCGCGCAGGATCAAACGCAACTCCTCTGGTCCATCGAATTTCCGGCCATCGGGCAGCGTACCGGTCGCATCAATCGGAAATTTGCCGTCCATCGTGCGCCAGGCGCCGGTGGCATCGAAGTTCTCGAGACCGAAGCCCAGAGGATCCATCCGGCGATGACACGACGCGCAGGTCGGGTCCTTGCGGTGGAGTTCGAGCTGCTCGCGCATCGACGCGGACGTCCCGATTTCCTCTTCCTTGAGATTCGGTACATCGGCCGGCGGTTCGGGTGGCGGCGCATCGAGCAGATTGTCGAGCACCCAGCGTCCCCGCAGCACAGGAGATGTACGCGTCGCGTACGATGAAACGGTCAGAACACTCGCCTGCGTGAGGACGCCCGCGCGCGGCGTGTCATTCAGATCGACACGGCGGAACTCGGGACCGGTCACGCCCGCGATGCCGTAGTGACGCGCCAACCGTTCATTGATGAAAGTGTACTTGCCGTCGATGAAGTCGAGCACCTTCCGATCGTGCTGAATGACGTCTTCGATAAACAGTTCGGTCTCCCGCCGCATCGAGAAACGAAGATAGTCCTCGAAGTCCGGATATCGCTCGCGGTCGCGGGTGACCGACTCGAGCGCGCGGAACTGCAGCCACTGACCGCCGAAGTTTTCGGCAAGGGCGCTGGATTTCGGATCGCGCAACATGCGGCGGACCTGCGCCGCAAGAACGGCGGGATTCCGCAGCGTTCCCATGTCGGCCGCCCGACGTAACGACGCGTCCGGCATGCTCGCCCACAGGAAGTAGGCGAGCCGCGTCGCCAGTTCGTGTTGCGAGATCGGATAGTGAGCCGCGACCGTTTTTCCCGTGTTCGTCCGATCGCGCTCGATCCTGAACAGAAAATCGGGCGAGACAAGAATCGCCTGAAGACCAACGGCGAGACCCTCCGCCAGCGATCCCTCTTCCTTCTCCGCCGCCTCGGTCAGCTTGATGTACGGTGTCAGTTCCTGCGACGTCACCGACCGGCGGAACGCACGGCGCGCGAAGTCCGTGACGATTCGCCGCGCGCACATGGGCGTATGCGCCCCTGTGGGATGACCGCAGGTGTAGATCTTCTGGAGGCTCGCGCGGGTTGGCCCGGTCGCCTGCGAATAGGGTCCGCCGATATCCAGTGTGTTGATGCGGACACCGTTCATCGGGATCTTCGCGAGTTCCGCTTGCGTGTCCTCGAACGTCTTGCGCAACTGCGCGATTCGCTCGGGCGTGGCGTTTGGCGGCGGTTTGAATTCACGCGGCGGCGGAGTCGGTCGCGTCGACGGATTCGGACCGTTGAAGCGGGGCGGCAATCCTTCGAATATGCGTGGAATCGCAACCGCGATGTGGCGATCGCCCGAGGTCAACTGCGCCTTGAACTCGACCATCTGTCCGCCGAAATCCTGGCGATCGTCGTTGAAGGTCGCAGATCGCTCTGAATCGAACGGGATGGTTTGGACAAGCTGATCGTCGACCCATAACGTGACGGCAATCGCCTCGGACGCGACCGGTCTCAGGCCGGCCAGTGCGGCGCGAACGACGTACTCGCCGTCGATCGGGACGCGAAACATCGTGTGAAATGCATTTGGAAGGCTGAGTCCGGTGACGTCGTACTGTCCCGGGAACGTTTTCGCATCGCGGACGCGCCGGCCGTCCGATCGCAGCCGCGTGAGCGTCGGCTTCATGGCCGGCGGGCCGAACAGCGCCCTCCGGGTGATCTTGTCCGCGGCGCTCACGTACTTCTCCATCAACACCGGCGAGAGCGACAGCACGTCCGCAATGTTGTCGAACCCATATCCCGCATCGTCCTGCGGAAAATCGTCGGCCGGGCGAATGTCGACACCGAGCAGGTCGCGAACCGTGTTGTTGTATTCAGTGCGATTCAACCGGCGAGCCGTGACGCGTCCTGGATCCGGTGGCGTCGACTTGTCGATGCGGTCGAGCTCTTTCGCCAGCCAGCCGGCGACTGCCTGCCGCTGATGTTCAGGCGGCTGCGGCTCTTCTTCCGGCGGCATCTCGCGCGAGCGGAGCTTTTTGACAACCTCGGACCAGCGATCGTGATCGTCAGTCAACGAGGCCGCGTTCTCGAAGGACTCGAGGTTGAGACCGTTCTTCTGTTTCTTATAGCCGTGGCAAGGAACGCAGTTGTCGATCACGAACGGACGAACGATGTTGTCGTAGCCCTCGACCGTTTCCATTGGTGCGGCCGGTTCCTTGGCGACGGGTTCCTTCGCGTCAGGGGTCGATCGGGGTGCCGCCGGCAGCGGCGCGACCGGAGGAATTGCGCCCTGCTGCGCACGTTGGGCGGAGCCGGCAATTGCCAGCGCCAAAAACAGGATAAAAGCTATTAAAACCGCCCGCACGCACCCTCCCAAGGCAGACTAACGGACGGTAAATTATACCGAACTACGTAAAAGGTGGCTGGCACCTTTCCCTGAAAGGTGCCAGCCACCTTTTACGAGAATCGTCGGGGTCTACGGCCGGACGCGCCTGTAATCGCCCAGGGCGGAAAAGGATGAGGACGCCAACGGGAGGCATCTAAGACGGACCGGAGCCGTCAGTGTTTGGCTTGTGGCTGAGTCCATCCCTGCGCGCGCCACGCCTGCAGCAGCTCGTGCTCGCGTGCAAGCAGCCGTTCCATGGACGTATACCGGTCGACCCGCTCGACGCCGTCCTCAGCGACGACCAGCTCGTAACCGGTGCCGTCAGCGCTCAACCGCGTTTCGCAGGTCTTCCGCTCGGAACCGCGCACGAACACGTACAACATTGCGCCCTAGTGTATTGCAGGATCGGGATCCGGGATCAGCGGTTCACTCGTGCAATACCACGCCAGGTTCCGCACGGACCGCTCGACGGGCGGGAAACCAGGTCGCGAGACCGGCGACCGTCAGGAGGACGGCTACCGCCACACCGAGGGTTCGCACGTCCCGAGATTCGACGCCGTACAACAATGACCCTGCGAGCTTCGCGGCCCACAGACTGGTGACGATACCGAGCACGATGCCAGCGGCGACAGGCCAGAGTGCCCGTTGAAACATCAACGACATGATGCGAGCGCGGGTGGCGCCGAGTGCCATGCGAATGCCAATCTCGGTTCGGCGGCTCGTCGCCGCCTCGACCGCAACGCCGTAAAGGCCGAGTCCTGCGAGCAGCAGCGCCAGGATACTCACACACGCGGACAGTTGAGCGACGACGCGTTCCTGCGTGAGCGCGGCACTTACACGGCCAAGAAGAGGGCTGAAGGTCAACGAGAGGTTCGGATCGACGCTGGTGATAGCGGTCATTACGCTCTTCGACAACTGCATTGGCGTATTGGTTCGCGACCGGAAACTCAAATTGATCTCGCGAATCCCCAATTCAGCCAGGTGGTCGAATTGCGCCAGCGGCATATAGAAAGTTGGCGGCACAGGATCGCGAAGCGACGAATAGACGGCATCGCCGACGACGCCAACGATCTCGATCGGCCCCAGGGCGCGGACAGTACGTGGATACAAGGTCAGCGTGACGCCAATGGGATTTCTTTCGGAACAGAATTTCCGAACAAATGACTCGTTGACCAGCGCGACGCGCGTTGTCCCGGCGTGGTCCGCATCCGTGAGATCGCGTCCTGCGATCTTCGTGATTCCGAGTGTGTCGACCCATCCGGGCGAAACGAGGTTCGCCCATACGGGCCCACGGGTATCTGAAACGCCGCTGATCTCAACCAATGGCGTGAACTGGCGGCCGCCAACCGGAACGGTCAGTGACAAAGCGGCGCCGTCCACATCCGGCAAGGCCCGCACCGCTTCGCGGACGCGTTGATAAAGGGCGAGCCTCCCGGCTGGCGGGCTCGTGCTGCGATGGCTATTGATGGTGACGATGGCGACCTTTGCCGGTTCGAATCCCAGTGAACGCGCGGTGAGCGACACGAACGAGCGGACGAACAATCCAGCAGCAAAGAGGAGAATGAGCGACAGCGCGACCTGCACGACAATCAGGGAGCCAGACAACGCCGCCGGCACCTGACCTTGAACGGTTCGTCCTCGACGTTTGAGCGCTTCGATTGGCGCAACGCGGGCCGCGCGAAACGCGGGTGCGCTGCCAAACAGCAGCGTCGTGAGCACAGTGACCGCGATCGTGAACGCGAGCACACGGCCATCAAGGGACAGATCGAGAAAGATTGGGTTGCCCGGCGTTGAGAGCTGCTGAACCAGGATGCGGCTACTCCACAGGGCGATCACCAGGCCGCCAGCCGCGCCGAGCCCATAAAGAACGAAGACCTCACTCAGCAGTTGCCTGACGAGGCGGGGCCGAGTCGCCCCGATCGCGAGGCGGACGCTGAGTTCGTGTCTCCTCGCAATCGCGCGCGCGATGAGAAAGTTGGCCACGTTGACACATGCGATCAGCAAAAGCAGGACGACGACACCCATCAGCGCCAACAACGGACGCCGGTAGAGGACGCGGAGGTCACGTGCGCCGGAGTAACCAGTAGCGCCGGGACTCAGCACAAACGGAGCCTTTAGATAGCGATCGATGGCATCACGGCTGCCGAACTGGCCGATGTCACCGAGCGTCGCCTCGCGGATCTGCGGCTGAACCGCGCGCGCCGCCGCAGTTGCACTCTCAATCGATTGACCTGTGCGCAGCCGCGCCACGATCGTGAGAAACGTCACACCGCTGCTGTCGAGAAAAGAATCGGCGCCTCGGACCCGCGGCTCAACTTCGAGCGGGACAATCACATCGAACGTGCGACCGATTTCAGGCCCACTAAAGGACGCTGGGGTCACACCCACGATCGTGAATGGCACGCCGTCAATCGTGAGCGAGCGTCCGACGACATCCGGCGCACCGCCGAATCGCGTCTGCCACAAACCGTAACTGACGACGGCAATGGGGCCCCCATTCCTCACATCGTCTGAATTCGAAAACGTGCGCCCAATGAGCGGCGGCACACCAAAGGTCTCGAAGAAAGACCCGCTCGCAAAGATGCCGTCGATGAACTGAGTTTCGCCGCCCGCCGCAAGATTGAAGCGGGTGAATGACCACGCCGAGCTTCGTTCGAACAAGGCGGGGCGATTACGAATCTCGGCCCAAATTGGATAGCTCCACGCCCGGACGTATTCGTAGCGCGCGTCGCTCAGCAGCACGAGCCTCGCCGGATCTTTGACGGGGAGCGCTCGAAGCAGAAGACTGTTGATGACGGAAAAAATGGCGGTGGTTGCACCGATGCCAAGCGCGAGCGAGCCGATCGCCGCGAGTCCGAGGATCGGCGCTCTACGAAGATTCCGAAAAGCCAGCCGCACATCGCGCCACATATCGTCGAAGAGTTCCGCGACCTGCATGAGAAGTCCTTTTCATTGACGAGCAAGACTACTCGTGTTGGTTCGGTCGCGCCAGCCAAACTCGACAATGAGGGCAGGTACGCTTGATGCACCCTTGGGCTGCGATATCAGCCATTCGATTTAAGGAGTGAGCATGTCGAACGAGAAACGGTTGAACCTGTCCGAGATCATCCTGCTCGCCATGACCCGGGGCATGCTTGGCGCTGGCGTCGGCCTGCTGGCCGCAAGCAAGTTGAACCATCAACAACGCATTGCCATCGGAAGAACACTAGTACTAGTCGGAGCGGTCACGACCTTCCCGCTGGCGTGGCGAATCTTCGGCCAGCGTTCGCCTGCCTTACCGAGTCCGACGGTTTCGTAATCGGCTCGCCAGTTTCGGCCGATGTACGCGGCGGAAACTTTTTACGAAAACCCGCTAACCGAAGTGCGCGCAAGAGCTTGTGCGAATCGCTGGCGAACGGCGACCAAGGTACGTCGATTGCCCCGTCGACCTGACCGCACAATCTATGTTCGTTTCCACGAAGGTCGCGTATCTCGTTGTCCTTACGATCGCGCTGGTGCCTGGCGCCGTTTCTTGGTTCCTGGGTCGTCGTCTCATTCGACGGATCGCTGATCCGGCATTACCTGAGCTCCTGGCCGGTCATCGGCGGCGTATTGGCATCGTGTTCAGCATCGGGATGGCAGTCCTGTCGTGCGCAGCCGTGTTATCCGGTGGGCGCGTCGCCGTTCAGATCATCGCCGGTTTCTTGATCGCGTATTCGGGTCTGCTCGCCGCTGCCTACCCCCTCCGGCGCGCGCTCTACAACGAAACCTGGAGCTTCCTCTCCTATTGCCTCTTCTACCCGCGAAGCGTCGTTGGCGTGTTCGGGTTTTGGCTGACACTGGCAGCGCTCCCAGAAATTCTCGCGTTCGCCGGAGAGCACGATTGGCTCTACGGAGTGCCGGTCGCTTTCGCGCTTGTCATGTGGAACATTCGCTACGCCGACGTTCTTCGCTGGGCTCTCCGCTCGCACCTCCTGCCTGAAGGAGATGTGCTTGCCGATTGCCGCGCGCTCGCCGGGAAGTGTGAACTGCCAACTGTTCGCTTCGAGTGCATCCCGCTCGGCGGCGGCGTCATCGCAAATGCCCTGGCGCTTCCGTCGCTTCGCGGGTCATCGGTGCTGTTCACCGAGACGCTTCTCGAGCGATTCGATCGTGAGGAGATTCGCGCGGTTGCGGCGCACGAGCTCGCACATTTCGATCACTACAGCCCGGCGCACCTGCGTCGTCTGAGCACCGTCAACTATCTGTTGATTGCCGCCGCCGTCGCCGTCGGACCGGCGGCACGGATTTTTGGAAGTGGATGGGGCCTCGTCGCGACGCTGTTTTGGCTGTTCCTGATCATTGTGGCGCTGGCTCTTCGCGCGCGAGGGAAACAGCGGCAGGAATCGATGTGCGATGAGAAGGCAGTCAAGCTCACCGGCAATCCGGAAGCGCTGATCAGCGGGCTGACGAAGCTCTACACGATTGCGCGGCTGCCTCGTCGTCTCGACAATCGCACCGAACAGGCGGCCACCCATCCAAGTCTTGCCCGGCGGATTCGCGACATCCGCAAAGCCGCCGGGTCCGAACCGGCGACGCTGGCGACAACCCACACGTTCTCGAGCATCGATGCGCGTTCGAGCGTCACGCTTGATCCGTCAGGCTTGAAGTGGATTGATCAGGACGGCGTCAGTTACACGCTGACCTACTCCCACCTGACGGAGCTGCGCGTCGACGTTGCAACCGGCCGATCGACCCGGCTCGTGGCCGTCGGGCCCGCAGCGCGACGATGGGAGCTGGCGCTGCACGATGCCGACGTCGCAAACCTGCAAGAAGTCCTCGACAGGATTGATGGAAAGTTGGCTGATCCGCCGCCGGCTCGCGTCGGACTGACTTTCAGTCCGGACATTCGACGAATCGTCCTGCTCGCCACGTTCACGATCGTGCTGTCGTTCTCGCAACTCGGAATGGCGCTCGTGGCACTGCTCACGTGGGCGAAACCCACGATGCCAATGTTCGTGGGCGCGGGCCTCGCCACTCTCACAACCGCGGCATTCATGCTTCGTGATGTCAGCGAAAACTATCTGACCGAGTTGTGGATCCCGTTGACCGTTCTCGGCTTCTTCTTCTTTGGGTTGGCCTGGAGCGTCAGGCACCAACCGCGCGACGGCACTCGAAAGTGCGCCGTCGCCCTCGCGGTCGCTGCCGTGCTCTGCATTGCGGTCATCGTCTCGCAGGGGCTGAACATTGTCGACCTGCACCGCAGCGCCCGAGATTTCCCATCCGCTACGGTTTTACTCATCGCGCTCGCCGGCGTGCTGTTCTGCTCGACGGATCGGCGGGAACGAGTCGCGGCCGTTGCGACGGTGTTGATTGCCGGCGTGATGACATCGATCGCATCGACGACATTTCTCGATCGATTCGGTAGGGATCCTTTTCTCGTCCACTCGCGACCTCTCCGATGGGTGGCACTTGATACCACTCCCATCGTCGCCCTTGATGTGCCGTCGAACACTTCACGGATCGCGCTGTCTCCCAGCGGCCGATACGTCGCTATACACAGCACCACTAATGATCCAAACGTGAACGGCCAGGTTCAGCTTGGCCCGGTCGGTGGAACGCTCAGTTCGAGGATGGCTGCCGATGTGACGTTTGTGAGCGACGACGAGGTGCTGATTCTCACCTCTCAGGGGCAGTCGACTGTCGTCCAGGCGGAGACAGTTGCGGACTCGCCGGAAGTGGTCTGGCGGCGTGAAATCGAGAACGTATCGGAGCCGACGCTGTCGCTCAATCGCGTAACCAGACGCTGGTCTCTCATCGGATGGGAAGGGGACGACACAATCGTGCGCATCGGTGGAGCGCTCGACGGATCTGATACTGAGGAAAAGAGATGGTCGCTCGGCCACGGCCGGGAAGATTACGTCACTGCCATGACGTCATCAGGGTCGGATGCGCTCGTACACGAAACCCAGTACGACCCCGGGCTCTTCTCACAAACGCTGCCTCTGCATTGGACATCGGCGCTGACGATGCTCTACTTGTCGGCACGACCCGTCGCACATTTCAGCACCATTAGTGACCACGGACAGCGGACTATCTACGAGTCGAAATTGGACGTCGCATGTATGTCGGATGTGCTGCCGACTGGTGCACTCGCCTGTACGGCCTACGATGGCAGTCGCACGCACATCGTGACGATTGCTTCAGGTTCAGGTCGAGTTGCCGGCGTGGGTTTTCTCGATGGGCGATTCGTCACCGATCGCTCCAGTGTCGAAGGATGGCTGACTGGCTGGAGCGTCGGACGGCCGGTCGCGATTCACTTACCGACAGCCTCGGTATTCCACGCACCACCCGCAACGCGCACGCTCCGATTCATACCCGTCGAGGGCGATCGATTGGCGGTATTGACCTTCGCTATCCAGCAGATGAAAGCAGCTGTGTACGCGCCGCTCGTGAACAGCGGACGAGCTGGCGCACCACTCGCTCAGAACCAGACGCGTTCGCCACGCCGGTAATCCCGAGTGCTCACCCTCTCTTCGAGGGCTTCTTCGGTGATTTCGACGAGTTCGTAGACTTCGACGAGTTCGTGGGCTTCGACGATTGACGTTTCGCCACCTCTGCCTTTGGTTCGCGAGGTGCTGGACCACTGTCGTCGTTTGCCATCGATGGATCCGGTTTCAGGCGGTACCGTTGGTCGTGGGAAAAAGCAGTTCGAGACGGTGTGCCACGTCGAGTGATGAGACCCTGCAGATCAGCCCGCAACTGACGAGTCTGCGTTGTCAGGTCGCGCAACTGCGCACGAATTTCTTCCTCGGGCGGAAAAAACTTCACAACAAAACGTACGAAAATAAATCAGTTTCCGGAGAAACTGCTGTCTGGCGTTCCGAGGTTGCATTGTTCGATCCAAAACCAAATTAGAGACGGATTTAAGGAAGAGCTCTCAACTCATCAATGACGGATGGGCTCAACCGGGGGCGTGAATGTTCCGCTCACAGCATAGGCCGGCATCGGCGCCGGGAACCCGGCTTCACCAAACGCTTCACGAATGAGACGGTTCGTGTCGAAATACACCTGCCAGTAGTGCTGGTTCGCGCAGTACGGACGGACGCACAGTTGTGGACCGGCTGGCGTGAACTGGAGGACATCGACGTCGGGTGCTGGAGACGGCAGCACGTTTGGGATCGTCGCGAGCCGCTGTTTCAGGAGACGGATTGCCTCACGATGATCAACGGAGTTCGAAATGGTCGCCGTCAGATCGACGCGCCGATAGGCGTTCACCGAGAAGTTCTGGATCGTGTCGGAAAAGATCTTGCTGTTGCCGATGATCGTGTGCACGTTGTCCGGGGTGTTGATGACGGTGCCGAACAGGCCGACCGTCTCGACCGTCCCGGTGACTCCGCCGGCCGTTACGAAATCGCCAACTTTGAAGGGCCGAAGGAACACAAGAAAGGCGCCGGCCGCAAAATTCGACAGGAGGCCGCCCCAGGCGACGCCAATCGCCACACCGCCGGCGGCAACAAGCGCGGCAAACGTCGTGGTCTCGACGCCGAAGTATCCGAGGATCGCAACGATCAGCGCGGCGTTGAGAACAATCTTGAGCGCAGTCTTCAGGTAGAGCGTCAGCGTGACGTCGAACTGCTGCTTGGCCGCGGCGCGACCGATCAAACTCAGCGCGAACCCAATCAGCCAACGGCCGACGAGCCACAGCGCAATCGCGCCGATCACTCTCCACGCGACCGTCGTCAGCACCGCGGTGGAGTTTTGCACCAGCCCGCTCAGATCCATACGATTCCCTCCGTATTCACTTCGCTTCGACCAATTTGATCGATTGGCCGATCTGCCGGAACGTCTCCTGGAATGCCTGCGAGTCTTTTTCCTGCGCGATGGTCAGGTAGTAGAACAGCGTGCCATCGGCGAGAAACGTCGTGTACAGGCCAATCTGCTCGTTACCTCCAAGAGGTGATGGATTCACGAGCGGCGTGGCCAACCCGGTGCGCTGTGAGATCTTGACTTGCTGCTGTTGCCCACCAAGCTTCAGTTCAGGATTCCCCTGCGCTATCGCCTTGAGCCACTCATTGGTCGCTTGTTGGAGATCCCGTGACGACGCTTTGACCACGCCGAACTCGACGCCGTAGCTGAAGACCATCTGACCCTTTAGTTCGCCGTATCCGTTCTGAGGGACAACCTTGATTGAGCTGTTGGAATTGAGAGGCGTCCAGTTGCTGGGCACGGATGCCTGAAAAATTTTTCCACCGGAGATCTGTCGCAACTCTGTTGAAGGCGCTGGCACAGGCTGCCCGGGTGTTCCGACCGATTGGTTCGCTTCCCCTCCACTCCCAGCGCCGCCCTTTTCGACTTCCGCCATCGTCCTCGCGCCAGGCAACGACGACAACGAGGATTTGATCGGTTCGAACCCGCTCATGTCGGCGGCCGTCGCGATCGTCAATATGTCCGCTTCTTTGTTGATGTACGAGGTACGGTTGCCCGGGTTCGGGTGACTGCTCATCCACTGCGGCGTGTCACCACCTCCGCTCGTCTTGGACTGGCTTTCAATTGTCTGGAACATGTGCGCCAGGGCCCGCGGGTCGTAGCCGGCCTTGGCCATGATCTGTGAGCCCAGAAGGTCGGCCTGTTTTTCGAAATCGCGACTGTATCTCAGAAGCAGTGTGCCGAGTCCGAACTGACTGCCCTGTGCGATGTACGAACCGGCGGCGCCGCCAACAATCGCCCCGCCAACCTGGCCCGCGAGCTGGCCAAGTTGCAGCCACGGATTCTGCGCCTTCGACGCATTCGCCGTGCCGTGACGAAGCAGGACGTGAGACAACTCGTGCGCCATAACGCCGACCACCTCGGCTTCCGACGCGGCCGCATCGAACATTCCGCGGTTGACGAACATCGGTCCGCCCGGCAGAGCGAAGGCATTGATTTCCTTCACGTTCACCGGTGTGAACGAATACTCGTAGGCGGGGTTTTTGAGTTCCTCCGGCGCCGCCGCGACCAGTCGATCGCCGAGTTTGGTGAGATACGTCTGGATCTTCTCGTCCTGTATGACGGGGTACTGCTTCCGCACTTCCGCCGCGGCTTCGCGGCCAAGTTCCACGTCCTGTTGTGGCGTGAACCGGTTCTTCGGCACCTTGA